>Ga0136643_10001742_pt1 | contig 27184 bp, 12 predicted proteins | sample TergutLab28metaG_FD_96883 | JGI IMG/M metagenome (GOLD analysis project Ga0136643, IMG submission 96883) | Labiotermes labralis P1 segment gut microbial communities from Petit-Saut dam, French Guiana - Lab288 P1 (version 3) (version 3) | ecosystem: Host-associated > Arthropoda: Insects >... | reverse complement strand
GCCTACACAACACAACAAGTACTCGCTAGCTCCTGAAGATGGACGTATTAACGTCTGAAACATGTTGAGCAATATATAATAAAGCAAGTGTCATCTAGTTGGTCAACCTTTATTCAAATATTGAGTCAGAAGCTTTGTTCGCCTTGCGGTGTAGCCTGCGTCTTCATTGAGATTTGCTGACTATGTAAGTGCTTCCAACTACTGTGACCGGAAGCGCTGTTGTCGGTCGTCGGGAGTAAAGAGACCTAATAGTATGTTCTGTTCGATGACAGGAACAGCAGGCAGCCGTTACTATAAATAGAAATGGCACTGCTTGTGTTTGTGTCATCAGTGCCTTTTTAGGCCCCACGCCGCAATGGATGAGCGGCCATATCATTCTTTGTGCTTGTCCGTGACACTAATTCCATACAGCAAATTAAATAAGAAAGTTTATATCTACACAACTAGCTGTTACTTTGAGAAACAAAACTTCGGCTCACTGACAAATTTTCTAAATTATTTTGATTTTTATACCAACTTATCAGCTAAACAATATGTACAGTAAAATTCAATTTATCCGGCACATTGTTGAATGAGGTTTGCAGGTGAATAGAGAGTGCCGATAGACAACATGGTAACTTACGAGCAGTGCTTTTAATGTGACAAATAATGAAAAAATTAATAACAAATACAACAATACAACTAGTATTTACAAAATATTTAAAAAACAAAAGACACAGAAGAGTGTTGGCTGCCTCCCAAGTGTTCTAAGATTTGACACATCACTGAGTACAACCGGCTGTACGGGAAATACGCTATTGGATGGACAAAGTGCCGTAAGGGCGAATTTTTACGGTATTATGTTGCTAAATTTGTAGGTAAATCACATTGTGATCTGCTGATTAATGACAACCTTTATTCCTGCACGTAGGTATCAACGTTTCAGAGGAATGTGTGAAGAGCGAGAAAACCGACAAGATGCAACAATCAGATGTTTATTATCAACTTCTGTCTCAACATGTTTCGGGCATCATTATGCCCATCTTCAGGAGAACAAAGACCGTGTGTTACTGCGTATGGTATTCTGTGCTGTAACAAGCGGGGAAAAGTAGACGTACGGCTAATATCTACTTTTTCCCGCTTGTTTCAGTGCATTACACCATACACAGTAACGCACGGTCTTTGTTCTCCTGAAGATGGGCATAATGATGCCCGAAACATGTTGAGACAGAAGTTGATAATAAACATCTGATTGTTACATCTTTTTGGTTTTCTCTCTCTTCACACTTTGCTCACGATGCACGGTCACAGGAACCTAAAGTTTCGGAGGAATATTCTGCCTCCATCATTACAGTCGGAGTGAAACAACATGTTGCTCCGTAATTTCCGGGTTCATCTACCATTCTGCAATCACACAGTGCCATAACCCAAAAGACCGCAAAAATATCTTCACTGCTATTAAGGTACCAAACGTATGGATTTTAATTGTGTAAATAATTAACCAAAAAGAAACCTGCATTCTTAACTAACTTTATAATAGCCAACCATCAATCTTAGTATTTAATAAAGTTAATAACCATTCATTGTATGAAGTGTCCAGCTACAAAATGAAATTTGTAAAATGTTATATCATTCTGACTGAATGGCCGACCGAGTGACTGAATGACTGATTAACTAACTAACTAACCAACTAATCAACCAACTAACCAACTAACTATAAGCTTTATATTACGCACACCACAATAACCAGCATACAACCTTACGTAACTCGTAGGTTAGGAAATTTGACACTGATTATGAGGCTAACATAAATGTCGAAATAGGTATGCCATAACAATTCTTGTGACACACATTTTGAAAAAAGGCCTTTGGTATTTGGTAAATAAAATAAAGAAGTAACAAAATGTAATAATAGTTAACACTTTAACCAACCTCTAAGAGAGAAATTTTCCATTTAAGTAACTTTAAACTGGATAAAAGTATGCGACAACTTTCCGTTCCAGACACTAAAAGCACTGACGGAAGCATCGCGCTTACCCAATGGCAAGAAGGCTGAGGGGGTCGAAGAACCTCTACTCAGTTAAAATTTGACTGTTTTTCTACCGAATACCATTCCAAAGCATTGTCGGCAAAAGAAAACTGTGCTGCTATCGCAAAACTACAGAAGGCAATATGAAGCCACGTGGTTGAATGCAGCATGGAATTAGAAATTGATACTACGATAGCTAAAGCCGGTACACACACTACATGAGACAAACCATTGTGACACACAGAAAAAGCGATATATTCTTCAGATTTTCCAAATCTTATTTTCCCATAGATTTTTAAGTTACTGAAAGCCTGTTTCACGCACTGAAACCCACAAATTCAACAAGAGTCAACTCAAAGCAGAAAACAAAGAAGAACAAAGTTTCATATGGGACCAGTTCCGCGTACCTAATCTCAAGCCAAGGCCGCATGTAATATCGATCTGTAATGCAGAAATCGTGAGTTAATGTTACCGAGATACGGTCGAAGGTAGTTATTATCTGCTACTTAGCTCTTTCTTGCACAAAATTTAACAAACACCTTTACGTGTCTCAATCAAAGTAAGAATTTCAAAATTTCGTTGTAAAAGAAGTAAAATGGGCCAAGTACACATGGCATAGACACGTTTTAACATTCATATACCAGTGACATCATTCCGTAAGAAAACTTCGGGTTAGAAATAAAACCCTTGTCCTCGAACGCTTTGTGACAATGACTAATTATTACAAAACACATTACGTAACAATCATTTTCTGAGACATAATGAAACAAAAAATTGCATGAAGATTTACTGTCCTTTTGGATTTGACATTGTGTATTTATACGGAAAGGTGTCAACATTTTGAAGATTTTGAAGAAAATTGCCGTCTCCATCTTCAAGGTATAAAGCCCAAACAGCAGAGTCCTAAACAATACTGGTAATTCCCCACAATTCAATAAGGCATTACAGTACAGAGGACAATAATCTCCACAGCCACCACAGTCACGACTTCACATCTCACCAGACGGTGATTTTGTATTTATCTGCAGCAGAAATTTATGCATTAAAGCAATAATGTTAGACGCTCTTTGTCCGAGTAACATTTCATACAGATATCCCAGAACTTAAGTCAATATTGTAGTTCCTAGTCCCATCGGTAATTCTTAGTAAAGTCATATGAGCGTGAGTCCGATTTGGAAGGTTTAGAGTGTTGTTTCAAAGTTTAGAGTCCAACACACATAATTTGTTGGAAAAACAAATTCTTTTTTTTCCAACATAAATTAAATTGTGTTGTACTGTTGCTCCAATTTGAGAAATTCACTGCATATACAACTGGATGCCACGTATTAAGAAGGTTTCTGAATAGTATATGAAGTGTAGGGGATGCAAACAAGTGTGGATGTATTCATGTAATCATGAAAGCGCCAGCAGGCTAATACCTGAAACATCAAATATTGCATGTAGTTCTTCCTCTGGTAGCTGTTCAGAAACAGGTAGGTGCAAGCATGCCATTTTCTCACGAAGGATGTGCATTTTGTGTATGGGGTTTCCTGCCGAATTCTGCATGATGACGAATCCCGAGAAAGAAGGCTCCTTTTTGAGTGTAAACTGCGAGTATAATGCTGAACCGCAATGTACCGACATGTAGAAGAGAAATAAACTGTTACTGACATAGTACAACGACTTGCACCCAGTAGTAAACGACGAATATCTGCCGTCTCAGTACTCCGCCCACGAGAGCCTGGAGGACGTTAGACACTGAAGGACTGTATCAGTACCACATCCAGCCCAGTTTTCGTGTAGAAACTGCAAGCATGAGTAGCCGATTGGAAATCTGCCATCGTATTAACACTAACTCCCATATAATTCGTAACATTTTTTTAAATCAACAATGCCCAATTATCGTCCATGACGTACATAGTACCAACAATTCCCATTTTGTTGTATCATAATAATCCACTCGTAACAGCGAAAAGTAACTACTAATGATGGTTTTCGGTAAGAGGGTGTGTGGTAACAGTGGTAACGAGTTTATTGGACCATTATATTTAATTTAGAAACTTGTGGACAACGACCGGAATCAGATTTGAACTCATCTCCTAATCACGAGGCGTACACAGGCAGACTGACAACAATGGAAATGGAGAATAAATGGCAAGTGAAAATACGTACATTGTATTATGTAACAAAAATTACTGTGTAGCTGAGTGTAACTCGTTGGCCTATAGTGTCCAGTTTAGGGTTATCATGTGATGCACAACCGTTTATGCAAACGAGGTTGTGGCAACTGAATGATGTCGTCTTGGCTACTGTCTGGACGTATGGGGAAATTTCTCATCCAGAACAGAGAATCCTTAGCACTGATTCTGTAATATTTTCGTATTTATGGAGGAAATTAACTACCAAGATTTTGGATAGTTCAAATCTAGTTTTATTTTAGTCACACTGTTTATTTTTCTGGAATTCAAGATTCGGTAAGATGAATGCATGAGGTGCGAGACGTAAGGTAATATAATAATTTGTGAGAAAGAATTCAGTCTTAACATTGTGACACTACATAGCAATAAGAGCAAAAAGAGAAATATTCTTTATCATAAAAATCTTGCACATTAATGCACCTCTTTCCTCGAAAGACGACATTACCAGCAGTCGTACATTACAGTCAAGACTCAGGACCTACATCTCTATCGAATTTTCTTCCAGAAAGATGCTAAATTAAAATCCTCAACAAATGAAAATAAAATTATGTGTCTTCAGTTATGGGTATGTTTACAGGTGTTTAAAAAGCGCTTTGCGGCATTTCATTCTTAGCTTCTATATTGAACCGCTCGTATTACAGTATATTAATTAAACACTGTTGCTTCGATATATTCACTTATTGTATAAATTTCAGTCAACACAACTGTATAATAAAAGCATAGGTTAAAGCGACATGTTTCGACTCAAAAGTCATCATCAGGCTAAGCTAAGACGATGACTTTTTAAGTCGAAACATGTCGCTTTAACCTATGCTTTTATTATATAGTTGTGTTGACTGAAATATATATAATAAAGTGAGTATATAGAATCAATACACAACGGGATGACTTCGTTCAAATTGTTGTTTCGTGTTTATTATGTACCTAATGTCAATATTTTGTCAGTTTAACACAGATCTATGTTGTGTATTCATTAGAATAATTATTCATTCTCGCTACATGTTGAGGATAATTATTTTGCCTTCATACGGCGAAGTATACGCAATATGGAATTGTAATGCACGCTTAATGTCTGAATTTTTTGTCTTTTAATGAAAACTATTCAAACGTTTCACCTACACAAATAGTCTGGACGTTTGGGGGATGATTACATCGTCCTTAAACTTTAACAACTTGTAAAATATACGTATTTCACACCTTGGTTAGTTTTTTGCATACTGGACACTTTTCAAGATGGTTGTATAATTTCATCTACGGCAGTCACACATATTCGTGTTGTTCGCAGTTCTGATATATAATATAGAATGTTATGACTACTCTTAGGTAATATATTAACATTCCTATTAAAAACGTATTATTTGTCCAAATTTATTTTTATATCAAATTTATTCGTTATCTATCACCTCAAAACTGCAGTCTGAAAAGGATTTTAATTATTCTTAAATTAAAAATTTATGCTACATATATATATATTTATTTATTTATAATATATACACCTACCAAATTACGTATTCTGAGATGTGAGCAATAAATATTTATTATAATATTTGCATTTTCTATTTTCTGTAATTTGCGTTATGTAAATGACACTAAAACCACAAATGAACATGAACCCGACGTTACCACGCGAATTCTGCGCCACTGATTACAATGTTCGAGCAAGCAAATTCTGGTCTACATTAATATGGCACCAATTCTTAATTATTTATAACCAAGTAATCAGCATTACAATTACGAATTATTATGACAATAGTTTTGTCTTAATTTTCCTTTGTAAAAAATGCAAATGAACCTCGAATTTTCATCCAACTAGAAGCAGTAACTATGAAATATTATTGTTTTATGTATTTCTGCTTTAATTACCCCGTAATGCAGATCGTATAATCTTTATGCCAAATTGCACTCGATAATGCAAGGATGATCCGGCTTTGCTGTCAGTTTCGTATCTCGTAAATTCACATTTTTCGTTAAGAACGTATTCGACATGAAATGTGTAATTAGTGTTCACAAATGTTTCTCATATTTTTTCTGTATTAATCAAAATTGAATATTCTCAAAAAATTTTAATAGAATTACCCATTAAAAGATATCACAGACGTCCATGCAGGGGGAATCGAATTGTTCCATGTGGATGAAAAACAGACGGACAGACAGTCGTGACAAAGCTTTCCGACAACTTTGCAAAAGCGCCTGAAACCCGTTGAATTTTTTTCACTGTCACCTCTATCACACATTCGATTAACTGTTCAGTGGGGAAGTGAACTGATAATTGTGGAGATTCTGAATTCATGTTAGTATTTCCTTTTCTGTAAAGGTTTTTTTATAGACGCGACATTTTCACGTGTCACCGTCCTAATATGTTTTGTTGAGTCTATTTGTTTTTATTTTGTATGTCAAAAGTGACAGCGAATAAATACTTACAACGTACTCTAAAATTTCACGATGATACTTTTTCATACAATAATATCAAAACTACCAAATACCATATGTGTTTAACTGATAATTTTAAATATTTATGTTATTTTAAACGATAATAATTTCACAGCATTATACCTGTTTGTGTATTATATAGTCTAATGATTGAAAAATAATTTGCCAAAACAGGCAGTAAGGCTGAATAAGTGTGCTGAGAAGTTATACTACACTGACGAAAAGTTAGATAAAACTGTAATATTATGTTTATTGGAACGTGCATCATTGTGATAGTTGAAGAATAAAAGACCAACTTGTTGTCACTTGCTATTTTATTTCACTTCTTATGTGCTCAACATGTTTCGGACATTAATATATCCATCATCAGGAGCTTACGACTATTCGGTTGAATTACCACATTGGTCGTATTTTTCTTGGTTCGATGTGTGTTGGAGATTCGGTGTGGTTGGGTTTGAGTGGTATCCGTGTTGCAACTGAAGCTGTGCGTCATGGTGCGTATTTTCTAAACAGTGCACGAAACTCACGCTGCACTCTAATCATAGAACTGGACACCTCAAAACGGAACACACAGAAAGCCTTTTCCTACTGCGACGCCATCTTGGAAACTGGCCCCGCGGCCCCGCAGTAAGCATGAGATGCGAACCGCAGGTAGCGCATGAGAAACTTTGACAGTTGTTGCTGCTGACGGTGTACGCTGTGCCCGTGTTAAGTTGAGGGTTAAGTTTCTTGTTAACTTTTGAAACCGCACCATTCTTTTGCGTATACCCTGTATATGGACTAAGAGCAGGGATACGAGAAGAGCCTGGAAAAGATGTAAAGTGGGAAATCTGATGATATGTGACGACTCTTATTTTAATACACGTTATTAAATTCGTGGGGTGCAGAACATTACAAGACGAAGATTTTGAGTCGGTAAGGACTAAAACGGGGTGTTTTCCTTTTAAGATACTAAACCAGAATTTTCTTGATGATGCTGAGAAAAATGTCGATATGTACAGCCTTCGGGAGAAAATAAAATTTGAGACATTCTTAATCAAATGCATGACTGTTACCCAATATTCTGCGACATTTCTATGAAAGAGTTGACTTTGCTGCCGTAATTTATGTTACTGGTATTTAAAACAATGAATGTAGTTCAATGTGTCTTGGTTGTGAAACAAGTACATATAAATTTCAGGCTTTAAAATCCTTGCTATGCTTATGGCAGATACAGCAAAAAAATGAAAAGATGCAGATAGATTTGGAGAGCTACTTAATTCTACCAACTCTTAAATTGAGCTCCACTTTGTAATTAACTGCGAGAGTTAAATTTATTCTTTTCCTTTTGTCGACTTAAATACCAGTCAATTTAAATTCTCATCCCGTATTACGAAAGAAATCTATATAAATACCAAACATACCGCAGATAGGGAGCTTCGTTCTGTGGAGAGAATAATGCGTGTTGAAAGATGGCGCAGAAGAACACGACACACAGAAAAGTGTTTAAAAATTTCTGGAGGTAATCAAAACCAAACTTACTTTCGAACACACGAGTGAATGCCCCGTATTACCACTCTTGAGTACACAAGACGAATAACTATTCTAGCCCCACCTCTGTGTACAAGATTATACATCCCTGAAGGGTCTTTAAAATAAATGGCTGTGGGCTGTAGTATCCAGTCCGAAACCTGACAGAGGCAGAGTGAGAGAGTTTCTTTTTCTCAGACCGTTGATACCATTCACTAACCATGTTGACAAAGTGTTCCATAGAAGGTCGATGTGAGATTTCACGGAGATTTACTTACACGCCTGCTCTAAACTACAATGGCATGCTTGTTACAGGAAAACCGTAATTTTTTCAATAATGTTTGTATGCAATTATATGGCTGTTAGAAGCTATGTAAATTATTCCAATATTTTTTATTAACCGATTGGTTTTCGTCAAGCCAACGTCCTGTACTTTCTGCAATTTGGGAAATGAAATTTTTGTCTTCAATTAGTGTGGCCAGATATCATAGCCGGTGTGGCAACTTGCTACGGAATGGATAGTACGGGGATCGAACCCCGGTGGGTGCTAAATTTTCTGTTTCCGTCCGGACCGGCCCTGGGGCACACCCAGCCTGCTATACAATGGGCACTGCGGTAAAGCGGACGGGGCGTGGCGTTAACTACCCACCCCATCAAGGCAGGTTATAGGGTGAACTGTACTTGCTTGAGTCATGAGTTATTGAATTAAAGAAGACACCAGAAATTCTGCAGGGGAATCGTGATATAGTTCCAAAATTTCTTGACCTTTGGCACTACTTGGAATTGAGTGAAAAGATGCACACTCCAACCACTTTACCTTCGGCGAAATTGCTGCAAGTACAACAGGCTGTATGGTCCCAGAAATCGGAAGGAACAAAAACGAGAGGAGCGATACCTCCGCCCCTTTCGCAAATCAAACCCCGATTTCTCCGACCGTCTACTCAACTGCTCTCAGATGACTGTAGTTTCCAATGCCCTGTTTATCCGCGTTTTGCATTCTCGAGGTTTTATTCAGCCTTCCATCTGCACCTGTTCGATTTGATTCTGAACTATATAAAGAGTGACGATGCTGCTGGCCAATAATTCTTTAAGCAGATTGTAAGCAAGACCAAAGCCTCTCCGTAATTAAGACCCATTTGTTTTGAATCTACGTATTAGATTAATGTCCTTACTTTATGTTTATTTGTTTCGTTTTCTTCGTGACTGCTCACAGTTCTTGTGTTTTAGTATGCTGGAGCAATAAGTGTATTGTAATGTGGCTTATTATTTAAAATCCCAAATTTTGAACTTTTGTGAACTGAACCCTTATCACTGCAGGTATACGAATCTCACTTTAAGCATCTTCCATATACGCAGAAATTATCAGGAAAGCAACTTTCTCTATAACGAGAGTCACGTAGACTACTGAATGAACAAGCCTTACTCTCCGTTTGGAAGAACCTGTATAAGCTTAAGTCTGTACAAAGATATTCAAACTTACAGCGAAACAGATAGACATACAGAAGATTAACAAACCGTTTCCGAAAACTCTGTGGTTGGATATGTTTTTAAAAAATTTGAAGAAATCTGCAGGAACTGAAGGAAATTACATTCTCACTGAAATAAAGAAAATTCCTTTTTGCTCCATTAGACTTCTTTTTTCCCCATCGGACATGTCTGAGCTGCATGATACCACTCATAACAGACCACATGAGAGGTAAATCAAAACACACTGCCAAGGTGAGTTCACATGCAAGCACGTTAATGTGCAAAGCCATGCAGTAAACTGGAACGAGACCTAATCTTCACTTGTTGTCCATAATGGGTTTAAAACGGCTCTAGGTCATGAAAATCTTTTGATCTGCTTCAATAAACAATTGGATAGTGTACCAACATCCACAGGCAGTTTCAAGAAGTTTCAAAGTGGGGTCCTCCTAAGACATGTTGTGGACACCCTGCGAGTTTACTTTGATCAAAAAGATTATATACAACACGAACTGAAAATTTATGCAGCTGCGAGTGTTGAAGTTACCACTACTGTGTAGTTGAAGAATCCGTTATTCTGGGATATTATACGAGGTCGCGTCACTGTGTACTTGAGTCCATGTGTTACTGAAGGTAATGGTGCCTTCATCGCCAAGACTGTAGAGGGCCAATATCTTGTTGCATGATTCCGGAGATTTCAGGCTTAAAACTATTTTATCAGTACGGTTGACGGAGTGTCAATAATATGTGGACATTACAGGATAGATAATACCTCATATTAACAGGAGATTCATGTTTAAACACGTCACGCAATATTGTTATTGTGAAAAAATCAACGAGGCTGCATAGCGAGATGATAGCCCTGTCCACATCCAACGCTTCCAAGACTAGATCGAAACTGACTTATATAAAAAGATTCAGTTTATACATGGCAGAAAAGACAGTGTGGTTTCATTAGAAAAAGCAACGTAACACGTAAAGATTTTCTGTCGACAAAGTGCAGGGTTTTGTTTAGTGATAAACACATCAGTACGAGTATTAAGGTATTAAATCTTAAAGGGTTACACGTCCAAGCCAGTTTCTGTAGTCAGTGTTCATAAATTAGTGCAGTTAGCTGAGATTAAAAAGAAACAAATGCATATAGTATACTACTGGTGCAATATGTCGAAAAGCTGCCATATAGGAAAAAGGAAAATGGAAGAGAAGATAAAAACGAACTGAAATTGGGCAAAAAGTACGTGAGAATGAGAAGTGGATATGAGTATCTCGGTATCATGTTCCAAGAAGTTTTTTGGAAGATTTTATTCTTCAGGAATATGGAAGTTTCAGCTTGGTAGTTATGTACCAGGCTTTTATAGGAAAGTGCTTAGTCCAGCTTCAAGGTAGTATTTTGCCACCGATGCTGAGACTTCTTTCGTAATCGTAGTATTGGTCACAGTGGCTCCAGTTCTTAGAAAGTTTAACACCTGTGTAAAAAAATGAGGTAACTGTAGGTGATGTGTGTGTTGCAGTCATACCACATACCACTGAAATATGGCGGACGGGTAGATGGTCACAGTGCGATGGGCGGGGGAATGTTTCACGCAGTGGGAGATCCCGTCACAGTTCAACAAAAGGAAAGTCCTACTCTAACCCGATTCATTTTATATGGGCTTTCACATATGTCTCGCTGTAGAGTATTACTTTAGCCTATTGCACCAAATTTGCTTTAAGTTTTTCGCAATTTGGATGGTTGTTGTTGGAAAGGAGGCAATTAAAACATTTGTGTCTCCGCAAGAAACAACAGAAACAGACTAATATACGCAAAATCAATCCATTTGATTGCAATATTCCGAACGATACAGGCTTGCGAGAGATTCAAGATTTTAGACGCCTTATTCCACGGTTAGTGGTGAATAATATCATGCATTAGAACCCGATTATACGTTGCAGTAACTAAATTGCGGTTTTGTTGCCCCAAATTCGCTCTTACATATTAAAGAATTTAGGAATTCAACAGACGCTGATCATCAGTCATAAAGTCACTAGGAACTTGTTCATAAAAGCCGGTACTGCTTTTGATATTCACTCCCTGGATTCCTCTAATATGGAGCGGAATTTCTTTCTTTCAGTATAGCAGAATTCGCTTCATGCCACCCACAGATCCACAACTATCATCATCCACATCTGCAAGACCTGAGGGCGGCACAGAAGAGCTGATGAAGATCCACTTGTTAGGGTATGTTACTTCTGGTCGACTTGTAGAAAATTGCCACCTTCCGGGTGCGGGATTACACCTAAATAAATATCGTTAATCTTACTACTCAGCATGGCTTAACGTGCCAGAACACTTTACTCCTCATCCTCACACCTATTTTATAGCCTAAATAACTTTAGTACATGGAATATCATCGTTAATAAACTAGAACCGCTTAGGTATCCTCGATATGTTGAAGTCCTACCTTATCAACCACAGCAACAGACAAGAATAAATCAGACAGACATGCATGGTCGTGCAGGGTGTGGACAGCGATGCATTGGAAGCACCTCGTGGGGGTAAGAATCAATTCGTGACGGTGGGGCCCGACCTGTCATTGCATTCTTCTCTTCATATTGCCAATTCATGATTAGTCTCACTTTTTCTCTCGTGTCTTGTTCATATTGTCTGTCTCCTCTCCTTTATGGCGTGTTGTTCAGATTTGTTCTCCTTGCTCTGTTCTCGAATCTCCTTTTCAAACTCCACCCATTACGTCTTTTTCAACTTTGCTCCGTCCCACTTCTTTTCAATCTCTAGATCTATTTTTCTTATTCGATTTGGTGTTTAAAATCATCTTAAATTGCTGTAATTTCAGTGCCTGTTACTCCATTTATTAATATTTATTGTCTCCGTTTTACATCACATTCCATCAATTATGCTTCACTTTTTAGGTTCTTGTGTCGTTTCCTTTTCTTTTAATTGCACTGCGTGGATTTTACACATAACGATGAAACTATGTGTATAAAACTCACTGTATTAAAGCAAATCTCATGTCTGATCATTCAAAGGGTCAGACTAATACTGATCACAATCTGACGGATCCAAAGTTAGGGAAAATTTGTGAGAGAGTGAGAGAGAAATGCAGAAGTTTCATAGGGAGATATTCGATCCCAAGGGGTTAAACGCTATAGAAACTGGAGAAAAATATCAGATTAAACTCTCAAGCAGTTTTCACTCTGACGGAACTTCTATAATGGCGTGGAAATCAACAGGGTTTCAGAAAATAGTGGAAGTAAAACCTAAAAAAAATCATAGGTAATTACGAAAGAAAGCAGTATATAAAATATATGTGTAAAGAATATCCACAGTTTTACATAAAAGAATGCAAGCTAAACTACAGTAGCTGCAAAATCCGAAAGTATTAACGAAGCAAACTAGACAATTTAAACCGTGATACCAGCAGATTTTTTCCGAAAAGTACAGGTAAAATTTGAAAGGTAACATTTATGATTGAGAAGCTAAGAGTAAGAAGGAGATATTAGAGATTTCTAATAAAGCCATGAATAAATTTAAAAAGGTTTACCTGCCTAGAAATTGTTTAATAAGTGATGAGAAATATCATGTTCTCCCAGATTTCAACAATATTTTGAACGGATGACAGATTGGCTACTTTTCGTCAGTGAAGTTTTATGGATTCAATAATATCAGGCAGACTACAATACATATAGATGAGCCACCGGTACTTGAGCCTAATCCGTTTGATTTTGTGACGCGTAATTTAAATTTAAAACATATAGATCACCAGGATCCCACAAAATTCCATTGGAAGAGTTTCCAGCAGAAAGTAGAACTTTAAGATCTGAGGTTCATAATTTTATTAATTCTGTGTGGAATAAGGAACATTTGTCTCAAATGTGAAATGACCCCATAATTGTCCATACTTTAAGACGTGTATTAAAAATTGTTTATCAATTATCGCGTCATCTCTTTCTTATCATTATGCACACCTTGGACAGAATTTATTATAAATGTATTCCTTTGTAAATGACGTCCCTGATGATGGTCTATAGGGCCGAAACATGTAGGAGGATTTCACAAAATAACTAATACGTGTGGTCACATGTGCTATTAGTTGCATTGTGCAATTACGAGATACGTAAAAGTTCTCCTGTAATTATTCATTATGTTTATCAGAATAAATTATATCAATTTTTGAGATCCAAGGTTGTCAGGGCAGTGGCTTTCATCTTTACTGTAATCTGAGTTCTAAAACCGTGTCTTTTGAAAAATAATTCCAACAAAAGCTTTAGTATTTTTCAACCATAATACATGATACGACCATCTTTAAAGACCAGAGCCTTTAACAAAACTGTTTTTCGTATGTCACCTTTAGGTTGTAATCAAATCCAGTACGAGAGTTAAAATGTTTGGGTTAATAAACGAAGCCTGTACATATTTATGTATTTTAAAAAGAGGAACATAAGGGAAAAGAAAAGAGTACATCAAACCTGTCGGTCCCTCTCTGGAGGTAAAAAGATACATATCTTGAATAAGAGACGAGATTTATTTAATTATTAATAAAATTTAGCTAATGAAATACTACTTACCATAATACAACCTTTACATTTTCACTAATCTCTCTACCGATTATCTTCAAAGAGTAAATAGTCTTCAGTTCATCGCATCTTAAGTAATTTTACGGAAATAGTTACCCTGCGTAGTTACGGGTATAGCGTCGAATGAGAAGTGACAGGTCAATAATATTGCGCCTGGCAGGATTTTAGGTGAAAAGGTCGTGCCCTACTTTAAGGCATTATTCAGCACTTTACCTGACGATACCGCAGAAACTACAAAAATGTAAGTCAGGATGGCTGGATGCCTGGCCGAAAACTTTGAGTAAGAAAGACAAAATGTGCCTGTATTTGAAGTTTGGTATTAATGGGTACCTGAACATTGACCAACCTTCCGGTATTTAGAACAGAATACAACTTCTCGAAAGTTAGGTATGTGGGGAGGCGTCTGCTATGTTGGATGCGCCACAAATTTCGGAAATCCGTTAATCCTATATGTAATAATCCATGAAGATTTAAATTCGGCACTGCTCAGACGAGGGAGTTGGAACTACCTATCGTGGAAATTGTAAGACATTCTAAAAATAAAGTAACTGATTGTCACACCCGCTGGGAGCGAATGCTGATGTTTTCTTCCGTCATGTAGCCATGAAAGAACACCGCAAGCGTGTGCTGTCAGTCTACGATCATTTCAACATGGCAGGCTTACTAGGAACATGATCAAGTATCGAAGTACTCAGTGTGATTAGATTTTTGGCTGTGAATGTTGTCGCAAAAGTGAGAATTTAGATAGCCAAGTGGCAAAGACGTACGGAGTTTGTGTAGTGTCACAGTACTGTTGTGAGTATGACACACTGCTTTCGATAAGAACAGGACAGATGTTGACGACAAGCACCGAGGAGGAGCCTCAAGCACGTCCTCTACGGTAAACACGTTGTGCCTTGTAAATTCCTTTCTTAAAGTGAACCGGCGCTGATTGATTGATATCTCTCGAAAGCCAGACATTTCTCTGGGTACTGCGCACATCTTCCAGAATAAACTGAAGAACACACAATTTTGTGCGGGCATATTTCCAAATAATACTCACAAACGATCACACGGGGCTCACTGTCGTGCATTTAACATGTCTGTCCAGTCAAGGATAGCTGTTTCTGCGTGCTTTGTTGCTGTGGGCGAAACATGCTTTAACATGGGACACCGTGCAAAATTCAAGCATCCACAACCTGAAAACACCCATTATCTCACCGAACAATTTAAGTAAGTAAAGACGATCACTACAAACGTCTCGTGAACATAAGGGCGTTCTTGTTGAGGATTGCCTGAATGTAATGGCAGTGTAATAGATGAGCTGGTCAAAAGAAACTACAGCAGGACATTCATTACATAAGACACGTCTTCTTACTCCAAGGTGTCATAATTTTGCACGATAATGCGGGGCTGCCAATTGGGCTTGTGTTTAGTTATGGTGTAAGGCCGGGAGATCATGGACAACTGGACAACGCCCCCACAACAGACTCGCCAAGCAGTTTCCAGGTTTTTGGATACAGGAAGCGTCTTTCTGGAAAGTGCCTTGCATCAGACGCTGAGGTTAACAAGCTGTCAGCTCCTGGCTGCATTCACTTGATGCCGGATTTTTCTACTCTGGTATATAAGACTTGGTGCCACGGCTTGGCAGATGCTTCAGTATCAATAATGGCTACGTCAAAGACTGATTTGTAGTTCCTTCTACCCACGTGCCATGTACACATTTATGTCAAAATATACTCCACACCATCACAGTGTTGGTTGCCTTGTTTTAACTGCACTTAACATATATTTACGAGTGGTAAAGGCTTTAGATTCTGGATAAGTTTAATCTTCATCAGCAACACCGTGATTACCTCAGAATTCAAAATATGATTAGCCATCTTTAGAATCTCTTAAAACTGATCTGATACACGGACGTGTTCGGGCAATTTTAACAAACTATGCAGTGAAATTTCAAGAAGTCAACCGAAAATTATACCTAACTTGAGTGTGAAACACTCCTCGTGGCATGTTACAATGTTGGACCCCCTCGGACACAATGTAGTCAGACTACCGTTATAGACGAAAAGAAGTGTTCTAATGCGCCACCCTTTCCTGGTTTGGTACCACCACCCACCTTTGCACACAGTGATGCCACCCAATGAATATTTTTTACCAGTGTCTACAGTGTGTACAAAAATTTAGGAGTATAACATTAACACGAAATTTAGAAATTATAAGTCATTTGGAACATGACTAACGTGCACGTTAACTTGAGTGTCGCTCAATTCATATAGCAGTGCTCTAAGGTTTTACAAACTGTAAAGGCTGCCCTATAATTTATTGCAGTGAAAAATCTGTATTCTAAGGGTATTCGAAAATAAAAATACCGTATTTTATTGCTATAAACACGTGAATACTTGATACAGGACCAGTTCCTTTCCTTGTATATAAATTGATTTAGTTCTAACATTATATTTTGTATAGTATAAAATTATGTAACAGCGAAATTCTACTTTCCAATATATCTGTTAGCGTTCCATATCAGCATAGTGCACTATGTAACCTTATAATAAAAGTCAGCGGGCCAAAATGAAATGCTATCGAAAGATTAAATTTAACTCACAATAGAAGGTTTCGTCTAATTTCACAGTTGATTAAATACGAGACACATGGCTTTGTGATGACGTCTGCGATAACTTATTATTTTATGCAGTTGATGCATCTCATGCAGGAGGGTGTTTTTTGTCAGATCATCTGCACCCGGTAACATTTACCGGATTAAAACTCATGCAATAAAGAACATGTTAATATTGGTCCAAATTCAAATTTTACAGACATCCTTACGTTTTCGCAGAGGCATAGAATGAATAGCAAAATAATTTCAATTACCCAACAAGGACTGCGTCGAGTCCTCTGCAAACGCCTCTTCGAGAAGGTGGCTATCGCCTCTTTGATGTGAGGTCTGTGGTTTGAATCCTGAGAGCACCTGCCAAGCTTGGAATGCCTCACAGACTATTTAAATTATGTATGTTGTTAGAGCAAAAAAAGCAGTCGTCTTTCTTCCATGGGCTGGGGTTCAGTAACTTCATGTCGCCTTCCATTGGGATTAGAAGTTTGTGACCCAACTTGGCAAAACACTGATTCCGTTTCGTTGTAGAAATACCGTTCAAATTCGCGTCATTAACATTTTGCTACTTCTTTATCGTTTACATAAAAGACTTAAATTGTAAGGTGCCTCTTATTTTGATTCCAGTATTCGGAGGTTTCCTGGTGATGACTAAGAAGACTTCTGCCTCATGGAGTGTGACACCGGGTTTTGCGGTAGAAGTGCACTGATATTTCAGAGGATATTTCATTGTCAGAATAGATGGCTTATCTATCCTGATGATGGAATTAGCAATTTCTACTGATAATCCGGTACATTTCTAGCAGAATATATGGCTTCGAGTACTAAAAGAAGGCATTCTTCATATTGATAATATTTCACGATAAAAAACTTTTCCAATAAATTTAAACGACTCGTAGATCTCTGTTATGACAATGGTTGCAGCTTAATCGAGATGACATGACTCCGTCATACATGTGTAATACGTGTAATATAGGATACATTTGTGAATATATTTTTGTATTTTCGTTTACTGGAGGTACATGGAATGTATTATTACAGGAAAAATGGCCCTGTCAATAGAGTGACTTGGTTAAGGTCGGCATGACTAAACTTCTATTCCTGGAATGGAACATGACTGTTCCTTCGTCAGAATTCAGTAATTCTTACACCTATAGATCCGGCAGATGTTATGCTCATATCCCCATCTGGAGTAAAATAATTACCTTTCCCCCTCGTTTGTCTAATTGCCCATTCGTCTTTTCGACTTTAGGATCAAGTTTATCTCCTCTTTCAATTCTTAAACGCTTTGTCATATTCTCATGAAATTCTATATAAAGGCTTCTCGCAAAAGCTCTCACTCGAATACCAATTCTACCTTTAATAGAATGTCAGGTTTGCAGCACTACTTCTGTAATTATTTCAAAGCCTCTAAAACTAACGTAACGTTAAAAATTATAAGTAAAAAAATTTTACTGAAACAAACCAAAATACTTAATGCGTTGCGCGCAGAGAACTGAGACGTTTTATGTCCATACAGCTTGTGAGTATGTGTAGCTCTTACACAATTACAACAGCTACATTTCCGTCATTTCTGTGTGTAGATCTGTCTATGTTTATTTGTTGAAGCTGTCATTATGTCAGAATACTATACGGAGCGCAATGAAGGAGAGATTAATGAATAGTGAATTGAAAATGACGTTCATAGACGCTGTTACTGCACTAATGTTCTGCCATTTGTCTGCGGGCACTGAATGAAGACAAGAAAATTGTCACTGAAAGTACTCGGTGTGCCGGTTGAAATTCGACGAGAGTACTTCCCGAATGCAAATCTGAAACAATTTCGCTTGAGTTGACTTCTTGCTTGGTACATTCCCTTTGTATAATTAAGCAACCGTAACTTTATTTTCATAATTTAAAGATTACTTGCAATATTGCAAAGAGGCATTTTAAATTCTCTCGGTAATAGTAGCATATATATATATATACACTTAAAAAATGACCTCAAATTGCATCGTTGTTATACACATAACAGCTGAAAGTGATATTTGCTCTATAATGGATGATAATTTGAAAGAATGGAACTCCTAATAATCAACTGCTTTACAATGAAGCACTTCTTGCTCTCTGCTGCTGTTATTGTCGAACAGTTCAACTAATTTTATTTTAAGAATCGTGTCAGAAACGCCAGGCCTAAATATTCGTCCCTTTTTATCTGTGCTATTTTAAACGCATCCAGCTTAAAGAAGTGATATTTTGGCTCTGGCCGTGTAAAAGTTTTGCAAACGCCCTGTAGCAATCTCTTACTCCAGCCTATTGAAACAGACCGAATTTATATATCCGAGTGCAAAAAGCAAAATAAATTCCGCACAGTTCATTCATTTATGCACATTAGAGTAGGCATTCCGTCGGGCAAGTATGTGTCCAAACATTATGACTGTGGCTGAACTTCGGCCACTGCACCTTCTCACGTCCAATAGCAGACTCTTGTACTTGTAGTTTCCACTTTCAACAGGATTACAACAGACACATAAATATGTTCATCTTGTTCTCAGCAGCAAGGTACTTTCTGGCCAGCATCCTGTGTGGTTCACTGCCAACAAGAAGAAAACGACTATAGCAGCATGTGATACATCTATCAAACAAAGCTGCATGGATGACATCTAAATCCTAGCTGTACTCTAGTCACGGAAAGAAGGAATATGATTTGCAGTTATTCAAACAGGTTACCTGCTCTCACACGCTACCTACACTGATTTAGCTTTTTCCCTACGTTATCGCCGGTAACAAACCCAGAAAACGGAGAGAACACGATTGTGTGTGACGAGAGGAAGGAAGGTGCAGACCTCAAGAGGGGTGGTAGCTACCTGGAAATGTTGTGCAGTAGGATTATAGTCACGACATTGGTTTCCAAATGACGTCACTCTGCGAAGCACTGTTACGAAAGTTGTATTGTTTACGCCACCATACGAACTGGAAGCAATAGCACTTATCCAACAGACCTTACTTCACAATTTACTGTTAACCGGGTAGTGTACGATTCTTAGTTAGTATAATATTTGCATGCAACTTTAAAAATAGAGATAATGCTACCCATTAAGTGTGTCTTTCTTGTGATTTCCAAATACCACCGTTATTAGATTTCAGTGGTCACTGGTTTCTGTCCCGAGACACGTGGCTAAACTTCCCTTATACAGCACTTTAAATTAACACAGCAATGTACTCGTAAATAAAAGTCTCAGAAAATGAAAATCCTGGCAGGACTTAGTGCTAGACAAGTTACGTATTATGTTTGCTATTTCATTGCAGTTTTGGCCTGAGGTGGGTGTACCACTTATATCTGTAGTGCTTACAAACGACTGAACTACTAACCAAAGAATTTGACCTTATTTATGAAATAGAATTTTGAATTACAACATTCACTTAAAATATTCTAATAAAAATAAAACCGTAGGGGACGCACTCTGAAGACCTGTTAACCATAAAGTTGTTAGTGACGTCCACCAAGACAAAATATTCCAGGAATTAATTTCACTTTTCCTCAACACACCTAAACATATTTGAGCATCAAAATGTATTTCTTCACCGCCAACTTCAGCACGTTTGTAACGAAAACTTACAAAAATGTTCGTATTACTCGTTGTTTCATCATGTCCGTCTCATGGCATGGAAGAAGTCGATAACCGCTAAATCGACATTTGTAAATTTAATGGTTTGGCGTTTCATTAGTTTTCCAACATTAATTCGGATCGAATAATAATACTAGTGTGTTACTGGAAGTGAGTGAGCTTTTCACGCATCACAGGAGTAAACTGCCCGTAACTAATTATGTATTTATTGGAATGAGAAATATTTTAAATGAGGCTATAGAGAGGAATTAATCACAGTGCCTGTACCAGTATGAGATAGTCCGCTCGGTCTTAATGATGTTGCAGATAAATGAAAAAGGAGAGGACAAACCAAATGATCATGATCGGCTTCCTTGTGGTGGTGGAAGTGACTCAGGTGATAAAGAAATGTCCAGCTATAAAGAATATAAATGTGTGTTGTAATTATTATGGGATAAAACGCAGCTTCGACTGGTAAAATATAACAAAAAATTCGGATGAAATTTCTGTCCCATTTTCAATGTCCAAGATTCTTCTTAGATTTCTTGTATGTATGCTTGTATGTATGCTTGTATGTATGAATATGGAAATGGCAAGATCCTTCGAATCGTCGATAACTATTTCCCAGTATGCACATTTTCACATTGTTTGAAACCATCAACACAGCTGTTAGAGCTTCAAATCTTGCCATACAGATTGCCTTTCGCTCGCGTCAGAAAGAGTTTACATCGTCAATTATTTTACGTCCCACTTTGATTTTAGGATTCGCTGAGAATTGCGTTGCGCACCTGCGTGCGCCTGGCAATTTGTAGGCATACGCTGCACTTTCTCCACGACTAGTGCTTAGAACTTTGTGAGTAGAAGACCCCAATTATGTCATCCTGGGAAAGGAATTTGCAATTTCAGGACAGAGAACAAAAATAAACCTAATAAAAGTATTAATAATTCTTGAAGAAATAAAAGAATACAGACTCTTGGTAATGAATGGCTAAACAGTAGAAAACGTACACAACAAATTCCCAAACGCTCGATTTAATGAATTATGTTTCTGAACTTCCAGAAGATAGTGTCAGGTGCTAAAAGACGACTGTCGCGAGGTGGGCCAGCTGCCGTCCCCTGGACTGTTCTTCGATGGAGGACACAATTTCTGGCAAGTTACAGCAGTGCAGATTACTCTTTTGGGGAGGTCCGCCGTGTGTTCTGGTAGATATATACCGACATTTAGAAGAAACATTCCTCCAACTTAATGGCAGAAAAAGGGTTGTTTGGTACAGCACATAAATTGCTTCGAGGAAATATTGCCAAGTGGCTGCTACACCCACACTTTCATAGGCTGTCGACATATGTAAACACCCGCGCTGTGTTTAGTGTGGATATCGACAACTGCGCTACAACGCGTGCGGTCAAATGTCATTTAGTTTTGGACGGGCAAAATAAACACAGTGAACCCAAAGGTAAGAATACAAGGAATGTTTTGTTACTTTTCATAATAAGCCTAGAGCTTAACCGAGAAGAAAAGTTCTCTACTATGTAGCATCCGTCCAGACCGGTCCTGGGGCCCACCCAGCCTCCTGTACAATGGGTACCGGGTCTTTCCCGGGCGTAAAGTGCGGCCGGGGCGTGCTGCTGAACACTCACCCCCTTCTAGTGCCGCGGTCATGGAAGAGGAGAGCTATAACTCTACCCACCCTCTGGGCCACACCGGGCCTGTAACTGAATCACTTTACCTTTTACTATGTAGTATAAATGGATTTTATGTCATTCTGTGTTAAATTTCCTTTTAGCAGCGACAAAAGGAAACATACAACGTACTAGGAAATACGACCCGAATCTTCAAGAATATATTGGACTGTCAGCGGCAAATGACATTTTTTCTTCCCCTCTTTGCATTATAACACAACTACCTGAAAACTTAAAAAACTGTAAGATGTTCATTTTAGTTATCGTACTTGCATAGCGCAGATACGTTCGAAGGTATATATTTCAAAAGTAATCCGTTTCTTTTGGCACTTGTAATAAAATAATAATATCATAATATACGTGTATACTTTTAATTCAGCTGAAAGAACATTACATTGGGTGCATATATTACGTACAATTTAGCATCTTCCTAACATGACAAAAAGAAGTAGACAGTCTTAGAATACAAATAAAACAGGCCTTCAATCCCATTACACTTGTGTTCGACAGTCTCTTTTGCTCAATTCATGTAACATATCAAAACGGAGTGACTGTACCCCAAACAAAAATTAACACGCCCATATACCCTTCAGGTATCTTGTGTGCCAGATTACACTGAGTCAGGCACCAAGAGAATGTAAATTGTAACTTTAGAGTCACAGAGTCAGGAACTTAAAATCTTATGACGGATGTTTCGGTATTGTCTAAATAATTATCATCGATGACACTATTATATATCGATGCTGTTTGAAACGCATAGATTACATAACATCAAATGGCACTGAAAGCTCGTCGTCATAAAGAAGAGTTGGATAAATTTGAAAACTATTTTTGTTTTGCTTCAGGGCAACCATGCTGTTGGTTTCTTTAGTTTATTGAAGACGCTGTGAGTAACTGATGGTACTCGCGTCAAATGACTGGTTGACATCGAAAACTAAACTGTAAAACACATGAAAAAGAGCGGCCGTGACCTTTTTTAATGTAGCATCTAAGTATTTCATGGAGGGATTGAGAAAAACCAGGAAAAACCTTAGTCAGTGTCGTCTGGATCGCGATCGAGATTCGGACTGGGGACCTCATAATAAAATTCAGTGACTTAATCGCTTGAGCCAAATTTGTCAGTAGATTTCTCTGTTAGTTGTATACATGTAGTCTACACCGATATACCTTCCCCTGGGTGTTGACGTGTTGAGGGGAAGGTACACACATCCACGGTGTAGAACAAGACCAACCACAAGGGATGAAAAACAGAGGACAAACAACGAAATACACGCAAGTCTTCCTAATAAATTAACTAATAGAATCACAAACCCACGGTCGTAGGTAATAAGATAAAACCCAGCTCCTAGAAACATACTTGTTATGTTATAGCAAAACGACAAAACCTTCAGGGAAGCTCCACCCGACAGTACCGCGCAAACACCCCAGAAGGCGGTAGCGGCAAACGAACACAACTATCCATATCAAATATGGAAAGCAGAAGTGCCCCAACACCAAACCGTAACACGACAACGGTATCCCACAGCTGAATATCCGGTTAAATCAACACAATATAAAGGACGGAATTTTGTGCGTTATTGTTTTAATGCTTAAACACAGTCTGCAAATAACACACTCTGTAGTTGAAACTTTTCTAGAAAGTTTTAGCTAATAAGTAATCCACAAATGTAAACACTATGGGATCCCAAAGTGGACAAAGCATCTGGTAACGAAATGGTATAGGGGCCTGAAGATGACTAACATTTAGTCGAAACATGTAGCCTTGCTCTAGAATAAATAGATTGTGCTGACTTACGTTTGTATAATACTAATTGACAACTTATTCTACTTTACGGTAAATCAGATGCTTTAGTGACCTACGACTATCCAGCATGCTTGGCATGTGGTAAATATCTTATTGAAAACTGCTTGGAGCTATTGTGAAGCAATGGCTGCTAGTGCGTGCCGTATCTTTTCTATAAGACATTCCTTTTTTTGTTTGTTTGTGTGTATCTGTGTGTGTTTTGGTGTTGTTTTATAAAAGCTGTCTTTAGACATCCCCACAGATGATGATTATATCGTATTGGATCAGGCAAAGAATTAGGCCTCAAAAGACGACCAATTCATTGCTCGGTCTCCAACAGTGTTCTGTAAGGCGGCCACTTAATTACTGACTGTATGGCCTACATGAAAACCCGTATTCATTAACCACGTCGCTTGAATTTTTAAAGAAAGCTGGTAGAATTATCCATTACGCACTCTTCTCTTTACTGTGTGCAAGAAGAAGTTTGAAAACTACGACATTGTTTTCACTCTCAAATGGACGCTGTATGTAAACAATTTTGTTCCCACCTCTCAGAAAACAGTGTTCCAATTGTACAAATCAGCCGCTTACAATCGTATAGGGAAATAATGACTTTCAATTGTGTGATTCGTATCGGAAACATACATAACACGCTATGTCGGCTGGCTCGAAAATTGATTAATGTTGCAACAAATGGTATATAGTTCCCATTCGACTTTATCTGTTAACAGTAACATTACGTGCAGATAAAGACAAGTAGGCAGCCCTCGTTGTAGATAATGCTTAGCAACAATTGCTGTTAATCCTAGGCAAAAAATTGGCGCCTACCGTAGAATAAGCCTCCTAGTTTAACCGTTGGAGTTCGCAGTGTGTTCCATCTTTATTGACCCCCGAGAGGATACAGTAATTCGTCGTGGAGTAATTCCACACCAAAAGGGCACAACAACATAATTCATTGCTTTTATTTAACGTGGCCATATGAAGGAAAATTTTAACTAGTAGACGTGTGTCCAAATTGTCTAGACCTAAATTATGTAGCAGCAACGAAACGACTGGCTGCCCATCGTGCACAGCTATTGTAAAATGTTCGTGATAATAACTCTATTAACAAAATCTTATCAAGGAGGGAGGGATGTTCCGGGCATGTAGTACGCATATTAACAATCAGAAATGCATACGACATGAGCAACCTTTGTTGGAGAACAGGAAATAAATTAGACCCTGGTACATGAGAAGACAAAGTTATAAAATGGTTTTAGTAGTCAGAAATCTATTATTTTTGGATAATCTCCAGCAGCTGGATCTTGTTAACACCGTAACAAACCTACGGATTAAGTAATTCTTGTTTATTTCTGTGACTGTCGCCTTCTCAACTGAACCATGGGCCATTTAAGTAATATTTTAGGAAGATATCCGCCATCGTTCACTTCAAACAAACTAACACAATTTTCACTACTGCACTATTTACAGGATGTCGAATGTGACTGTCAGTTTGAATTGTGGGAAGAAACGTCAGGGCCAGCATTTGCGTGAAGTAAGTAAAACTACAGAAAGCAGACCGACTACACAAGTGCATCTACGGTACAAGCCACAATTTTGGAATAAATAATCCAACAATTTCGATAATATACGCGAAATATGGATTATAAAGGAAAAGTCATGTTTTATTAATTAAAACACGTCATGCTTCTGCAGACACTTTAAGGCAGAGTTCGGAAACAAGAAGTTTAGGGCGCCAAATACTAAAACGGAACGCACTATTCAAGAAAAGGAACTTGTGAACTGTAACAGTGAATGTTAAACAGAGCAGCAGCGAGGATATATATGATAATGGTGACTATGAGGATAAAGCAGATCTAGTGCACCATTAAATGATGCATTTATTTAAAACCCTGCTGGAAGAGTATGTGTTATGTGGCATCAAATGAGACGAACTACATAAGAACTAGTATGAAGCGCACTGTAGAGTAAAAGGGGAAATCTTACAGTTAATAGCTTCAACTACAATTCACACTTATGGCAATTACACCGTTTGTTATTGTACATTAGAGCACTTGAAGCATTTGCTACAGTGTCACATTTTCATTGACGGTGTACAGTATGAACAAAAAAAAAATTATTGAACGAACTTTTGACAGAATAAGTTAATCTGCTGCATATACGTAGATTGTTATCATCAAAGCTCGAGGTTGCAATACCGGCCGAAGCGTAGGCGTCTCTATTGCTTCATAACGACGGATTATTTTCAGCCATTGCAGCCACATGTTGCACGTAGTAGCAAAGGTAGGAATGACATGCTGCATGGGACAGAATTACATAAGGTCTTCAAACTTTTACTTTATCATTGCGATTAGTTAGTAATTTAAAAAAAAAGAGGATTGAGTTCATTTCAAGATTAACTTTTAGTGACCTAGTAAATTCAGTTAAGACCTGAATGACGATGTTTCTTATTTGGACCTTGACAGCTCATGTAACTCTGGAGCGTTAGCACACCGTGCACTCCGTATCTGTGACTAATTTCTTTGACTTGCACGTGTAGCGGGGACTTCAATCGGCTTCATCCTTACTGCTATACTCACTGTAATGTTGGAAAGAAACCTCAGCCATTCATTGTTACGTATCGAACGTGAGATGCGGTGGAGTAAATACCTGTGATTGAAACAGCTGGAAGGCGGTGCGCAATGCGACCTTGCAAGCGGTCGAAGACACAAGACGTTTAGTAAGGAGACTGACCCAGTCGAAGCATATCCACAGCAATGAACTCAATAATTGTGGGTGGGGATGGTCCTTCTCTGCCCTTCAATGTTGTGAAATCCAGTAACAATAAAGGTTATTAGCAGTTACATCCAAGGGTAAAGAAGACGGGCATTAATTATTTGTCACTTCGGCTCTTTCCTGCTATATGCCTTGTTTTATTTAAATGTACTTAAGTATCTTGCTAAGGTGTGCTGCCAAATATACGTGTTCATAATCCACTTCGTCTTAGCATTGCTTAACACCAGCTAATTGTAAAAGTCATGTAGTCCAATCTCGCCCGTATCTAATGCTTCCAACATATCAGTATTTTTCTTCAGCTTTCGTAAATCTTTCCAAATAGTGGCTATCCCTACCATAAACTGTGAGGCTGAAAAATCTTTCAGTCATTACTATGAAAATTGCTGTATTCTGGAATATTATTTTTGGTTCGGTAGATATTTGTAGGCGATTTGAAACAACGTACGGCACTTTCCTCTGAAGGTCGGCAAATTTTTCCAGACTACATGATTTTACATTCAAGAAGGCGTTATTTTTCAAACCATAAATCATTGTAAAATTATTTTTGATAGTGTGTGTGTGTGTGTGTGTACTATGTATGTATATATGCATGCATGTATGTATGTATGT
>Ga0136643_10001740_pt1 | contig 27196 bp, 25 predicted proteins | sample TergutLab28metaG_FD_96883 | JGI IMG/M metagenome (GOLD analysis project Ga0136643, IMG submission 96883) | Labiotermes labralis P1 segment gut microbial communities from Petit-Saut dam, French Guiana - Lab288 P1 (version 3) (version 3) | ecosystem: Host-associated > Arthropoda: Insects >... | reverse complement strand
AGAATCCCGCCCCTACAATCTCTGCCATTTGAAACCGGAGCAGACACATGCTTAAAACAAGGCTACTTTTCATAGCGGCCCTTATCGCGGCGGCATTGCTGGCGATAGGGTACGAGGACACAAACGCGGGGTTCACGTTGCTCTATGCCCTGCTTATTTTGTGCGCAATTTGCGGTTTTTCGGTGGCTGTTGCGGGCAGCTGTCTTTACATTGAGCAGCGCGCCGGCGAAGACGTGGTCTTCAAGGGTGAGCCCATCAGATACGAGATTAGCCTGCGCAACAAGGGGCCGTTTATCTACCACGGGGCGGTTTACCGCTTTTTCAGCTCCGAAGTGATTGAGATGAGGGGCGATGCCGCCCTTGGTATATGCGAACCTTTTGGCAAGCAAAAGCGCGGCTACACGGTTAGTGTTCCCTACCGCGGGGTGTACTCCCTGGGACTTGAGAGCGTGACCGTCACCGATATGTTGGGGCTGTTTTCTCGCACTATAAAGAACAAGAAAACCCTGCGCCTGACCGTCTTCCCCGAGCGGGAGGCGGACTTTGCCCTGTCTATGCGCAACGAGCCTTTGGACACTGCGCGCAACCGCGATATATTCAACGAGGACTACACCGCCATAGCCGACCTGCGCAAATACGCCCCGGCGGATAGCTTGCGCAAAATCCACTGGAAGCTCTCGGCCAAGCGGGGGGAGCTCATCGTAAAAAACTTCCAGAATTTTGAGCCCGAGCGCACTATCCTGCTGTTGGACACCGCGAAAATTGACTTGCCAACAAAAGAGCGGGCCGCATTTGAAGACAAGATGGTCTCCTACGCTGCCTCGGCGGTGGACTTCTGTGCCCGTGCCAAAGTGCCGACCAGCCTTGTCTACGGCCAGCCCGGCATAGAAGAGACGGTCGTGGGTGCCCCGGAAGAGACCGACGGCCTATATTCCCTGCTGGCGAGGATAGAGTTCGAGCGGTATCGCTCGCCAATTTACGAGATGCGCTCAGTGCCAGGGTCTTACAACATCGTGGCTTTTATCTCGTCGCTGAATGAGCAGAGCAGCGCTGCCTTGCGGGAGCTCTGTTTCCTTGGGCACAGCCTGACCATTTACCTGTTCGAGAGTGAGCTGCGTCCGGTGGGCGCGCTGGGCGAACATCTTATAGAGGAGCTGCGCGGTACCGGCGTGGCCGTGACCCTTATAGGCGTGGACAAACCTGACCAGCCGGCCGGAGAGGAGGGTGGCGCTGCATGAAAAACAAGCCTAAAAGCAAAGTCTCCGGCAAAATAGCCGAGGTTGCGTTCTTTACTATGGTTGGTGCACTGTACGCCTGGGCGCTCTCCGAGAGTGTGCTGGCCGCTACGGTTTTGGGCGTGCCATCTTTGCGGCTGTTCATTATGTGCGCGGGCTTTGTAGTTTTGCTTAACCTGGTGTTTTGGGGCAAGTACACGGCCATTGGAGCAGCCGGTTTGTTGGTAATCGGAGCTATTGTAACATTTGCTTTCCTGCACATGCGGGGTTTTGAAGTCGGCTGGTTTGTTGCCCTGCAGGAGAACGTAGACGGGCTCGTCGCTTTCACCAGAGACCAAGCTCCCTACCGGGAAGAGTTCTCAAACCTTGCCAGCCTGGGGGTAGCCTTTCTCTTTAGCTTTGTAACCGTGCTCAATACCCGGCTGCATTTGGGGTTCCTTTCCCTAGCCCTGATGGCACTGGGCGTTATCGCCGTGCCGATACATATGGGCTGGGACCGTTCGGACATGGCGATAGTCGCAATGTTGTTCTGTCTGCTGGCTCTGCTGGCTAAGCGGCTTTACCTGACCGCGCAACGTGGCCAGAACGAGCAGAGCGCCCCCGCCGCTCGCTACGGGCTGATGCTTCTTCCGCTCTGCCTGCTGCTTTTTGGAGTAGGCTGGGCCCTGCCAAAACCGGACGCCGAAGCTGTGGAAGCCCTCAGCTTGCCTGATGTCACCGGGGCGATGAGCAACATTATGCACACCTTTACCCCGGAGCAGACCATGTCATTCACCAGCGATGGCCAGCGCCTGGGCGGGCCGGTAACCCCCAACGACCTGGTGGTGATGATAGTCGAAGCCGACGAGCGCCTTTACCTCGCCGGGGCCGTGCGGGACTACTACACCGGCGATGCCTGGCTCTCGACAATGCCGGCAAAAGAGCGGCTAATTCCGGGCGAGAACGGAGTATTTGACACCAACCCATACTCCGGAGCTATGCGCACAATCCACACTCAGCTCCGCCGCTCTTTGAACCGCCCCCTGCGGGAAGTGACTATAACGACCATGGATGTGCGCACCGACGCCATCTTCACCCCGCCATTCCACCAGACGCTGGAAGTTACTCCTCACGTGCAAATAGAGCAGAACATTCATGGCAATATGCGCGGCGCAAGGGTGCTCCCCCAGGAAGTAAGCTACACCCAGCTTTACATTTCCTGGGATATGCGCAGCAGCTACTTTTCGGGCATTTTGCGCGGTGCCTCGGGACGACTTGATACCGACGAGCTGGCAATTTTCCTGCAGCTGCCGGACACTCTGCCCGACCGTGTGGGCGACCTGGCTCGAGAGATTACTGCTGGGGCGCAGACAAACTACGACAGGCTGCGCATGATAGAGAGCTACTTGGCCGATTTCCCCTACACACTGGAAGCTATGACGCTGCCCGAGGGCGAGGATTTTGTCGACCACTTTCTCTTTACTGCCAGGGAGGGATACTGTGTACACTACGCTTCCGCGATGGTGGTTATGGCGCGGACTCTTGGCATTCCCGCCCGCTTTGTGGAGGGCTTTATAACCCCGGAACTCCGCGCGGGCGACAACAGGTTCTGGGTGACCAACCGCCAGGCCCACGCCTGGGTAGAGGCCTACTTCCCCGGGTTCGGCTGGGCGATGTTCGAGCCCACCGCCGTATACAACCTGAACTGGGACAACCCCAACATAGGCGCGCCGGTATTCGTGCCCCTGCCGGACGAGCCTATGGTGGATATGAGCGACCTACCGAACTGGCGGGACTACATCGACGTTCCAGAGGACGAGCCCGACGTTGTTGGCCAATACGCCGACGAGGGTGGCGCTTCCCCCTGGGTAACGGCCATTATTCTGCTGGTTCTTGTGGGCGTCGGCGTCATTGTCGGTCTAAAGCTTACCGCCCGGTACCGCTCCAAACAGCGGGGCCTTGAGAACATGCCCAACCGGGAAGCCGTTGTGGCCCTTTTTGCCTCGACTTTGAACGCGGCCGGGGCAGTTGGTTGCCCAATTTCTCCCGGCGAGACCGCCCTTGGGTACGCGGGCAGAACATCTCGGGAACCTGTCTTTGTGGGCCTGGGTGTGGATATTAAGCAGCTGGCCGGACTGTATTCCAGAGCTGCCTATAGCAACCACGAAATTACGCCATACGAGCGAGTCGCTGCGCTAAAGGCCCGGGATAAAGTTGTGAGCTGGCTGAAGGCCGCGCCGCGAAACCTGCCCAGGTATTTTGTAGACCGGTACTTGCTGCTGCGGTATTAATGGTAGAAAAACCGACAGGGGACGCTCACACGAGCGTCCCGCTATTTTTCTCTGGATAATGTATAGCTGACGAACTTTAAAATTGCTCTGGGAGTTGGGTTGTTTTGCTTTCGGTCAAGGCTGAATTTTAAATCAGCCTGTGGGCTGGAATTAAGCCCCCACCCACCCCCGCATAACATCCGGCCTCGCTGGTCGAAATTTTGCCCGGGTTGCCGCTTCGTATTTGTAATGCACTGACAATACCGGGCAAAATCTTATGTTTATGAGGTCACCAAACGCCCGGCAATCATGGAGCAGGCCTTGAACCGGCAGGTTGAATCCAGGCCGTTGGGCCGACATCGAACTTACCCAGCTGCTATGCGAGCCCGGGTTTAGAGTAAGGAATTCTCGCGGTGAGATGTTCACTGTTAACGACGCCTCTGTTGACAAGCCGGGAGCTAGCAAGAATAACATACCAATAAACTTTCTAGTTTTCGCCCACCTGTTCGTATAGTGGGGGTCTGGGGGAGTTGTCTGCGGAGCACGTCCTTTGTGCGCAGTCAGACCCGGTCCTCCCCCAGTCGCCTTCTTTTGCTTACTTCTTCTTGGCGAGACAAGAAAAGTAAGTGCCTCCGCGGCACGAGCGGTACAATATTCCCGCCCGTAGGCTGAGTTAATATTCAGCCCTTGATCTTAAGACCTTGAACTGGACCTTGACCAATCGGCGCGTCGAGGTCGCCGCGCCCTACAAGGGGTGTCCGTGGAAGCTGGGCGGTCGGGGATGGAACCCCGACCCTACAGCGCCAGGTTGGGGTAAACCAGAGGCCCGATGTAAAACCTACGGGCGGGAAAATCCTGCCCCTACAGCGCCAGGCTTGTGGGGATTAGCGGGACGCCCGGGTGTGCGTCCCCTACAACGACAGGCCTGGGCAAACCAGGGGGCCCGATAAACCTGCGGGTGGGAAAACCCTGCCCCTACAGCGTTAGGTTCGTGTGGAGAGGCGGGCCGCACAGGGGTGCGGCCCCTACAATTCCGGGGAATGCGGGTTCACATGTATCATACAATGCTTCACCTTCGGGAACGCAGCTTCTATAGCGTCGTGTACCTTTTGGGCGGCATCGTGGGCCTGGTAAAGACTGGCGTTTCCGTCCGCGCTTATCTCCATATCGACGTATATCCGGTCACCGAACACCCGAGTCTTGATAAGATCTACCCTGGTAACCGCCTCCTGCTCGAGGGCTATCTTACGGATCTGCTCAACGGTTTCGTCATCGCAGGCCTTGTCGGTCATTTTGCTCAGCGACTCCCTAAAAATATCCACAGCTACTTTGAGGATAAACAGGCAGATGACCAGCCCCGCAACGCTGTCAAGTACCGGGAAGCCCAGCCGCGCGCCCAGAATACCCGCAAAGCTGCCTATAGAAGAGAATGCGTCCGAGCGAGAATGCCAGGCTGAAGCCATAAGCGCAACCGAATCGACTTTCTTAGCCCCCGCACGAATGTACCAGTACATCGCTTCTTTAACTGCTATTCCAACAACAGCCGCGATAAGAGCCAGAATTCCAGGCGCCGAGAGAGCCTGCCCGTTTCCGCTTGTTATTATCCCAATCCAGCTCCATCCCATGATCACCGCGGTACCAAACAGCAATATCGCCATAAGTATGCCGGCTATACACTCAATGCGCTCGTGGCCGTATGGGTGGTCTTTGTCCGGCTCCGGGCGGGCAGCCCGCACCCCAATAAGCACTATAAAGTCACCCACAAGGTCAGTAATCGAGTGCACCGCGTCCGAAATCATAGCCGCCGAGCCGGCAACCACCCCGGCGAACATCTTAAAGACTACCAGCATCGCGTTAACCGCAATCGTCCGCCTTGTTATTCTGGTCGCTACCTGCATTCTGTTTTCGGTTACGTTTTCTGTTTTCATCTTGACTACCTCCGTTATTGCGGACGCAAAAAAGCACCCGCAGGACAAGAAAGTTTTTCTTTCTGTCCCGCAAGTGCAGAGTTATATCTGCCTCGCTGCCGCCGTAGCGGCCCAGCCCCATTGACCCTCTCGAATCAATCGCCTGCTCAGTTAATATCCAAGATGCTAACACAATCCCCGGCGAATGTCAAGAGAAAAAGGTCGCAAAATATTCCTACGCTTACGCTTGAAAAACTCCTGACAATGCAGTACAATAATAGGTAAACATGCTGCCGAGTAAGGAGGTATCTCATGCCGCTTACCCTAAACACCTCGTACCTTGCGGATTTTATCTCCCCCCACGAGCTCGAATATATCCAGCCCCAGGTGGATGCTGCCCACAGCCTGCTCCACCGGAAAACCGGACCGGGCAACGACTTTTTGGGTTGGCTTGACCTCGCCCCTGCCAAAGACGCGGACGAGTTTACCCGCCTTAAAGAGAGTGCAGTATGGATACAGCAAAACGCCGACGTCCTGGTGGTTATTGGGATTGGTGGGAGCTACCTGGGCGCGCGGGCTGCGATCGACTATTTGCGTTCGCCAAACTACAACTCCCTGCCCAAAGACACGCCAGATATAATTTTTGTTGGCAACACCCTCAGCCCAGACGCGCTTAACGAAGCTCTGCTTCTCTGCAAGGGCAAGCGCATCTGCGTTAACATCATCTCAAAATCTGGCACAACTACCGAGCCTGCTCTGGCATTTCGTGTATTTCGCGCACTTATGGAGGAACAATATGGCAAAGAGGGCGCTGCCAGGCGCATCTTTTGCACTACCGACCGGGCGCGTGGGTCGCTCAAGTCTTTGGCCGATACTCAGGGCTACCCCACCTTTGTCATACCCGATGACGTTGGCGGACGGTTCAGCGTGTTCACCCCGGTGGGACTGCTGCCTATCGCGGTGGCTGGGTGCGATGTAGATGCTATTTTGGCCGCCTGTGCCGAGGCTCAGCAGACATTTGCCCAGCCCTCTATTGAGAAAAACCCCGCCTATGCCTACGCGGCTATTCGCAGCCTGCTCCATCGCAAGGGGCGCACAGCCGAAGTGTTGGTCAGCTACGAGCCCGCTCTTGTCATGCTGGGTGAGTGGTACAAGCAGCTGTTCGGCGAGAGCGAGGGCAAGGACGGCAAGGGCATCTACCCCACGTCTATGTGCTTTTCTACCGACCTGCATTCCCTGGGCCAGTTCGTGCAGGAGGGCTCGAATATTTTGTTTGAGACGGTGATACAGATAGCTCGCCCCCATAGGGACTTTTTTATAAAATCAGACCCCACCGACTTTGACGGCCTTAACTTTCTGGCGGGGCAGGAACTCTCGAATGTCAACCAGAAGGCGCTTCTGGGTACGCTGCTCGCCCACTTGGAGGGTGGGGTGCCAAACCTGGTAATCGAGGTGGATGACCGCAGTGAGCGCTCGTTCGGGGAGCTTATCTTCTTCTTTGAGAAGGCCTGCGCCGTTGGCGGCTACCTCTTGGGTGTCAACCCATTCGACCAGCCAGGGGTAGAAGCGTACAAGAAGAACATGTTCGCGCTGCTAGGCAAGCCGGGTTTTGAGGACCAGCGCAAAGAGCTTGACGGGCGGCTAACCCGTCTGGGGCTTTAGAGCGTGTCTTTAAACTCATTGTCACACAATCGCGGCACATCTTTACCCGCCCTTTTTCACAAAAATACTCGTTAATACACAAAGTATTGCCCATGTTTTTTGCAAAAAATGACAGGTAAATCTGCACCACGTTGATGCAACAAGCAGTTTAAAGACACACTCTAGGAAGTAAGGACGCAATGCCGACAAGGCTTTGCGCTTCCATAATTAATATGAAAGACAAACTAAAGGAGGACTGATTTGTTATGGTGTCGATGATTGTAGGTAAGAGAGGAACCGGCAAGTCCAAAAAGCTTATCGACCAGGTTAGGGAGGCGGCCCAGCGCTCGGACGGCAATGTGGTGTGCATTGAGAAAGGCAAGGCCCTGCGTTTTGATATTAGCTACCACATCCGGCTTATTGATATTGAAGAGTACGGAATTGGCGGCGCGGACAGGTACTATGGATTTATCGCCGGGCTTATGGCCGGCAACTACGACATTACCGATATTTTCTGTGATGCTACGTTTAAAATTCTCAGCGGCAAGGGCGAAAAAGATTTTGACGCCCTGACCAAGTTTGTAGACGACTTGAACGCCCTCGGCGGGGCGCTGAAAATAAATATTGTTCTTTCCGTCTCGTGCGATGCTTCTGAGCTGCCCGAGCGTTTGCAAGCGCTTATACAGAAATAAGGTTTGCGGCCTATTTCCGCCCTTGACAAACCTGTATATCTTGGCGTATAATGTTGTTTCGTGAGAATTTTTTCTACAGATGACGTGTTTGCGTGAGCCTGTTTGTCTTTTTGTAAAGGATGAGGCCCTTCGCACGCGACAAAATTCTAACTGCTAAAGGAGGGTTTTGGCAGATGGCAGTCCCAAAAACGAAAGTCAGTAAATCGCGCAAGAACATGCGGCGCTCCAATGTTTGGAAGCTACCGGCACCGGCTCTTTCCAAATGTACACAGTGCGGCGCATTAAAGACCCCTCACCGGGTGTGCAAGGATTGTGGTTATTACAAGGGCAGACTGGTAGTAGCTAAGTCGGAAGATTAAGCGGCAATTGCATTGCAGCAATTTTATTTTGTGCGAGAGCCTGGGGGTGTTTGCGCGAGTTGAATCGTTTGGACTTTGAGCGATTCAACTCGTGCCAGCACCCCCTCGGTTGGGTTATTGTGATTTTTACTGGCATGATTTACAGAGGCTGCGTAAAGACGCGGGCAAAAAAACAAACCGCGCACTGCTGACGTGGATGCGTGACGTGAGTGCAGGCTCAGCCTGCTGGAGGCGGGACATGATCGGCATTCTAATCACCGGTGTGCAGAGCGGCTCGCCGGCAGAGCGGTTGGGCATTCGCCCCGGCTGGCGGCTGGAGCGGATAGGCGACCACCAAATCGAAGACGTGCTCGACTACCGCTTCCGGGCAGCTGAGAAAAACCTGACCCTGCGCCTGTGTGATCAGAGCGGTGCATCTGCCACGCTAAGCGTACAAAAGGGTGAATATCAAGACCTCGGCCTCGAGTTCGCCAGCTACCTGATGGACAAGCAGAAGAGCTGCCGCAACAACTGCGTCTTCTGCTTCATAGACCAGCTACCGCCGGGTATGCGTGAGAGTCTTTACTTCAAGGATGACGACGAGCGCCTTTCTTTTTTATTTGGCAACTACGTGACGCTTACCAACCTGCGCGGGCGGGATGTAGAGCGGATTATAGAGATGCGCATTAGCCCGGTGAACGTCTCTGTCCACACCACCGACCCCGAGCTGCGCGTCAAAATGATGGGCAACCCAGACGCCGGCAAGGTGCTGGGTTGGCTGCCTCGCTTGGCTGAAGGAGGTATATCTCTTAACGCGCAACTGGTGCTCTGCCCCGGACTTAACGATGGCATACACCTCGAGCGCAGTCTGCGCGACCTCGCCGCGCTTATGCCAAGTATCCAGAGTGTTGCGATAGTGCCGGTAGGCTTGACCAAGCACAGGCAGGGGCTGGCCGAATTGCGGCCGTTCACCGGTGCGGAAGCCGCCGCCACATTGGACGCGCTGATCGCCTTTGGGGACGAGATGCTGGCGAAACATGGCCGGCGGGTGTTTTATGCTTCAGATGAATTTTACCTGCTCGCCGGGCGGGAATTCCCACCGGAGAGCTTTTACGGCGACTTCGACCAGCTCGAGAACGGCGTGGGTATGTCCGCCCTTTTTGCCAGCGAGTTTGCGGACGCGCTTGAGCGCACGCCACCCAACGCGACCCCGCGCAGGGTAAGTATCGCCACCGGTGTAGCCGCCGCTCCTCTTATCCGCAAGCTTATGGGGCAGGCGCGTGAGCAATTCCCGGAGACCCGGGCCGAAGTCTTCCCCATCGTCAACAACTTTTTTGGTGAGGGCGTGACCGTATCTGGGCTGGTAACCGGTAGAGATATAATCGCGCAGCTCACAGGCAAAGACCTGGGTGAGGCGCTGCTAATCCCGCGCAGTATGCTCCGCCACGAGGGCGACATGCTGCTGGACGACCTCACACCCCAGAACATTGCGCAGGCTCTGGGCCTGCCGGTAAGACCCGTGGAGATTGACGGCGGCGAGCTGCTTGATGCGCTGCTGGGCAAAGTCAAGGACGCTCACTCCGGCGATGCGCGTCACCTCCCTCTGGGAGGGAGGCTACCATAGTCCGGAGAAACGGCAAAGCCGCAGGGGGAGAGCTCGCGCAGCTATGCGGTGAGCACACGAAAACATAGGAGACACAACATGTCCAAACCGATAGTAGCTATAGTGGGTCGGCCCAATGTGGGCAAGAGCACCCTTTTTAACAAACTGGTAGGCCGGCGGATTGCCATTGTGGAGGACACGCCCGGCGTTACCCGTGACCGCATTTACTACGAGTGCGAGTGGCGGGGGAAGAGCTTTATGCTGGTGGATACCGGCGGTATTGAGCCGCGGGAAGACACCCCTATGCTGGCAGCGATGCGCAAACAGGCGGAGATCGCCATCGATCACGCCGACGTCATCATACTGCTGACCGATATCCGCGCGGGGCTTACAGCCACCGACGCGGACGTTGCCGCTATGCTGCAAAAAAGCGGTAAATCCATTGTCCTCTGCGTTAACAAGTGCGATTCCACCGGCCAGCCACCCGCCGAGCTCTACGAGTTTTACAATCTTGGCCTGGGCGAGCCTTACCCGGTCTCGTCTGTCCACGGAATAGGCACCGGCGACTTGCTGGACGCCGTCTACGAGCACTTGAACTTTGAGGACGGCGACGACTACGAGGCGGAATATATCAAGGTGGCGGTGATTGGTAAGCCGAATGTTGGCAAGTCCTCGCTCATAAACTTTATAGCGGGGGAGCCGCGGATGATTGTTGCCGACGCCCCCGGCACCACCCGGGACGCCACCGACACAGTAATCGAGAATGAGAAGGGTAAGTTTGTATTTATCGACACTGCGGGTATCCGCCGGAAGGCGCGGGTAGAAGAGGCTATTGAGAAGTACAGCGTGCTGCGCTCGTACATGGCCGTAGATCGGGCCGACGTCTGCGTTATAATGCTGGATGCCACTGAGGGCTTTACCGAGCAGGATTCAAAGATTGCGGGCTATGCGCACGAGCAGGGTAAAGGCTGCATTGTGGCCCTCAACAAATGGGACGCGGTAGACAAAGACGGCAAGACCATGCAGGAGATGCGCAAAACTTTGGAGCACGACTTCTCGTTTATGAGCTATGTACCGTTTATTTTCATCTCGGCGTTGACCGGCCAGCGGGTGGATAGTCTCTTCGAGCTCATCACATATGTGGCCGGGCAGAACGCAATGCGGATCTCTACCGGTACGCTAAACGATTTGCTTGGCCAGGCTACGGCCAGGGTGCAGCCCCCCTCCGACAAGGGCAAGCGGCTGAAGATTTTCTACATTACTCAGGCCAGCACAAAGCCGCCAACTTTTGTCTGTTTTGTCAACCGGGCAAAGCTTTTCCACTTTTCCTATCAGCGGTACCTGGAAAATCAAATTCGGCAGACCTTCGGGCTGGAGGGCACACCGGTGCGTATGATTGTCCGCGAACGCGAAGACAAATAGGGACGACCGCCCCGGTCGTCCACGTGTTGAGTTCGCGCCACTCTCTTCCAGAGGACGGCCAGGGCAAGCCCTGGACTATCAGCTCGCGACTCCGGGGCCAAAGAGCGGCGCCTACGCGCTCCGCATCATAGAGTCAAAGTAATTGAAAGGTGGGTGCAGCTATGGCAAACCTGACCGTGACCCTAATTCTGCTATTGGCGGCCGTTGTGGTCGGTTACCTGCTGGGCAGCCTTAACGCCGCAATAATTGTCTCGCGCGCGTTAAAGGGCGAGGATATACGCAACTTCGGCAGTGGCAACGCCGGGATGACCAACATGCTGCGTACATACGGCAAAGGGCCCGCGGCCCTTACCGCAGTGGTGGATTTTGCCAAGGCTGCGGTCGCTATCGTTCTGGCGCGGCTTGCGGTTGCCCACTTCGGCCTAGAGTTTAATATCGACATTGGCTACATAGCCGGTATTGCCGCCATGTTGGGGCACATCTTTCCGATCTACTTTGGATTTAAGGGCGGCAAGGGCGTTATGACTGCGCTGGGTGTTATGCTCTGCGTAAACCCGCTTGTCTTTCTCATTGTGGCCGGTGCGTCCATGCTGCTAATTCTCATCACCAGGTACGTCTCGGTCGGCTCGATTTTGGGCTCGCTCAGTTTGCCATTCGTTACCTGGGCGGTGCTCAATTGGCGGGGGCAGCCACCTATGCACGACGCGCTGCTTGCCGGGGTGATAGGTTTGCTCATCATCGTTATGCACAAGGAGAATATAAAGAGGCTGCTAAGTGGCACCGAGAACCGCTTTGGCAGGAAGGGTAGAAGTTGATGAAAATATTCGTTATGGGCGCGGGCAGCTTTGGGATTTCTCTGGCTGTTATGGCTCACAGGCTGGGGCACACTCTCACCCTGTGGTCGCCTTTTGAGAGTGAAGTAAATCAGCTTTACACCAACCGCGCACATCCAAAACTTCTCCCTGGAGTAGAAATTCAACAAAATATTACAATAACCGACGACCTAGAGGCAGTCTCCGACCAGGATATGATTATCGTGGCCACGCCCTCTTTTGCTGTGCGCGAGACCGCGAAGCTTCTGCGCGGGCGTGCAAAGCCCGGTACGGTGGTGGCCTGTGTGGCCAAAGGCCTAGAGGCCGACAGCTACAAAACACTCTCCCATATACTGTGTGAGGAGCTTGCCCAGTGCAGCCATGTGGCGCTCTCGGGCCCCTCCCACGCGGAGGAAGTTGTAAAGGGCGTACCAACTACAGTCGTGGCGGCCTCAGCCAGCAGAGAGGCTGCACGGTTTGTTCAGGACGCGCTTTCGGGAGAGGCGCTGCGGATATATATAAGCGACGACGTTTTGGGTGTCGAGCTCGGCGGTGCGCTCAAAAACGTGATTGCTCTGGCTGCCGGGGTGCTGGACGGCTTGGGCAGCGGCGACAACACCAAGGCCGCGCTTATGACCCGCGGCATGGCCGAGATAGCTCGTCTGGGTGTGGTGATGGGTGCGCGAAGCGAGACATTCGCCGGCCTTTCGGGGATGGGTGACTTGATTGTCACCTGCTCGAGTGAGCACAGCCGCAACCGTCGCTTCGGGATACTTGTGGGTCAGGGACACTCGCCCCAGGACGCTCTGGCACAAGTGGGAATGACCGTTGAGGGCTACGCCTGCGCCAAAGTCGCCTGGGAGCTGGCTCAGAAGCAGGGCGTCGTCATGCCTATCACCGAGCAGGTTTACCGTGTGCTCTACGAGGGTAAAGACCTTGGCCAGGCCGTGCGTGACCTAATGGGCCGCCCCAAACGACACGAGAGCGAGGAAGTCTGGCTGTTCTCTCGGAGAGATTAATTAAACGAAATACCCCCGCAGCTCGTGATGAACTGCGGGGGTATCGTAATAGTCGAGGTGATAAATTCTGCAAGCGGCGTATGAGTTGCGCGATTACATTATTGTCGGGTTCGTGTTGGTAGTTATACTGGCTTTGGCTAATTGGAGAATGTCCGCCAAACGCGCCAAAATAGCAAGCAGGCTCCTCCCAATGATATTCAACTTGTACTTTCTATTTCACATCATAATGTCACCGGTTTTAGACTTATGGCGGCCCATCGTATTAAGCGAGTCCAACATATTTTTATTTATATTTGTCTCGCTGATGCTGCTTAACTTGTCATTTATGGCGACAACGTATATTCAGTATGCGAAGAACAAAACAGACATTGAAACTGTGAAAAACACCATAAGGGATCAACTCTTTTTTAACATAGGGCAGGTTGCTCTTTTAGCAATTGTCATTTACATTACGATTCAAATGCAGGCGTGGTAGCGGTAATCCAGCGCATTACAAAGCTTGGCTCTGCCAGCGATTCCGCAGGCCCTCAACAATCTCTACCACTGCGAACCCCGGCCGGTAAAGTGGGGTTTGTCCCAGCCCGGCCAGCTGCTCTTCAAGCGGGTGAGTCTCCTGGCTGGCGGCGGGGATGCACATTGGCGGGAACATTATGCACCACCAGTTTTCGCCTTGTCCTTGTCCAATAGTCAAGCGGATGGCGTAATACCGGCCTGCCGGCAGAATAAACCCCTCGTAATGCCGGGTGGCAAAGTGCATGTTTACGACTTCGGCGCTCACAGGGTAATCGTGGCCCCTGAGGGCAACCTCGGCCTGGGCAGTGCGCTCGATTTCGTACAGCTGCAGGGCAGCAAGCTCCCTTGCTTCGTCTCTGGTTGTGCCGCCCGCAAACAGCTCGGGGCGCTCGGCCAGAACCGCGTCCCGCACGGCCAGTTTGAGGGCCTGGTCGCTCTCGCTGTCAGAATTGGGGACAATGTGAAGGCGAAGCACTTCATCTCGGATTCTGGCACTTTCCCCGGCAAACGCTACGATTGAAGACATCGCCACCGCGAAAATCACACCAATAAGTACCGCAAACTCAAAGCGTTTTAACATAAAAATCCGTCCTTTACCTTTGTTGTCTACAAAAGTATGGACGGATTTTTTGGCGTGTATACATTAGACTATTGTTGGCCCGTGAGTAAGTGGCCGGGCAATACAGGCAAAATCGGCGTGGGGCCACAGTTTCTCAAGGCAAGTAGTCGCCTGCGCTTCGTCAGCGAACAGACTGGACACCGATGTTCCGCTGCCGGTCATGGCTGCGCCCAGAGCGCCGCTAGTCAGCATGATCTGCCTCAGTTTGTCGCTCTCGGGCAGGGGCAGTACTTTTTCAAATGCGTTGGACATCGCTTTACCTATAGCAGCGAGGTCGCCCGCACCGAGAGCTGAGACCATTTCCTGCGTGTGAGGTTGGGGCTGTAACCCGCCCCGGTCGTAGAGCTCGAAGGCGAGGCGGGTGCTCATCCCCCGGGCCGGCTTCGCGATGACGAAAACTGCGTCATTCGGCAGCGCGGGCAGCGTGGTCAGCCTCTCCCCTCGGCCGCCTGCTCGGGCGCAGCCGCCGATCAGGCAGAACGGCAGGTCGGAACCGACCGTAAGTCCAATCTCGATGAGCTGAGACCGGGTAAGCCCGGCGCTGTACAATTCGTTTAGCCCAACCAGCGCGGCGGCGGCGTCTGCGCAGCCACCTGCAAGGCCGGCTTGCTCGGGTATTTGCTTGGTGAGGTATAGCTCAAGGCCGCCCGGCGACAACCCAGTGTGGGCAAAAAACGCCAGAGCCGCGCGAAAGACAAGATTGTCTTCCCCAGAGGTGAGGGCGGGGTCGCTGCAAAAAAGCCGCAAACCCGCTCCGCCGGGGGTTAGGGTCAAAGTGTCGCACAGGTCAACGCTGAGCATGACGCTGTCCAACTCATGGTAGCCGCCCGGGGCTTCGCCCAAAATGTCGAGGGTTAGGTTGAGCTTGGCCGGGGTACGCAGGGTAAGGGTCATATTTCTTTAAGGAACTGCTCGATTCGGTTGAGTGCTTCGGTGATGTGCTCGACACTATAGCAGTAGCAGATGCGCACAAAGCCCTCGCCGCAGTCGCCGAACGCATCGCCAGGTACCAGGGCTACTTTTTTGGCCTGCAGCAGTTTCTCGCAAAACTCAAGGGATTTCATACCCGTGCTTTGGATAGACGGGAAGACGTAAAATGCGCCATGTGGGTCAAAACAGCTCAGGCCCATATCATTCAGGCGTTTGACCAGCATTTGTCGGCGCTTGTCGTAAGAGGCGCACATGGTCGCGATTTCGCTATCGCATTCGGGCTTCAACGCCTGGATTGCGGCATATTGGGCGGTAGTGGGGGCGCACATCAGGGCATATTGGTGTATCCGGCACATCATGTCAACAATCGGTTGGGGAGCGCAGACATAGCCTAGGCGCCAGCCGGTCATGGCATATGCCTTGGAGAATCCGCCCACCAGAATTGTGCGTTCGTACATTCCGGGCAAGGAGGTGATTGAGACGTGCTTCTCGCCGCCGTAAGTCAGCTCGGCATAGATTTCGTCTGAGAGCACCATAATGTCGGTGCCGCGCAAAATTTCGGCGATCTCTTCCATATGCTCGCGGCGCATGACGCCACCTGTGGGGTTGCAGGGGTAAGGGAAGACAAGCATCTTGGTTTTGGGAGTTATTGCCGCCTTGAGGGCTGCCGGGGTTAGACGGAAGTCGTCTTCGGCTTTGGTCACGATGGGTACAGGTACACCGTGGAGCATTTGGGTGATGGGCTCGTAGGCCACGAAGGACGGCTGCGGGATAAGCACTTCGTCTCCAGGGTTTAGGAAGGCGCGCAGGGCGAGATCAATTCCCTCCGAGCCGCCGACTGTAACGCATACCTGGTCGGCCTGGTACTCCATGTCGAAGCGGCGCTTTAGGTAGTCGGAGACACCTTGCTGCAGCTCTTTTATGCCGGCGTTTGCCGTGTATTTGGTCTTGCCCTCTTCAAGTGAGGCTATCCCCGCCTTACGAATGGACTCGGGGGTCATGAAGTCCGGCTCGCCGACGCCAAGTGAGATAACGTCCGGAATCTCGGCCGCTATACCAAAGAACCTGCGTATCCCCGAAGGCTTTTGGTCCCGCACGGTCTTTGAAAAAAGGTTGTAGTAGTCCTGCATGATCTTCACTCCATTCTGTATTTTTATCGACGGCTTGGCTTTATTCGCCGTCGACTATTGCCCTAGCATGAGCTATGTCCGCAATGATAGCCGATTTTAGCTCATTTACGCTGCCAAATTTTTGCTCGTCGCGCAGAAATCGCAGAAACTCCACATTCACACGCTGGCCATAAAGATCCCCCTCAAAGCCCTGAATGAAGGTCTCGGCCAGTGGTGGGTTGCTATCCCCGGTGGTTGGCTTGACCCCCACGTTGGTAATACCACTGTAGAGGTTCCCGTTTAACAGCACCCTGGTAAGGTAGACCCCAAAGCGGGGCAGTGTGAACCTGGTCGGAAACGCCTGGTTGATTGTGGGCATGCCCAGGGTGCGCCCAAGCCGCCGGCCATGAATCACCTCAAAGTCAATGGTGAATGGGCGGCCAAGCAGGCGGTTTGCGGTGGGCATATCGCCGCTTTCCACCAGCTGACGTATATTGCGTGAGGCCACCGGGCAGCTGTCTATCGTGACAGTAGGTACTGCTTCGGCGGTTATGTTTGCCCCAGAGCAGAGGCGGCGCAGTGTGTCCATATCTCCGGCGGCATCTTTGCCAAAGCGGAAGTCCTCGCCGCAGACCACATGTGCGGCTCCCAATCGCTTGCCCAAAACCTTTCGCACAAAGTCTTCAGGGCACAGGTGCCGGAACTGCTCAAAGTTGGGACAGACCACCTGCTCCACTCCGTGTCGCTCGAGCAGGGAGCACATCATATCAAAGCTAAGCAGGCCGGTCATGTTGCCCTTAGTGGCGGGGCCGTCACCGGCTGCGGTAAATGTAAACATCAAAGGGGTGAGGCGCTTGGTGGCGGACAAGGCCAACATTCGCTCTATTACCGCCATATGCCCTAGGTGCAGGCCATCGAATAGCCCCAGTGCCACGCAACTGCCGCCAGATGGCAGGCCGGATTCGCTCAAATAGTGTGAAATATTCAAAAGCATCACCTTCCAAAAGTGAGCGTGGTTATGTTAGTAGCCGCAGATGCCAGAGCAACCCTTTATTCGCGATAGCCAGCCCTAAAAAATTATAGCCGTAATCTTCTGGGCTGGGCCCAAAGACGGCAACTCTGTCACCGTCCACATATGGCCGCTGACCTGATCTCACACCGGGATAGCTGAGTTCCAGCCGCACACCGTTTCCGAAAAGCCGGGCACAGCGCTCGTCCAGTACTAGTTCCGGCAGGTGGGTGAAAGGCAGACATATCGACATAAGAGCTTCTTCAAATCGGCCTTGATCGGTAAGAACTTGCAGGGCGTCAAGGGTGAGGGCACCTTGCAAAGAATACCCACATGCCGATGTTCTGCGCAGATTTTCCATTACCCCGCCGCAGCCTAGCCGCTCGCCCAAATCGTGGCAGAGAGTGCGGATATATGTGCCCTTAGAACAACGAACATCTATGATGTACCGCCCGACTGGTTCATCCCACTCGAGCAGGTTTATCTCGTGGATTTCGACATTTCGGGCGGGGCGCTCAACTTCAACGCCGGCCCTGGCCAGCTGGTAAAGGCGCTTGCCGTCCTGCTTGACCGCCGAATACATGGGCGGAATCTGCTTCTGTTTTCCCACAAAACCGGCAAGGGCTCTTTCTACCTGATCTTTGCCGGCGGCGATCGGGCGGGTGCGCAGAACAGTTCCGGTTGTGTCTTGGGTGTCGGTGGTTTGGCCCAGCAAAAGAGTGGCAGTATAGCGCTTGTCGTGCTCAGGCAAAAGGTCTATAAATCGCGTGGCACCGCCCAAAAATACGGGCAGCACGCCGGTAGCGTCGGGGTCGAGGGTGCCCGCGTGGCCAACTTTCTTAATGCCGGACATTCCGCGGATTTTGGCAACCACCCCGAATGAAGTCATCCCGGCCGGCTTGTCGACAATCACAAAGCCGGTCATTGCGGAAGTAGCCCCGCGTTTCGCAGTGCATCTTCCACGGCGGGGAGCAGAAGCTTGCGCACCGCCTGCTCGTCCCCATGGATAGTGCATCCACCCGCGGCCTTGTGTCCGCCACCGCCAAAAGTAGCGCAGAGTGCGCTTGAGTCGATGCTCTCTCGGGTGCGGACGGAGACCCGCCAGCCGCCCTCGATTTCCCGCAGGGCGAGGCCGACTTCAACCCCTTGTATTCGGCGGGGAAGGGCCGAAACGCCGTCCAGCTCGTGGTCGACAACGCCGAGACGTCCGGTGGCTTCACGGGTAATGATAACCATGGCGCAGAGCCCGCCAAAGTGGTACTCCAGGGTGTTTAGGATAAGCTTATCCATCTCGATGAGCGCGCGGCTCCTGGTGTCGAACATAATGCGGTTAATCTCGCCGTGGCGCGCGCCAGCTTCAATCATTTCGGCGGCTATGCGGTGTGTCCCGGCAGTTACGCTGGCATAGCGAAAGCAGCCGGTGTCGGTTGCAAGCCCCATAAATATCGCGCCGGCTATTCGCGTGTCAAACGAGACGCCCAGCTCGGTGACAATTTGGTAGACAAGCTCGGCGGTAGCCGGCACAGTGGGGTCAATCAGCGAGTGAGCCGCGTCCATAGTGTTGCGCTGGTGGTGGTCGATACAGAGGTCTATTTTGCCCTCCCAGCTCTCGCGGAGCCGGCCCAGCAGGTCGGGGTTGGCGATGTCTACGCTGACTACAAAGCGGGGTGTAAACGCAATCGGCGCGTATTCCCCGGTTATAACCCGGTAGTTTTCGGGCAGTGGGTCGGAACACTCTACCCGGGCCCGCTTGCCCAAAGCCTCCAGTGCCCACATTAGGGCGAAGGCGCTGCCCAGGGTGTCGCCGTCAGGCTTTTGGTGCGCGAGTATCAGAACGTCGTCGTGCTCTCGCAGCAGCCTACAAGCGCCAGGGATATTAATCGTCTTGCTCATCGGTATCTCCAATTTTGTCGGCAGTTTGCTCTTCGGTGTCTTCGAGCAGCCCTAGGCTGCGCATTTTTTTGCCCATAGCGGCGCTGTACTCAATACCGTTGTCGGCAATAAAATGGAACTGTGGGGTATGGCGCAACCGCAGCCGCAAGCCAATCTCACGACGAATATGTCCGGAGGCGCTCTCTAGTCCCGCTACCGCGTCGACAGCTTTCTCCAGACCCTCCATCGAGCTTACATACACCTTGCAGTGAGAGTAGTCGTTAGAGAGCTCGAGATTGACGATGCTTAGCATACTACCCTGAGTGCGCGGGTCTTTCAGGGTACGCATGATGTCGGTTAGTTCCCGGCGCACGTCTTCGGCGGCGCGGGCGGTGCGGTAAGAGGGCATGGTTGCTCCTTTCAGTCGCAATTAAGAATGATGGCATCCGCTGCGCGGATACACTTAATCTCTGTATTCTTCGGTTTCGTACGCCTCAAACACGTCGCCTTCTTTGAGGTCGGCGAACTTTGTAAGGCTCATGCCGCACTCGTAGCCGGTAGCGACTTCTTTTACGTCATCTTTAAAGCGGCGCAGGGATGCAAGTATGTCGTCTGCGATGATTATACCATCGCGCACCACCCGGATTTTGGCGTTACGGGTGATTTTGCCGTCCAATACATAGCAGCCGGCGACTGTGCCTATGCTGGATATTTTGTAAACCAGGCGGACTTCGGCGCGGCCAAGGTCGACGTCGCGGTACTTAGGCGCGAGCATACCCTTCATAGCGTCGTTTACTTCGTCCAGGGCGTCGTAGATAACGCGGTAGAGCCGGATGTCCACTCCAATTTGGTCGGCAGTAGCTTTGGCTACAGGGTCGGGCCGGACGTTAAAGCCCACAATAATCGCGTTGGAAGCGTCGGCTAGCATAACGTCGGATTCACTGACAGCGCCAACCGCACCGTGGATAACCCGCACCTGCACTTCTTCGTTGGATATTTTCTCGAGGCTTTGGGTGAGGGCCTCAACCGAGCCCTGCACATCGGCCTTGACTATGATGCCAAGCTCCTTGACCGTGCCCTGGGAGATCTGGGAGAAGATGTTGTCCATGGTGACTTTGGTATAGGCCGAGAACTGTTCTTCTTTTTGCTCGTGTTTGCGCCGGTCCACCAGCTCCCTGGCCAGTTTTTCGTCCTCAACCGCGTTGAAGATATCGCCAGCGGAGGGCACTTCGCCAAGACCGGTAATCTCTACCGGCATGGCGGGGCCTGATTCTTCTACCCGCTCGCCGCGGTCGTTGGTCATAACTCTTATCCTGCCAAGCGCGGTGCCGGCTATGCAGATGTCCCCGGTTTTTAGGGTGCCGTTTTGCACCAGCACGGTGGCGACCGGGCCGCGACCTTTGTCCAGATACGCCTCGATGACAGTGCCCTTGGCCATTCTGTCCGGGTTGGCCTTGAGCTCTTTGACGTCGGTGACCAGCAGAATCATCTCGAGCAGGGTGTCTATACCCATGCGGGTCTTGGCCGAGAGCTCGACACAGATGGTCTCGCCGCCCCACTCTTCGGGGAGCAGCTCGTATTCGGTCAGGTTTTGCTTGATGCGGTCGGGGTTGGCACCCTCTTTGTCCATCTTGTTGATAGCAACTATGATGGTAACGCCGGCCTCTTTTGCGTGGTTGATGGCCTCGACCGTCTGTGGCATGATGCCGTCGTCGGCGGCAACGACCAGCACGGCTATGTCGGTTACCTGAGCGCCGCGCGCACGCATTGAAGTAAACGCCGCGTGCCCGGGGGTGTCGATGAATGTCAACTTGCGGCCGTTTGCCTCAACCTGGTATGCGCCTATGCTTTGGGTGATACCACCGGCCTCACCAGCGGCTACGTTTGCGTTGCGTATGGCGTCCAGCAGAGAGGTCTTGCCGTGGTCAACGTGGCCCATAACAACCACAACAGGCCCACGCGGAGCCAGGTTGTCATCTTCGTCCTGGGCTTCGTCAAACAGACGCTCTTCTATGGTTACGACAACTTCGGGGCTTACCTTGGCGCCGATTTCCATGGCAATCATGGCGGCGGTGTCGTAGTCGATTATCTCGCCGGCGCCGGCCATAATGCCAAGGCCCATCAGCCGCTTGACAACCTCGGCCACCTGGATTTTCAGCCTGGCAGCCAGCTCGCTGACCGCAAGCTCGGTGGGCAGGGTGATCTCCAGCTTTTGCCTGCGCTCGCGCTCCATTTGGATTTTGCGCAGCTTTTGCTCTTCCTTCTCTTTGCGGGACATGAAGGGCTTGCCACGCTGAGCCGACTTCTGGTTGAGCTTTTGCTTGCGCACACCGGTGTCTTTTTTGGCAAGGTTAGTGGGCGCTATGGTCTCGTAGCGCTCGTTGTATTTGTCCAGGTTGACGTTGCCACCGCGCATATCCACGCGCCGGGAGTCGTCTTGAGTTGGGACAGCTGCGCCGCCCTCACCCTGCCCTGTGCCCACCGGCCTGATGATTGTGGCCTGAGGACGAGCTTGAGCCTGCTGCCGCTGCTTTTGCTGTGGCTTTTTGGGCTTTTGCTGCACGACGGCAGCAGCAGGTACAGACTGAGCTGCATTGTCGGCAAGCGGCTGAACTTGCGATTTTTCCTCAGTGGCTACGGCCTGGGCAGCTGCCGGTTCGGGGGTGGTGGCGGCTATAGCCTCGGGAGCCGGCGCAGCCAGAGCCTTTTTTGGCTTAGGCTTGCGCATACTGGCCCGGGCGAAGTAATCCTCCAGGCTGCCGGGCGCGGTTTTTAGGGTGTAGTGCTCGAACACCACGCTCAGCTCGTTTTTCTCGAGTGCCGTCATATGCTTTTTAGGGGAGGGGAAATACTTGCCCAGCAGCTCGATTACATCCTTGCTGGGAATTTTCAAGTCCTTGGCCACCTCGTGCACCCTGTATTTTTCTATCATACGCTTTCCTCCTCAACTTGGCGGGCTACAACTCCTGCGAGCCCCTGGTCGGTCACCGCTAAGATTCCCGCCCTTTTCCCCAAAAGCTTCTCTATATCGTCCATTGCGGCGTCTATGGTGAAGTGCCGCACTTTATGTTCATCCGCCATGGCGGTTATTCTGCCGGCGCTCTTTGGGGAAATATCCCCAGTTAGAACCAGCAGTTTCGCATTCCCTCGCCGGATAGCCTCGCCCACGACATCGAACCCGACTGTGAGCTTCCCCGCCTTTTTGCAGAGCCCCAGCGCGGAAAGCAGCTTCGTGTTATTTTTTTCCGCCACCCAGTTCCTCCTCCAGCGCTACGTAGACTTCATCCGGAACCTGCCCGCGCAGCCCGCGTTCCAGCCCTCTTTTTTTGCGAGCCAGCTTTAGGCAGTCGGCGTTCGGGCAAATATACACCCCGCGCCCGTTTGTCCGGCCTGTGCGGTCAAGGATTATGTCTCCGCCTTCACGCTCAGGCCGCCTCACCACCCGGATAAGCTCGCTTTTATCAAACTTTCCCCTGCAAGCGCAGCAGCTGCGCTGCGGTAATTGATACTGCCCGTTCATACACTCAGCTTCCGGTCAGCTCCGCCTCGCTCTGGGGGCGGATATCTATTTTCCAGCCGGTCAGCCGTGCGGCCAACCGTGCGTTTTGCCCTTTGTTGCCGATGGCCAGGGAAAGCTGGCTGTCCGGTACGGTTACCCGGCAGGCCTTGGCGGCCATGTCCTCGACCTCGACGTCCAGCACCTGGGCGGGAGAGAGAGCCTCTGCCACAAACCGAGCCGGATCTTCGCTGTACTTTACAACGTCTATCTTCTCGCCGGCCAGCTCGTCTACAATGTCGCCTACCCTGCTGCCTTTGGCTCCGATGCAGGCGCCCTGGGCGTCTACATTCTCGTCTTTGGAGAAGACGGCTATCTTGGTGCGGCTGCCCGCCTCACGGGCGATTGCCTTAATCTCGACCGTGCCGTCGGCGATCTCGGGCACGCTGAGCTCAAACAGGCGCTTTACCAGCCCCGGGTGTGTGCGGGAAATCATCAGCCTTGGACCTTTTTCCCCGGAGACGACGTCTACCACGTATACCCGAATGCGGTCGCCGTCCCGGTGTTCTTCTGTGGGGACGCGCTCGCTTTTGGGCAGTATAGCCTCGTTTTTGCCTATTTCCAGCACGAGGTTGCCCTTGCGCTCGTCAATGCGCAAAACAGTTGCGGAAACGACGTCCTGGGTGCGGCTCTGGTATTCGGCCATCAGGTGTTCGCGCTCGCCCTCGCGTATCCCTTGGCGGATAACGTGTTTGGCGGCCTGGGCGGCTATCCGTCCGAATTTTTTGGTCTCCATAGGTATCTCGACTATGCCGCCGACCTCTGCCCGCTTGTCGTATTTAAGGGCCTGCTCGAGGATGATTTCGGTTGCCGGGTTTTCGACGTCATCCACAACCGTCTTGCGGAAAGCTACGTAGAACCGCCCGGTCTCGGGATCGATCTCCACGATTGAGTCCTCGCACTCTTCCCCGTCCCTGCGTATGGCAATTACGATTGCGTTTTTGATCTTCTCAAGCAGGTAATGCACCGGGATGCCCTTTTCTTTTTCCAGCAGGGTCAGCGCTTCAAAAAATTCGGTGTTCATTTACGGTCTACCTCCAAAATCTGTGTCGGGGCTAGTTTTACCCCGGCGATTTCCGCCCAGGGGATTGTCACAGTATCTTCTTCGCCAGGCAGGCGCAGGATGACGGCGCTGTCCTCTGTGCGCCCTATAAGCTCTCCGATAAGGTCGCGGGTGTTCTCTCGTGGGCGGATAAGCCGGACATGCACCCTACTGCCGACATACGGCTCAAAGTGCTCCGGGCGGGTAAGCGCCCGCTCTATACCCGGCGAGCTAACCTCGAGGATGTAACTCTGCTCGATAGGGTCTGCTTCGTCCAAGGGGCCGTCTATGGCGCGGCTGAAGTTTTCGCAGTCAACTATGTTTACCCCGCCTGGCTTGTCGATAAAAAAGCGCAGGTACCAGTTAACGCCCTCTTTCTCAAAGCGGACATCCCAGAGCGCGATGCCCTGCCGCTCTGCGATCGGCCCGGCGATTTGGCGGGCAATATCCACTGTGCGCGGCTTTTTTTCTTTTGGCATTTGTAACCACCCGCCCTCTTTCTGGGTTTATGTAATATATAGGAGGTGTATTCCGCGCAAATTGTGCCTGGCAAACAACCCCTACACGTAACAGAAGAGCGGGGTTCCCCACTCTTCTGCTTAAGATTTCCTATGCTTACAAGATTTAGTCTACCATAACCGCGGGCACAATGCAAGTGTTTTTTAGCATTTCCTTGCAAAAAACCATGCCTGTTTAGCCTATTCTTCCATTTGTTTGCCCAAAAAGGCTGCGGCGGTGGCAATCAGTTTGGTCTCGGTGTCACCGGCAACGGCGCTTGGCTCTTCGGCCAGCAGCATTATAGAGCCACACACGTCACCTGAGGCGATGATTGGCGCGCCGGCTATCGCAAAGCGGTCTACGCCCTCAACCGGCTGTATGCGTCCAGCGTCGCCGAAGGGCTTGCGCTGTTCCATGTGGTCTTCAAGCGCGCCGGAAACCCTGCGCTCAAGCAGCTCTTTTTTGGGTATACCCGCCACTGCGATTACATGGTCGCGATCACAGACCAATACCGGGAAGCCGCCGGTCTTATAAAGAACCTCAGCGTACTGAGCGGCAAAGGTACCAAGCTCACCGAGGGGCGAATACTTCTTGAAGATAACCTCACCGTTGTTGTCGGTGTAAATTTCCAGCGGGTCTCCCTCGCGGATACGCATGGTTCTGCGAATCTCCTTGGGAATAACGACGCGGCCCAGGTCGTCGATCCTCCTGACAATTCCTGTCGCTTTCATATGGCTAGAGTTCCTCCTTAGAAAAGTATGGAGCCGGTAAAAGTTCTATACAAAATCAGCGCATTATGTCAGTTCGTGGTGCCGTAGTTTTTAGTATAAACGCCCTTTTGTATTTTATTCCCCACAGATGCAAAATTTAGAGCGACCATGCACACTTATATGGTATACTATATCAGTAATACCGTACTTTCAACAACTGCCATATATTACCTATTAAATTATGCAAAATTCGACATTTTTCGTCAATTGTTTATAAGGCAAACCAATACGCACTTTCTTTTTGAACGATGGGCAAGGGATGGGAAGGACTTTATGGAGAACTCCGGCGCTATAATATCGGTCGAGGACTTAAGCAAGGTGTTCCAGGTGGGCAGCGAGAAAATTGCCGCACTAAATGGTGTCACATTTAGCATACCCAAGGGGCAGATTTGCTGTATTGTTGGCACTTCTGGTTCGGGCAAGAGTACTCTGCTCAACCAGCTGGCCGGGTTGGAGAAGCCCACCAGAGGCCATGTAATGATTGGCAAGCGCAATATTTCAACCATGAGCGAGGGCTTGCTTGCACGCTTTAGGCAGCAGCACGTGGGGTTTATCTTTCAGTCGTATAACCTTATGGCCGCCATGACTGCGCTTGAAAACGTTAGTATGCCCCTAATATTTCGTGGAATGTCCAAAAACAAGCGGGAAGCCGCTGCCAAAAAAATCCTGGAAGAAGTCGGGTTGCGGGAGCGTATGCGCCACAAGCCCTCCCAGATGAGCGGTGGTCAGCAGCAGCGGGTTGGGATAGCCCGAGCCTTTGTAGGCACACCCAAGATAATCTTTGCCGACGAGCCCACCGGTAACCTGGATACCAAAACCACCATGGAAGTAATGGCGATGATGGTTCGCCTTTGCAAAGAGCAGGGGCAGACCCTGGTTCTGGTAACCCATGACCTTGAAATCGCCGAGTATGCCGACAGAACCATTACCATGCGCGACGGGGTAATAGTGGACGACCACCTGAATACAAACCCGGAATAACGCGGCAAAACACCAAGAGGCTGCCCTGCGGCAACCTCCCTTGTAGTTAAGACTTTACCTTTGCTGCACACCCCGGGCAGATGTGGCCCTTTTCGATCGTTAGCAGATTTTCGGACTGCGTGCGGCACAATGTGCAACAAGGCGAAGCTTCGCGGATGATGATGGACTTCACAGTAGCGTCGTTTATAGCGACCTCCAGTGTAGTACCGGTGCCCCACCCCAGGGCCTCCCGCATGTCCGCGGGGATTACAATGCGCCCAAGGTCATCCAGCTGCCGAGTTATAGATTATTGTCCCACCATGCTGATATTCCCCTTTGCTTTTGATTTGGCCCGAGCAGGGGCAGCTGTAGGAGCCCCCCGCCCAAGCCATTCAAAAGCCCCGAATAAAAAAAGACGCGCATAGAGGTGGTAGCCCCCATGCGCGCCATAAATGGCGTCAACTTCCGCGGCTTGCAAAGCATTATACTTGTGGTGTATAATGTGAAAGGTCGCGTGGAAGTGCAAGGGTGCTGGTCTGTAAGAGGTTCCACCTTTGCCCGTTGTCGGTGTCCCCACACCTTCAACGGCCATGCGGCTCCTTTGTCTCCGGAGCCTTATGGAGTGAGTTTAGCACAAGGTAAATATTTTGTCAATGATCGTTGGGTGTTTGTTGTTGGGTATGTAAGATTTTGCCTGTGTTCTGCGGTTTGCTGCGAAACTGGTGGTTGTAGGGGATGCGCCCCTGCGCGTTCCGTTTTTCCACCCGCTCGTTGTAGGGGCTACTTTTAGCCGCCCGGGGGTTTAGATCAAGGTTCAGGCCTTAAGTTCCAGGTCAAGACCAAATCTTAACTCAGCCTGCGGGCTGGGGCTTTGGTGCCGCTCATGTCGCGGAGGCACATACTTTTTGTTTCGCCAAAAAGTATACAAAAAGCGACTTAAGGGGGCGCGGGGGCTTACCCCCGTGGCGCCCCCAACTACTGCGCCAAAGGCATGCAGTAGTCGCAAAGACCGCGTAAGACCCGCGTAAGCCCCCCCTCAACCCCCCGCATAACATCCGGCCTCGCTGGTCGAAATTTTGCCCGGGTTGCCGCTTCGCATTTGTAATGCACTGACAATACTGGGCAAAACTCTTTGTTTATGCAGTCACCATATGCCCGGCGACCACGGAGCAGGCTTTGAGTCGGTAGGCTGGGATTGGCCGGTGGCCGACATCGAACTTACCCAGCCGCTATGCGAGCCCGGGTTTAGAGTAAGGAGTTTTTGTGGTGAGGTGTTTGCTGTTAACTACGCCGCTGTTGACAAGCCGGGAGCTAGCAAGAATAACATACCAATAAACTTTCTAGTTTTCGCCCACCTGTTCGTATAGTGGGGGTCTGGGGGAGTTGTCTGCGGAGCACGT
>Ga0136643_10001733_pt1 | contig 27242 bp, 17 predicted proteins | sample TergutLab28metaG_FD_96883 | JGI IMG/M metagenome (GOLD analysis project Ga0136643, IMG submission 96883) | Labiotermes labralis P1 segment gut microbial communities from Petit-Saut dam, French Guiana - Lab288 P1 (version 3) (version 3) | ecosystem: Host-associated > Arthropoda: Insects >... | reverse complement strand
TCCCACCTCCTGGAGATCCGTCCTAATATTATCCACCCATCTACGCCTAGGTCTCCCCAGTGGTCTCTTTCCCTCCGGTTTCCCCACCAAGACCCTATACGCCCCCCTCTCCTCCCCCATACGAATCATATATACACCATGTTTATAAGCAGTGATGAAAGAGGAATAGAAAATGCAGTGGGGAAAACAAGACAGGATACAAAGTGACACATTAAATGGTTATATCTGTCTATGAGGCTGCAAGGTACTCTAAGATACACATTATGTATGCTGTGCTACAATCTTGAAAATCATGGTATTCTGCAATCGTCTGGCCTGAGAGATGCCAGACATTACAACATTTTCTGCATTATCACATCAAGAAGAGGGCAGCACCGAGACAAGCACTTCTTTCCTGCTGGCTAGCACTCCAACCACAACAGCTATCACACAAAATCACTTAGACTCTGACATGTAGCCATCATTGTAGTTATTTGCAGTTCATTTAATTGCAGTTAATAACTAAAGAACACAACGTGTTCAGTCACAGGATGTTTAATAAATAATAAATTGGAAAAGATGTGGAAGGAAAAGATCATGGATTCATTTGCCTGGCATGGATGAATCTGCCTGGAGTGACCACCTAAAGCCTAGGGAAAACTCAGCCAGAGTAGTGTGCTGACCTAGATACCAGTCAGAATGTGTTAAACCTCTGGCCAGCCTCCTTTGAGTTCCCACAAACATTAATTACAATTCATATACTCATGTACCATTCAAAGTGCACACAATTCCTATATTTTGTTACTTTCTTACTTTGGAAGGACCAATGATACATTATTTAGAATCCCTCTTGTTTGACCCTGTTGGAAACAACAAGTTATTTACTCATTAAAATACTTTCTGGTCCATAATTTTATTGCTATGCTTTTCACAAATGCTTTCGAAACCTCAATATGCTTGCATGTTTCAATTCCTACCCCTAGTTCTGATATACTCTGCTACAATAACAATTCTGCAATATCAGATCCTTCACCTGAATTACTTTCTAAGTTTCTGAAGTGCTTTTGGTTCTGAACACATCCAATCATAAATGCTCCCAACAACTCTGGTAATACCACGGTGGTTTGTATGCACATTTAACTATTCACTTCAGCACACAACAATTGTACAAAAAAATATGTGTTACACCATTTCTTTCATAATGTCCTAACAACTGAATAGGTTAAAGGGCAATGAACGAGATGTAACAGAATGAGCCATGAGCCACAATTTGGAAGTAGACACGAGGATGAAAGCAACTGTCTACCTCATGGTACTATTCCTGTATTCAGATTATTGTAAAATGGGTTATGATATCACACAGTTTGGTAAATGGTTAATAACATTTTAAAAAAAACATAATACTGCTTCCATCTTCATGGCAGTCAGGAACAGGGTATTCCAAAACTTCGGTAACCACCTACCAGAATGCCCAGTGTCAAACCCAAGACCAGAACATGAATTTTCACTGCCATTAAAACCTGATATACTGCAGTGTTCACATAGTTGCAGGACTGTTTCAGCAGCCGGTTCTCAGACAGATTTGAAACAGGTTATCTCACAAGTGCAGGTCAGACATTAACACTACACTAACACAAACTTGTCACTGTGCACATCACAAATGCAAATGGAGGAGTGGACACACAGCTGCACTCATCCTTAACCTTTATATGAGATGAGGTTGGGCAGTGGGCTTCATGCCCTGACACTTACTCCAGAAGAAAACAGTCCCTGGTACCCACTGAATAAGAGGCTGGATGGGCTCCGTAGTCAGTTCAATGCTTTCAAAAAAGATATATACTTCTTGCCCCTGCTGGGAATCGAACCACAATTCCTGGGACACAAAACCCATAGCCTACCCACCACACTGACTATGCAAAAATACATGCAAGTTCTGAATGTAATACACACTTCAAATTTCGGGTTTCCTTCTTCAGATAAAGTACTGTGAAACTAACTTCCAACCAAGCCATTTGCAGGGTTGGAATCAGAAATAATTGGTCTCAACCATAAAATAAAAATAAAGTACATATCTGATGGTATTAATTCAAAACCCCTTTTGGGACTTAAGATAAGAGCATTTATTGGTATGTCATGAAATTCTCTACAAGCTTTTCCACAGACCTCAGTTTCAATTTTCCTTACTTTTTGTGGGTGTATTGCTAGAAGAATCAGCTTCTAGTTCTTCCACTCCTTCCCGGCGAGATGAATTACCAGCATTCCCACCACTTGTTATTTCAGGAACTAATGGTTCAAGAGGCATGTCTTTATAGTCTACATGAGTGGCAGCATTATAAGCCTGTATCTGCAGTGGTGCAATACGACTGTAATTGCGCAAAAAAAGAGGTTCCATCCTGCAATAAGGAAACGTACTTGACAGTTTGAAATTCCATAAATGCTGCTACTTACCTGAAGTATTCTCAGTGAACAGAAGGTATTATAACTTTATGGTTGAATGCCACTAACATAGACAACTGACACCAGAACAAATCAGTCAACTGAATCCACCTAGAATACTCATCTCCCTGAAATCCATTATCCCATCAGCACCTCCTTTTCTTTCAAAGGATAAAGTCCCAAGAGTTATCTCCACCAAAATTAGAAAATCTGAAGATGAATTACATGCAAAAATGACATGAACAGAATACAATACTCCAAGGGTGGGAACATCAGTGACCCATGCACTTCGATCACACCTGACCCTTTGTGCAGCCCTTATATTTATGCATCCAGCAGCCCTGCACATTGAACAAAGTGCAGAATCCTGCTGATACCAATGTTTTCAAAGTCACCTGGTTGCATAAAATGATGACTCAGGTGCCTGAATCTTAATGTGGTCAAAGCCCCACATAAACAAAGAATGAGTGAGGCTGTTTCAGATGCCTGCTTACTTTTCTCACACTCAAGACTGTTTACCAGCTCCACTCTAAATAGGCGTCCTTTTAAACCAGTGTTCTGTTAACAACCCCGTCATTATTGTTACATGGTTTCTGCTCAGACTAAGCAACTCCCCAGCTTTTTTCACAGAGTGTTTTTTTTTTTTAATGAAAGCCCTTAGCCTGCCTTTGTCCATATACGGACTGCCAGCGCTCATGATTCCTGCTTGTACAGTCCCTGATCACTCCTCTGGCAATCTTTGCAGATATACCAAGCACAGGCTCGGGTCCTATGAGTGGATGTGAGGAGCCTTCTCTGGTTAACTGATCAGCTATTTTCTTTCCATCAATTCCCATGTGTCCCACAACTTATACCACTTGAACTCTGTTATGTTCTGCCAGTTGCACCAGGGACTGATGACAATGCCACAATAGTTAGGAGTTTATCTGGAAATTAATGGCTGCTTGGCTATCAGAGAAAATATAAATGTTCCTACTTTTTAAAGCATGACAAAGTTTGTAATTAGAAGAAAATAGTGCATAAACTTACGTCTGCATCCTTAAGTTTGGATTTTGTTAACTCTAACTTCTTACGTTAACTGCATCTATTCATATACCATATTTCATACCCCAAATTTTTTTTTCCCTTGAAAAACTCCATAAAAACATTCTGCATCTCAGCATAAGAAAATCATTTGCTATTAAATATGCAAAAATACCTTGACATTTATATAGTGTATTACATCAGTTGTGGCATCTTTAGGTGGCAAGATACACAGTAATTAGGAATAATTTAACACAAAAAACCTAAGAGAAAAAGCAATGTGTGGTACTGTGTTTCAAAGGTATGTGTCAATTTTCTGCAGTTAATAATGACACTAACTCACCATCTGAAATACATTAAATCTAACTACCACTAGGTGTTTCCAGAGCTCTGACAGCTCAGCTAGTAAAATTGCTGCTTCACTCTTCACAATCATACCCAGAAATGCTTTTGGAGCTCCAGACACTAGGGGACAAGGGTTTTGTCTTCAAGGTTACAATTACCAGATGAATATCAAGCAGAAAACTTGCCTTCATCAGCACACACATTGCGTATGCATGAGTTCTTCTTCCACCTTCATCATACAGAACCTTGGCATAGATGTAAATTTGTACTCACTACATTTCACAGTGCTCAGTTGCTTGTGGCAACAAATTTTCATTTTCCAAAGGGATTGCACAGAGCATGGCACTTAGAAGGTTAACCACAAAGGAAGAAAATTTGATTATTTCATGTAATACATTGCAAGGTAATTATCGACCACCACCAACACAACTTGTTATTACTTACTATGAGACGAGTCACATGGCTATATGTTTTGACCACCAAGTGGTCATCTTCAGGACATTAAAATACACAAAATTAAAATTACAATTGGAAATTTATTTTTGTAGGGTATAATGCGATCTCAATATCTGGGTGTCCGATTTTTTTGGTTGTGTTTCTTTCCTCTTGTTGTTCCCAGAGAATGCATGAAAAAATGTTGGGCATATATATTGATAGCTATGTTATAGCCACAACAAAGTAATAATATACTGTAATTAGGTACTGAACCATATATAAATCACAAAATAGTACTACAAGCACAATCTCCCTCAACCTGAACGCATAGCCTGCTGCTCTGCTCATAACAGCCGACCACCAGCAACCAAAGCATCACACCATATGCGGCAATAACACAAGTATAGTCTCGAGCTCCTGATGATGGGCATATAAGTGCCCGAAACATGTTGAGCAGATTATAAGTGCAATAAAGCATTCAGTAGCATCTAGCTGTTTTTCTCCTCTATGCTTAATTTAAATTGTTTTAATATTTATTAAATCACATGTAAATACTGACTGTGAAAATATTCATTAATATTATAATATTCTATACAAGAAATTGTATATATATTATATGAAGCTGATTTTATTTGTAATTATTTATATGTTTCACACACTCTAGCGGATATGGTACAGTATATTTACATTCACTTGATGCATTCTACATCCAGTGGTTGTATTCAGCCAGTACAGATCTATTTGAATACAATAATTAACAACAAATACAAATACTGAAAAGAAGAAATGGGTGATGCTTACATACACTGCAAAAAGTTAACTATATCACCAAACTGTTCAAAAAAGCCAACAAAGGAATTGCATACAAAGCCAAAAACACAATCAGAACCATCCTCAACAGGATGTAAAACCAAGACAACATATCCAGATTTCAATGTAATGGAGTGTATTAAATGGTATGCCTGACAACTCTCCAGATACATTGGGCAGAGCAGAACAATTCTGAAATCCAGTTAAAGGAACAAGCTGCTTCTCTAAGAACCAATAATGACAACTGAAAATCTGCCCAACACTTACTTTCCAATGCTCATGCTAATGGTCCTGTGGAAGATTTAACAGAGGTATTACAAATAAAGAACAACTGAACACAATAAAAGAATACTATATCTAAGAAACAAAGAAAGGAACCCAAATTAATAATCAGAACACTGTTCACGAAGACATCTTTGATATACTAGTATGATATGATGTTGCATATGTGACATTACACTGACCATCCCCACTCCTTAACAACTCATTTAAATTGATACCAATCTCTCCCTGACAACAAGTGTGCACTGTTCATAAAGACCAGCCCCAAAACAGTTACATAAATATCAACCACCAATTTAATTACAACCAAACTTCTTATCATCACCATCATTCCAGACAATACCACAACATACTACATAATGGGATTTTAAATGTAAATAATACCACTCTTACATATACTAGACAGACAATACAAGAAAGGCCAGCACCAATATGTAAACAGTATATACCAAATAAACAAATTTACATCCACAATTTTGAATTTAACTTGCATCTAAAAAAAAAAAAAAGAAGATCAAACAAAACCTAACCATATTACATTACTTACCTTACTGCAGCTAAAACATATTTATCAATGTTATGCTCCAACATATTATGGCACACCATGTAGTAAAAATGCCACATATTCAGGGGATGACATGAGGGGTTAAAAACAGAACCAAAAAACATTCAGGAAAGGTACCAACAGACTGCACCCTCTCAATGCCAACAAACACTATTTGCCTACAAAATTATTTACTCTTATATTTTATAAGGTTTAACAATTTTATATTTACATGTATATTGTAACATCCACAGACTGAGATCTCAATCTACCCTACAAAAATAAAGTTGCAACTGTAACATTAATTTTATGTATTTCAATTGCCTGAACATGACAACTGAGTGATGAAACACGTAGCCGTGTAACTTGTTCCATAGCATGTAACTGTGTTGATGGTGATCAGTAATTTAGGTTGTAATATGTACGAACATAATGGAATGTCCAGGATGAAAATTCATATAACACAAGCAACTGATGCCACACATTGTACTGCGGTCATAAATTATGATATTCTAGAGTACAGTAAGGCTTTGTTTTAAGCCTGTTTGTTTTATGTACCAATTTACAACACTTTTTAATTTAAGCCCTCTCATTTTCAATTTAACATTATTTGGCTGGTTTATTGTCATTTACTTATTTTTTTTAACGGAAATGTTACTTTTGATTTACGCCTTTTTGACGTAATGCTCACTTTTTCTTGAACATAACGAGGGCACAAAATAAAGGCCTTTGTGTAATTCACAGTCATCCCACAAGGCAATCCACACTGTATCTCGCATGTAAATATGTAACTTTTTCTTGCCAGTCTCCAAAGACACATAGTGAGTATGGTAAGCTGAAGTCTACTTTCAAATACTCATAAATCACTTGATTTTTACCTAGTTCAAATAAATCACCAAAGACAATGACATTCAATATGGTCGTAGGCCAATGACTGAAAATCCTCACACAATTCCCACGTCTTAAACACACTTTATGAACTGAACTAGCATGTTTAGCACTGCTGCCCATAGCAAGTTTACAAGGATGTTGCTCATAATTCTTTCATGTCAACTGTGTCCCCTTTTTTTTGTCCTGCCCTTTGTACACCTCCACAGAAAGAAGCACAGGATGTAAAATTGGGACTACAGGAAGGTCATCCACAAACACATCTTCCAAACCACCTGTATACACTATTACCGCTCTGTCTTGCACCAAGTGAAAGAGATTCAACACTATCCGAACACACTGCGCTTTGCAGTGGCAAACGTAACAGCTTGATTCAGAAAGTACAATGAAAAGGCAGGAGCATATGTGGACATTTAAGTCAGATTACAAGCTTTCTGAATACTCATATCAGTGGCAGTTGTTTTCATTCAATTCTGTAAAGAATCAAGTGACTTACAAGCACTGCAATATATGCACTGACATCCTACATTCTGTACACATGCAGAAGATGCCACTGTAAGTCTGCAGGCTTCAAGATAAAATAATACTGCAACCACTACATAACTACTGGATTCAAAATATCTATTTTGCTGCCATTGCTGCTGCAATTTATCACCTCCACCTTTAGGGGACAGCTGCATATATAAGTATAAAACAGTACATATGCTGAACACAGATGTAATAACTTGAATTTTATTACCATCAATTCAATCAATTCTGCCATTCTGTGGGTAAGAGTGAAAGTTATTTTAATGTAAAATAATTCATACCTATATGCAACTGGATCAGAGGGGTGGAAAACATTGTAAAATCTATTACAAAGGCATGGTGGCAGAATAGTCTCTACATGACCAGGAGCCTGTGGATTTCGCATCCGTAATGCCAAAAATACTGACAATGGTGAGCCCAAACAAAACAAATTGTCTATCTGAAACATACAATACAATAATTTAATCATCCAGATTATATAAATATAAAATACAGCAACAAAATTGGAGCCACTTACGGGATAATACATATATGTCTAGTACAGCACGAATAACCTTCAGACTCACCTGTAACAGGGTTAAAAAACACCCATAGAGAGGTTTGCCAGTCATCCGACAAAAATACTTATATGTTAAAAACTTCAACTCTTCCTGAAGGACATTTTGCTGATTTCTATTTCTTTTTTAATGGTAACAAAATGACACCTTAGCTTTACAAGCATTCAGGAAATGCATATACAGATAAGTTCCATACTAACTGTGTCTGCAGCCACCAAGCAGTAGACCAACTGCAAATAATTTCAAAAGGTCTGCAGTGAAATTACTTTCCACAGACCAGATGGACAGAGCACAAATTTTCTGCAAGTCTGTCAAAATTTCAAAACTGCACTTCTTTGTCGGTACTGGTTCTTCCAGGTCTATCATCTATTTTTTGATACTTAGTACTAACAGTTAAATACACATATAACCAACCAATTAATGGGGCAGAGTCCTTCTCTCATCATGTAATCAAAAAACTCCATGCACTTTTTGGAACCCTGTCCACAACAGCCCGCCATTTGTCACCTACTCTGAAACAGATAAATCCAGTCCATGCCCTCCCATCCTGTTTCCATGAGATTAATGTTATTATCCTCCCAGCTTCTCCTCAAAACTATGCAGTTAAAGAGAAATTTCCAGTGACTGACAGATATTTTCCTTTATCTGCCTTAAAATATTCACCTTATTAAATTGACTACTTTCTGATTTTCAAGTGCAGAGAAGATACCAAATACAAGTCTGCAGCATTCTAATAATGGTATATCACCTTTTCTTTACTGATTTCATCCATAATTCCATGCTAAAAATAAACAACCATTTTCAGGGAAAGGGTGGGACTGATACTATATCAAAAACATGGTCTTATTTTTAACCCAGGATGGTGGACAAAGTCCATGAAGTGCATTCGTGCAAGAGCAATAAATAAATTGACACCCAACCATAGACACACGGGAGCTTTCACCAGGAATTGTATATAAATATGCCAAAATAACACAAAGACTTGTCAAAGAAACACCCACTCTATAACAATTCATTAAAGCATTATGGGGAGAGATGGTTGTGGTGGTAGAGGTAGAGCTCAGCACTATATGAGTGTGGTGGTCAATGCCATACCCTGGCCACTTTACCCCCACAAAAGAAGCCAAGTACCCATTTTTTTACAGGAGACTTCAAGGACCTCAGCGGCCATGAGGACTGTTGCTGAAAATCTTGCTCCCAATGGGGCAGAGTGTGGGCCACGAAACCAGTCTCAATGCTTGGCCCTGCCAGGATTTCAACCCCACATCATCCAATTTGTAGCCTAGTCACTATAATGACCATGTTATCCTGGCTCCCACAACTGACATGGTATGGATTTTTATACTACGAAGGTAGATCAAATATAAACCAACCTCTGTCAGTTGCAACCAGCGAATGAGCACAATTGGGTAATGACCTTGTGCGGCGGTGTGGTGGAGATTGGGGAGCCTCCTCACCTCACCATCAGACTCTCCCTTCTCCTCAGTTATTTGAATTCAAGATGAGCGAGAGTGAGGTGCCAATTACTATTGTGCAATGTGTTGTAATAAAGTTCCTAACCAACGAAAATGTTGGGCCCAATGAAATTTGGTGTATATTACGCGCACAATACGGGGAATCAACACTATCGAAGACACAAGTGAAATTCTGGCACAAAGAGTTTCGTAGAGGAAGAGATGCCGTGCAAAACACAAGTCATCAACGATGCCCAAGGACAAGCATCACCCCCAGAGAATATCGCAGCAGTTCGTGACCTTATTGAAGGCGATCGTCAGCTTACTGTGGTTGAAATTTGTCAGGAGCTTGGTACATGTATCAGCTATGGGAGCGTGCAGTCCATCATAAAAAATGAGCTGCTGTTTTGAAAAATTTTGGCCTGATGGGTACCCACGACAATGCCAGACCCCATTCCGCACCCCTAACCCAAGAAAAATTGTCTCATATGTACTGGACTGCCCTAGAACACCCGCCGTACAGCCTGGACCTCTCCCCTTGCAACTGCCACATGTTTGGACCCCTTAAGGAAGCGCTAGGGGGGCAGCGTTTTGATGATGATAAGCAGGTCAAGAATTTCGTGCGCAAGTAGCTACAGACGCACCCTCCTTCATTCTACGACACAGAGATAAAATAACTACCAATCCGCTGGCAAAAATGCATGGAGAAAGGTGGAAACTATGTAGAAAAGTGAGAATTTTTTTATTTTGTAAAATTATGTTTCAATAAAAAATTGAAAGTTGAGGTCGGTTTATATTTGATCTACCCTCGTATTCTGACAATGTATTATGCAGTGTAACACCTTGATAATGACATCTGCAAATCAAAAACAGTCTCCCTAAAGACGATAAATGATAACTGAGACGTAACAGTTTATATAAAAACCAACAGGTGTGATGAAGTGGTGTATTTATGAGTACTGAAATGACAAGTTCACATCAGTGTATTGTATGATTTCACATACTATTACTTACTTGAAACTGAAGGCATGAATTATTAGGTGATAACAATTCTTGTTTTGGTGTTACTGGTAAAGATGAATCACCACCACTCTGAGTGGAACGGGAAAAAGTACCGACCTGGGTAGAAAGCATAACGTACTACTTACACACTGACACTGGTACAATGAACCAAATAGATAACAGTGAAAGATACAATGGAAGAACTTGTCCCTAAAACTTTGGCAGCTTTGAATAGCTCTGAACAGCAACTCCAGTCCATCAATCCACTCAATGTAATTACAAACAAAGCACCACAATTTACACTGCAGAAAGTTTCGGCTAATTTCAAAAGCACACGCATGTGTGCATGCGCATATGCCTGCAAGTGTGTGTGTGTGTGCTTTGTGAGTGGGGGGGGGGGTGGAGATAGAAAGAGAGAGAGACAGAGTGATAGATATAGACAGAGAGAGAGAGAAAGAGAGGTATGTGTGTGTGTGTGTTTTGTGAGTGGGGGGTGGAGATGTGTCTGAAATCTTCTTCAGAGAGAGCGAGAGAGGTGTGTGTGTGTGTTTTGTGAGTGGGGGGTGGAGATGTGTGTGAAACTTCTTCAGAGAGAGAGAGAGAGAGAGAGAGAGAGAGAGGTGTGTGTGTTTTGTGAGTGGGGGGTGGAGATGTGTGTGGAGAGAGAGAGAGAGGTGTGTGTGTGTGTGCGCGTGTGTGTGAGGAGAAAGAGAAAGAATACAATTCAGTGAGCAACAAAACATCAGTACTTCTAAGTCACCACTGTGAACATGAGAAAATGAAGCTGAACCTACTGCCTACAGTATAGCATGGTGCTGATACAGTTGCAATTGATAAGGTACACCCCTCTACATATCTGCAAACAGTTCATAAAAGCTTTTAGACTAACATTTGTATACAGAACATTCTTGGTTCAGCTCAACCCATCACAGCTTAACTCAGCAGTGACCAAATGCTCATAAACAGTCATTAAATTGCAGTACCCACCTAGTGATTAAATATGGTGTGCCCAACTGGGCACATCACCTTGAAAGGGTTAAATTATACAACTGTTCCTTAGAATATTACAAGTGAATGTCAGTATTTCTTCATCTCATGTACTCTACTTTTGGCTCTTTGGCCACTCCATTTTGGACACTCCAGTGTGATCCTAGTAGTCCAATTATTCTAGGTATATACACTTTAAACAGAAATGTACCACATTTTGCTACATTAGAAATGGCACAGTCCCCTTAATTTCAGACACCATTCAAGAAAGTAAGTACTGAAGCACATTTCCCCTCTCACAACACATTCAGACCCAAAGAATGTACAGCATTTGTTTTTGTGTTTTATGTCAGTAGACAGACAGCTCTCACAATAAATATTGACAGAACAGGAAAATATAGCAGCAAGAGCTTAAATCTACACTGACCAGGCTAATGCCCATACCTGGGCTAATGACATGCCAAAATGAATTGTACTTTGTAGTATCAATGGGCCAGTAACAGGTTAGTTTGTCTGCTGGAACCTAACATCAAATGTGAGATACAAGGCAGGCTAATCTCAACATCATTCATTTAGCCATCATAATGCTTGGTGAAGAGAACAAATTATAGTGCTTCTCATTACATACCATTTTCTTTCATTTCCCTCTTACTGTTTTTCATACACATGAAACTTAAAAGACAGCAAAATAACATTTATTTACCTGCCATGAGTCAGGTCTCCATCCAGTCACAATGTCATACACAATAACACACCCCAGAGAATGTGCAATCACAGATACTTTGCCACCCCTGGATATGAAATATGGGTTTCGTTGCGTGAACATTGTGTACAACCTATTCAATTCCTCGGAAAGACCACGCTGAACCTGCAGCACAGAAGGCCAATACAGAGCAAGAGTAACATCAGGTACTCTGTAAAACACCTAGATCAGTGTTTCTGAACCGCCAGGCAGCAGCCTGGTACTGGGCCCTGACATCAATTATACCAGGCCGCGACAGAATCTCCTGGAATTGATAACTAATTTAAATGTAATTTTATATTTGTCAACATGCCACACTGTAAGCATAACTGTACTAATATTCTTTATGATTATGCCATAATTAACTATTAATACTTACGTTAGTTTAATATATGAACTTAAAAAACAAAATTGGAAAGGTACTGACAAGTTGTTGGGACCGGGCCCTTGTCTCATGAAAACAGAATTTACCGGGCCGTGGTCTCACAAAGGTTAAGAAACACTGGTCTAGATAATGCATTTTTTGCCAGATGAATTAAACACCTATAAAATTTTTATTAAAACTGTACAGTTCAGGGTTCTTCCTCATAAAATCTTCTAGGAGACAACACTGTGTTGATTGATAGTTATGAACATTTTTGAGGCAGAAGCTATTATCTATTTTACCAAGAAATTCCACACAATTCTCTGGTATGCCACACAAGGCATGGCAATCTAGAAAATGTCCACTCATTACAGATACCATAAAGATAGAGTAGAAACAAAAATTATTCATTAGGCCTCAAGCATTCTTGTACAATTATGTCCGTGTCTGCTATATGCATTCCCATATCACTGCAAAAAGTGCATGGCAGATACAGCACACCTCATAACTTCAGCAGTCATATAGAGGATGGGTATATTTCCAGTTCAAGCATCATTGTCTTTGGATAAGCAGTAAAAAATATGCTGGATGTAAGGATATACACCTAATGATGCTGCACAGTCATGAAACTATGCTTCATAGGTTGAACATGGCACATGGGAGTATTGACAACACAAATCCTAAAATCACTGTTTTCTTAAAACTTTCACACACACATGATTCTCTATAGAGAGATGCCAGTTGACAAATATTCATTTGTCCTGAAACAACTGGATGAAAATTTGTAGGTACAGGGAAACCTTGTTCATAGTTTGGTCAATATAACATTTCTAAAACTAGCTAAGACAGTGTGAGTAATCAATGGCAGTAGGAGAACACTAACACCAACTGGTAAAGTTTGCAGTCATAAATTAAGCAAGGTCAAGGAATGGAGACCATGTGGAGAAGCTAACAGCCACTCAGCTATTCAAATGATTCCTGGAATTCATGGAACTTGAAGGTTTACTGAGATGTTCATAACAGCATCTTCTAAACCAGATGAATTCCATCAAAACCTTCACTTACTGACTTACTGGTTTACTTATTTACTCCATGGAGCAGAGCCCTTCTTGAGAAGCTAACCGACCCTCAGGGAGTAAATAAATTCTACACATTTTATAGAACCCGAAGGTTCATGAACACATTTACAAGTGCTCACAACCTGCCCCTACCCTGAGCCAGATCAATCCAGTCCAAGTTCCCCATCCCATTTCCTGAATTCCATCTTAATATTATCCTCCCATCTACACTTGGGTTTTCCAAGCAGACTCTTTCCCTTGGGTTTCCCCACCAAAACCCAGAATGCACCTCTCCATTCCCCCATATGGCTACATGTCCCGCCCATCTCATTCTTCTCAATTTAATCACCAAAAGAATATTGGATGAGCAGTACACATCACTCAGCTCCTCATTACATAGTTTTCTCCTCTGCTCTTTTACCCCATTCCTCTTAGGCCCAAATGTTCTCAACACCATATTCTCAAACACTCTCAGCCTATGTTCCTCCCTCTTGTGAGCGACCAAGTTTCACACATATATAAAACAGGCAAAATTATAGTTCTGTATATCTTAATCTTTAAATTTTTGGATAGCAAACTGGGAGATAAAAGATTCTGCACTTAATGACAGCAAGCATTCCTTGACTTCAGTCTGCTCCTAATTCATTCCTGAATAGAATTTTTATTTGTGAAGGTTGTTCCCAAATATCTGAACTCTTCCACCCTTTGAAAGGAACTACTAACATACATTTACTGTGACTTCGTCCAACATCCTGATCTTGAGACACGACCATGTACTTAGTCTTATCAACATTAACTTCTAGTCCATTCTCCTTACTAGCAACTACTAAAGCCTCTGCATTTTTCTTTTTAGTATGTATGCTTCAGCCCAATATATTAAAATCATCAGCCATAAACCAGAAGTTGATGTGTACCAATTAATTTCAAGCCATCATGGCTTACCTGAACCCTCCTAATGGCGTGCTCTAAAACAAAGTTGAAAAGCATTGGCGATAAAACATCTCCTTGTTTCAAGCCAAATGGCTGAACAAACTAGATGCTTCTCTACCCAGACTCTGCTATAGGTTTCATTCAGACAGATTTTATTAGCCTTACCAGTTTCATGGGGATACTATGTTCAATGAGAATATTATACAAGACCGCCTTCCCTAACTAAATCATAAGCTTTCTTGAAGACCATAAACAGCTGATGCACTGCTTCATTGTATTCATATTTTTTTTCAAGTATTCGACAAATGCAGAATATATGATCAGATGATCAGTAGTTGGTCTGTTGCATTGAAATCCACACTGACAATGCCCAATAATTTCCTCCGCATATGGAGTTAACCTTGACAGCAGGAAGTTGGATAAAATTTTGTATGTAGATAACAAAAGTGATTTTGTATTCTGAGTAATAAAGCTACAGACATACACTCAGAACATGTAACATTTATTGCTTTTCCTCAGCAACAATGGTTACACAAACATGCCTGAATTATTTATACCTACACTGCCCGTCTTGTAATATCTGTCCTATTGCCTACAGCTTGGCTTTCAAATCATCTTGAATGTAATGACATGTAAGTTCACATCAGGTCAGTTGCATACCTCACCTCACAGCCATATAGTGGACTAGTGTAATACATGATATCCATAGCAGTTGAGTTTAAAAGCTGCCTCAGTGTCTGCAGCTTGTGGGGTGTGATAGCTTCCACAATATCTATAACAGTATACAAAGTGGTTGTATGAATGCTACATGCAAACAAAAAGTATCTTACATGATCACTGAAAATCATATGAACAGAAACTGTGCAGATCAGCTATTAAAACGAAAATGTAAAGATGTAGGTATCCTTCATAATTTTGCACACATTATCTAAATTTATCTAATCTCTATAAACCAGCTCACTGTACATAATAACACAAGATTCTCATGAAAATCTGTAACTATTGCTGAAAAACTCTTTTAACTCATCCAGTACAAATTCTCTTTCATAATGCTGCTGCTACTGGTTTATTTCTCATCTCAGTCCCTTTTTAGATATGCACATTAACAGTTCACAGCATTTCATCGAACAAAATAAGAGTTTCAAGCAGAACTCACCTAGCCTACATTCTTACTGCACAGACTTCCTAGTCCTATGAGACCAGTATTATCACTTTTATCTCATTTTATTTTTGTGAATAACTGAGTATTTATATACAGATCCTAGACAATTAATTTCTGGGATATAACTTCACGAAGTTCTGCAGCATTGCTATGTTTATCCCTGTTGACTTACAACTTACAAACAATACTTCATACATAATGTGTAGGCCTACATATGTTTATGGTCTATCTGCATACCCATTTTCACATGCCTAGATTCAATGTATCATGAATTACTGCCATCAAACTTGAAGCAAAAGAAAATTCTACACAGTGCTGAAGTTGTTTATTATCACAGTAACAATTTCCTCTCAAAACAGGTTTTTTATATTTACTCTGAACACTATGTTACTCTGTTGTGGTAACATAAACACTATACTGAAGTCACCTATCAATCACAACTCAATTTTTATTGTTTGCAGAATTCAGTATTTTCTGCGGCTGACCCAGCCAACTTCAGGTCACACACAGCATGTACGAAATTCCTGGGAGGATATTAGTAACACAAGAGTCCTATAAAAAGAAATGAGATCTCATTTTTTACATAAAGAATAAATAATATGTAAGAGTTTGCGTCACTGATACAAATTTTGAAGTTGTATGCATTCCAGCTGTTTTACCAATTTAAGGTTACTTTATGTAAAGTACTTCATTTTGGCATACAATTTTACTTTTTGAAGATTTTGTATAGTAGATTCATAGTATTAAAGTTTTCTTTCCTTGAGTACAGACTGGTTGAAGAATTAGATTATGGTATACTTGCAGAACAAATTTGCAATTTGTAGGTTATAAGCTTTTTTTTTATTGTGTATGTGGAAATTCACATTGAAGGATAGAATGAATATGTTGTTGCTAGAGAAATTTGTTAAAAATAATTCAGTGAAATATCAATATTCTTACTATGTTGAATAATAATAATAATAATAATAATAATAATTCAATAAGTAAAGCTACATACCATAATCAAGTAAAAAAAGGTTTTTTACGTACTCTTTGGTCTAGGAATAAAATCACATCTACGCCTTTCCAGGGTTGACTTAATTATAAACACTGTTAAGGTAGAGCAGTCCCATTACAGGCCCGGAGTGGCCCAGAGGGTTCCAGGAAAGTAAGGTTCCCAGATTACATGACAACGGCACAGGATGGTGGTAAGGTTGTCAGCCTTACGCACCGACCGCCTTTACCCCCAGGAAATGCTCCTGGTACTCATTTCTGTTAGAGGCTGAGCTTTACTTAAAATAACCTTAAATTGGAAAAACACAGAACTACACAACAGCTTGAACACACACAACTTCAAAATTTATATAAACAACATGAACTTTTATATACTTTTTATCTTTTATGTAAAAAGAGGATCTCATTTCTTTTTATAGAACCATATGCTTCAAAGATCCTCCAAAGTATTTTGTACATATTATGTATTACCAAAAAGGGCCAGGTTGGCTGAAACATGTCATAATGAATTCTGAAAACAATAAAAATCTAGCTGTGATTCACTGGTGATTTCATTAGTTTTTATGTCCTTCTCATTTTACTGACTTACTACATCAGATTGCATACACTGACTTGTACATACTCAGCTGCCAGTTTCAGCCCATGCAAGCCATCTTCAGGTCATCACATAACCCTATACACCTTCAATTAGCTGTTGATATTATTGCAACACTATCACAATACAGTCACTGCACAGAGCAATAACATTCCTTTCCTTAATATTTTTAATTTAGGCTAAATGGCAAAAACTATTCCATTCCCATAATTCTTGTGTTGTGGAATGTTTAAAAAAATCTAGTAATATACAAAAAATAATTATAAAACAATAAATAAAACATGAATTTAACACATGACTTCATGACATAACCATTCCAGTAATGAACCAGAGTGTTTCTTATGGACTGTTAACCTTGTATAACAAACCTGTCTGAATGGCTGTGCTATTTGATGTTTCTTTTCAAGGTTGCTGGATCTGTACCACACAGAACCAGTGTAATTATTAAGGACTGTTAATCTTGCCAACTGAACCTGTCTGGATAGTTGTACTACTTTCTGATCCTGCAGAGCTACTGGTTCCGTACAGTATGGCACCAACTATTCAGTCCATAAGAATTACACTGGTTCTTTACTGGATGGAACATCTTAAAAGTCATGCATTAAACTCCAGTCCATAGCCTAGTCAATATATTGACCATGCTGTTCCAGCATCCTGCATCCATCTAAACTATATGCATTAAAACTGACATTAATCTCACCTAATAAATCATCCTCATGGGTCATGTTTTTCCACCTAATTATAACTCCTACTCAATTAGTACTTTTCCCATGTAAATCTTTCATAGCATAAGACTGACCCGCTTTGGAAACTTTGTTTCAAGTAATCAAGATTTCAGGCTGTCACTCCTCTGGGATATTACATGGCATCTGCTGGAGGTTGGTTACCAATAATTTGGGACAGCCTGTTGGTCCCATCTTGGAAGGTTGCTAGGCATCAGTAACCAACCATCAACCTATGCTGCATTAACAACCCAGAAGAGCAAAGGCCACAACTGTGCTGCAGCAGAAGCCTGAAAGATCCTAGTTATGCTACTATGCTTTTATTAGCCCACTTTCCTTCTTACAAGATAGGAAGTAAGTAAATGATATCACCACACTATGTGTGTGTGTGTGTGTTCGCTCCAACATTGGACACAAGTGACTGACTGTCATGAGATTTGGTATAAATGTTATGCCACTGGAGACCACACTAACACCAGCACTGTAATATACTTCAGTCAGTAATACCAGCATGGCAGATGCAGAAACTTCTAGAGTGGGAATGAAAATGATGTCACTTAATGCATGGTCCCAAAATGTTGTAAGGTAATAAATCAATAAACAATAAGCAACTATGTTAACAACAGTTTTTACAGAATTAGCAACATGTTGATAAGCAAATGTAGCAATCAGTTTCGCAAAATAACTAATCCATCACTGGAGTTTGGAATGCAAAAGTGTGTCAGGAAAGATTGCAAACATTAATAAATACTGTGTATAAAACAAGTATGAGCACAGCAAAGATACAAAATGTTTAGGTTATATCTCATAAATCTGACATTAAGAACTAACAGCTTATACAGCTTGAAATGTGTAGAAGATTACCTCCATCAAGTATGAGTGATGACCTCCATTCGACTGGAAAGAACTCTGCACGATACTCTGATGATGCAAAATACTTCTGCTTTAACCATGTCACACATTCACGAAACCTACAAACACAACACAAATCAGAGAAACTTGTATCTATGCAGCAATGAAAAAATGCCTATAATATCTGGCTGAACACACACTCACACCTCACATAGAAATTAGCCTTTTTATTACAAATCTCCATGGACATCATAAAACTGCATTATTTGAAACTACAATTCTGGATGTTCTAGTAATGTGCTCCATCATATACTCTCCCAACAAATCTCCAGTATTACTTTGACCAATTAAGAGATAGCCCAGAAAGGAATCTTTATATAAGCCTAACTCTCGCAAAATAAGTATCTTCAGCATAATATCATCAATGACCAGCATATGTGTTTGCATATGGCTGCTTAGAAATGAATGCTGCCATTCCAAGAAATCTGGCAATCCACGTTCAGAAGCGTTGTGAAGATTCACCATCAGGGAACAACTATTAAGTGTCTATGCTATTTCTCATGGGTGTCTAAAAAACATTCTGGTGACTTGATCAATCTATGTTAGGAGGTAAGTGGATCACTTAACCTTTTACTGGTTAGGTGATGCACCAACAGGTTTAACATTCAACAATTGTATGCTCTGCCCACACTCTATTTATGTGTTTTGTATTTATCTGAGAACAGCGACTTGTACCACTTACATCATAAACTGATTGGTTTTTATAACCGAGATGCAAAGTGTTTACTGTGCGGTATGGACTGGGTTTTTAAATAAAGCTGTCTGCGCTTCGTCTTTAAAGGGTTAATGGTTGGGATGGCATACATACACATCACCAAAATTTTAAAAATCAGCTACATGCTGATCAATCCTTAATTCCTGTATTTGTCAATTTTCCTCAACAGGTGATCATTACAAGGTAAGGTAAGTAAGGTGCATCTCAATGCTAAACTATTTTTACAGTGTGTACAGTACTGCCAAAGTATATACAACTACTTCCTTTAATCCAATGTCCAATAATCTGGACATCCTGATAATCTGGCATTTGAGGACAGCAGTCTAAAACTGGAAGTTTTACTTTTTACCAGAAATAAAGTTTCATCAATGAAACAGACAGATCACAGGGACAAGTTCATGAAGGCCTCCAAGAGTGTCTGTGTGTCAACCATTTGCATTTCTTGACCCCTTGTCCCTTTTGTCTTTTACTCCAACTTCCTCGCCTATTAAAGACTCCAGAAAACACAGAAGGGGACCCTTACAAACTTGAACCAGCAGATTAAGTAGATAGCCAAATGGAATGCTCCCCTAACAAGTTGTACAGCCTAAGTACATGAGAGGTGACAAAAAATTACCAGCACGAATGTAGGTCAGTATTAGGTACAATTTGATAATCCGAATATTCAATAAGGAACCTGTCTAGTTCAGTGTGAGTGGGGTTATCAAATTTTACCATACAGTACATGGAAATGAACAAACTTTTGGCACATCTTAGAACCTCACAGTAGTGATTATAAAAAAATACTGTCTTCCAGGAAGTGATTCTGTGTAATCTAGTTGAAATTAACTACGCATATGGCAACACATCCTACAGGACAGTAGTCTTTGTACTTCTCATAAAACAAATTTTATATGTATAGGTTTGTGTAACCAACCCTGTACATAAGCGGCAGTTTATATGCAACATGGGCAAGGCAAATTGCTTTCCTAACCTACAAATGTTAAGACAAAACACTTAATTTAAATGCTAGACACACTGATGAGGAGCAATTGAATGCAGCATTCCAAAATGGAGGAGGTCTCACATACAGAACTCAATTGATTCCAGCAACTTATGCAACTTACTCTACACTCATTCTAATTAAACTTGGCACTTTAGACAGTAGAAAAAGTATATGGTGTACGTACACAGATGTGTTGCGAATGATGCGGCCTGTATCCATCTTCTGGCCAATGCCATGAATCACGAAAACAAGGTGTGTGACATCCACTGGGCGGTCATTCTCAGTAGCATGAACTTTATACCCCCGGCATAAATGGTAACCAGTAGCTAAAAAAATTGTAAAATACAATTAGAACTTCAATATATTTAATTAATCTGCTGTTTACTTATCCTTCCAAGAAGAAGTAATATGCATTAGTTGATGTCTGTATAGATTTTACAGTTTTGACAGTGTAATGGAAGAGTACACCAGTATACTTCAACAGCCACACAATTTAGGATGTAAGAATTTAAGAATGGTGAACAGCTAGCTGAAGAATACCTCACATGACATAATGAAAGAAAACTGTCAACTGGACACACACACAGTGTGATTCTTAATTATATACAATAAATACACATATAAGGATCATGTTCTTCCAAAATCAGTGAGTAAGATTTGGGAATGGAAGAACTACTTCAATTATTACAGGATGTACCAATGGCAACAAACATATGTGGTTTATGCACAATGGAGCTCTTGTTCATTTTACCTTCATTAAAGCAAGTTTTGGACTCCTAACCAGATTGATGGATAGGACAAAATGGACTGATCTATGGCCCTCAGGATTGTCTGATCTCACACTGGCTGACTTCTACATGTGGGATCCACCTGACTGCATGCTTCATTCAGAAAGAGTCAACATGCAAAGTAAGTTAAAGATTTGACTGAACTGGCTGTGATAATATGACATATGCCAGGAGCTCTTTAAGAGTATCAGAAATTCTTGGCATTGCAGGATTCAGTTATACTTTCAGATATACTAACAGGGAGCATTTTATCAACTATTATGACATTCTGTCAACTTTAAGACAATTCTAAGCTGAAACCTAATAAACAAATGCACTCCTAAAACAAAACATAAACAGCTTCACAAAAATCACTGTAAATCCAGTCAAACACAACAAGTATCTAATTTTCTACTATTTAAACAACATATATTGGCCTAGAAGTCCATCATCAAGTTGAACAAGAATAACAGAATGGGTACACAGATTATGTGAAAATTTAGATCTCAATTCCTTACCATTTTGTACTTTTATGTGAAGTGTCTACAACATCAGCTGATCCCAGTGACCATGCAACCCAAGGCATGTGTCTGCAGTCACTCGCTTGCTGGGATTTTGGGTTTGAATCCCACTAGGGTCATGGATGTCTATCTCCTGTGATTGTTGTGTGTTGTCAGGTAGAAATTTCTATGATGGGCCAATCACTTGTGCAGAGAGTCCTATGACATGTGGTATCTAAAACTAAGTGTGACCTTGAAATCTCAATAACGCAGAGGCGTATGTCCACTAGGGTTGTCATTCCACGAAAAAAATCTTTAACATACAAGGAACAAGCTTGAAAATTCAGTAATTATATTTTTGTTTTAAAGGACTGGCTCATAAAAAAATGTCAATATAAATAGTAATGTTAAACAGTTATGAGAGTTAAGACTAAAACCAATGGAGGAGCAGGTGCTTCTTCACATGACTTGTATGTATTTGTGTGGTGTAGTGGTCTCTCATAATGAAGGCAGGATATATCCCAAAGAAAAAGTCTATGTGGGTTGTACTTGTCATAACTTTCAGAATACCTGGACATAATATTTAATATGTTAGAAAGGGAAAATATAAATTAAGGCAGAGTAATATGGAAATGAAACTTGAAGGTGAAAAACTAAAGACAGTGTAAAACTTATTTGTATCAAAAAATTTATATGTCCACATTCTTGGAGGGCAACTTCTTTTCAATTATTGAAACAGATATTTAAACTTTCTAACATATTAAATATTACTTCCAGGTCTTCTAAAAGTTATATCAAGTACAACTCACTTAGACTCCTTTCTTTGGAAAATGTCCGCCTTTATCACAAGAGACTACTACACCACACAATTATATGAAGTCCATCTGAAGAATCATCTACTCTCCCACAGACTTTAATCTCAATGCTTTTAACTTTTTAAGGTCACTATTTCTATTGGCACTTTTATGATCCAGTTCTTTAAAAGATAAACATAATTACTCAGTTCTCAAGGATGTTCTTCTTACGTTATAGATACTCAACATAAAATACAATATTGTAAGGAGATGAACTCTCATTCTCTATATAAACTGTGTATATATTCTTTTATTCTTGTTCAACATAATAATGGCTTTTTAAGCTGAAAAATGTTGTTGACATAATATTAGATTAAATAATTGTTGTGTTTGTTGATTATGTATGCCCACACCTCTACATACACATTGAAAACACATAGCAGCAGGCCATTCTTACATTCCTACATATTGTACGCTTAATTTCAATGCATATAAATTGCAGGCAATCAGTTTTCATGCTGCAAGAAATAGACATTATGCAAAACACATTTTTGATGAGTCTCACTACAGTGTTACTGTAGCCAGCCACCAGAGATTAGTACTTCACTGCAACCTGCTCAGTTGGTATTTGGTTCATTATACAGTCATTGGCGAACACAGTATCTCTCAGTAAATAAAAGTTTACTACAGTGAGGATAATTGTCACAATCCATAATTTTACATGGGTAGTGGTACACAGTGTAGAATTACAAATTTAAATTGAAGTTCATACATTCACTACCAGCCGTACAAACAGAATTTTTAATGTTCCTCTCCATTTAGGTCCACCAGATGGCCGTTTCCTATGAAATTCTTGAACACTAAAGCATAAGAAGAAGAATATGTACACTCACACTTTTGGAAACCAAGTCTCTGGGTAAAGGTACGGACAAGCTTGGATGGTGCTGCTTCACTGTATAGGTAAACTTCAGTTGGTGAATACCAGTCAATGTGGAACTCAGTAAATGACTTGGTGTGCAGAACTGTAAACCCATAAACATTTCAGATCTTATAATAACAGATTTGCAGGCAAGTTACTGCTGCAGGAATGTTTCCTGCACCTGTGTCTTCATGCATTTTACATCAAGCAAGATACACATATTATAGTATTATTCACCAATAACAACAAAGGATGAAGGCACTACATACCTGATCACTTTAAGGTTAGGTCTCATTATCAAACATAACTAAATAACACTGGTCTGGATCAGTTATTTTAGATTGGCTAGTGACATTAACATACCAGACAGCATGAATGGCTGCAGATCAACAATCACTTCCACAAAACCTACCATAACAAATTACTTATTTCAAAATTCAGAGTGAGCATCCAGCAAGTTTGGGGTTCCATCAGCCATATAGCTGAGAATTTCATCCTTCCGTGATGTGACACTGTGTCAGTGGATAATCACATCTGTACACTTCAAGGCAAAAGAGTACCTTCATCCTCCAGTGTCAATAGGACTTGGAGATGAGGATATACTGTTGCCTAAAAATGTGGTTATCTAATTACCCACTGATGCAGCATCATAGACAAGATGAATAGAACCCGCTCTAAGCATCTTCTCAATAAAGAATTAGAAGTGGATGTTCATAATCACAAAAATAAGACTTTTAGACACAATGTCACACAACGTAACTAATTAACTGACTCATGGTTCACAGTCCTTCTTGAGAAGCTAAAAATTCTTTGGCTAGTCATGAAATTCCCCAAATTTTATGGAACACAAATGTTCATTACTATGGGCACAAGAACCCCTGCCATCTGTTCACATCCTGAGCCAGATCAATCCACTCCATGTCCCCTCAACTTACTCCTTAAAGATCTATTTTAATATTATCTTCCCATCTAACACCAGGCATTCCAAGTGGTCTCTTTCCTTCAGGATACCCCACCAAAATCCTGTACGCACCTGTTCTTGACTCCACATGTGCCACATGCCCCGCATATCCCATCCTTCTTAATCTGAACACCTGAATGATATTTGGTGAGGAGTGCAGATCAGGAAGCCCCTCATTATGCAGTCTCCTCCAATGCCCTGTTACCTAATCCCTCTTAGGCCCAAATATTTTCCTCAGCACCCTATTTTCAAACACCCTCAGCCTGTATTCTTCCCTCAGTGTGACTGGCCAAGTTCACACCCATACAAAACAAGAGGCAAAATTACAGTCCTGTATATTTTAATCTTTATAACATCACACAAAGTCTGTAGTAGTGAACCACAGCAGTTATTTATTTGGGGGCAGTATTTAAAATGTTGTCAGTATCTCAGTCTATAGAGTATTGAGGTGGTAGGATGACCAACAAGTGATAAATAGGAAAGAATTTGAAAGGATGTGGTCATAGCATAATCACAATACTATCCTCACATTTGCTGCAGGGACTGAAGAGAATCATGAAAAGCTTTCATCAGCATAGTTTATGTCTGGACTGAGATTTGAATTTGTTATTTCCTAAATAAAAGTCTTGTGTGGTTAGTAAAACAGTAACGTTCAGGACTTCTTTTCCTAGCATTACTTTGAATGGTATCTCCACCTTGCCATGCTGGAGGGGCTTGTAACCCTGAGTGCTAAGCCAGCAATAGCACAGCTACCAGCAGGATCTCCCAAGCTGGACAAATCAAGAGTGTAAGAACCAGATAACGAGAGGTGCCTAGGAGAATAGAACTCCGATACAAATTTTTCTGATTCAGGCAGCAGTGACATAAGTAGGTACTTGATGCACAGAGAAAATAATTCTGCAGATGGTTCATTTTCATAGAGCAAAAGGCATGACCACAGAAAATTTGAATGGCTGCTGTACAGCACTGTGGAAAGCACATGGAAAAACTACCACATTTATTACTTTTCATGAACAGTCTCCATAAACAGAGGCAAATGTGAGGTGCTTCCCCAGGTGACAACACAATCCAGAGGTCCACTATTCCCCCTCATTCGGGTTTCCTAGTGGGGGGAATGTTTCAAGAGGAAATACTACACATTACAATTTACTCCAAGAAGCATTAAAAACAAAAGCAGAAGAAACATCAAAACTACAAGACTGGAACATGGAATCTAAGAACACTGAATCAATAAGGCAAAATGGAGAATTTGAAAAAGGAGATTCAGCAGAATGCAGTATCTGCTCTAGACGTTAGAAAAGGGCAGTGAAAGGGACAAGGTGAAACACATAGTGGCAATTACATGGTGTACTACTCGGGAAATGAAAGAGATGTAGCAATAGTGGTGCATAAAAGCACAGTAAGAAAAGCTGTTAAGAAGACTGTATGTCATGACAGAATCATTGCTCTCAAGTTAAGGAAGAGCCAATAAATAATTTTATAGTGAAAGTGTACATGCCAAGACTTGAGTATGAATATGACACAGTGGATGATGAATTGTATGATAAAATTGAAAGAATTCTTGAATAGGAGAGAAAAGGCAAAACAATCACAATCACAATTGGGGAATGGATGAGCGTGACTGAAGTTAAAACACAATGAAACACTACTGTACCACATGCACTGGGAAAGAGCAACCAGAGAGGTCAAGTGCTCACTGACTTCCGTGAATGAAATGTACTTTTTATCACCAACACAAGGCTTAAAAATCCTAAGAGAAGAATGTACATCTGGAAAGAACCAGGAGATCACAATCAACATCAGTTAAATTATGTACTTGTAAAAAAATTCAGAAACAGTGTGAAGGTTGTGCAGACATAATGATCATGGTTCTTTGTTTTTTACTTGATTATTTGATAGCTGTAAGATCTTATTTAGTGTGTAACTTAACTTACTCTTACCATTCATTACCTTCTTGCTTGTCTCACTTGTATTTTAATTATCAATTGTGTCATGACAAATGCACTGCACACTATTATGTATTATTGTGACTGTTTCGATATCTGTAAAGATCTAAAGGAAGGTGAATAAATATGAAAGACACTGCCTGGAGCATGTAATGACTTCTTGGTTGCAGTTATCTCCACTAGACAATAAAATCATAAGGTTCCAAAAGGGAAAACCAAGATGGGATCTGGTGAAGTTATACACTTAATGACAGAATATGCAAGATAGTCTAGAAGAAAAACTCTGTGCCATAAAATGTGAAAGTAGGAATGTGGAAGTCCCATGGTACACTCAGTCGAACAAAAATCCATCAGTCTAAAATTTTCTAAGTACCGAACTGGAAGTCATGTGACGTACAGTAGCCAATATAATTCGAGTCGTTTTTCTTTCCACATATTTGCACATTCATGGCATTTCTCTGTCTTTCATTCACTACAATCAATCACACCATATTTATATTAACCGAAAACAAAAATACATTTGCCTAATTTCCAATTAAAACATTAATTAAACTACAATAACTTTCCCAGGCGCGAGGCTAGCTAGCTAGCTTTTCCACTAAGGATAGATGAGTCAACCGGACCCTTCGATCTTATTGTCAGCAGGCATAGCCCAGACAGTTCAACGCGTACTAGGAGTAGCCTTTGGAAACAAGCTATGTTGGTTCGAGTCCCATTATCGGCATATTTCTTTATGTAGCCAAGGCAGTTGAAAGTGTGCTAGCAGTAGACTTTGGAAACAAGCTATGTTGGTTCGAGTCCCACTATCGGCATATTTCTTTATGTAGCCCAGGCAGCTGAAAGCGTGCTAGCAGTAGCCTTTGGAAACAAGCTATGTTGGTTCGAGTCCCGCTATCGGCATATTTCT
>Ga0136643_10001732_pt1 | contig 27242 bp, 14 predicted proteins | sample TergutLab28metaG_FD_96883 | JGI IMG/M metagenome (GOLD analysis project Ga0136643, IMG submission 96883) | Labiotermes labralis P1 segment gut microbial communities from Petit-Saut dam, French Guiana - Lab288 P1 (version 3) (version 3) | ecosystem: Host-associated > Arthropoda: Insects >... | reverse complement strand
GTGGGGACCCGTTGCGCTGACCACGTGACACCCCTCTATCCGCAAAAGTTGGCACTAACTTCGCCGACCGGCGGCAGCCGCTCTGTCGGTATAGTTCACGTGCGGACTAAGGCCACGGAGTTTTAGTAGCCATCTTCAGGGAGCTAGCATATGTCAATAAATGGTAAACATACATATATCAGCATTATATAACAGTCAATTGATGTACAGTGTGACTAAATATTATTCAGATTAAAATACATGTGAAATATTAAAACATAAAATGTACGAATGTAAAAAGCTGTCTTCCAACATTTTGCAGTATTAGATATCTCTTGTTATTGATGGGGCGGAGATCCAAGGTTTTTGATACACGATGTTTACTGCATGAGTGATCGCGCTGTAGGAGTGTAAAAGTAGAATTGTGCCAGTAAGATGGAAATCAAAATTGCATGTAAAACTTTGTGCTCCTCTAAACCCATCCTGATATGCATTATAAATTATGCTTGGGTCATGTTGTTTGGCACTGTGCTAAAGACACTTGTAAAAATAGATTGCAGAGCAGAGTGGGATGTCATTTTCTGCCACACATTTGCATGAACTAACATTCAGTTTTATAACTGTGCCGCTCTTCTTTAGTAGAAATGGCTTTGGAGATAAATACAGTCGAATTCAGGTATAACATTATGAAAGGGACTGAATAATTTGTGTTGTTATAAATGAGTGTTTTTTGAATCAAGGAGTATAATGTCATGGCTAACAGCGAGGAAGTAACTGGCACCACAGAATATATGACTCTATAGGCAAGGTGTTGCATTAACCAGTGTTGTTATAACCGGGTTCAGCTGTATTTACAAAATGAGGGATTTATTTTATCCCTTTGTTGAGGACAAATTGAATGAATGGGAACTTGTTTTAAGATTATGATGCAAAAGTGTATTAAGTAGTTGAAAACTTTGTTGCATCTTGATATGTTTGCTTTGGTTAAGTGGAAAGTCATTTTAAGCAGGAAGCAAATCAAAAGGACAAAGTACATGCTAATCATATGGCAAAATTTAGTACTAAATTATTGTGGCTTCTTTATGCAGGAAATTTTAAGCAGGGACATCTTAACCATGTTTGGCTATATGTTTGGTAATAATAAACGTGCGTTGTAAAAGTTTCACCTTTAACCTTTTGGCGCTGGAATTATTTTTTTAATTTCAGCACACCCTATATATAAAATGTGAATAATACAGGAACCAAATATGTTAGAATTATGAAACAAACTGCATTTTGAAGAGAAAAAAAACAGAGGGTATATACCATGTTTAAAGTATTCAGTACCTATATTTGTTGAATAAATATATAAAATGCAACTTTAGAGGTTAGAAGTTCGGTATGACCACTATAGTTGACATTTGGTGTCAAAAAGTTAATATCCTAGCAGCTGTTCCCTAGTACTTATAGGTTTTTTACTTTCATAGGCATTAATGTGTCACTTTTGCCTTCAGAGAGCACCACATATTGCGGGAATTATTATTAAGAATACTATGTTGACTTTTTCATAGTTGTTAAACAAATTTACTTTTTAATAAAAGTGTATGAAAAATCATAACATATTGATATTGTTTTCACAAATTAAATAAAAATCTAATAATGAATGTTTATTCTGAGACTGCCGTGTACAGCACTGCAGCACTTGAAGGATCATGAGGTACAATAAATTAACAGTAACACCTCCATGGTCCCATAACATCGCTGTTATTTTTCTTGTCCACCAGTAAGTTAAAGTTGTCCCTGTGCATGCCATGAAGTTATTGGGGGAGTGGAAACATAGCTCCAGTCATTCTTAACCTCAGGCACTAGGTAGAGGTGGGCATCAGCTGTATTCGCTGGATGCTGTGGAGAAGCACAAGATCTCCTGCCCCTGCCAGGAATGACCGCATGATTCCTTGGTCATCCAGTCTGTAGCCTAATGACCGTACTCACCACATTATCCCAGCTCCTCCAGTTCATCAATGATAGTCATAAATGTATGTAATGAAATTATTCTCTATGAATCAGCAATAGTGTACTGAAGTCACAGTTTGGTTTTCACAGTCATTTCTTTCGTACTGTGGCTAATAGTCTGTGCCGTGTAACTGCCTTTTTTGTAAGGAACTGAAAAACTGGCTTCAATCCCAACTGCTTCTTTGACAGTTTCCTGCACTTACTGCTTTTTCCAAAAACTTCTGCACCATGCTCTCAATTGTCTTCAATAAGACAGTACATTCTTTTGCAGAGTGCTCAAGACACCAACTGAAGAAATCTGGCCTGGAGTGTCTCAACTGCCAGACTACAAGGCAACATTTCCAAACTGGGTTCATAATAACTTAACCAGCCATGCAAAGAACATCGAAGAAGATGGGCTTGATCTATTACAGGTACTTGTGCAGGCTGTGTTTTGTGAGTGTTTTTCCATTGTTTGAGTGTACTGTGATTACTGAAAATCACAGTATCCTAACTGCAACACATGAGCACATACTGGCCAATAATTATTGTGTTAATGTGCAGTAGTTATGCTTAAATCAGAATCAAAAGCTAATTAACTGCATGCACCAGTCCTTGGGAATCTTAATATTCACCAAGTTATTCAAGAAACTACCTGCCTTTAGTGGAATCCAAATGTCCATTACCATATTTTCAGTTTTTCACCGTGCATATTGTCACAATTCATGTATATTCACCAACACATGTACACTTTTTAAATGACACTATAAAACTTTAATTTGTTAAAACAGTTAAAATCTCCGACATGTTTTCGGCTTATATTTAAACCATCTTCAGGGAGCTATTAGTTCATGCTAAAGTTACTTATATCACTTGTTGGTATGATGGCATTGTGGTAGCATGTCTGTAATAGAATATATGATCTATTACAGACACGCTACCACAATGCCATTGTAACAACAAGTGATATAAGTAACTTAACATGAACTAATAGCTCCCTGAAGATGGTTTAAATATGAACCGAAACATGTCGGAGATTTTAACTGTTTTAACAAATTAAAGTTTTATAGTGTCATTTAAAAAGTGTACATGTGTTGGTGAATATATGTGGAAAGTCCATTACCATATTCACAACAGCATACCACTGGTCTCCATCTGCAGCCAGGTATATGGTGTCCACATTCTACTGACTACAGCATCATTTTTGGCACTTCAGGGACTATGGTTTGTTGAATATTGAGCAATACAAATTATGAAGCTCTTCATTATGCAACTTTTTCCAGCCATTACAGCCCCCCCCCCATCAGTTCTTCCCTTAGGAAGAGAGGTAAACTTTCACACCTATTCAAAAGACGGGTTAAAATTCGGTTCTGTGTATTTAAATCCTAATGTTTTTAGATTGCAAGTGGAAAAACAAAAGCTTTAGAAGAGTGGTAGCAAGCATTCTCCATATTTAATCTGCCTTTCATTCCTTCATGAATGCAAATGGTTACCGTTATTCCAACATATTGGAACTGCCATATTTTTATGATTCTATTCTGCATAGTGAGAAGGTACATATTTATTTTCTGTCTTTACTCCTGGACTACCATCACTTAATGGAGCACTTCTAGAGGTTAATTTGCTAATGGTATCTCTTGTTCCCAACAAATTAATACAGTATGTGTCAAAAATAGTGTCCCATTCAATTCAGTTTTGCCTGCTGTACTTGGACTGTCCAAAAGTGGTGTTATAAAGCTTCTACCTGTTTCAGGATTGCTGTATAAATGTTATCTATACATACTACATTATACATTTTGTTTCAATATGTATTTAACCAACTAGTTTCATAGGTATGTCAAAATGCAATGTAAAATTGCATTGTATTTCCTAAAAATAAGCTTTCTAGAAGTGTGTGTGTGTGTATATATACTGAATATGCTGTCCCATTTTATACCATTTTTTTCTCTAGCTGCCCATTTTAAGTGTGCAATTATTTGTGTGTTGCAGAAAATGCTCACCTATGATCCTCTCTGTCGGATTTCGGCCAAAGCTGCACTGAAGCATCCTTTCTTCGATACTCTGGATAAATCCACGCTTCCAGTCTACAGTTAAATCCAAGTGTATGCATGAGCTTTGGTTGCTTATCCTTTCTTCCAAGAACTTTCCCTCATTTTTCTATGTGGTTCATTGGTCCCTGTTGATCTTCAAGTGAAGCATGGTGGAACTGTAGTGTAAACACATACTTGACACTTACATATATTTTGTGAAACAATGACTTTTATAATTTCTTCACTTTACAGTCTTAAAACCGGACTTTATTTTTAATATTTTTTTTCTCTCTCTCCCCCCCCCCCCCCTCTCAATTGATTTTATTGTAAGGCAATCAGTTTTTAAGTCTTAATGTACCTTGTTCTAAAGCCCTATCAGACTGTATGAAATCTTTGGGTCCAACAACCCAGGGTGGGATGTGGCTTCTTCAATACAATTAAGGAATTATTGTCAGTTTTTGGCATCCTTTCTCCAATTCCTAACAGTAGAATTTGCCAGGTTGGTTTAGTTTCTAACGGTGCTGAATAAGAGATTATGATCTGAGAGGTGAAGCTGTGTAACTCATAGACAGGCACCTTGTTCTGGAGGAACCTGCTCCTTCCGTCCTGAAGGTTGAGGCAGCAGGTTCTCTTAGAACAGTGGTACCTGTGTAACAAACTGCACAGTATTATGCACAAGAAGACTAAAGTCTTAATGTCTCAAACCATTTTTGTGGAGGTTATGAATGCTGTATGGTCATTAGCAATTTTATTTTTAAAATTATGATTATTTGTAACTTATCTTCCATTTGTTACCACCTTGTATTTGATTTCTGTACATTCTGAGAACCTGGCTGGCTAATGTTCAACATACTGGTTATTAAAGTGAAATTGGAAACAAAAGTCTCTGCCTCCAGATCAGATGCAGAACCACACATTGATCATTGCTTGGAAAGCAATCATTTTGAGTCATGGAATAACAGAAGGAAATGGTAAGCTGTGTTGGAAAGGAATGAGTTCATTTACAATTGCTGATGGCCAGTTTCTGTGACTAGATTGCAGGATCTCAATAATTGTGGCAAGAAAAACTAAATGGTTTACACTCTGTGGATCTTTCTTTTCTCATTATAACGTGTAAATGAATTACTGAATTTGTGTTTTGGAAAATACAGATGCAGTCAGCAAAATAGCTGTACTTGTTCTTTGTGCATTTGTTGTTTTCCCATATATTCTTACTGCATAGATTTTTAAGTTAACTGTGTCAGATATAACCTTAAGAGTTTGGTACTTTCACTATGTTTTTAAATGTTGACTTTTAATAATGTTTAATACATGATGTGCAGGTATATTTATGATCTGTTTACTGTACCAAATTTCACATGTACAACTCCAGCTGTTTGTGAGTTCTTGTCATCAAGATGAGAATAAAGGAGAATTTATGCAGAGCTGCGATATTGCTTTATATTCCACAAAGGAATCCCTTTAATAAAAGTTGCAGGTGTTTTATTTTCTATCACCATTTCAAGACTTCAACCATTTAAAACCCAGTGGTAACTATATGCATCATCTGTTGTAATTATAAATTTACCATCTTCCCACACTGCAGTCATGTGTTTCATATAATTCACAAATTGCAGATCATTCCCCTCAACAGCATTAGATGATCAGTATTGGTTATGGATATGGACAGTGTATTCTTGGAGTTGGGAACCAAAGATCTGTATATAATTTAATTTAAAATATGACATTGTGGTAGTGCAGTCATGTAGTAGTCACATCCCAGTTTGCAGAAACCAGTTGAAATAGGGAGACGTGCAAAACAGTCGTTGAAATATGCATGAAACCATATAAATCAAAAATAATTAGGAGGAAATTTCAAAATAATTTTAAAAATAGAAACCAGTGTGACATAATAGCAAGTATCAGAACTAACATATCTGTACCACAAATTATTTCCAACTTAATTTACTCAAATTAGTGGCACAGCACTGCAATATTAAGTGTGACTTCCTGGGGGGTAAAAGTGGCCAGAGCCTAGGGCTGACAGCTTTACCACCTTCATGTTTCGATTGTCTTGAAATCTGGGAACCTCAACCTCCTGGAACCCTCAGGGCCTGTCCAGGTCTGTAATGGGAACTCTTTATCTTTTACCTTAAATGCAACATCAATAATGCACGACAAGCAGAACAAGACATACACAAATACAGGGTCATCGAAAAAGATGGACAGGATTTGAAACCGCTATAACTTAAAAAGTACTAGATGGATTTACACGTTTGCATCTTAAAATGTTCAGAAAAATTCAAAGTTTTAGACGTACCTCAGTGCATTTCAATATGTGCACCGTTTGTAGCTCTGGAGACGTCCAAACGAATTTCTATCTCCTGCTACGTTTTCTGAATCATGTCTCGTGTTACAGTTTCAATGGCTGATGTGATCCTGTCTTGCAGGTGCTGGATATTCCTTCTCAGCATACACAATGTTCTTAATGTACCCCCACAGGAAAAAATCAAGTGGAGAGAGATCTGGGCTTCGACGTGGCCAGGGTATTGGTCCACCCCTCCCAATCCAGGTGTCAGGGAATCTCTCATTTAAAATGTCAGTCACAAAGCAACTGAAATGGGGAGGAGCTCCATCTTGCATAAAAATAACCCTACTTACAGTTTCTTGTTGGAAGGTTTAACGTGTAAATCCGTCTAGTACTTTTGAAGTTATAGCGGTTTCAAATCCCGTCCATCTTTTTCGATGACCCTGTATATGCAGCATGCAGCTGTAGATAGTATAAAAGTCAACAGACAAGTTATTTTTAGCACATTCAGACATTTTGAGCACACATTGTCATTACTTGATCTTTATGGAAGCCTTCCATTGTGTGTATTACTACACAAACCACTCTTATTCAGTCTAAAACAACACAGGTTTATTTTAATTCAGTTAGTTACTCTTACATGTATGTTAAAACATAACATATATAATATTCAAGTGTCAGACTAATAGTGAGGTAAATATCAGTCATGAAACCACAACTATGATAGTATGGATTTATGATGGTATTTAGCAAAATTTAACTACATGTTTCGGCCAATAGCGGCCATCTTCAGGTTATTACAATTTTGCCCATAGAGTATCATATATATGATACTCTGAGCAAAATTGTAATAACCTGAAGATGGCCGCTATTGGCCGAAACACGTAGTTATTTTTTGCTATTAAATACCATCATAAATCCATACTACCATAGTTGTGGTTTTATGACTGATATTTACCTCACTATTAGTCTTTCTACACACAACGGGGATGACACACCTCAGAATTATTCAAGTTTAAAACCTATATAATTTTAAAAATATGTGTATGAAGAATATTATTGGATTAGGTCTGCATATTCTGATTAAGAGGTCAAATTAAAATTCTTTTATGATTTGGTGTATTTGAACTGATGCATCAAGGCCTCAATGTAGTGTATTCTTTTATAAAATCCTTTTATAAATTCACTCTGAGGGTACATTATGGGCCAGCACAGAATATAAGGAGGTGGCAGAGCAATGTTTTATCTCTATGGGTTGAGTTTATTTGTGCTTTATACTGTGAGTGTCCTTGAATCTCTTAATGTATTTTATGCTTCCAAAAGTGTTTGTACTTTATAAGTAAACTCTTATTACTGTATTGGAGTTACTTTCTAATCCTTTGTACTGCCGATAACTCACAGATCTTGGAACCAAATATGGACTGTGCATTGAGAATGGATTCTGATATTAGTGATACTTTTTATCTTCCCCATTGACACACACATATGCAAGATGCATTACTAGATTTGTAATGACTGGAGGCTTCTTTGTGTGCGTGTGAAAACAAGGATTACAGAAGCACTAATTACTACTACAGATGAACTTGTAATCTGTGGACCTGTAAATGGGGTGTGCAGTTGCATGGTCCTTTCGCGTCTTTGCCCTGACTGTTGTCTAGGTAATAGACATTCAGTGGGTTGGTGACTGTAAATAATGAAGGTGAATTTATCCAAAACTGTGATAAGTGTGTCCCTGTCACCATGGCATTGCGTGTCCTGTGGTTGAGGCTGGAGGAGAATAGCTCCAAGTATAAGCATGTACGGCTCTCTCACAGTGTACAAAACGTTATATACATGCAGCCCCTAACTGCAGTAATCACTTGTGTTCATGTATCAGAGGGTGTATTTAAAACAATTAACCTTTTGTTCCAACAAACTGCCCTGGTTGCAGATGATATTTGATGTTTCAAAAAGTAATTTTCGACGTCTTAGATCCTCATTCGAAGCAACTTATTGCTGAAAGGAAACTTCTTTAAAAGCAATCGGTTACAGGTATTTTCAGTGTAGCTTGGTGAATATTCCAGTTTGAAAAGCATGTTATCATTATTGTGCACAGATGTTATACTGAATTACCGGCTAGGTTCATATGGAGGTGTTCTATGGCATAATATTTATTTATATTGCTAGCTATGATTCACATGGTCATGTCTCGAGATCAGAATGCAGCATGAGGATTGATAATAGTACTTTCAAGAGGGAGGAAGAGTCTAAATATTTGGGAACAACTTTAACAAATCGAAATTCTATTCCGGAAGAAATTAAGAGCAGATTGAGGTCAGGAAATTCTTGCTAACTTTCGATCATCTTTTGTCTTCTAGGTTGCTATCCAAAAATTTAAAGATTAAGATATATTGAACTATAATTTTGCCTGTTGTTTTGTATGGGTGTGAAACTTGGTCGCTTACATTGAGGGTGTTGGAGAATATGGTGTTGAGGAGAATATTTGGACCGAGGAGGTACGAGGTAACAAGGGAATGGAGGAGATTGCATAATGAGGAGCTAAATGAACTGTACTCCTCACCCAATATTATGTGGGTGATAAAATCGAGAAGAATGAGATGGGCTCGGCATGTGGAGCGTATGGGTGTGGAAAGGGGGGTGTATAGGGTCTTGGTGGGGAAACCGGAGGGAAAGACACAGCCAGGGAGACCTAGGCGTAGGTGGGTGGGTAATATTACAATGGATCTCCAGGAGGTGGGATGTGGGTATATGGACTGGATTGGGCTGGCCCTGGATAGGGACAGGTGGCGGATGCTTGTGAGTGCGGTAATGAACCTTCGGGTTCCGTGAAATGCGGGGAATTTCTTGACTAGCTGCAAACAAGTTAGGTTCTCAAGAAAAACTTTGCACCATGAAGTAAGCTATGATTCTGTCGCCCACCACTGAGTGTGAGTATCGACTCGATGTAGCTATAATCAGTGATGTTTCTCATGCGTGTTCTGTGGTTCTGATGCCTGAGCATTGATCAGTGTCGACAGCGAAGTGGGGTTATGGTTGCTGGAGAGGTAAGGAAGTGTTGAAACGATAAAGGAAAAATGTCTGCTGGAAAAGACGTTAGTGGCGGTGATGGAAATATGAGCAGCGACAGTAATCCAAGAATAGCAGGTGCGCTTCAGTATCCTACAGCAGAAGAAAGGAGTGTTACATTACAAGCAAATCAACCAAGGCAACCGCATTCTTTACAGGATTTACTTAGGTTTAGTATTGAGGCAACCACAGCGGGACACAATGCATCAAATTCGAATAATCCAGCGCATATTCCCGGACCGATGGACGAGGAGGTAATTGGCTTCTATTAACCAAGTGAATGTATGTAATCTGTGTTATTTTGGTTTTTAGCTTTACATTTGTATGTGTTTGTAGGCGCTGTCGGTAGTTCAGAATATATAGCGTCGAATGGTGGGATGACTAATACATAGTAAATTGCAGGGGATGCGGACGAAAACAATGGTAGTGTAATTTTATGTATCATCCAGGTACAGTCGAGAGAGAGAGAGACTGAGGGATAGCATATAAAACCTCATTCAGGATAGGCGATGGCCCAATGGAGATTCGAACTGCTCACTTCCAAAAGAAAACGAAGCCTATTACCACATGAGGGAACTTTCTCGGTCCCGTTTCTAATGCAGAATCGTGACAGTTTTATGCTCTTGTCATTCTTACCATGAGGGACGTTATTGTGTATTAGAATGCATAGATGATATGTGCTGTTACAACTGGCAGGTAGTGTGGCTGTATTGCATAATTATAAAATAATTAATGTGGTGTAAAGCTTTATATTTTACTATGCATTTTACAGAAGTGTAGGTTAAGTAGTGGTGTATATTGCACAGTTATGCAGGTCTGATGTTTGAGTGCTTTGTTATAACCTTTGTTTATAAAGGCCATTTGTAAACAGTAGCTGTATTAGGTGCATGGATTGTACACTGTACTGAAAAGGTGTGTAGCTTCTAGGCTGCATATATTATAACTAATCTTTATTTATTTGTTTATTTGTCCACACATTACTTGCTCTAGAATGTACAAAGGTGAATGTGTTTATGGGGAATGAGCTCTCATAGACTTTCAATTTTCTAAATTTTGAATAGTTCAAAATTGCCCTTACTAATGTAGAGTTGGTCTCCAAAATGTTTTAATTGAGTGTTCTGATGGTAACCAAAGGTTAGGTCAAAACATGTCATTTTTACTGTGTAAATGCAGATATTTATGTTGACACTAAATGAGTTTCTCATTTGACACATTAGTTGTTAATGCTCACAATTGGATGTTTTACCCCAAAGTTGCTGATGGTAACATGAGCATGGGCATAAACACAAGCATGTCATAAACAGGGGTGCACAAACTGTGGGTGCTAGGTGACCTGAGAAATAAATTTTGTACAGCTGTGCCTAATATTTTTGGGTCCCGAATATGGAACATGATTTATGTCACCTTTCTGGAACAGAGAATTTTGATATGGCTCCTAGTCTCAGAATATTCATGCAGTACTGGTCATAACAATACTTGTGGCAAACACTGGTGATAAAGGTTGTTGGTCCTTCGTAATAAATACTGTAACGGAGGGCAACAGTGCCTGGTAGTGTGACGACCTGCGAAGCCTCTTGACGTCAAGGCTGCCAGAACCTTGCCGTGTAAGAAAGAGATAGAACATTCTAGGGGTATCCATCTTGGCCTAGAATAGTGTAGAAGGTACGAGAAATGCGATACAGTGAACAGCAAGAATTGGTCAGTCTTTTCATGGCAACTCAGAGTGTGTGGCGTACAGCAGGGCGAGAAGAGTGGAGACAGAGCGTAAAGGGAATTAAGCTGAGGAACTGTACAGTGTGGAGCAAGTGAAGTGAATCTGTGAAGTACTGTGTTCGAGACCAGTGTCAGTTCTATGAGCCCGGAGTACTGAATGTTTGATTACAGTATTATCTGTTGAGAGTGATTCTTGAAATTCTGGTGAAGTGTTCTGTGTTCATTACTGTTTTAATTGTTTTATCTGTGGTGTCAAAAAACACTGTTAGTTGTTAAACCCAGGGCCTATCTCTTACAATACATTTAATTATAGTTATTATAAAAATCAGACTAATCTCATTCACAGTGTTTGGAGGTTAAGTACTTATTGTAAAAGTGCAAAGAAGACATTCCAACTCTCTGGCCTGTCTTGTTCGTGAGTGAAGAAGTTTATAAGCTCACAGATATATCGTATGGTTCGTTAAGGTTGTCAAACTTTCAGCTGCATAATATAGGGCACACCTTATTTGAAAAGAGGGAAGACTGTAAAGGCAAACTAATTGTTAAGTTGAACCAAGTGCATGAAGTACTTTTGGATAAACTAGCAGTTACTCTAAGACATTCCCACCCTTCTATTATTCCCAGAGACTGATAAGTAGGTTAAGGAGTCCCAGTTCTCATTATACGACTGCACTTCACCTTTCACACTGTATTTCTGTATGATTCGTTTTAGAATAAATAACTAACTCCAGGGAGGAGAGTCCATCTTTAGAAGCTGATAGTTCCTCAGCTAGTCAGGAAATTACCACATGTCATGGAAACCAAAGGTTTATTACTGCATTAACAAGAACCCAACTCTTGCCCATATGCTGAACCAGATCAATGCAGTCCACACCATTACATCCAATTTCTTGAAGATTTGTTAAATATTATCCTCCCATCTACATTAGCTCTTTCAAATGCTTTCTTCATTCCTTCAGATTTCCCCCAAAAAACCTTGTCTGCACCTCTCCTGTATCACATATTTGCACTTGGTCTCTCCATTTTTTCTTGTTGATTTGACCACAAGGTTTACAAAGTGTAAATCACCTTGTGCAGTCTCCTCCTGTTCCCTGTTAACGTATTCCTCATTGGCCCAAATATCTTTCTCAGCACCCTATTCCACAACACCTCAGATTTTGTTCTTCCCTCAGTATGAGAAACCAAGTTTTACACCCATATAAAGCAACAGGGCAAAATTATACTTTTGTGTATTTTACTGTGTGTTTTTGGATAACAAGTGGGAAGACAAAGGTATCTGGACTGAATGGTAGCAGGGATCCCATGAATTCACTCTGCTCATCATTTCTTCATGAACATAATTATGATTATTAGGGTTGTTCCCAAATATTTGAACTTTGTTGCATCGTAGGATTTATTGCCTATCTTTATGGTATGATTCTTTCCTGCATTCTGTTTGTAACACATTCTAATATTATCTTTTATTGTGCACCCAATTCTTGTCCCATCATGTCTTCTTACTAACTGAAGGAGATGAATGATGGCTCGCACTTAGACAGAAATTAAAAATGAAGAAGGAAGACATTTACTATAGATAACTGCATGACTTATTGTTGTGAGCACTTGCTCTTTCTCTGCATGTGTTTTGAATTGGTAAAAATTGCTACATGACGTGTTTGTGTTTACTCAAATTGCAGAGTTGGTCTCACTTGAGATACATAATTATGTTTCTCATTTTGGTATTTTGGGGTGTGGTTTTAAAACTGGTGGCCTGCAGCCCTCCCTCTTTTACACTTGTTAATTGTGTGATCTGTTTGAAATGGAGAATTAGAGCCATGTTACAAACTCCAGATCTGCGGAGGACATATATATGATGGATAGATGTAATGGATAGATCTCATTTTGTATGTTCATTACAATAATAACATTCATTCTTAGTTTCCATCTTGCTGTTGTGTGACCATGAATGGTTGTTATACCTTATAAGTGATCAGCCCATTTCTCTTTATTACCAGGTATTACAATTTAATGCATATTTATAGGTGTTTTAGAACATTGAATGTGGGCAGGAGCAGTATTCTTATGTTTTGCTGTAGGCATGGTAACGAATTAAATAAATTACTGCAGTGCATGCAGTGATTTTTTGAGCCAGCAGGTTATAGAGGGCAGGATGCTTCTCCTCATTTTCTCTGTAATCATGTTTTTTAGAGTTGCACATTGTGGTTCTCCCCCTCTTTCTGTAAATTCTAGACCTGATATTCATTTGTCTCTTTATCCATTTGAATCTCATTGCTCGCAGGAAGGATGGAACATAATTATTAAATGGGCAGGTGTTCCCTGTTTAATAAAGCCACTGTATTTGGTGCAGTTTTATTGCACTGTGCCAGACACATTTCACAATAATCCTAGTAATTAACCTTTTGGCGCTGGAATTATTTTTTTAATTTTAGCGCACCCTGTATATAAAATGTGAATAATACAGGAACCAAATACGTTAGAATTATGAAACAAACTGCATTTTGAAGAGAAAGAAACGAGGGTATATACCATGTTTAAAATATTCAGTACCAATATTTGTTGAATATATATATAAAATGCAACTTTAGAGGTTAGTGGTGCGGTACGACCACTATAGTTGACATTAGGCATCAAAAGGTTAACCAACTTGATGCACAAAATCTTGTTTTATAATAAGTTTATTATATGCCTCTACATGTTTCAGGCACTATGTGCTCATCATCAGGAGGTCAAAATTGTATTATACAGCATCTGGTATCATCACACCTGTAGGTGGCTGTCTATGTTAACATAGGTAGGTATTAGATGTGTAATCCAGCAGGTTTTGTTATACCAGGTGGCTGCATTACTCTTATACAATTTTATCTCAGTGTTCTTGTATTGATGTACTTGCTCTGCTTGTTTTGCACCTACAGGTGTGATGATACCAGAGGCTGTATAATACAGTTTTGACCTCCTGATGATGAGCACAACAGTGTTCAAAACATGTAGAGGCATTTAATAAACTTACTATAAAACAAGATTTTGTGCATCAAGTTGGTTAATTACTAGGATTATACTGAGATGCACGGTCAGCAAAACATCAAAACATTTCAAAATGTTAGGTGCATAATCGTCAGGTGTAGACGGTGAACAGTTCATATTTATTCAACAATACTATAACATTATGTCAATGAATGGAATTGTAGTACCATGTCTGACGTAAGGAACTTGCACAGGTTTCAGTGCTTGTATGTGCATACGCTTGCACTGCCACCAGTACTGAAACCACCTTTCACATATCTTGCCATCAGTACATCATTTGTAAGACTAATTCAGTCAGGATTACAGAAGCATTCAACCTTTTGATAAGTATTTCGTATGGTTACTTGTTTCCCCGACATTACCCACTGCCTAGTCTGAAAAGCCCCTCCCCCCCTCCCTCCCCACCAAAATTGATCTGTTTCCAGTGTTGTGTGATAGGCCTGTATCATATATTTTTATATTATATTAACTTTGAGTTTATTCTGTATCAGTGTTTGTGTGATTTGGATTTGTTGTTTAGTTTGAGGGTTTTAATTTCAGCTTTTTCTCTGTAGTTTTAGATCACGCATATTTCTCACAATTTTTTTAGCAAATTTCTTATTTCCCATTAACAAAATGAGATCTTAGGTGCATATATTTGACTGAATTAAAATATCTCTTTTTGTCAGACGTTTGAGTCTGTACCACTGCAGTTTTTTACCAAAGGGATGAAACATCCATTTTGTGAAATGGTGTGTTCTCCTGTGGAAAATCAGGTTATAGGCACAGTCAGAAAACATCACATACTGGTGTCAGAAACTTTGAGAATTAAAATGGTTGTGAAGTGAGAGAGAAAACCAACAAGATGCAACAGTTAGATGTTTATTATCAATACTTTCTCAATGTGTTTCAGTCATCATTATGTCCATCTTCAGGAGAACAAGACGTGTGTTACTGCACATGGTGTGCTGCGCTGGTTCTGCTGGATGTGGTTGGTAGCGGTTGTGGGGCACTGTGTTGTAGGGTGCGAGCACTGTGAAGGTTACTGAGTCAAACAGTAACCTTCACAGTGCTCGCACCCTACAACGCAGCGCCCCACAACCGCTACCAACCACATCCAGCAGAACCAGCGCAGCACACCACGTGCAGTACCACACGTCTTGTTCTCCTGAAGATGGGCATAATGATGCCCGAAACATGTTGAGAAAGTATTGATAATAAACATCTAACTGTTGCATCTGGTTGGTTTTCTCTCTCACTTCACAATTTGCTCACGATGCATGGTCACAGAAACCTAAAGCTTAAAAATTAAAATGGTTGTTTTTTGTTCATACTTACAGGTATTGAGGAGTAATTTTTATATTTTTTTGTATACCTGACAACCACATAACTGTCTAAAGGTTCAAGTGTGGCCTGTTAAACTTTTTTTAGACTTGTATGCATGCATTCACATTCCCAGATTTGCACACACCACGTGTTTTTAGCAGTGCAACACATACAAGTACGTTATGTTGCAAACATTTACATATCCCAAGTTTTCCATGGGATATGGAATTCGGAAGGACATACACAGAACTGAATTTTGAATGTACAGGTTAAAGAAAGGGGATAGCAACCGTAATGTTAGATTAAATGTCATTACAGAGAGGAGTGTGGGATGCCACTCAAAGTACCATGGGTAACGAACAGTAAAATGAGAAGTATTACAAATGGCTAAATTTTTGGAATTATTGCATGCATTGCAGGAGTGTATTTAGTCATTTGTCATGTGTAAAACCAAGCATGATAAAATTACCTGTTGAAATGAAACAAATGGAACCGACTTTCACATTTGGCCATGTACAGGATGGTTAAGAAGTCACTGTACATAAAGTAATGTACAGTTGTAATCAATCCTAATTAATTGAATCACTACTTGTATACTTGTCCAGTGGGTCCATGTATGCACCTTGATGCTGGACTCGCAAGCGAATCTGCTCCCATATACACTATCTTCAGCGTTGTTACCACACTGCCATTGTACATTGTAGTGTGTGCTGTGTAAACTTAAATTGATTTTGGGTGTGTATTGTGTGGGTGTATGGTGACTTCTTGCCCACCCTCTAGATCATTTTCTTATTAGAAAGTATGTACTTGGAAATGAGGTGCGTTTACAGCTTTTATCATATGATGTGGGATTGACAAGTTTCTGTAAACATTTTCAGAGAAAAGCCTTTTTGGAGGAGTCTTTAAAATCAATGACACTTGATATAATCAATGTGTTGCTGAAGGCTATTGATGTCTTGAAGACAGCGGGAAACCTTGAATTAGAAGATGACCCCACTGAAAGTGAAGAAGCTCTGCAAGAGATTGCCACTTATGTGGACAGCATGGATACTGCTAATGGTTGGTGTAATTGTGTTTACTGCAGTGGTTGACAGATTATCCAAAAATCTTTGTGCCACCTCCGAATTATGTGTGTCAGATGAGTGACATGAAGGAAGGTTCATACCGAGGACCCACAGTCCTGGAGTAAACTTATGAACATCAGTGTTATCTGGCACCTGCTCAGTGCATGTGAATTGATACACATTTTTGTATGTAAGGGGAAAAATTGCAGTAATTATGCTTAACCTTTTGGGGCCAGAATAATTTTTTTAAATTTTATCACACCCTGTATATAAAATGTGAATAATACAGGAACCAAACAAGTTAGAATTATGAAACAAACTGCATTTTGAAGAGAAAAAAATAGAGATTATATACCATGTTTAAAATATTCAGTACCTATATTTGTTGAATAAATATATAAAATGCAACTTTGGAGGTTAGTGGTACGTTAACTATAGTTGACGTTAGGCGTCTAAAGATTAAGATATTTTGTGGCTTTGTACAAAATGTACTTGACAAGGTACCCAAGGTTTGTGTACCTTTTGTTGACTGGTTTGTTATTGAAAACAGAAAAAAATAGTCTTTGTCTTGTTACTCAGAATTAGTATTTTTTATATGGAAGGTACCAGTCCTCAAGTGTTTGAGTGTTTCAGAAGGCTGTGTTTTTGTGTCTTTGTTAGGTGACAAGATTTTGTAATGCAAGACAGTATGTATGCCCATTGTTGTTCGCAGCGTTTGGAAATTATTCGGTGTGTCATACATTTACTGTACCGTGCCATGGTGCTAAATAATAGAGCATTGGTCATTGGAAGTATATATTCATAAGACTGTCATAATAAATAAACAATTCCCTCTTTTCAACTTGAGATCAATAATAAATGTGAATTGAATAATGAAGCCCCTTGCTGGACATTTAAAATGTTTGTTGTATATCTGGGAATGGGATTTAAACCTTTCAGATTACAGTACATTTGAATTCCTTCAAAAAATTGAAATGTATTTTCAACCTGTAGACCAGATTAGCCAGTTTTGTTGTCCTGATGAATTGTACTTTAACCAGAATGGAGATGTGGTAAGAATGTTATAATTTTATGGTGTAGGACTTGCCAATTTAGAAGCTGAATTTGATGTGAAATGCCTTCAAGTAATTTTTGCTTCACTATTAGGGCAAACAAAACATTGCCATTGTGGCCTTTATATTTTCTTTTTGGGTGGAATTTTTTCAGTCAGAATGAGCTTCTTAGGTGGAATTATGGAGAGTCTGCCTGCACTTGTTTTCTGTGGTACATTTGCTGTTTATGTCTGACTTTGGCTTTCTGAAGATCATGTCTGAGTGATAGGTGTTACACATTTCTCTGTCATGAATTGTATGCTATACAGTCATTTCATGCTTCACAATGTTACACATTGTGAAGTTTAATTCATATGAACTTTTAAGTGCAAAACCTGCACATCACTCATCATTTGAATGCAGAATTGCTGGTTTGAAATCCCATGAACAAAATTGAACAAATGTTAATGAGAAAGCAAACACGGTTCACAGCATTACCTGATCTGATAGTGGCAGACGACAGAACCAGTTTACATTACATTGATAATTTCAACAATCCAGACACTTCTTGTCTAAAAACAAAGTGACTGAAACATACAGAACTGTTCCTCCCTTGCATGATTCCAGTCGAATTTTATCTCCGTCTGATTGTTTATTTCACACCTTTTCATATAAACTAATATTAAGTCTTTGTTTAGATTTTCACAAGATCGGAGGGTTCTGCATATTTCGTCCATGCTTGAACTCAGCCCATGGGAGTTTGCGGTGGAGAGCAGCAGACATTATTGCTGAGTTGACACAAAATAATCCATATTGTCAGGAGAGAGTTTTGGAAGCTGGTCTGTTACCTGTTCTTCTCTCACTTGCTGATGTTGACCCTGTTCAGCAGGTTCAAATAAAGGCATTATATGCCCTTTCATGTGAGTTGTACTCTGAAACCATGGGTTTTTGAAATGCTGTGTGTACAAGGGGTCTTCCATAAGTAACGTCACACAATTTTGGCATAAAATTGACCACCACTCCCCCACCCCTTCTTGGCACATTTCATCACAAAAGTTTGTCCACCCCCCCTTCCAAAATAACATCACTAACTTATCCCCCCATCCCCCACCTAGCCACAAGATAACGAATTGCTTATACAGTAGTTGCCACTGTTTGAAGCCAAAACACTTATCAGTATGTACTAATTTACTAATGTAAAACATTCTAAAAACAATGTGCACAACTTAGGCCTGCTGGAAATGATTACAACAGGCCACCTTCAACCCACTCATCAGTAACTGGGGACTTGCCACCTGGAGTATGGGAAGTCTAGCCAACTCTGCACAGAATCATACTGGTTATATTAAGAATTCTGTGGTGTCACAATATTTTAAACCCCCCTCCCTGCTCATCACACAAATGTCTCATCCCCCACCTCCCCTCAGAGCTTGACGTCATTTATGGATGACCCATTACTGAATCAGAATCTGTTATACTCTCTACTGTGGTAAGCACTTACATTGATTCAGACACAATTCTGAGATGGTACGTTTTTGTGATTTTTGCTGGGATGTACAACAGCCTTTGCATGTAGAAACATATATTAAAAGTTTCATTTAATTTTTCTATTATTGACAACCTGTGAATGCAGATAAATACTTCCACACACTTTCATTTTTCATCATCACTTGTTGGTATGGGATGTTTCCTGATTCTGTGTCATGTTCGAGGATTTGTTATCGGAAGTACATTACAGTAGGTGGGAACAATCAAACTGGTGGCAGTGTGAGTGAGGTAGCTGAGAGCAGTCAGCTAACATACAAGATGTGGGAATTCCAATTCTACTGCAGTTGAAACTGGTTTGTAATTGAGATACAACCTGTGGTGCTTGATTTGAAAGGCTGATGGTGCCACAAACAAGTACAAATAGGTGTGTAGAATAAAACTGATTGGCTGCTATGCCACTTGCTCTACTGTAGCCCTTAATCTACATCATGCTGAAACAAGAATTTCTGAAACATGGCTTATTGTTTTGAAAAGTAAGACAAAACCAATCTAATTAAAGTCTAAACTGTTTACTTCATATGTTTATTTTGCATGCTGTCAGTGTAGATCCCAAATACTGAATGCCATTTAAACCTTTTTTTATAATTCTGGAGAGTAATGAGACTACACGTTACCTCTGTGTCGTTTGCTCAGTTCATTTACGTTGTGTAGAAGATGCATAAGAATTCCTGCTACCACACAAGATATTGGACAAATGTATTATTTAAGGTGATGCCTTTTGATCTTCTTTAAGGTCTAATTCGAGAAAATGACCATGCACTGGAAGAATTTGGTCATCTTCAAGGTTACTCAGTTTTATTGCGAGCCATGCAAAGTCATGTTGAGAAACTGAAGATAAAGGCTGCATTTCTTCTGACTTATATTTGTAACCGTCAGTCTGCTGTCAAAGGTAATATCAGTGTCTAAACTGTCGGGGGAAGGCTGGGAATGCCCTTGTGTGTGGAATTGCAAGGGTTTAAATCTGGTCCAGCTCAGATACTATTATGTTCTTGTTTCCATTTAAACTCTCTGAGGCTTCCAGCTGCATCATGAGATTGAAAGATGAATAAATGAATGTTTTTCCTCGTCAGTTCCCTGAGATGGTTCTCAAAATATTGATTGATTCACCTTTCAACAACCTGATGTTTCTGGTAGCCCAAGAGATTTTTGTTTTTTGCATTCTGTCGCCATGGAAGCTTCAGATTATATATGTGCTCTGTTTTATTTGGGTTACTGGTTGGAGAAGGTACCAGGGTTTTAAGTAATGTTTGTTACAGGCTGGTTTGAAAAGCTTAGGTCAGTACAGTTTTAGTGAAATAAGTAGACTGAAACAGATCCACTTGAATAAAGTCACATATTTTAAATGGTCTGTCCCACTCTGTAGTCTCTGACCTGGTCACATGAACTCTTAGTCTACTTGCATTATGCCAGACAGGAATAAGTATTCTCTTTTGAAGTACAAGAGTGAACTAGTTGATGGAGCAGAGTTTTTCCTTTTACACAATGTAGATATATTCAAACATGAATCAAATTCATGTTGAAAAAGATAATTAAATATGAGGCATAGGTAATTCTTTTATGTTGGAAAACTGTTTTGTGACTGTGCTATCAGTGATAACTGAATGTGGAGAACAACAGTCCTTACTTGAACCAGTACCTCCCTTGCAGACTTCTGATAGATATCTGTTCTGGTTTTTGCTTGAAAGGGCACATCAACAAACCAGAGCAGAGTCAAATCAATGAAACTGTTAAAAACAAACTCCACAAAAAAATATCTAAACTCATTATCTTTACAAGTTATAGAAAGACAGCTGCATTTGTACTAGAAACTTTGAAGGTTACGTGTGTTTCATGCATGGGCCTTGGGGTCATGCAACAATTGCATGGTAGTACTTAAGTTCTTCCTCTGTGCACTGTATCAACTGCAGCAGTTGTGTCTGAGATTTCATCTTATAACTCTGCTGGGGACAGTGGTATTGGTGGTGTGTAGGTGTGACTCTTCATAAAGCTTGAAGAGCACCTGTACACGTGTCAAGTTATTTGATTGTTGTAACTGCTTCATTGCATTACAGGTGTAAAATTTTGACCATCCTAATTATTTTGGGACATTCTATGTAATTTTATTTTAGTATTTCAACTGTCAGAAGAACTAAGACATGGGATTTTGTTACAGATGAATTGTTTAGGATGGGTTTTGTAGAACAGTTGGTAGGATTGGTGAATGAAGACTGCCAGCCAGCCTTGGAGCATATACTGTCAGCATTAAAAGCCCTAGTCACAGATCATGCACCATCTTTAAATGAATGTCGTCAGCCACATCTACAACTACATTCAATTCTTCGTAATTTATTACAGCAGAACCAAGGAAAGGAAGATCGACAGGTACTACTGGCTTAATGAAACATCCTCTTATATAATTACAGGACATATTCTAGCCCAATTGTAAAGTTTTGTAAATATTAATCTTCAGGTTTTTATCCAGGACCCATGAAGAATAAGGTTTTGAACTAAATGATGGTAGCGTTTCCCAAATTTAATGTGATTTTAATTCCGTTACAACATCCATCTTAATTTGTAACTGTTCTTCAGTTTTGAGCTTTTGCTACATTGTAGGGGATTAAATGGGTACCCTTGTATTATTGTTTTGTCTGGCATTCTGGCCTTATGGTGATGAGACATGCAGGTACATATACTTTGTTTTATATGTCCATATTACTAACTTAATGTCCTTACTAGCTTGTATTGGGGTTTCTGCAATATGCTATGTGGTATTTATGCCATCACCTGATAAATGAATATTATCAGCGTAGACTGTAAACCCATATCTTCCATCCCTCTTATTTTCTTTGAAGTGTTATGTTAACCAACAGCATTTTTTTTTTAACTTTAAAATTTTGACATTTTTGTAAGTATGCATGGTTTAATTCTCCATGCTACTGGCATTTTGATGCTGTGTGATCTGGTGGGTGTTTGTCGTGACTGAGGAGTCTGCTGCTTCCATCTTCAGGCGTGAAGTACCTTGAAGAATAAAGCAGTGTGTTCCTCTGAAAAGCTGGTGGTCATCTTCAGAGCAATCTGTCACAAATCCGTCAAACACAACCACATTTATTTCACTTAAGCATGACTACATGTGTTGGTCTACACAGACCAACATCAGGCCACTATTACAAAAACTTTCAAAATGAGGTAAAAATACAGTGCAAATATAATTCACACTGTGGGATCGCACATTTGTTGCAGTAGTAATGTAAAATTTTATAAAACTGTGTAAAGTTATAAAGATTTATAGTGTCCTTTCCAGTGGCTGTGAAGTGCTAGTCTTCAAGTTGTATATAGATAATATTAAAAATGTCAAAACTGTCGAAGTAAAATTAAAGATTATTAAAAGTTAAATAAAATTGACTTGTGTGTATGTGTATATATATTTATATATTCATTCATTAGTATTCAGCCCTATAGGCCAGTCCGGCAGGAACCAGAGCCCGGTTATGGAACCGATATGGCTCTTGGCACTGCATCCTAGGCAAATTCTTGGGGATAGTTTGCCATTGCTTTTCCCCACCTTAAGAGGTTCCCACTTTCACCACCACGTGCCTCTGCGTCCTCAGCAACGCGAGAGATCCTAGTAGCGAAAGGTGAAACTGTGGGCGAGAAAGATGTCCGGTAGTAATTTTGCCTAAATTCCAACTTCACGTAAATTTGGGGATCTTTTACATGCTGCAGATCTACGACATGGGACCGACAGCTTTACTTCCCCTCCGAAGGAAGGCGTGCTGAGGATTTTTTCGCCCTAAAAATCCGATGGCTTTGGCTGGGTTTGAACCCGCAAACTTGGGTACCAAAGGCCAGCACACTACCTCTAGACTACCAAAGCCCAATATATATATATATAAGAATTAAAATCACATGCAGTGATGTAGAAGCTGGTGTTATGTTATGAAATATCATGCCAGAATGGTGGTAGGCAGTATAAAATCTAGATGTATAATGGTATATGTAAGTGTTATTAATTTGTCATATTAAATAATATTGATAAGGTGTGGACATGACTGTAAGAGTTGATTTTTTAGGCCTATGTGATCAAAAAAGTTCCTGTCAACGTGGGTTCTTTTCTCAGTGGTTATGGTGCAGTAGGTTGTTTTTAACACACTCCTGTGACCCTTGGCATCACATCTAATGGAGTCTGTTATATGCTTCTGCCACAGAAATGGATGGAGTTATATAAACACATTTTGGGCTTATCTCTAACACTTCCACACACACCATTGACAACTGAGTGATGGGGTAAGATTTTAAAAAATCTGCCCTAAGCACAGGTCACTATAGATCAAAGGCAGTTAATTTCATGAAGTCATGTTTAGACATTAACTTTATCAAGTAATATGTTTATTTAGGATTACTTTCCATATCTTTGCACTAATCCATACCTGTATTCTAAGTTCCAAGTGGTCATAACTCTGTAACCCTTCAAAAACATATGCATATTTATATGGATATCCTTGAACACAAATACCTAGGAAGTCATATCCTACAGTAATGTTCATAGCTTATGAATCACTCTGTACTTATACTGAGGGCATGTTCGATTGTTTGTGTTATAATTGCTTTATTGTAAATTTTGTTTTATGTACACTTTTATTTCAGGAGGAACATGAGTATACCAAGAATCTTTTAAGCATAATTTTCAGTGGAGAAATTGAAGAAGAAAGATAGAATGAATCTTACTTTGTGCCTTCAGGGTCTTGGGGTCAGAAAACATGAGAGACAGTACTTGATGCAGAGGAATGAAATGGCAAATAGACCCAACTGCAATGAACTCAGCAGTATTCTGACTGCAGCAGTAACAAGTGAAGTGCTTTTGTTACATGAGATTTTATGTTTTTTCTGTACATTGATAAGCAGAGCAATTGAGTGACAGTCAACAGTAATATTACATGTTTTGAATTGTTGTGTATATATGTACATTTTGTAGTTTGAAGACCACTTTAATTTTTGTTCTGTGCTATATAATCTGTATCTAACAATATTCTTGTTTTTAGGAAATTAAAAGTCTTAAGTTGCTTTCAACAGATGCCATTGGTAACCGAGACAATGGCTAACTTGAATTAAATAATTTTATTAGAAAATAAATTGTGGACATTTTTATTTTGAATATATAAATATGTATGTTTAGGGAAACAAATAGCCATATCCAGTGTGTTTCAAAATACCTGTGAAAAACTCTGTAAGACAATGATGCACATTAGTAAAGTCTGCTGAAGTAGATGCAATTAGTGAAAATAATCTCATATATAAGTGGCAGTTTGATGTAATTATGGTTGCTTGTTTATCCAGAGGATATAGTTACTCAGTGTCTGACATTGGCATTAATTGTCGCTATCTTGACATAAAATTCAATAACATGTTTACAGACTTCACACCTGTAATTATACCTAAGTCTATGTGTGCGAGCATGCAGCTGTACAAATCAGGTTCAGAAAATTCCTCTGCCATATCTTAACCACTTACTGAAATTTCTGTTTACCCCCATCCCCTTTTAAGTAGTCCCTTTGGCATTGATACAGTGATTCCAGTGGGATTTCCATGATTGGAAGCACTTCTGGAAGTCATATAGCGTCAGCGTCTTCATCACATTCTGCGATACGGTCTGGATCTCTTTAATGCTGTCAAAACGTCACCCCTTGAGCTTCAATTTCATCTTTGGGAATGGGAAAAAAATCACAGAGTGAAGTCTGCTGAGTAGGGAGGGTGGGGATGACTGTTGTATTTGTAGAAACCAAAAACTGCTGCACAATGAGCGACACGTGAGCCCGAGCGTTGTCATGATGCAGGACCCAGGAGTTGTTGGGCCACTTGTCTGGATGTTTGTGCCAGATGTTTTTCCTCAGTTGCCTCAGAACATTGCAATGTAATTTTCCATTCACCGTCTGTCCTGTTGGAACAAACTGCTTATGCACAGTTGCACAGTGCCTTCAATCTAAAAAAAAAAAAATCAGCATTGATTTGACATTGCTCCGAACTTTTTGTGCTTTCTTCGTTCGCGGTGAAGTTGGAGTCTTCCACTGAGCTTAGTCTCAGCGTAGTATATAAACACCCAAGATTTGTCACCAGTTGGAGATAAAGTTAGGGTCCTTTTCGGCCTGTTCCTTGAGCTCAGTGCAGACAGAAATGCGGTATTCCTTTCGATCACTGCTCAGCACCCTTGGCACAAATTTTGCTGCAATGCGCCTGATGTTGAGCTCAACCGACAAAATTCGCTGGCACGCTCCGTATGACAGTCCAACAATGTTGTAAACATCATGAATCATTCATCATTGGTCTTCCAGGATAGCCTCTCGCACTTTTGCCACATTTTCGGTCGTGGTTACGACCGAAGGTTGTCGAAAATGCTTTTTTTCTCTCCCTCCACACAAGCTAAATTAACCCTTAGTGTACTGGCTAGGTACAAGACGTGCCTAGGCATGGTCTTGTCTTGAACATTCCTCAGTGGTGTAGAGTAACAGTCTTACTAGTTTTTCTGTGTGTGTTCTTTGATTTCTCCGTGACACAAAATTATCATTGTGCAGTGAGTATATTTTTTATAATATGCCATGTTTTTTGAACTCTTGACTTGACCATTTTTTACCATGTTAGTAAGAAATCTCTCATATACATGTTAATACCAAAACTTATTACATAAATCATCTAACACATAGGAAACGCAACAGCTTCAAAAATAGCTCCTGTACAGTACTGCTGACTGACTAATGAGATCAGATTTTGCAGTCACTTGTTGGTAGCCATCACTGCTGGAGTTGCGACTCATGATTACCTGTGGCATTCTGAGGATAAAAAAAGAAGCGGTACCAAATCTGTAGACAACAAATGCTGCCTATGTCAAACTGATTTTTCGTGCAACAGTGGCAAGGGATCAGCTATTTCAAATTCTGTATGTCATTTGGGGTCAATGACAACTACAAGGAATCAGCAAGATCAACATATAAATTAGCTCCAATCAGAAATGTATTTGAAAGCATGATCAACAGATTTCAAATGGCATACACACCTAATGTACACATAACTATCCTTGAAGAGTTGGTGGTTTTGAGAGAGAAATGTCCATTCTACTTGTTTATAAAGTAGCTGGCAAAAAACTGATGCAAATAATTTTTATACCTACAACATGCAAGTGTACACTAGCAAGACTGATGGAGCAAGGAAGAAGCAATAAACTTTGTACTCTACATATTTATCACGGAAACCAGTCACATGGCTACAAGTGTGTGAAAATTGGTATATGAGATGTTATTGTTATGACTTAACTCGTTGTCATACTGTACACTGGAAGTGTCACATCATGCAACACAGGTACCTTAATCTTTGACAGATGAACAGAACAAATTTGCCCCATTCAATGTACATTTTTTTCCTAAAGGAAAATGTACCATAATGGTTATTTAACAGGGTGTGCATGTCCCATTGCATATGACTCTTCATGGCTAATGGGGAGAAAGCTGTCCTGTGCAAGTGCGGGCATGGACATTTAAAAACGAAAATAACTGATCGTGGCAGCTACATTGTGATTTTAAAGCCAAACAGCTTAGGTTTAATTGATTAGTGCTCTGTCTGGAGCATAAATCTGGCATTTAAAAGAATGTGCAATAAAGGTTAAGTATCACTGTTCTTCTGTCAGACTGAATGAGAGCAGCCAGTTTTTTTGTTGGTGTGTGGTAAAGATTTGATTATCCTTAACCTTACGTGGGAAGTGTGACCATATAAAACAGGCACAGACCACTCTAACCACTTTGACTCTCATTTTCAGATGTGGTTCCTAGTTTCCATGTCCTACACAGTGTTTTGTGCTATTAATTCCCTTACACCTAATTCAGTTCAAAAGTTGTGTGCCTTAGCGATATGTTGCAGCCACACGGGCAAGTGGATGTAATTTGCAACTGTCACATGCACCTCTCTTAGTATGTGCTGCTTTCTTGCATAATAAATTTAGACCCAGAACACTCAATCATACCTTATGTATATGTCAAACTGTGTCCTAAGCAAGTGTGGGTTAAACAAACAAACTCCGTGGCCTTAGTCCGCACGCGAACTATACCGACAGAGCGGCCGCCGCCAGTCGGCGAAGTTGGTTCCAACTTTTGCGGATAGAGGGGTGTCACGTGGTCAGCGCAACGGGTCCCCACAGCCGTTAATCTCTGCTACTTTTTTCATTCAAGTAGCTCCTCAATTGACCTCATGAGGCTGAGTGGACCCC
>Ga0136643_10001729_pt1 | contig 27252 bp, 23 predicted proteins | sample TergutLab28metaG_FD_96883 | JGI IMG/M metagenome (GOLD analysis project Ga0136643, IMG submission 96883) | Labiotermes labralis P1 segment gut microbial communities from Petit-Saut dam, French Guiana - Lab288 P1 (version 3) (version 3) | ecosystem: Host-associated > Arthropoda: Insects >... | reverse complement strand
GTGATGCACCAACAGTTTAACATTCAACAACTGTACGCTCTGCCCACACTTTATTTATGTGTTTTGTATTTATCTGAGAACAAACAGCGACTTGTGCCACTTACAGCATAAACTGATTGGTTTTTATAACCAAGATGAAAAGCGTTTACAGTGCGGTACAAACTGGGGCTTTAAATAAACCAGTCTGCACTTCGTCTTTAAAGGGTTAAATTATGAATCACATTAGAAGGAACAGATTATGCAAACAAACAGATTAAAAGAGGGAGGGGAAAGTATGAACACATGCATTCTTAAGATACTATATACACAGTGTAGATTTGTAGCAGTAAGGAGGGAAGGTGAAGATACTGATGGAGCACAATGCGGTTTAGATAGACCCTGATTAATCGCCGTCACTTTATACTATTTAGTACACTGAAACATTAAAAACAATGCTTGACCTCATTCGGTGACAAGACTGGAAGAAAACATTTCAACTATTACAAATTCCTGGAAGCTTTAAAATCTAGTAAATAAATAAAACTTCCTACATATTGCCATTATGTGACAATATTTTGTACTAAAATGCACAAGAACATGCACGCACACAAACTGTCCATTGAGAAATGCAAAATTATAAATTACGAAAAACTAAAGGATAAAAATTATGTGATCAGTTGTTCTACTGGGACAGCACTTGTAAAACCAAGAACAAATATTTTCCAAATGATTCAGAGAATCCATTTAACACCATTCAGTGTAATGCCAAATCAATGTGTTAATAACAGTGAAACACACAATTGTATGTAACAAACAGAAAAACATCACCACCTGCTACAGCAGCCAAAGTAACTGCTTCTGTAGCAACTCCACTTTTAAAACACTACTACACAAGGCCTTCTGTCATTCATTCACACTTGTACACGTCTCCATACATACAGCTGATTGATATGACAGGCACCACGTAACACAACGTATATATAATCCTGAGACCAATGGCCTTCATGTGAATCCACAAGCTATAAACAGAGATTTCCATAGTTCCAGGCTGGAAAACTCTCACTGAAAACTGTTTGCTTAATGTAAAAATTTCATCTCCACCAAACACTTCACAGTGACTAGGCTTGAGGTCTTCTATACATTTCAATGGATGCTTGTTTTGGCATGATGATTCAGGCAGTTGACAATGATTACGAAGCCAGTCTGGAGATGAAATGACAAATGTGACCATACTACTTAAGACACGGTAGCAAAATGTCTGATATTGCAACCAGGAGTTGGGACTTGATCAAATATCGAGATCAAGATGAACATGTATATCGGAAGATGCAAGTTTCACCAGCGTCTTCTTTATACGAAGAGCTGGTAGGCGAACGTTGGGATTATGATGCCAGCATTCCTTCATAAGCTTTGCCATCCCACGAAGTGTCTAAAACACAGCAGAAGGAAAGAAAAACAGCTGCATTCTTGTGCACACAAAAAAAATATATTAAGCTAAGATGTTATTACAAAACTATATGGTTAATTGATTCTCAAAACATTTACTGACACAGGGTCAATTGCAGTGATTCTGAAGTGTGGAATAAGAATCACAGATGAACATAAATGGTGAAAAAAAAAATCTGCAAAGAGATATCCCATGACCTATTTCAAGATACTGCCCCAGCACTTACCTGGAAGACAGGAAAATCATGAAGATTTTTAGCAAACAAATTACCTCACCAAACATTAGTATTAGTGAAAAGTACCAGCAAGGAAATTGCATCTATATGGTACATACCTTAAAGTAAATGATGATAAATAAATAAATTTTAAAACAATGGTACGGTCTACACAATTAATAAATCATCAGACAGCAAAGATGTACAATAGGTATTAAGTTTTAAAGAGCTGCAAATATTACACCCTCCTTTTTATGATACACAATTTTCCACACATACCCATAAGAATCTAAATCTCACAACTAAAACCAACTTTGCAACCACATGCAATTACAGTCCGTGACTTCTGGTGCTGTCTGTAGATCAGGATAATGAGCACAATTCACATCCTACTGTTAGACATCCCACACCCATAATTCTCTTGTCTTTATATGACACTACAGTCCAATACAGACCATCGCCTCCTTAATGGGCTTCTCCCAGCCAGCTCTGTTTTTCACCTCTCTTTCCAGTTTTTAATTTTTCATTTATTAATATCTGTATGTACACAGTTCCACCATCTGTCTTTTGGTCAACATACGTAAATCTATTGATGATTATTCTAGGCACTCACTGTGAGGACAGACGATAATGTTCACCACACACTGGATACATTTAGCAATCAACAAATAAAGCTCAATAATCAAGAATGAATGTGGTCATCTACATGCATCTCAATTAGCAATCAGTCTAACAGGTTATACGTCTGTACATACACCATTCTTCTACTGTTTGACTGCAGGTCAATGAAGTCTTACCGCATTGGAAGACCATCGGTTGGGCAAATTTGGCCTCTGCTGGTCAACGCAAACCACCTTCTTCATGTCCTCAAAACTGGGATCATTTGGCACCAGATCATAAAAGGGAGGTTTGTAGTCTTCAGCAATTCCATTAGATAACGTTCTTCGGCAAACTTCCCACAGCACAAGACCAAATGAATAGATGTCTGCACGACGATAAGACTCGAAACACTCTGTATTGATACTGTAAGTAAACCACACGAAAATGTCTGAAAACTGATATCAGTAAGCAATAAGTCCTTCTCAACATTTCCTTGGGACATAACAACCTTGCATAAGAGCAGGATTCCAAAGAATACTGGGATTATGCTAAGAGTTTTATGGTGTTCAACAAAGCAAAGCAAAGCAAAGCAATGCCTTGAGTACACAAAGTGCAAAAATTTATATAAAAATTAACAGCTAGTTAAGATATGCTTGTTATAACAGAGACACTGTGGGGGTGAGGGTACAGGAATCATCCCATGCAAGACTTTTACAAAATATAAAATATTAATGAACTTACAGGGCAACTTATTTTTTCACATTTGCATTACATGCTGTACTAGTTCTACTGCAGTTACACAATTACTTCCTCCAAGAATTGTGTTCTCCACAATGTCATGTCTACATTAACTGTGAACATAATCTAAAATATGAGAACACCTACCAACCTATTTTCAGAATGTCAGTTACCTCTGTATGTGATCTACTTACGTTTCTTCAAGCACCTCAGGGCTCATGTATCGTTTCGTGCCAACTCTTGGGTTTGTGCCCACATCCATTGCACCTGTCGCCTGAACATGGGTCACTGCCAAACCAAAGTCAGCAATCACACACGATCCATTCAGTTTCACCAAAATGTTCTTGCTCTTGATGTCACGGTGAGCAATTGCTGGTTTACCCTGTTGTAATAGAGTCATGATATGAAATAAACTCCTTGTTGTGTTGGGAATGGGAGGTGGCCAACTGCAGAAATATTCAGTTATAATTTGTAAAGGGTTAGAAAAATGCAAGGACAAAGCAAATCTGAAATCTTTAGACAATGCAGGACAGCACACAGCCTACCTCAGCACACATAAAACAATGACGACTAAAAACCTGTTGTCTACATATGAGACACTGCCTCATACCATCCACATGATCAAAAAGCACTGGAAACAAAGCACACTTCCTGGAGTTATGATCAACTTAAAGCATGCAGACTTTCTTGGTAGTACGAGCTGTACCTTATAACAGCCTTGTACTGGACTTTGTCACAAAAGTATCCTACTGCAAACATTTGTGTCTAACTTCTTTATACGAGAAACTACCAATTAAAAACTTACTTGTGTTCCAAATATCTCTGTGTGCAGGTGAACAAGACCGTTAGCAGCAGACAAGCAAATTTTCATGCACTGGTGATGTGTTAAAGTGGTTCTATTAAGGTGATCATATAGCGAACCAAGCAGATGATGATGTGTGATGAGCCATAGTTGTGTGCAGGAATTGCGAGAAGTCATGTCTGACCCAATGTAGCCCAGGATATTTTCATGGCGTAGTAACACAGTGCTGTGGGTTACGAAAAAAAATTTTAATATCATTTTTAAACAGAGTATTTATATAAGCTGCATTTCCTGGAAGAATAATGTCTGCATAATGGTGAGGTTAAAGTAGTCCCTGTGCATTCCATGAATGTATAGAGCAAAAGAAATGTACAGCTCCAGACTTTCTTAACTCCAGCATTAAGAGGAGGAAATAGCAGTCTTCTGAAGGCATATTTTGCATATGCTTTTGATGTTGGGCTCACATTTCTACATATGTGACACACATTAGACAGAATAAAGTCAATCAGCCACTAGGCACCGTAACAACCTTTCACCATTTCATTTTTCCTCAAAATGTTTTCCTACATCACGTAATGTTCAAAAAAGTACACACCTTCCAAAAGTATGTCATATCCCACCATCTCCATCTTCCCTTTCCCCTTTTATTTATTTGCACTGTGGACTAAGGATATCATTCTGCCCACACTTCTATCCAACCAACCCACAAAAAGAATATATTTTCTTCAAAATATTGACTCACTTCTCAACTACTATAATTCTCTTACCAAATCACATGGCAGCTACTCTATTTTCTCTGGACCATCCCTCATATTCATGCTTCTTATCCGTGTCTCTTCATATTTTTTCACTATTAGAGTAGTTATCCTGGTTGTAATGGCGACTCTGTTTTAAACTGCTACCAATAACTCAGAAAACAATTTCATCCATACCTTCCCTACTGCAGTATAAACTTCCATATTGCAAATACAACCACTCACAGCAGTCTAACCAGTAAATCATACATGATAACATTCACACGATTATAAGTCATAAATTTTAATCAGCTTCCGATGGAATTGTTCCCTCAATCAAGCAACAAATATCTGAATTTTTATTCCAAGCATTTGTAGGTGGATTCAATTTTTAATAGCCTGCCAGTCCGTTTGCTAAAAGTGTCACTGAAATAGCATGTCTGGAAACATTTCTCACTCAAAAGTGTGTGTGAAAAGATTGTTTATGGGCATCTTCTCCACCTGATGCATCACAATGAACAACCTTTTAAAGCCTTTCATTTCACCCTCTGTTAACCTTTGCCAGTTTATCAATTTTTTACAGTATTCTGCTTGTGGCACAAATGTGAAATCCTTCTAAACTTATAAATCAGTTCACCATGAAATATATATTATTAATGTTAATAATGCCATTCAATCTTTCTAGCACAGTATTTACTCTTATGTGATGTAAGTTGCACTGTAATGTGTACAGGATTTGCAGCATCATCAGTATTATCTTTTTATTTTCCTCTAAACTAATGTTTTCAATTTTGGAGCTGATCATCACACTTCTGCATGTATGTTAATCAAGTCAAACAGTGAAACATCCACTGACTGGTTATCCTTTGCTAAGCTGCAGATGACTGATTTGGTATTGCACTTAAGAGAAGAGTCATACATTAAACCTTGCACAAATGTATACAAAAATGGAGTTAATCATGACCTGACCTGAAAGCTGTATCAGTAAGAACATCACAGTGATCACCACAACCCACAAGCAAAAAGTTCAGTTTGTATGCCAGCAGCGATTGGCTTAATCAAATTAATCAGGAAGCTCTTCTTGTAGGGCACCACAGGTCAACACAGCCAAAGGTCTGTCATTTTCTAAATTTATGAAATGATTTTAGGCATAAGACCCCTTGGACAAGGGACTGGCCTATCACAAGGTTCTAACTACACAGAATGCAATCTGTACTGTGTAACTTAAAATCATGGTTGCTGAAAGCCATAAAAAAAAGGGTGTAATAGGATTTCATGGTAGTTCCTTATTGCCATTACTATAGAGATTACTTTGTGGTGAGAAAGGCAATCAATCGATTGTTGCAATATTATTCATAAAAAAAGAGAAAAAGAGGAAATAAGAAACTCTTAACATTCATAATACAAAAACTATTCAAAAGCTGCTTCTAATGTTCTGTAACAAAGAAACATCTCTAATATAACAAACCATAACCTGTATATCTCTGTTTCCCTAGTCCATGAAGCTTCATCTCGTGAAAAGAATATTTTTACGGCAACATTTTCTCCATGCCACACGCCTCGCCAAACTTCTCCGTATCGTCCCTTGCCAATGCACTCACACAGTGAGATCTGCTTCGCAAGTGTGCGCTGAATAAGTAGCGGCAAACCTGATCCAGAACCTGATGTCAAAGAATGCTCAAGATATTCCTGAAAACAAACGTTGAAAGGTCTTCATTCACTTGCACATCACACAATGTCAGAAGTTAACACAAAACTGAAAATGAAATATCCGAGCAAATTTTGTCCTCTAATTTTATGTCTATGGTTCCATGAGTCGCTGATCTATATTAATAATTGCCCAATGAGATGCAACACAAAGCAGTCTATTTATTATTCTGCAAGTTCACTCTACATGTTTCGGGTGTCAACCACACCCATCATCAGAAGTACACAAAACTGTAACTACGGCCTCCAGTAGTGGTCATATTTTTTGTGCAGCTACTTCCCTCCAACATGACCAAGCTAGCTTGGCCACATTGGAGAGAGGTAGCTGCAGTACCGGAGGCTGTAGTTACAGTTTTGTGTACTCCTGTTGATGGGTGTGGTTGACACCTGAAACATGTAGAGTGAACTTGCAGAATAATAAACACACTGCTTTGTGTTGCATCTCTTTGGACATTTATTAACATTTATCTTCTAATTTTCTACCTACAAAGGCATATTATACAAAATGATTGTAAAATCATGCCACCCACTGACACTGATTCAGTTTTATTTGAATCAAAAAATTACAGAACACTCACAGATGCACAAAACAATGATCACCACTTCAGTGATGCATGTGTTTAATCTTTTCTGCATATGTGATGTGACAAAGTGAAAAACTAATTTAGTAATATCTTAAATCCATGTGTCAATAAATATTATGCATCACTACGTATAACACATGAGGGTTACATTGGTAGATGAATATATGTAAAAATTTCCACAGATGGTAAATTGGTGATGACAGGTCCAGGAATCTCAGGAACTGCACATTTCAGGAAACAGTGCAATCACGAGGGAATTATGGTAATGTTTCCCTGCCCAACATAGCAGTATGTGCTGCATATTGCTGGAACCAGCAGTTTTGCTCCTCTGATATCCAGAGCAGAAGTGAAGTGAAAGATCTATTATTGCTAATGTTAAACATTCAGAGTTTCACTGAAGAACACAAGTCTAATTACTTGCTGACACTACCCCAACATCCAACTTGAGGGACTAAATGAAACCATGAGAAACCTCAAGGTACCTTTACTCAGGGGCAAGATGTGAAGCTGGGCCAACCATGAAGGTAAAGTGGAGTGCTATCATGTGAACACACTGCTCTGTAACTCTCATGGGATTTATAATGAATTATCACAGCTGCTATCCAGTTTTCCCACTTAACTTCAAAGGCTTACTGTAACACTCTGTTTACACTGTCCGTGTCAAGGAAATGTTTAATTAAACAAAATACATGTGTGTCACAGTGGAAACAGGAAATTCATACACAAAACCAGTCTAGCAGGCTAATCAACAAAACAGTATTTGATAATGTCAGACACTAAAGGTGTTCTACACTTCTAAAAATATACCCTTGTGCCTACGCTACATACACACAAGCGTCACAACCTGTGTACGGTTACACACAGTGTGCGCAGCTACACACCTATGTTTCAGACACTTCAGACAGATTTTACACCACATAAGAGTCACTTTTCTGACAAGCTAGATGATTTTTTTATCACTCTGTACAAACTAGTAACACAAATAACAAAACCTTCAATTAAAATTTACTGCTAATCTTTGTTTCTTTAACATATGATTGATCATAGACATTCAACTACCCTGAGTGTACTGTCCCCTGCTGCAGTTACTCTCAGATCATCAGATGCATAATAAGTCTCAAGATCTGTCATATTCCGTGCAGACATCAGCCTCTTTCTGTGTGTACGTCGCATCAAAAACAACACCAGTGCACCCAACAAACCCAGGGCCACCACTGGACCAAGTATGGCAAATGTCAGTTTCATTATGTAACTTGTACCGTCTGGGTAAGGTGACACCTCACCTGTAACATCAGCAACATATAAAATAAGACATCACCTGCACGCAAGAAAATTAATTTCTAAACAGCTTCCATGTAGGGGGCTACTCCTCTGTGTCCGTGCAGATATCTTAGGGTGCATCCACACTCAGCTTGTGGCATGTTAATGGCTCTACCATAACTGCCAGTTTTCCACACCAGGAAAACCTCCAAGTGTCATTTGTCTCTGCAGGCATGGTAATGGCATGATATCATTGGGATTTTTTTGAAGTTAGTAACAGCAGTCAGGAACAGCTGGACTAGCTCATATGATATGCCTCACTTTGAGATTCACCAGGCTGTTGTCCGTGATGCCCAGTGGCACTGTCAGCTGAGATGCCACCGCATGTCACGAGCTCAGTGTGGATGCACCCTTACATAAACAAAAATGTAACTTCATGGTTTCACACGAAATACTCAAAGGTATAACAAAATTTACTGTTCACTCTTGAAAATATGTACGGCTGCCATGCCTCTTACAGTAATGTGTAAGAAATAACGCAATTTTTGGATGTAATTTGAATCCTCATTTACAATGCCCCCTCCCCCCCTACTAATTTCATGAGAAACTCATCTGTTTCCCGTGCCCGTTAGTGGATATCAGACAAAAACACCCCCCAGCTCTGAAATCTACTCCATACTCTCACTACTATCTGCAGTAGCCACTGTAGTTGAAATGCTATGCAAGTACTGATGTAGTTTTTGGATGTAATTTGAGTGCTCAGATACATTCTTACCTACTTACTTACTCCATGCAACAGAGTCCTTCTTGAGAAGCTAACCAGTTTTCAGCTAGTCAAAAAGTTCCCTGCATTTTATGGAAAAAAAAGGTCATTACCCCATTCACAAGTGCCCACCACCTGTCCCTACCCTGAACCAATTCCATCAAGCCTATTCCCCCACATCCCACTTCCTTAAGCTCCAACTTAATATTATCCTCCCATCTATGCCTGAGTCTTCCAAGTGGTCTCTTTCCCTCAGGTTTCCCCACCAAAACCCTGTATATGCCTCTCCTCTCCCCATACGTGCTACATGCCCCGCCAATCACATTTTTCTCAATTTGATCACCTGAACAATATTTGGTGAGCAGTACAGAACATTCAGCTCCTCATTATGTACTTTTCTGCACTCCCCTTTAACCTTGTCCATCTCAGGCCCAAATATTCTTCTCAACACCCTATTCTCAAACACCCTCAGTCTATGTACCTCCTGCAATATGCGTGAACAAGTTTCACACCCATACCTCACATACACTCTACTTTTTTTTAATTACACGTAAAATTTAATTTCCCAATCTCCGTATTATTCCTTTTTCAAAGTTCTAGTTACTATACACTGTGATACTGACAAGGATATCAACCATATCCTGGGTTAAGAACAGTTACTTCTCCTTGCATTTACAGGTTTACCAATATGAGTGGCAGGAGGATTGGTAAAATATACCTTAATCTCCTGAAATTTCACAAAACTTTTGAGAGCACACTCTTGTCAGAAATATGTATACTCAGCAACCCATAAAGACATATAAAGTAGCTTCATTTATAATACAATATCACACTTCACAAACCAATAGTTTGCAACAAATGATGGTGTTGTCTAGGGAAATATTCTTGGCAAAGGTCACCTATAAAACAATTTTTTTAAAAAAACACAAGACCTCTCCTTTTCTGCAGCTGACAACACAGAACCATAATGAACACTGCCAAGCTTAACACTAAAAAAAAGAGCAGCAAAGAGTGACTTTTGGACTACCTGACACTGAAGATGAAGGCACCACACTCCTCCTAAACAATAGTATCAACTTGTCAGTTGACACCACAGTGTGACAATCCAGAAAACGTGAATATTCAAAGGCATTTCACTAAGGTATAAATGAACTTCAATTCATAAATGGTATTTAAAATGGAAAGCTTATTGAGTTCAGCTAATTTCATAGTATTCAGCACAGATTCATGGTGGAAGCATCACCATGTATAAATCAACATGTTAGCCAGCTATCCAGCATCTAGAAAGATAGTACTATTATGACTTCAGTATGCTGCTACCGGGTTGCTGGTTAAGTCCTTAGCCAGACCAGGAAGGAAACAAGCTTGGAAGCATGTCAGGGACACACGCGATTTCAACAACATCGAGACGTGAGCTGTCATCAAGTTTTTTTCCCCTGCAAGGCAAGGCACTGAAGGAAATTCACGCCATTCTGACAGAAACATTAGCTTGTTAAGGACTTATCAGCACCCCTGTACTATCACCTGTATGTGTTACATTCAATTCATCACAACAGTGGTACCATTTGACACCAGCCCAAAGTTAGAACACTGTTTTCAAGCACAGTCTAATATTGTACGTTATGGTTATATGAGAACAGAAACACTTCAGTTTATAAAATATACCCTTGTATACAGCTGGTGGCAGATCAGGAAAACTGCCATTGTTGCAGAAATCTCCGATACAGCAATCTATCGCATATTGTCCGTCAGTGTGACGCTTTGTATGCCCTGAACGAGAGCTATATGACGGTACACTGCAGTACAGAGGTATCTGCTCGGGATTGGTGATGCAGCCTCGAGACAAACGCTCCACACCATTTGAATCTCTCACACGGGACTTCCAACACTAAAACAGAGGTGGAGTAAAAACAGTAAACAATACAGCATTCAATGAGCATGGAGTAAAGAGATCTGTAATTCTACCCAATTAATAATGTAATAAAACTGCTTCAGTCAGCAGTGAATTCAGCTGGTCAGACAGTCTCCGTTGTTATGAAATATCACTCTTTGCTTGGTGATCACTGGATCACATCTGGTCAATTTAACTCAATTACAAATTAAGAGCATATTTTTGTAAGATCCACTTCAATATTATCCTCCCATCAATGTCTACATATCCCATGTTCTTTCACCGAGGTATTCCAAAAAGACTATGCACAAATTCCTTCTGCCGCCCCAAGCATTCTGACACATCCTGGCTATGTCAACCTTCTTTACATCATCATTCTGAAATAAATTAGAGATTAAAGTTGTACTCATCAGCCACAGTTATAAATTTCCATACATCAGTATGTCCTTCTCAAAGCAATATGTTCTGTCCTTTGTTTCCTTATTCTGTGTACAAATCGCTTCATTTCACTTCCGCCTTACCCACAGCCTCATCTTCATTTCATTTTTGTCTGTTACCTGGCATTCTTCACAAATAACGATACTACATTTCATTTATTTTGCAATTAATTATACAGTTCTGTTCTGACTGTTCCCTGGTCCAGCATTCCTTCTAGTCTCAAACAAAAACTTCATATATTAGTGTCACCATATATCCATCACAAGAAAAGAAGAAATTTCCCACTTACTGACCATAAAAAAGAGAGCATATCAGCAAAAAAGCAAGTTCAACAAGAGGACGTATAGAAGGTCACAATTTTATTAAGTCATTCTCATCAATTTTTCTCTGCTAGGATCTTTAAACTTCATCGGTACGAAATTCAGATGGAACCATTCTTTAAGCACGTTTTTCACTGAGTTTAAGTTGCTCAGAATTTCCCACCTAAGTTTTGAAAGACATTCTGAAGGTCAGCTGCCAAACTTGTACATTGTTATGACTGGAAAAATGCTAATGTATTATAACAATTACATATTTTGTCTAAAAAAGTAGAAGAAACATATATTTTTTGCATTTCAGTACCATTAAAATATGTAAAAGTTTTAAGAAACAAAAAAGAGTAACTCCAACACCTCCACAAATTAAAAAAAACAACCAGACAGACATTTTTGTGTCAAAAAAGAGGATATGTTCAGGGAAAAGAGGACATACGGTAGCTCTATCATACATTACACATCTCTAAAAATGTCTTCAAACTTTAATCATTTACTAGCATGCACACAATATGGCATTCTTGCAATTATCCTTCAGACACAATTGTTTGGAATGCCCATTGCTGACAAAGCATTGCTGATGAAGATACATGACAGACACACTTAAAAAGGGATGTTCATGGTAAAAAAGCCATTCAAATTCATGCCCCAGCTTCAACACTCCTGTCACCTTCTTGGCATATAGTGTCCTTTACAGCATCCCTCAAGTACAAGTGTAGTGATATTAGGCTCTTGCTCAAGGCAGACACTCTCTACTCCCTTCATGTCCTGCAAATCGCTAGGATAAATGAGTATTTAGAAAATTTCTCATCTGTTACTGTAAAATCATCAAACTCATTGTGCCTGCTAGTAAAACTTTTCACTGGTAAAATACTCATTAACACATGGCACATTTACAAGGACCAGTGTTGCAATGGTTTCTCTGGAAGACAGACTACGGTTCAACCGTTTCTGGTTTTCGTGTGCAGATTAATGCTTTTCTCTCTCTCTCTCTCTCTAATCTGTCTTTGGTCCAATATGCACAAGTGTGGTAAATGAAAACACTGCTATTTGACTGACTGAAGGAATGGGCATCTGCACAGCCTCTGCTATGTGGCCATTTGAGATCCACTGGCACTCCCTCCTAAAATAGTCCTCTAACAGTCCTACGCCTTGAACAATGGCCAGCACTTCACTTAATGGGACCTCTGACAGTTGCTTTCTTACACAAAATAAAATCCCAAGTGAGAAAATCTTACTTCAGCCAAAGCCTCACAGTCCACAGAACATGTGGAACAATTTCATCATTGCCATTACACCATTTACAGATGGGTCTGTTTACAAGTTACAGTTTTAAGAGGTTATCTTCATGCTGACAGCATCCTGTAGGCAGTCCTATATTCCATCTCAACTGGTTCCTCTTCAGCCATCTTACTTTCCTAGTTCTTTTGGTTGAGGATTCCCCAAGGAAACCAACTGCATGTTTTGCCTAAGAATAGACTTCCCATTAATTGTGAAAGTATCTTCATCATGCCAAGCAAATAAGTCTGTGAAGGAAGAATTTTCATCACAAACGCACAGAAAACACTCTCCCAATCCACTCCAAAAATATGGATCATCTTCATTCATAGCATGGCATAGTCAAGATGGCTAAATGTTCATAGTAGGCAGAACTAATGAACGTTGGTTATAAAGACACCAGTCTCATGAGCACAATGTTATAGCAATCAAAATTATTCAAATAAATCCTTTCACTTCCACCTTAAGTTGACAGGAAGGACTGAATACAATATCCCTTCTTGATACCTTGCATTCTTCCAATCCACATGAAACTTATTACACAACACTGAAAAGGTTGGTGGTTCAGTTTCAAGTTCATATGTCCACTTCTGGACTTCTTGCACCTTCTCTTTTTTATAATAGAACAATGTTCAAGCATCTAACAAACGTACAGTTTCTGTTAACACAGTATGTTGCTGTTAGGTGACTTCGAAGCAAAATTAGGCATAGAAGATGTATGCAAATTGCATTTCAATGAACATGCAAAACAGAAAAATTATACCCAATATACTAAACATACCTCCAATGCTGCTGTACATGGTGCGGTTATTGTACAATCTGGCGCTTCACAAGAGTGGCATTTGTACTTTTTAACAGATGAAAAAGTATGGTTTTTTTGAGCATTTAACAATCTTAAATGTTCTTGATCTGGTTCTGGTGGGTCTAGAGGATCATCACGCTCTTGTAGCACCACTCTTAAATCACCTAGATGTTTAAAAGCTGTTGTTAAGAAATTACTTAAGTAACAGAACTAACAACAACAAAATCCAACGAAGAACCTATGAACGAATGAATGAATTAAATATCTGCCCTTGGAACCAATGATTAAAAGGGGGTTCAGAATCAGCCACGATTTATAATCATCACATACGACAATATTAAGAATATAACTCAATAATGAAGTATTCACACCAACAAAAATCAATTCCAAAGTCACAAATACCTGTACACAACGTGAAGGTAAAAATAAAAAGTAAATAAGTCATATATCCCGTAGTAGCCATGTTGAATCTGCCATAACAATAAACAAACAAGTCATAGTAGAGACTAATTTGCTGCGGACAATTCGTGTTTTATGACTGTGGTACATTATAACAATATTAAAAAAATAAATGGCAATTTACTTCATTACCATTCAACATTGAATAGGCCCATTCCACATCGCGTGAATTTCGTATCCGTTTCTAAGAGGCGGGGTAAGGGGATAGCAGTGTCAAAGATAATTGTACTCTTTAACCACAGCAAATTTGTGGCAAATTTCAAGTTTCTTGGGACACTCATTCATGCCCACTAACAAAGCCCATTTCGGTCTATAGATGCGTGTTTATCAAGTCCATAAGAATATGGGCAAAACGTATCTTGCAACGAACTAAGATTCGAGATTGTGAATGAATTATCAATCTTTGAGTAAACCAACTTCAGAGAAGGCGCAATGATTATACAATCTTGCATTGTTTTTCGCTTCAAATTAACAAAGCCATATATGATCTGTGACGAAGCCCGTTGTGTTTGGAGGCACATCGCAGTCAGTTGGTGCATAAACTTTCATACGATTCACCTTACTACAGCGCAAGGATGATTACTCGATAGATCTCTATACTGACGTAATATTAAGGACAGAGACGGCGACTTCGGTCATTTCTCAAGGGAGCCGCGTTTCTAATTTGCCTGTGCCAATGGCGACATTCCCTTCGGTGGCAGCCTGTACTAACATTTCGCTGATACAACGGTAGATCAGTCGCTAAAAACCAACAACTGTTTTAACTTCTGTGCAATATTGTTTTACACTTTCATATCTCCAGGAACATGCGCCCTACCACACTGTTTTCGCATACTCATTCAATCAGGCAATTCACTTCATTATAAAAAAATTCTCTTGTTATATCTACATTTTGCAAACAAGGTTCCAAAAATTTAAAAAAAGCTTCAAATATATCTGGATTCAGTCTTACGACAGCATTCAAAATTAATCATTTTCTCAGTTCTGTAAAAATTGTATGTTTAAATCAACAATAAATACAAAATTTTTGGTAGTGAAAATCAATAAAAATCTAAACTGGAAAAATCTTACAGACCAAATTTTACCTAAATTGGGTGCTGCACGTTGTACAGTTAGATTATTCCACACACTCACACAAATGTTCTGAGGTTGGTTCAACTGCATACTTCCATTCCATAATAAAAAATGGTACAATCTTCTGGGGAAATTCGACCAGTTTATTTCGTATATTTACATTACAATTTAAATAAATTTCTACATGCTCATGTAGAAATTTATTTTAAACATTTTATACTGTACGTGTATTGAATCAGTATATATTTTTTTATTAATGGCATTTGTAATAGATAATCAGAAATATTACCTAACTTATTTGTACATGGATTGGATACCAGGTTGAACTTGCTTATTGCGAATCTTGTTTTGAAAGGGTTTGTCCTATTGTGCTTTGAAGATTTTCAATAATCTTCCAAATAATATTAAGAATCCTAGGAATAAGGTGAAATTTAAAATTGAGCTACATAAATATCTTATTACTCATTTGCATTCACTTACTAAATTCTCTGACGATAATATAAGTAATACTCATAATTGATGTTTTAATCTATTAACTTCTTCTTATACAGACTTGTTTTACTCTCGTGTCTAGTGGGATTTTTTGTATAGTAAATGTATGTAATATGTAACACTTTTTATACTCTCTTTTTATATTTTGCATGTGTTTTGTTATAATTTGTATTATTTGTGCTAGTGTTAGTGCTGTTATTGTGTTTTTGACTTGTTTCATATTCACTTGTCTTATGACATTTTTGTGGATTTAAGAAATGAATATGTATGTATGTATCCCTTCCTTTTGACCATCTACTATGCCAGTCTTTTGCCTTTCTTGGTAAACAAACAATGCATCTGGATTTGAGAACTCTATTAATCTGAAACTGTATGATTAAATAGCCAAAATAGGTGATCAGTTCTGGCTCAGTATAAGATAAATGTGGGTTTATCACCAGCAATACATACCTGTGGAATTACATTTATGTGAAAGCTCTTGGGTATTTACTTCAGGGAAACCTATAATGAAAGGTATGTCATACATGAGATGTATACTTAAGCATGTTGTTTAATGACTTATAAATTGCTAAGATTATAAGCACTTTGTAAAACATGATTGGATGGGAAGCATTGGTTGTATGATGCTTACAAGGGGTAAACCAATACTCAAGAGAAAAACCTGTCCCAGCGCCAATTTGTCCACCAGAAATCTTACATAAACTAGCCCACAACAAAACCCAGGCCTCCGAAGTGACAGGCTTGCAACTAATCACCTAAGTTATGGCATTTTCTAAGAGATTTTGCTGCAATAGAAGTAGTAAAAGTGGAGGGACACACCAGTGTAATTTATTTCCAAATAATAAATATAATTCTTCATTTTTTTAGACTATACATGCTGAATATTGTTACTCAATAGAAAGGCTGGAGGTTACACTACTGAGTCCTGGTTGCTTCATATATTGTGACCTTCCATGTTGTAATTTTTAGGCATATTTTGAAAAAAATTTCAAATGCCACATATTAGTTCCACGTGTCCTTCATGTACAAGTAATATCAAACCTACCTTATTCCAAAAAAAGACAGTGCAGAAGACGTGCATTAAAATTTGCTGAACTATTTTGATTCTGGTTACCTGTGGTTAGTTTTACAGGGTTGTTGATAAGTCCTTAGCCCGACCAGGAAGGAAACAAGCTAATGTTTCTATCAGAATGGCGTGAATTTCCTTCAGCCCCTTGCCTTGCAGAAAAAAAAACTTGATGACAGCTCGCGTCTTGATGTTGTTGAAATCGCACGCATTCCTGACATGCTTCTGAGCTTGTTTTCTTCCAGGTCGGGCTAAGGACTTATCAGCACCCCGGTACAAGAAATTTTATGTAAGGCTCTAAATAATGGCATTGTATGTCTACCTGTTCTTTCCCAGATCTTTCGAATTTATTATTTAAAGGATTTTTTAACCAAATTCATTTTAACAGCCACTGGGCTGAAAGATGAAGAACAAATGAAGAGGAAGAAGAAATACATGTGCACAAGGCAATTAACCTTTTGGTGCCGGAATTATTTTTTTAATTTTAGCACACCCTGTATATAAAATGTGAATAATACAGGAACCAAATACTTTAGAATTATGAAACAAACTGCATTCTGAAGAGAAAAAAACAGACAGTATATACCGTGTTTAAAATATTCAGTACCTATATTTGTTGAATAAATGTATAAAATGCAACTTTAGAGGTTAGCGGTGCGGTACGACCACTATAGTTGACATTAGGTGTCAAAAGGTTAAGCAACAAAGAAGGTACACTTTTCCCTACTACCCATCATAAAATCACAGCTAACAAAGGGAGAAGATAAACTTAGAATATACCAGACTTCAATTCGACCAGTACTAAGTTGTGGCTGTAAAGCATGGACAATTACTCAAGACATCAGAAGAAACCCTAGCAATATTTGGAAGAAAAATACTGAGAATCTTTAAAACAAGTCTATATCAGTAACCTAGGATGGAGATTAAGACATAATGAAAAGCTCTGTAAAATGTTGGATGGGCCTATTATAGTGAAATGAAGGGCAAAAGACTACTATCAGCTGGTCATTTAATCCAAATGGATAATACCAGAATACCAAAAAAAGTACTGAAAGAAAAATTTCATAAAGGAACACATGTGGGAAGACCATGGTTGTGATGGGAAGATAACATCAGACGGACACCTTGTTGCCACTGAATATAACAGGAAGGAGGAAGCCAGCAGAGGACAGCAACATCTGGAGTTGAACTACTGATGAGGGGAGGGTCTGATGTGGATGGTTGCACCAAAGGGAGGAGGAGGAGGAGGAGCAGTTGATGATGATGACGACGATGATGATGAAAGCTGTAGTATAACTTTTTATTAACATGTTTCAAGTAATTTGACAGACTGACACTTAACTTACAAATCCCAGTTTCCCTCACAGGATGTCTGCTGGAAGCTGTCTTTATTACACCTATACAGAGTCAAACCAGCAGTTAATGCAGTTGTTAACCTGGACTGCATATTGATTTAATGATCATTTATCAGCTAGGCACTGCTCTAATGAAATACAAATTACACAGACAATTACTGTGATGACCTGACAATTCAATGAAAGGAAGATGCTATGTGAATTTACAAGATGCTAATCCACACCTCTTCACTTCTCAAGGCACAAAGAAGCCTATCATATACCATTTCTAGAGCAAGGGATTAATGTTTGTCATGGTATCAAACATCATAAATAAATTGAGAGGCACATAGGCCCATTTAGACAGCAAGAGGAACTAAATGATTCTGCCATCTTATCTACATATTTGTGGATCACTTAGTAATGCTGACAATAGGTCAGACCACATAATGTTGAACTGTCTCCTTATAAGTCGAACAAGTAAGCATACGAACATGAAGGCACATGACACATTGTAAACTTACAAATAAAGATTAATGTGTTTATGAAACACAATGAATGCAAATATAAATGAACATACAAAAATATAATTTCATATAAATAATCATCTAAATTTAATATTATTTATGAATATACTTTGTGTGTGATGGCAGTTAACTGATGCTTTCTGCAGACTTAACAAATTGTCCTATCAGAATCTCTGACAAATAAATTCTTAATGAGTAAGCAAAACTGGTCTTGTACACATTAACAAATATGTAGTACAATAGCTATTTTCATTAACAAGTAAATATACCACTTCTAATCAGATGAATGTCAAGCTTCATCCAATTAATTAGTTATGGATATGTGAATAAAAGCCATATTTTTGGTTGCTCATGGTTTGCTGGCTATGCTGTCATAAAAATGATATTCACACAACACCTTGACATACGGACAACCACAGGCAACATTATCACGTTTTCTGAACAAGCAGCGCCGTACCAGAAGGCACGATGTAAGCCTAATGCTAATGTAAACTACTGCAGTTAAATTTAGGTTATAATAAACGATTTACTGGAGATGGTGGCCGGTACTGTACATGCTAGAGAAGCTTCTCCTACTTTTGTTAATAGTGATGAAGTGTTTTGTAGTTCAGTGTGTCAAGGTTGTTCTTCCTTGAAAAAAGATCTGCAAGTATACCTAAACGAGATTAAATCAGCCTGAAATTATTAAAATTCTAAAGGAAGAACTAAAATATGACAGTGTAACAAAATGTGAGTGGATGTCAGATGGTACTTGTGAAGGAAAACCTAAAATAAACCCTCATGAATGTAGTAACTAATAATGGACATTTTACATGAAGAGATTAAGTTCCTGAAACAAATATCTCCTATAGATTCCAATGCTACTAATCCACAGTTAATACCTAAATCAAGAAATTCAACTGCACCAACCATGTTTCCACCTTCAAATGAAACACATTCAACTCATATAACTTCAAACACAACTAGGTATGCTGTCCCAGTTACTAATCGTTATGCTACTCTCTCCAATTATCATGAACATCAAGATTCAAATGACAGGATAGACTTTTCCAAAACTGAACAACCACAATGATTCTGGACAACTAATAACTCCAAGAACGTCAAGGAACAATGAAGGAATAAAACTCTACCGATCAACCTACCTAACCTGCCAAGAAATCATCAACCAAATAAACCTAACCTTCACGAACCTAGGAAAAATGAAAATGGGACATATTCTATTCCACCCATAGTGAATGGTGTAACTAAAGTGAACTGTAATGTAAAGTCTGACCTGAAATACGGTGATGCAACTGAAGATTGTATAAATAAACTAAAACAAACCATTAATGAATGTAACACGGACAAGCATGCTCTCTACAAAAATAAAAAAATAGTATTAATTGGTGACAGTAATATAAAAGATTATGTGTGTAACTTAAAGACTCTTCTAAGCAATAATTATGAACTATATAGCACTATAAAACCAGGATCTAGTAAAAGTGAACTAAGAGAAACAGCAAAAGAAGAGGTTAGTCAACTATCTCATGATGATGTAATAATAATAATCTGTAGTGGCATCAATGACTATGAATTGAATTTTCCTCTACCTTCCAAAATATTAGAAATTTTATAAAGATTAATAACCATACCAATATCATTCTGATTATGTCCCATTTTGACATGACTTACTAAAATCAACAACTGTCAATAGTAGCATACCTATTCTGAATAGAAAATTAAACTATTTAAAATTTTTCCCCATACCAGTTTCCTTGAAACTGACAACAACATAAGTTTATTTACTACTCATGGATTACACCTAAACAAATCAGGTAAACAACTTGTTACTTATTAGATAGCTTCTCTTCTTCACTTAACCTTTAAACAAAAAGCTTCAGATCCTACAACTCTTGGTTGGCATTATGAGATTCAATATTCTTCTTCAATTGGCGCTACAACCCTTGGTGGGTTTTGGCCCGCTTTACAATTTCGTTCCACAATCTTCTATCTTTACACTTCTCTCTCCAATTTCTCACTTTCATCTTCTTTAAATCTTCTTCTACCTGTTCGAGCCATTTCAGTCTTGGTTCGTCAAGACCAGTAGGATACTGGTCTTGACGAACATGGTTCCCATTCAGTTAGTTTTTTGACAGTTCTTATTGTGTCCATTCTGATTACATGTGCTGTCCAGCATAATCTTTGAGATTTTATAAATCTTACGATAGCTTATTTCTTAATTAGAATTTCTAATTCTTCATTTGTTTTTATTCTCCATGTTCCATCATTATCTTATGTTGGTCCATATCATTTTCTAATTATCCTTCTCTCAAATATCAGTAGGCGATTCTGTTCTGTGACTGTCATAGCCCAGGTTTCACAACCGTATGTTACAATAGGTCGTATGATGGATTCAATATTATAATAATGTAATAGGTGCAGAAAATCAAGTACAATTACCCAACAGGAATTCTAGTCATAACAAAAAAATTCCAATAACGAGATCAAACAATTTTTTTTGGCAAATCTAAGTATTAATCAAACAGCTGCAAAAAACTCTAACAATGTCAATAGATTTATTTCTCATAATACTCCCAAATGTATCAGACTAAATTATAATACTATTAATAAGAACCATATTCACTCTTTCAATAACCCTTCAAATGATCACTGCAATATTAATAAATTCTCAACACTCCATCAAAACAAATGTGGAATATCCAAAAAAATTTATGAACTCTTAAATTCATTACCACCTAATGCACCTCAACTCATTTGTTCAACAGAACACCATTTGAGAGCTGAAGAAATAAGCAATATAAATTTAAGTCAATTTATTTTAGAAGCTACCTTTTGCAGACAAACATACAGTCATGGAAGTGTATGTATTTTTGTTTCTAAAAATATTCACTTCTCTACTATTAACCTTGACCAATATAACAAAGAGAAAGAGTTTGAAATTTGTGCTCTGAAGCTACACATATTATCAAATAGCTTTACTATAATGTGTATATATAGATCTCCAACTGGAAATATCCCTTACTTTGTATATCAGTTAGAATTAATTCAGAACAAAATTTATATAACATCAACTAAAATAATTGTATGTGGTGATCATAACATAAACTATTTTAATGATAATTCCAAGAAACATCTTTCAGATTTACTTTTAGCCTCATTTAAGCTTTTTAGTACGGTAAAATTTCCTACTAGAATTTCTAATAACTCTTGTACTCTAATAGATAACATCTACATCAACACTTATAGGCATGAGTTCTCTGTACATCCCCTCTTTAATGGTCTATCAGACCATGATACGCAGATTATTACCTTTACAAAAATTCTCATATCTGTTCCCAGGCATGTATTTTCCTTCACTAGGAAAATTAATAACAACTAATTAGCAAATTTATACTTCTGCTAAGTTACGAAAATTGGGAAAATGTTTTTATTGAAAATAATGTTAATATTATTTTTAATAACTTCCTGAATACATATCTCAGAATTTTCTAGTCAAGTTTTCCCTTTAAAAAAATCACAATATTCTAATAATCAAAAACCACGGTTAACTAGAGGTATTAGAATTTCATGTGCTAATAAAAGGAAACTTTACCTAACCTACAGAAATAGTAATGATCCTTATTTAAAAAAATACTATAAGAAATATTGTCAAATCTTGTCTGTTGTCATCACTTTGGCAAAAAAAAAACTTTATTATGAGAGACTTCTACTGAATTCTAACAACAAGTAAAAAACTACCTGAAGCACTGTTAAAACTATTACTAATAATAAAAATATTAACAATAATATATCAACATTGAATATAAAAAATAAATTATCCAGTAATCCTCTAGCTATAGCAAATGCTTTTAACACCTATTTCTCTTCATTTGCAGAAAATATACTTATTAAAAATTTCTCTGAAAAGAACACTATTAATAATAATTATTCAATATCTTAATTACATCAGAATTTTAGACAGTCTTTTTTGACTATACAACTCAGAAATACTACTACGTATGAAATCAAGAAAATAATTAATTCCTTGAAATGCACGAACCCTTAAGGTTCAATTTGCACGTCACACCGTTGAGACAAATAATTTAATTTTTATGTATTTCCATTAATGCAAACATGATGGGATCCCTGTGTGTGCATAGCATCTTGTGACTCAATTGACAAAACAGGCCTGAAGATGAATGATTAATAGTCGAAACATGTAGCCTATGTAATTACCTTGTGTAATAAGTAGTTGTGCTGACATACATTATTTAATATCATATAATCTTATGATGAGATATCATCAAGAATTACAAAGGTCAGTACTCCTTATATTTTACCTCCTCTAACATTCACATTTAATGAAATTCTACCAACAGGAACATTTCCTGATAGACTGAAATATTCTGAAGTGAAGCCTTTACATAAAAAAAGGAGATAAAATGGAAGTTTCTAACTACAGGCCTATTTCAATTCCTATAACATTTTCAAAAATTATTGAAAAAAATCATTTATAAAAGACTGTATTGCCACTTAAATAATAATAATATACTGGTCAATGAACAATTTGGCTTCAGGGAAAAATTATCTATAGAAATGGCAACTTTTACACTTCACATTAAAGTACTGTCATCTCAAGGTACGAAAAATTTGTTGGAAGACTATTCTGTGATTTGCAAAAAGCATATGAATGTGTTAAACATGACACACTTCTGGCCAAAATGGAGTTTTATGGGATCACTGGTACAGTACACAAACTGATGAGATCATATTCAGAAAACAGATGTCATTCATTCATTCACTCACTTTATTTTCCATATATCCATACACAGGTAAAGTACCAAGGATGTGGAAATTGTCAAAGTAGTTGTATAAATATCTGTTAAAAATACAGATGTCAAATGTTTAATACAATGGTCATATAGTTATTAACAATTATAACATCAGAACAATTACAATTACGATGTGTGAGTTGTTACTAGTATCGTGCACTATTAACAGGGTTAAAATAATGTATCAGTGAATCAGCCTCTTAAGGTTTATATTCTTCTGTCTTCCTTATATTCATAATATCCATTCATTGAGTAGAAAGAATGATGATATAAGAACCTCTTCAGTGTGGATTTAAAATATTTATGATCATTAGTCAAAGCTTTAATATATTGAGGAAGGTGGTTAAAAACTTTTATACCTGATACATAAGCTCCGTTCTTCAATATTGGTAAGTTAGCTATTGGACAGTGTAAATTAATGTTATTCCTAGTTTTATATTTATGAATTTCGTTATTTGTATCAAACAGGTGTTTATTATTAATTGTGTATAAAACTAATGGATATATGTACTGAGAATACGTCATTATTTCCATAGTCTTGAAAACTTCCCAGCAAGAATCTCTAGATCTAGTGTTAGTTATAATTCTGATAATTTTCTTTTGGAATATAAATAACTTGTTGGCACAGGAGGAGCTACCCCAAAAAATTATACCATAGCTTATAACAGAGTGTATATGAGCGAAATAGGTTACTCTTAGCATGTCAATTTGTACTATACGTTTTATGTTCATCAGTGCATAGCATGCATTGCACATTTTGTTGAGTACCTGTTCTATGTGTTGATTCCAGGATAAGGTTTCATCTATAGCTAATCCAAGAAATTTCATGTCAGAGAACAACACTGAATGACTGTAAGTTTAATAAAGTATATTCTAAGTGGGAACATACAAAACATGGAGTGCCACAAGGCTCAGTATTGGGTCCATTATTTTTTCTCATCTATATAAATGATTTTTCATCAATTATAAGTAAAATAGCTAAGCCTGTGTTATTTGCGGACAATACTAGCATTATCTTATGACATACTAATTCAGAGGAATTTAAGAATAATATAAATACGGTTTTCATTGAAACAATTAATTGGTTTCAAAGTAATTTTTTAATAGTGAATTGCAATAAAACACACTTTTTGCAATTATTAAAAAAACACAACGAAATAAAAATGCATATAATTTCTTCCAATACAATAATTACTACTATCAATAGCACTAGATTTTTAGAATTAACTACTGATAGTTCATTGTCATGGAAGGAACACATTATTGAACTAACATCTAAACTAAACAAGCCATGTTATGCTATCAGAACAATAAAGCCATTTATGTCCTTGGATGTAATGAAAATGATTTATTATTATGAAACCATGTAAAGACACAAAAGGTGGGAATATGTCGACCGGCGAATACATAAAAACTTCTAACCAATTCGAGCCACTATCCAACCTTATTGACTTGACTAGTGGTAATAGCTTCAATGAGAAAATAAAACCCGCTGACTTAAAAGAAGTTGAAAAGATGAATCAAACTACTTCTAGACAAAAACACGTCAACAAAACTTCTAAACGCTCATCCTCTCAACCTAACCTTCAGGACAACAGTGACTCTCGCCCTCGTCCAATTGAAATGCAGACTCTTTCAACTCCTGGGAAGATTTCACAAAAGAAAAAACCGAAAATTGTTGTGGTTGGTGATAGTTTTGCTAAAGGGATTGCAGGTGAACTAGTACATAATCTGGGAAGTGTGTTTGAGGTTATAGGCCATGTGAGGCCAGGATCTGGTATTAAGGTGATAACGGAATTGGCTAATCAAGAGATTACTACACTAACGAAGAAAGATATGGTTGTGGTCTTGGGAAGTGCCAACAACATTGCTAGAAATGAAGCAAATAATGGCCTTACACATATCATTAACCCTGTCAAATCCAGGAAATATACGTATGTACTTTTAGTGAGTATACCTACAAGATTTGACTTGTTAACTACATCAAGTGTTAATAAAGAGGTGATCACATATAACAGGAAACTGCACAAGTGGATGAAACAATATGAGCATGTGAAGATAACTGACAGTGAATTACACAGAAAATACTTTACTAGACATGGTATGCACATGAACTTAGCTGGTAAGGAACTAATAACCCCAAAGGATAATGGAGCACATTAAGGAACACCTTATAAAAAGGGAAACCTCCACCATTACCCTGCAATGAAAGCAAGAAATGGACAAGAGGACTGCACTGACATGGGAACATGATCCTGGTACCAGCACGGATGTGACAACAACTTATATACAGGAGAATCAGACATCATATCTTAACTATAATAACACCAAGGACACAAATTCTGTAATAGGTTGTAGTGTGGGCAATGCTACTTTACCCAAACGGGATAAGAAATGTTTAAAAGAAAAAAAATAAGGATATTTATGGTATTAGAAACAAGTGAAAAAAGCACAAAAAAAAACTAATAACCTAACTATTTATCATCAGAACATAGGGAGTTTAAATAAGAAAAAAGATGAATTAAACATTATGTTACAGGAAAACCAGGGTAGACCTCATATCATATGCTTAAGTGAGCATCATATGGAGAAAGAGGAGATGAAGGATTTTACATTTCTGGGATACAAACTAGCCAACTGTTTTTGTCGTGAAACATATACTAAAGGAGGAGTTTGTATTTTAGCCAGAAATGACATAATTTAGCAAGCCATTAATCTAAATAAGCTATGCAAAGAAAAGGTCTTTGAAATAAGTGCAGTTACAATACACACGTGTTCTACAAAAGTGATTCTCTGTTGTGTGTATAGATCTCCCTCTGAAAATCCAAATTATTTCTTACATTTAGAAAAAACACTGAAACTTATATACCAACCGTCTCCCTGGTAATATAAGACTTAAACATAAACTATCTCACAGAAAGTTCAGTGAAGCAAAACCTGGAATCAATAATGTAAACCTTTAACCTAACACAAGTAGTTACATTTCCAACAAGAATATGTAACAATAAAAGAACATTAATTGACAGCATATTTTTAGATAATGCAAAATTCCAGAATGTATCAGTTCATTCTTTTGATAGCGGCCTATCGGATCATGTTGCACAAATTCTCACTCTGAAAAATATAACAGTCCCACTTCAAAAATATACACATACAAGTAAAACTAGAATAATGGATGACAAATCAATAGCCAACTTCCAGTCACATCTGAGGGAGGAAGCATGGGACTCAGTCTATAATTCTGAAGATGTTAATGAAATGTTTAACAGTTTTCATTGTATCCTTCTAAGTCACTTTGAAAACAGCTTCCCCTTAAGGTATACACCATACCTAACCAAGCACAATGGCTGGATTACCAAAGGGATAAAAATTTCATGCCAGAGGAAAAGAGATCTTTATTTCATGCACGGACACTTAAATAACCCTCAACTAAAGAAGTACTATAAGAGATATTGCGCCATTTTGAGAAAAATAATGAACTTGGCTAAAAAACTGTAATATGACAAACAGATAGAACTCTCCTCCAGTAGAGTAAAGACTACATGGAGAATAATAAAAGACATCACTGGAAAAACACAGTCACCTGTTACTACTATGAAAATAAAATCTGATGCTGGCATATTAACTAACATTAATGATATAGCAAAAGCCTTTAACATCTACTTCGCTAATATTTCTGAAGACCTAAATAACAATTCCAGTGACGTGGATAAGGCATGGCAATCATTAAAGAGATCTTACCCTGAAAACTCTTCTGAGATGAAGCTAATACCGGTAACTGAAATTGAAGTAATTGATATAATAAAATCCCTTAAACATAAAAGTTCTTCGGGATATGATGGAATTTCAAATAATATTCTAAAACATTGTGTAAATGAGATAAGTAAACCCATGACTTTCATATTCAATTACTCTTTAATGACAGGGGTATTCCCAGATAG
>Ga0136643_10001727_pt1 | contig 27265 bp, 30 predicted proteins | sample TergutLab28metaG_FD_96883 | JGI IMG/M metagenome (GOLD analysis project Ga0136643, IMG submission 96883) | Labiotermes labralis P1 segment gut microbial communities from Petit-Saut dam, French Guiana - Lab288 P1 (version 3) (version 3) | ecosystem: Host-associated > Arthropoda: Insects >... | reverse complement strand
CGAATACTTCTTGGCACGGCAATCAAAAATATGCTTACTATATACCCAATTTATTTTCAAGACAGGTCTAGTGAAAAACTAAAAAACAAAGACGCCAATACAGGTGACATAAATTATATTTAATTTAAGCGGAGCAGTTTATATTTTAAACAGTCCATTATTAATTCATGTCATCCTGTAAGGCTCTCTTCTTTATAAAATATGTTCCATCTTTAGAAACAAATTGTTTCACAAGGATTATTATAAACAACAGTCAACCAATTAAAATAGTTGGTTGACTCCTTTTTTTAATATGTTAATATCATCACAATAATTCATGCTTATCCTAAATTCTTTACCCCCTCTAACTCCCTTAAGCATGTATGGCAAAAATTTCCTTAACATTATACATGTATCGCTGCCATCATAAAATTTTTCTAAACAACTAATTAATTCTAAAATACTGTCTTTTTTTGACAGAAAATTATTATTTAAAAGTTTATTAAAAATTTGAGTATCATATAGTGCTCCACGTCCTATCATAAAATAATCCGCTTTTGTAGCCATCTTAATTCTTTCAAAACTAGCCTTGTCAATTATATCACCATTGGCACAAAATACTGCCTTTTTAATTAATGTTTTTACCTTGCCAATCATTTGATAATCTGCCTCACCGCTATACATTTGTTCAGCCGTTCGCCCATGGATACAAATCATGCTTGCGCCAGCTTCTTCTAAAACCGGCGCAAATTTTAATATATCTTCTTTATGCTTGATGCCTAACCTAGTTTTAACAGTGACGACTTTGCCCACACTCTTAGCAGCTTTAGCCGCAGCTTCGACAATATCTCCTGCTTTTTTAGCATCTGCCATAAGCTGAGATCCCTCTCCATTAGATGTAATTTTTTTAACAGGACAACCCATATTGATATCAATTATGTCAAATTCACTAAGCCAAGGATGTGCGATTGCCTTAGCAAAATCGCTTGGGTCTGAACCAAAAAGCTGGGCACTTCTTATTTTTTCTTTTTTTGATACAATTAACAATGCTTTAGTTTTTTCATTGTTATGCAATATGGCTTTAGCACTAACCATTTCAGTTATGCAAAGTCCCGCACCGTTTACGCTAAAAAAATGACGGATCGGGGGGGTAGTATAGCCTGCCAGAGGGGCAAATATTAGATTGTTGCAGAGTTTTATCATAATTTTGTTGGATAAAAACGATAAGTGAATTTAAATAATGAAGACTGCTCACTTTGTTTGAAATAAAATTAAATTTGCTATATGGCTAATAATATAGAAAGCATAGCATAGGAATAGACACTTGTCAAATGCTTTCATGTAGAAAGCATGATTTTATGCTCTAGTAAATATCGCCATTTGAGATTGTACCAAAAGCCAAAAAAGCCGAGCTGCTAACAAGTGAGGGAAGTGGCTTTAGCCCACCTTTTTTATAACATAAGAAAAATTGATTGCGTTTGAGAGTTAAGCGAGCTCAAAAAAGGGGAGGTTTTTTATATTGAGAGAATATTTTAGTTTGCGCAAAATCCCCTAGAACAGCATTTGTAATTAACCACTTTATATGTATCAAGCAAGTCCAGTATGTTAAAACGCTTGATTTTATTTTTTAATCAAGCTATAATATTATTATCAATCGTCAAAGTGAGAATAATTTTATGGCAAACGAAAAAGATGCAGTTAATCAAATTGCTGATGTAGATAAAGATTTTGCTCAGTGGTATACTGATGTGGTAACTAAAACACAATTAGTTGATTATGGTCCGACTAAGGGCAGTATGGTGATAAGACCGTATGGTTATGCTATTTGGGAAAATATTCAAAAAGAATTAGACAGGCGTTTTAAAGAGACCGGGCATGTAAACGCTTATTTTCCTATGCTTATTCCATTATCGTTTTTGCAAAAAGAAAAAGACCACATAGAGGGTTTTGCGCCTGAAGTGGCAATTGTCACTCATGCGGGCGGAGAAGAATTAGCTGAAAAACTTTTTATTAGACCAACATCTGAAACTATCATTTGTCATATGTATCAAAAGTGGGTGCAGTCTTATAGGGATTTACCTATTTTAATCAATCAATGGGCAAATGTGGTGCGTTGGGAAAAAACTACCAGACCTTTTTTAAGGACATCTGAATTTTTGTGGCAAGAGGGGCATACATTACATGCAGATGCGGATGAGGCGATGGAAGAAACTCTTAAAATTTTGTACTTATATGAAGAGTTTTGCAAAAATATTTTAGCAATGCCTGTGTTTATAGGCAAAAAGAGTGAGAAAGAAAAGTTTGCAGGTGCTGTTGCAACATATGGTGTAGAGGCAATGATGCGTGATGGAAAAAGTTTGCAAAGCGGTACTACACATTATTTTGGTACGAATTTTACTAAAGTGTTTGATATTACTTTTCAAGATAGAGATAAAGAGCGAAAACATCCGCATGAGTCAAGTTGGGGCGTGTCTACTAGATTAATTGGTGCTTTGATTATGGCGCACGGAGATGAGCGCGGGCTATGTTTGCCGCCAAGAGTAGCACCCTATCAAGCGGTGATTATTCCTATTATGGGGCACAAGGGCGGAGTTAATGAAAGATGTGTTGAATTAAAGAGAGAATTAGAAAAGGCTGGGATAAGGATTAAACTTGATGATAGTGATGAAAGACCAGGGTGGAAATTTAATGAGTATGAAATGAAGGGGGTTCCGCTTAGGATTGAAATAGGTCCTAGGGATTTAGAGAATGGAGTTTTTACTTATGGAAGAAGAGACAGGGCGGGAGAGAAGTTTAGCGGAAAGCTTGATAAAGCTAGCGATGAGGTGATAAAAATTTTAGATGATATACATGAGAATATGTATGCCAAAGCGAAAAAATTTAATGACAATAGGGTTAAACTGGTTAAAAATGTGCAAGAATTAAAAGAGGCAGTAGATAGCGGTAATTTTGTGCTTACAATGTGGTGTGGAGATAGAAAATGTGAAGAAAAGGTAAAAGAGCTGACAACAGCAAGTACAAGAGTTATGCCGTTTGACCAAAAGATGGATAAGGGATTGGCGGCAAAGTGTGTTTGTTGCGCAAAAAAAGCGGATATAAAAATTTATTTTGCAAAAGCTTATTAGAAAAATAAGTCAACAAAGCAATTAGCTCATATATTAAAAATTAAAGGAGAAAAAAATATATGTATGCAGGAGCAGAAATATTTGTATTAATTTATATTGCATGGATGATATTTTATGTTATTCAGCTATTTATGGGATTTGGCACAGCGTATAGATGGACAAAAAAGGGTGGAAATAATGGTGTTGCTTTATTTGGTTGGATATTTGTCACGGGATTGCTTGCTGCAATACCTGGTTTAGGTGTTTATATGTGGCGAAAATCAATAAAAGATGAAGAAAACGACAGACAAAACAGACAAAATCAAAACAACTATCCTCCTTATGGCGGCGGTTTTGGAGCAAACGGATTTAACAACAATACTAATCAAGGACAATGGGGCAATAACCAGCAGCAAAACTGGGGAAATAATAACTAGCAAGGCTGGGGCAATGATAATTTTAATAATCATAATAACGGCGATAATTTTTAAAGGTTATAATATCATTAATATAATAAAAATCACAGCTAATCCAGGTGCGCCTAAAACACCAATTAAAAATGCGGTGAGCGGACTTAAGGTAAAAGGATAGACATTAAAGACTACCAATAAAATAAGGGCAGTTGCTCCTGCGGCTAGATTAATAATAAATTTAATCAAGCCCTTTTTTTTAATGGAAAAAATCATTACTAAAAAAATTGCGATTATTACGCCAATAAAAAATGATAAAACTGTTTGATTCATATAATAATCTATGGAAAAAATTTTGTCGATATTTGAATAAATAGAACTATACTGCTAATATTTTGTAGGCAAAAATTCGCTTGACAATTCCTTTTAAAAATGGTATATACTATTATAGATGATTAATTAATTTACATAAGGCACAAAATGAAAGAATTTATAAATAATATAGAATATAATTTTAGGGAGATTTTTTCATCTCCTATAAACATTTTAACCAGCGTGATTGATATCGTGCTAGTGGCAGTTTTGCTGTTTGGAATTTTCATGTTTTTATACAAACATTCGGCAAAACGCTTAATTAAAATTGTAATAATTGTTGTTGTAATTGTATCGTTTTTATCTTCTAGTATATTTGATAATAGAGTATCATCTTCAATTGCAGCCAACGCTTTTTTATTTTTGTCGTTTGCATTAATATTGCTGTTTACTCAAGATTTAAAACGTTCATTATTTAAATTGTCTTCACCAAAATCTAGCGGTGAGATTTTCACAACTGAGTATGATGTGCCTGATGAAGAATTAAAGTCCACTATTGATGAGATAGTTAGAGCTGCTCAAAATATGTCCAAAAAGGATGTGGGGGCGCTTATGATAATTGCTCCGCATGATGTACCTCAAAATATTTTAGATAGCGGTACAAAGTTAGATGCTGTGCTGTCAAGTGCGCTTTTAGAAAGTGTGTTTCATTCAAAATCTCCGCTTCATGACGGGGCAGTGTTTATTAGAGGAAACAGAATAGTAGCCAGCGGCTGCTTTTTGCCGCTTACGCAAAGCATTGAATTAGATAAAGAGCTAGGCACAAGGCATAGGGCGGCTATAGGTGTGACAGAGACAAACAACATGCTTGCGATTATTGTATCAGAAGAAACAGGGATAATATCAGTGGCTATGGGCGGGGTAATACATAGATTTTTTGATAGTGAGATGCTAGCAGATAAACTGGCGCAAGTATATGGATTAAAAGCGCTTGAAGGTGTGGGCAATAAAAAGTTTAGGAGGAGAAAATGATGGCGGCAAAAAGAAAAAAAGAAAAGAATGATATAAAAGATAAAAGTTTGACTAAATTAAAAATTTTTGGGTTTGTTATGCTGGCGCTTGGATTAAGCGCTGTAGTATGGTTTTTTGTTAATGTGTTATGATTAGAGTATATCAAGATAAAAATAATTCAACTTTGATTATAAAAAAATTTATAATAGAAGAAAATTTTATTGTGCTTGGTGGCGGCACATTAGCTTTTGATGATGATTATATTGATATTGTACATGCTCAAATTAATGAAGGAGTAGACTTAAAATATTATGATTTATTAATTAGAAGCATGCTAAATATTGTCAAAGATTTAGACATGTTTAAAATTAGATTGGCAATTAATTTGGGGGCTGATGATCAAAAACTTAGTGTTTATCAAAGATTGGGTTTTTATAAACAAGGTGATTATTATATTGTGTCAGCCAAAGACATAAATTTTAAGGGGAGTTGTAATGGGTAATTTTATTGAAGATATTATTGAAAACGATTTAAATAGCGGCAGGGTTAAAAGCATTGTTACACGTTTTCCGCCAGAACCTAATGGATATTTGCATATAGGGCACGCTAAATCAATTTGCTTAAATTATTATGGGACAGCCGTTAAATACAACGGCAAGTTTTTTTTAAGATTTGATGATACTAATCCAGCCAAAGAAGAAGATGAGTATGTCAAAAGTATAATAGAAGATGTTAAATTTTTAGGAGCACAACCCATTGAAATAAGGTTTGCATCTGATTATTTTGAGTTTATGTTTGAGTGTGCGGTTAAATTAATTAATAAGGGTTTGGCATATGTTGATGATACTCCTGCAGAAGAAATTAAGAAAATGAGAGGAGATTTTAATACCTCAGGTATAAATTCTAAAAACAGAGATAAAAGTATTAAAGAAAATTTGATGCTATTTAGTGATATGCGTGAAGGTAAATATAAAGACGGTCAAATGGTGCTGCGTGCAAAGATTGATATGTCAAGTCCAAATATAAACTTTAGAGACCCTGTTTTATACCGCATTATGCATATATCCCATCATCGCCAAAAAGACAAATGGTGCATTTATCCAATGTATGACTTTGCTCACACTATAGAAGACTTTTTAGAAGGAATTACGCACTCTATCTGCACTCTCGAATTTGAAAATCACCGCCCATTATATGATTGGGTGGCGATTAATTGTGAATTAACTCCAGCACCCAATCAATATGAATTTGCTAGGTTAAATCTTACACGTACAGTTATGTCAAAGCGGCACTTAAAAAATCTAGTAGACAACAAAGTAGTGGACGGATGGGATGATCCTAGAATGCCCACAATACAAGGGTTAAAAAGACGTGGGTATACGGCTAGCTCTATCAAGACTTTTTGTGAGAAAATTGGGGTGTCTAAAGCAAATTCCACTGTAGATATTGCACTTTTAGAAAGCTGTATCAGGCAAGAGTTGAATGATGAGGCAGACAGGGCAATGGCTGTCTTAGAGCCTTTGAGAGTAGAAATAGTCAATAGAGACAAAGATTTTAATGAGCAATTAGATTTTGAATACAACCCCAAATTAGAAGGCAAAATCAGAAAAATTTCTTTTTCTAATGAGATTTATATTGAAAAGGATGATTTTTGTATTGATCCTCCGACAGGATATAAAAGGTTGACTGTTGATGGGGCTGTTAGATTAAAAGGGGCATATATAATAAAATATGTGTCTCATGAGGTGGATAAAAATGGGCAGGTGTGTTTGGTTAGGGCGGAGATTGTGTCTAATTCAAAAAGCGGGTCGGATACTAGCGGCGTTAAGGCAAAAGGAGTGATACATTTTGTAGATGCAAAAAACTGTGTAGATATTGAGTTTAGATTATATAATTATTTGATGGATGAGAGCGGAGAAAAGCTTAATGAACAGTCTTTGACAGTAGCAAAAGGCAAAGGCGAAAGAGTCTTAGAATGTGATGATATAAAGACATATCAATTTTTAAGAAATGGATATTTTATTAAAGATTCAAAAAGCAAAGGACTAGTTTTTAATAAAGTAGTGGGTTTAAAAGATAGCTTTAATGGATAATAGTGAAATTGTTTTTTTATCTAAACAAGTAAAATTATAAATAAATCAACGGTAATTTAGGCCGCTAGAAGCAATAAGCATTACTTTGCAGTATAATTTTTGTTCTTCGCCAATAAATAAGGTCATTCAAGTATTATAATTTAATAAAAGATATTGCGTTTAGGTTTTAATGGACAAAGTACAACTTGAAATATTTATGCGTCAATTGCATAGCGGCAATATAAATGCATTAGACAATATATATACGCTTACTTCAAAGAGCATATACATGCTTTCATGTGCCATTTTGAAAAATACCGAAAAAGCAAAAGATATAATGCAGGAAACTTTTATAAGAGTTGTTGCAAATATAGATAAATATAAATCAGATAATGCGCTTGCATGGATTTTAACGATAGCAAGAAATTTGAGTTATAGAGAGTATGCAAACAGCGGCAGAAGTATCAGCTTAGATATTTTTAAAGAAAGCGTATCTGATGGCAAAAGTACTGAAGAGTTATGGACGGGGGAGATAGACTTAAATAAGGCAATGGCTCAATTAAGTGTAGAAGAGCGTGAGGTTGTAACTTTGTTTTCAATAAAGGGTTATAAGCATAGGGAGATAGCTCAAATCATAGGCAAGCCGCTTGGTACAGTTTTGTGGATGTATAATAAGACAATCAAAAAATTGAAAAAGATGTTAGAATATAACAATAAAACACATTAACTGTGTATTAAATAGGCAAGGGAGTTTTATCAACATGGCAAATTTGCGACCACTGAAAAGGGCAATAACTTTTTGCTGTTATCTGCCGAAAGCATTCCTTTGGTTGCGGGTCTAGGGTTTGACTTATCGGATTAATGCCATTTATCACAAATATTTATGAGAAAAAAAGATTATAAAGATAAGCTAAAAGAACTAGCAGAAAATGCCGAGGTACCTAATGTTTTGGATGAGATAAAACGGGCGGATTTTTCGGCATACCATACAAGCGACACAAGTCTAATACCGCAAATATCTGTATCTAAAAGACAGGTGCCAAAAAAAAGATTGTTTTTTTGGGCATCTGCTGCTATGGCGGCAACGGCTTTTATTTTCGTGCTTGTATTTATTCTTATACCTCTGTTTACATTTGATAATAATTTAATTGCAACAGTTAATATGCGTATAAGCGGAATATCTAGTTATACGATAGAACTTAATCAAAGTTCACAAATTATAAATATAACATCCGATAGTCAAGATGAAAGCATGGTTTTACAAAATATTTCATTTAGACGGCGAAATTTTGAAAATGTTTTAACCGAGTTATTAAAGAGTTATGTAGAGGAGCAAGGTATAACAGAAGAACAGCTAATTAACGATAAAATAACTTTTTCCATTTCAATGGATAGCAATGATACTAGTTTAAGGCAAAGATTAGAGCGTGCTTGCAAAAATGCTATGAGTGCTGCAAAACAGCATTGCCGAAATAGGCGCAAAAACGCATTAAATTTAGTTGCAAAATATCAAAAAAACTGATATAATATAATTGTTATGAAAAATTCACATAACAATATGATAAACTTAAAAGAGAGCAATAGCAAAGCAAGCAAGCAAGCAAGCAAGCAAGCAATTTTTAGCTTGTAGTTTTTTCTATTGTCTATCATATTTTACGGCTGTTTTCGCTATATAAGCGGAGGCGGCTTTTTTGTTGCGTTTTACGCAAAAAAGGAGTTTTTATGAAAAAGACATTATTAACAATCGTTTTGGCAATAGCCTTAAGCATGACAGTTGTTGCTATCTTTGCAGGTTGTGACTTGTTTAGCGGGGGCAATGGTGATAACGGTGCGCTTGTTGCTAATTATGACCATTTCTATATTGAGGATAATGAGGTGGTTGGTCTTACTGAATTAGGACTTCAGCAGACAATACTTGTTGTTCCTGCAAGCATAACATCAATAAACCGTAACGCAACTGCAACAACACCTAGCCCGTTTAGGCACTTGGTAGTGGAACATATGTTTACAGTAAAGTTTGAGGCAAACAGCAACCTTGAAATTATTGGCACAAATGCATTTTTTGGTGTTCATCATCTTGAGAGCATAACGATTCCTTCTAGTGTGACGACAATAAGATTGAGAGCATTTAATAGCGCAAGGGGACTACGCACAGTGAATTTTGAGTCGAATAGTAAACTTGAAACTATTGGTGAGTCTGCATTTTTTGACACCCCTCTGTTGCAAAGTATTACTATACCGGCAAGTGTTAGAAGTATCGGAACAAGCGCTTTTGCAGAGTCTATGGCTAATCCAAGTCAGTTGCATACAGTAAATTTTGAAGAAAACAGTCAACTTACAAACATTGGCAGCAGTGCATTTAGAAGCAGTGCATTAGAAAACATAGCTCTTCCTTCATCAGTAACAATGATTGGAAGTGGTGCATTTGCTGGCACAGCTTTAACAAGCATAAGCATTCCTCCATTAGTAACAAGTATTGCGGCGACTTTATTTGCAAATTCAAGTCTAGTATCAATCACTATTCCCTCAACAGTAATACACATTGGCGCTGGAGCATTTAGAGGAGCGACAAGTCTAACAAGCATAAACATTCCTTTTTCAGTAACAGAAATTGGGTGGGAAGCATTTTGTGGGACAACAAGCCTAACAAGCATAACTATTCCTGCGTCAGTAGCAGCGATGGGAGTGCGTGTGTTTCAAGGTTGGACAGCAGAGCAAACAATTCATATTCAAGGACGCACTGAAACGGAACTGCCAAGTGGTTTCCATTCATGGCTTTATGGTTCAAGCGCTAACATTGTTTGGAACGCTTAATAGAATACATAAAATTATTTTAAAAAGGAGGCAAAATGTTTTGTAAAAATTGTGGAAAAGATATAACAGATGATTCAAAATTTTGTGCTGGTTGCGGCAAGGGTCAAGATGTGACATTAACCATAGAGCAGGCAGAAAAATCACAAAAAGATGCTCAAATTGAATTTGCAAGAGTATGTGCAAAAAATGATGTATCAAAAAATTTCGCCCTTGTTATTATCACTATACTAACCTGTATAGGAATTCCGCTTTTGATGCTGATTCCATTTTTTAGTATTACGATTGAAATAGAGAGATATATTTTATATTCTGAAAGCTGGAATATTTATCAAATGATAAGTGGGAGGACGACGGGTGAGGGTACTTTTCTTGGATTATTTTCCTATGATGGAAATAGTCAATATACACCTTCAAGTGTAATAACATGGGAGGTTATAGTCTTTTTATTGTCTGGACTGATTTTATTGTTCTCTGTTGTAATGCTGATTTCAGTTATTAAAGGATTGGTCAAAGGAGAATACAGGATGGGCAGTCAAAAGCAAAATGATAAATTTGTAAATGAATTTATCAAGGATGAAAATAATTCTACTACTTTGCAGTCAGAATTTGAGAACCTATCAAAAGTCAAGGCAACAGAGTTTATTCCTGCAATAATAGGAAATCTAATTTTTTGGGCAGTCCCTGCAATACTTTTCCTAGTGGCTCATGTTCAATTTAGTTCCGTTTTAGTTGGCGGGGATGAAATTGTTTCAGATTTTATAGGTGGATTATTCCCCGTTATTTTTGCGGTATTTGCTGGACTGATTATTTTAGCTAGAACTTTAATTTCAGTTACTTTTAGATTGAAAATAGCAGAAAAAGCAAGAGATTTTTTTTAAAAAGATACCAATAAAACGTTATAGACAAGTATTATATTATTGCAAGGGTATCTTGCAAAGGAGATAAATATGAAAACAAAAACAAAAAAAATGCTGCTTGTATTACCCGCATTGTTCTTGATTATAGGTATCATAGTATTTGCTGGCTTTAGTATTAATAGCGGTGGTTTTGCATCTGGTGCACAAGCAAGAAATGACTCAATAGCAGCAAACTCTAATCGCAACTGTGATTATGACATGGAATATTGTCCTATGGCGCAAGGTGAGAATTGTCGGCGACATGATGGTGGATGTCAAAGAGGTGACATGGATGCAGGTCGTTGTGATAGAACAAATGGACGCAGAGAAGCAAGCAAGAATGCAGGAAGGTGCTGCTAACATTCTATAATTTGCTGTTTTAACTCTAAATTATCAAATTAACAGTTAAAAATCCATCTCAATTATTCTTGGATGGATTTTTTGTTATGTGCTAGAAAATATAGATGTGTGAAAAAATCTAAGCATTCTTAAAGAAAAATGGGGAGATAATCTAAAAAGAAGAAGCTATAGTGATAATTTTAGTTCCGTGGGTCGTAGAAAAGTAGTAACCCAACGAGAAAATTTATGAACAAGAAAATTATATCTTTGATTGATAGGGATAATGTGACTGGATGAAAAACATAAACTCAAAAAGGCATATCCAATTTAAATTTAGAGGATATGCCTTTTTAATAGTGTATGCTAAAGGCAAACGGAATTTTTAATGTTCTATATAAGTTTAAGTTCTAACAAATGTTAAGCATGTTGCAGATGAATCGGCATCTGACATAACTGTTATTCCGTTTGCAATACAGCGGTCATCCTTTTGAAAAAGACAAGGTGCAGTGCAGCCTACTTTGGTGTCTACTGAATAGTTTGCTGAGACAAAGTCAGAGCCTGCTTCAAACAATGATGCACTCTTTTGTTTATCAGGGCTGAAAGAAAGGCACTCTGAATTAGATCCTACTTTGATTGTCTTTGCACAGCAGCAATAACCTTTATTGTTTGTGCAAATTTTAAGTCCGCATTTTAAATCTTTCATAATTATAATTCCTTTTTATTTTTATTTTGTTTAGTGCCAATGAATTTTATCCTCAATATGACACAAGCACAATATATGTGCCGATGGGATTTTTATTGCATGATGTATATGCTGCATTCCTTATAAAGTCAGAATGACAAAGCTTAGGCTTATATAGGCGGAGCAGCTTTTGCAATTTGTGGATAGTTTATTTTTTATGTTGTGCTGTAAAAATTGTACCAATAGGTATTTGCTGCCTTGACTTTTGGTTAGGATGAAAAACTAAAGCACCTTTTCTTTAGTGCAGTGAAAGAATCTCATACTATCTTGCAAAGAAATCCGTATATAAAATAGGATGGGCTTTTTTGATTGTTTTAATGCATGAAAAAAGCAGTAATTATATTAAATTACTGCTTTTTGTTTGATTTATTTAGTTATTGATTACCAACCGCCGTTATTGTTGTTATTGTTTGGATCATTAGGATTGCCCCAATTTTGTTGGTTTTGGTTATTGTCCCAGCCTTGCTGTCCTTGATTAGGGTTGTTATTCCATTGTCCTTGGTTGGGATTGTTGTTCCATTGCTGCTGATTATTTTGGTTGATTACTCCGCCAATCTGGTTTGCTAAGTTTTGATTGTTCATATGATTCATATTGTTTGTTTGAGCCGCTGCAGCTTCTTGAATCTCTCTCATAATATTATGAGGATTTTTTACATACATAAACATAACTGATGTTGCAAAGCCCATGCCCATTCCGCTGTGCCTTGAACCGCTCATCATTGCCATATTCATAGAATGCATGCCCATCATGCCGCCCATTGTGCTAAACCAAACTGTGCCTGTATTATGTTTTCTGTCCAATAAAGAAACTCTTACATTAGAATTCATAAGTTGATTTAATTGAACAAATCTATAGTTGCGGCCAAATACTCCGCATTGAACAATTATGCGTTGATTTGTATAGCAATACCAGCGATTGCGATACCAAGCCCGCCCAGTCAAGATTTCAATTAAAAAGAATAAAACTACAATGCCTACCATTACAGCGATTGCTGCATATAAAAGTGCTGTGATGCCCTCAATTAAAGCAGGGATTAGCATGAATGCGCCAAAAGGCAAAAAGAAGATGAGCAGCGGCAAGTGACCGATTAAGCGGCTTGCCCAAAACCTGCTTTTGTCTGGCTTGAATACTCTGACAATGGTTTCACCATTATTAAGCATTTGATTAAAAATATCAGTTGTTAATTGTTGATCCATAAGTTGCTCCTTAAAAGTTTACTATATTAGTATGTTAGCAAAATAAAATATTTATGTCAACTAATATTAACCTATAATTTTTTTTAATTATATGCGCTAGGATATTTGACATAAAGGTTTTTATATGATATATTATCAAGTATGAAAATTTTTGGGAATATAAAAAAAATTATAAACACAACAGTTGATATAATTGAAAGCGATGATGAAAAAAAGCTTTTTGATGCAAATGATATAGACTATAAAAAACGCAAAAAAGAATATGAAATTAAAGAGCCTTCTTTTGAAAGACTAACAAGACCGCCGCTAGAAATGTTTGAAAGCACAAAAGCATTAAGGACAAGATTTAAAAGAAAAAAGGAAGCATTTTATACTGACGGCAAGGCAGACACGGGACAAGCTAGCATAAGCATCGTAGGTGATTTAATGTGTTCTGAAAGATTGCAAAAAGCGGCGATTAAAGGCAACACATATGATTTTAAGCCTAGTTTTAAATATGTACGGCCAATATTTTTAAAATCCGATTTAGTCATCGGCAACTTTGAAACAGTGCTTTCTCATTCTGCACCGTTTAGGCATGAGCTAACAAGTGCGGATTTGCGTATAGACGGAAAACCTCACCACAACTCACCTGTCACTTATTTAGATGCTTTAAAATATGCAAAATTTGACGTTTTAACAACGGCAAACAACCATATCATGGACTGTGCTTATAGGGGTTTATGTGAAACACTTAACCATATTGAAAAGTATGATTTTATTCATACTGGGTCTTTTAGGCATGAAAAAGAAAAAAGGCATACTATAATAAAGGTCAACGGCATAAAAATAGGCTTGCTTGCTTATTCTAGCAACACTTTGCAATTAGGGTGCAACGGCAAAGAAAAGTCCATGACACAAAAAGGTGTTGATACTGTTTTAAATTTTTGCAGACCAGAATTTGAAGAAGAAGTCAAAAGGATGCAGCAAGATGTTGACAGATTAAGAAAAGACGGCGCTGAATTTATCATTGTCAGTTTGCATTGCGGCATAGAATATGCAATGGCTCCTGTTAAAAGACAAGAGGATACGGTTAAATTATTTAGTGAAGCAGGTGTTGATTTTTTAGCATGCTCTCATACACACACACTGCAATCATATGATATAGTTGAAAACAGCAAAGGACACAAAACGCATGTTGTTTATTCAATGGGCAATTTTATTTCATCAATGGTAGGCAAAAGGATAGAAGGCTTTGATAGGATTGCTTTAGATCAGGCGGCTATATTTAACATTGACTTAAAAAGAGATGGCAGCGGCAAGGTTTCTATTGTAGATTATAATTATATTCCATGCAAGGTAGAAGATAATTATGACGGAGAAGAGTTTGTTATATTGCCGCTGGTTGCACCCTTTAATAAAAGTATCAATTTTAACGGACAAGAAAAAAATAAATCACAAATAGCATCTTATTTAGGTTCTAAAATAAAATGTTATAATAAAACGGAGGAAAAAAACATGGCAGCAAACGCAAACAAAAAATTGTGGGTATTTATAGTTGAAGGTGACACAAAATTCCACAACACAAGCAAGTACTATATCAGAGGAATAACACATGGTATAGATGTTAAGTTATTTATTGTGCAGTTGTGTGCAATTAAAGATGGCAAGCTTTATTATGATGGTAAATTGGTCAATGATTTGCCGCATATTGTATTGTCATTTAATAAAGTTTTTAGACCTGATTTAACAAACTGGCTTATTGAGCAGCCTGTTAGGATTATTAATAGACCACCAGGCATCCCTATTAGATACAGAAACAAAGTTGTGCATCAAAAGCTTTTAGAGGGCAAAGTGCGCATGCCAAAAACACTAGAATATGATAAAATGGTGGAATTTAAAGAAATCGCAAAAATTTTGCCTGTGCCTTTTGTTGCAAAAGCAAAGCATGGTGCTGGCGGAACAAGCGTTTGGCTTGTTCACAATGAAGAAGAGTATAAAAAATTGTTTGTGCATCGCAAAATAGAAGATATGATGTTTCAAGAGTTTATTAAAGCTACGCATGGTGTGATTTATCGTATAAACACAGTGGGAGACAAAGTAAGGACGGTTATTAAATGCGTGGGTGAAGAAGGCGATTTTAGGGCAAATCTATCACTTGGAGGCATTGGGTATAAAGAGTCGATTACTCCTGAGCAAGAAAAAATTGTCATTGAAACGGCAAAGCTTTTGTATGGAGAGGTGCTAGGATTTGACTATTTAATTGACGGTGATGAGCTTGTTTTTTGTGAGGCAAATACTTCTCCTCAAAATGTAAGCGTATACGTTGATGGATTTGATTTGGATTTTGAAATTGAGTATGATTGTGTTGATTATGTAAACGAGGTATTTAAAAAAGAATTTAATATGTAAACAAATTTTTCTAAGGAAATTTATTGATGCATCAAGCAAGCGATGAAAATTTAAATTTAGAGGACAACCCTAATGAAATACACAATACTCCGCCTATAGAAAAAATCAAAAAGGTTTCTGTTAGGCGGGTTTTGTCGTTTGCTATGCTAGGGATTGCTGTTGCTATTGCTATAGTTTTGATATGGGGAACACTTGCCGATAATGAGGTTATTAATATTATCAGAAACCCTAGGGGCATTATTTTTCCTGTTTCATTTATTGTCACTTATATTATGCTTTTAATAAAGCCGTCAAAGTATGCAAAAAATAAAGATGAGATTGCAAAGATAATTGCATCGTTTGAGGGCGAGAGCATGACTATAAAAGAAGTTGCCGGCAAATATAAAGAGGGCAAAAGTGATTATCAAAATGTTGAAGAAAAGTATATTATGCAAGAGGTTGCGCATAGAGTGATAGATTTATTGTGGGCGGGGAGATTGCCAGGATATAAATATGTTTTAGACATTGATTGTGTGGTTAGGGTGCATGAAGATGAAAATCAAATTATAAACAAAATAGAATCTTAAAATAAATGTTTAAAATAAAACTAAATTGCACAAGATACACTTATTATGAAAAAAATAATAGGTGTATTTTTATGCTTAGCATTTATGCTAGGCGCAACAAGCATGACAGCTGCAAGCGCAAAAGAGCATATCATTGATTGGGGGGTTACTCCTAACGATAAAGAGATGACTCCACAGATTCCTGATTTTGCAGGTACAATGCTGCAAAATCACAACGGGATTTTTGTGGGTGATACAAATCAAAAACAAGTGTATCTTACTTTTGATTTAGGATATGAGGCAGGATATACTAATCAAGTATTAGATATTTTAAAAGCGCATAATATTAAAGCGATTTTCTTTTTGTGCGGACATTATTTGACTGAAAACTTGCTTGTTGAAAGGATGATAGCTGAAGGTCATACTATAGGCAATCATACAAATAAGCATAAGGACTTGCCTAAGCAGACAGATGAGGCAATAAGAGCAGATATTGCTGAATTTGATGCTATGTACAAAGAAAAGTTTGCACACGGAAACAAATTAAAGCATTTTAGACCGCCTAGCGGTAGAATAAGTGAAAGAGTATTGAAGATTGCTAATGAAGAGGGTTTAAAAACGCTTATGTGGTCAAGTGCAATAGTAGATTGGGGCAAAGCAGAAATTGACGCAAAGGCTAATAGTGACAAATTGATTAGACGCACTCATCCTGGCAATATTATTTTATTGCACATAACAAATGCAGGGACACCAAAGATGCTTGAAATGTTGATTGGGGGTTTGAGTGAAAAAGGGTATACTGTTGGTGATGCGGGGGCGCTTTAATATAATTTTATAAGCTGTTTGAATATAAAAATAAGTAGAAGGGAGTGTTAACGACACTCCCTTTTTATATAATAGCGACACTCATGGCAAATACTCTTTTATAAGATGTGCATGATGCAGAACTTTTTTTAAAGGAGTGAGATGCTTGCACTATGACAAAAATTGAATTAGCAGGATGGGGAAGAAGTTTAATACAGCATGACAAAATTTAGATTTAAGCAGAGTAGTTTCTAGTATTTATTGAACCAATTTTAAATTAATATCATTCTGTAAGAATCTCTTCTTTGTTCCTTTTGTTAGTGCTATGGTTGACTAAAGTCTCATTTTTATAATTTTTTTCAAGTATTCTAAAAATTATTTGACACACAAACTAAACTATGATATATTTTGGGTTATGGCAAAACAGAAAAAAGCTCCTAATTTGATGTTTAAAATCTTAAGAGGCATCATGAAACCTATGTTAAAAAGAAAATATGGTGTGGAGGTTGATAGGTCTATGCATAAGACATTAAAAAGACCATGTTTTATTTTGTGCAATCATCAAGCTGCTTTTGACCAGTTTGTTATGGGATTGGCATTTAAGTTTGGAATAAATATTGTGGCAAGCGATGCAATTTTTAGACATGGTTTTCAAAGCTGGCTTATGAAAAAACTTGTTAGACCTATTCCTATTACTAAAGGGCAATCTGATGTGCAGGCTGTTAAAAAAATGATGCAGACAGTCAAGATTGGTGGGACTGTGGGAATTTTTCCTGAAGGCAACAGGTGTTTTTTTGGTGAGACCATGACAATTGGACAGGGAACGGGCAGATTGGCAAAAATGCTTAAAGTTCCGTTAATATTAATGCGTATGGAGGGCGGATACTTTGCTAAACCAAGATGGAAAATCCAGCCGAATAAGGGTATAGTTAAAGCAGGGGTAGTAAAAATATTAAGCGTAGAAGAATTAGAAGGGATGACTAATGAAGAGGTTCAGAAAACAATAGAAGAAAATCTTTATCAAAATGATTTTGAATTTAATAAAGATGCAAAGATTAAATTTTTAGGAAAGGCTAGGGCAGAACATTTAGAAAGTATTTTATTTTATTGTCCTAAATGTCATGCTTTAGATTGCATGCATTCAAAAATCCATGATTTTTACTGTACAAAGTGTGATTTAAAAACAGGCATTGATGAATATGGATTTTTCTATGATGGTGACAGTGTGCCTCAAACGATTTTAGACTGGTCAAAACTGCAATTAGAATTCATCAAAACTATTGATTATTCACCATACAATGACAAGCCTATCTTTTTTAATGATGATATAATTTTATCAAAGGCTATAAAAGCAAAAAAGCAAACGGATGCACAAAAAGGCGACATAAAGCTGTACAATGACAGGTTTGAATTTTGCGATACTACAATTTATTTAAAGGATATCAAAAACTTATCTATTCAAGAAGTAAGAAAACTGCAAATTTATACAAACACAGACATATTTGTAGTGGATGCAAAATTAAAAACTAATTTAGTCAAATATATGATTGTTGGGTATCATTTAAAGAATGTGAGTGAAGGCAAGAAGGATGAATATTTTGGATATTAATTTTTAGTAAGTATGGGATTCTTCATTTTGTGATTAAGCAAATCAATAAGTTTAATGGTTATACTATTAGCAGTTTCTATGATTATTTGTTCTATATTTATTAGCCAAGGAGCGTCAAGCAAGCGGGCGGGCGAAGCCCGCACATTTGACTTGACCGACGAAGGCTAACAATACCCATTATTTTTGTTATCCTATAAAGAATCTCATTTGTTATGATTTTTTATAGTATAGGAAAAATTGTCTGCGTGAAAAGGATAAGCTAACTCAAAAAAGCCGAACCTCTAAGTGAGGGAAGCGGGCTAAAGACCACCTTTTTTATGGTATATCAGATTTTGTAATCCTTTAAAGGAGGAGTTAAAAAAATTTATGCAAAATAATTTAATATCAAATGTAATCAGTGATTTTTATTGGCGGGCATTTGGAGCAGGGCAATTTGCTTGGGGTGTTGTGATAGTGCTGTTGATAGGAACCATGCTTATCCTAGCCAACATATTGCGCCGCAAAGTAAAAGTCTTTAGGCGTGCATTAATGCCTACTGCTGTTCTTGCAGGATTATTAGCACTTTTAATAAAAGAAATAGTTTTTGCTGTCACTTCAGTTGAAAGTCTTTATGTAAACAGAATGATAGAATCTTATCACTATTATAATGGTGAAAGAATAAATGTTTATCGTTTTACTACAACCTTTGGTGAGCTATTTAGCAGTGTCCTAGCAGGTGTAATTTTTCATGCATTGCCTATTGCTTTCATTGCACTTATGCTTAGAGATAAAAAAGATTTTATACAAGAACACACCATTGGTGAGAAAAAAGCAAGGCGTGCGGGGGCATTAAAAAGCGGAAGTGTATTAGTTTCAACTTATATGCTGCAAGCTGTTATTGGTTTGATTGTCACTATTGGTTTAGCATTTGTTATTCCTCAATTATTGCCTGGGGCAGGATTGTTTTTGCCATTAGGTTTTGGACAAGGTCCGCCGCAAGCATTTGCTATGGGAGGAATATGGAACGAATCTACCGACTCAAATTTATGGCAAAATTTTGCTTTGACTATTGCGGCTTTCGGCTTTTTGTTTTCATCCATCCCTGGTGTAATAATGGTAAATCGCATTGCAAGGAAAAAAGGCATTGAACGCAAAAAAGATGAGTATACGACCGTTGCGGATATGCCTCCGCAGCAATTTGAAGAACCTAATGAAGTCCCGCTATCAGAGAGCATAGATAAATTCACGCTGCAAGTATGTATGGTGATGGGTACTTATTTACTCACTATTGGATTAATATTTGTGCTGGACATCTTGTTTAGATTAAGCGGAATAAATTTTTTAATTGATTTGATTCCTACTTTTTGGGGTTTTTCTTTTATGATTGCTATGTTTGTTGCATTTATAGTTAAGGCAATTTTAAGAAAGTTAATGAAAAAGAAAGTCATGCACAGAAAATATCCAAATACCTATATGATGAATAGGATAGCTGGTTTAGCATTTGATGTGTCTATTGTGTGTGCGCTTATGTTAATAAGTGTTGTGGCTTTAGGGTGGCTATGGATTCCGGCAATTTTAATGGCGGCATTGGGCGGAGTAGGCACGGCTGTTTGGCTAAGGTTTATTACTAAAAGGGTGTATCCTAATTATAAGGATGAGGCATTTTTGGCTATGTATGGGTTGCTGACAGGTACTATTGCATGCGGTACAATTTTATCAAGAGAGATTGACCCAAGTTTTAAGACGCCTGCTACAGAAGATATGGTTATAGGATCGGCAGGGGCGGTTGCACTAGCTTTTCCGCTTATTATTTTAGTGCCGATGGCGGCGGTAGGGAACAACTTTTGGTGGATTTTTGGTGTGCTGCTAACATATGGTATGATTTTAGGATGTTTATTATTAAATGTGCATAAAAAGATTTTTAAAAGGAAGGGGAAAGTGTCGGCAGAGAGAGTTTTAAGTATTGAAAGCGAAGACAGCGTGGAAAATATTAAAGAAGAATAATAATGCAGATTAAAGAGTGTTTTGTTTTAGTGTAATCTAGCTATTGGCATGACGCGTCATGATACAGAGTTTCTTGTTTAAAGAAGAGATGCTTACAGCATGACATAAATTTGAATTATCATATAAAGATGCTTGCTATTCAACTTTAAATTGAATTATGTCATGCTGTAAGCATCTCTTCTTTATTTCCTATTTGTATGCTAGTTGTTAAAGTGAAGAATCTCTATTGTTTGCAATAAATAAAAAATGAGAACAAACATATTTCTTGTTCTCATTTTTTAGTGGGTTAAATCTCTAAAATGGCGGGTCTATTGGTCCTGCATTTGTTAATTTTTCCACCACTACTGCTCTGTCATTTAAATACTTTATGCCTATGCTTCTGTATGGTTTAAATGCAATCGGATTTTTATGATTATGAAGAAAATAATACCTGTGATATTTATAATTTAATAATAAGGATTAAAGCTTGAAGCAGCAAATTTATTGTGGTTTTGGAATAAGAATTTCACCATGTTCTTTTTCAAACTCTCTTATATACTTTTCAATAGCATATTCCATTTGAGCGTTAAGAGAACGAAGTTTTATTTCTGCTATATATTTAATTTTTATGTGAGTATCTTTTTCTAGTCTAATTTGTGTGACTGATTTGTTATTATCCATAACTATAGTGTATACAATATGATACTATTTTACAACTAAAAAATAGTTGTAAAATAGTTATAAAATAACACTAAATTAATTGACGATTGTGTTTTTTAATGTTATCATAGTTGTATATTAATATTATTGAGAGGTTAACCAAATGCAAAAACAAGTAATTGAGACAGCATCGATGACAATTCAAGAAAGCATAATGCTAGAATTGGCAAAACTAGCGGTACAGATTAATAAAAAGGCTATAGATATTATAGAGTTAATTGCTAAAACATGTGATGAAAATCCAAAAAATCAAAATAATGAGGCAAATTAAAGTTGAGTAGCAAGAAAATATTGAATAATTGAGAAAATAAAGAGGGCATATGTTAAGTATATCCTCTTTATCTAAAATGGCGGGTCTATTGGTCCTGCATTTGTTAATCTTTCCACTACTACTGCTCTGTCATTTAAATACTTTATGCCTATGGCTTCTAAATTCTTTAAATATGCAATTTGCGCTGGTCTGAATGTATAATGAGAAACTCCCTCTTTCCATTGTTCTTGTTCATCTTGATACCTAAATCTAATCGCAATCCAACGTCTTGACCCCCATTTTGACCAAAATGTTTCTTCTATTAGTGCATACGCAAACACCCCGTTTTTAACAACATTCTTATCTTTTAAGAAAAACACCAAATTAAAAATTATACCAAAAAGTGCTAAACATAGAAGCCCCAAAACAACCAAAGGTGCACCAAAATGCGGAGGTTCAAAAAACTCAAAATACCCGTCCTCTCTTGACATGGCGACAATAAAATAAGTCCTGCCGCTTATATCGCAATCCCACTCTAGCGCTTCTCCGCCTATAGGATAAGTAATTGGATGACCTATATCATCTGTACTAAACCTAATCTGTTGTCCTTGTATATCGGTGCTAGTATAAATGCCTGTCGTAACTCCAGTAAACCACTGTCCATCCAATTCAAACTTAAAACGCCACCTTTCTAAACCGCCTTGTCCGCCAAAACCTTCTTCAATGCTAAAATATACACTTGTTCTGCCTCCATAATAAATTTGTCTAAACTCTCTTCTGATTCCTCCAATCCAGCTAAAAAGCCAAGCAACTGCAATGATAAGTACTGCTGCTAGAATAGAAAAAATTATTATATTGCTAATCCTTTTTCTGATCATTTAAAAACCTCAGATGTTTGTTTAGTGTTTTTATTATGACAATAAAACTAATATCATAAAAAATCATGAGCAATGTGCCCAGTATAGCTAAAACTATATATCCAATAATAATACCATCTAAAAGATTAAATATATGTTCTAGGCTTATTCCAAATAAAAAATCACCCATAAAAGACTGCATTGCAAAGACGATTAAAGCAAACATTATATTAAAAAAGACTATTATTATCCCTAATCTGATTAGGATAGTTTTTTTTGCTGAATAGGTGATTTTTTTGATTGAAAAAGCTAAAATAGAGTAGGGGGCGGCTAAGAAAGCAGCAAATATAAAGACGGCGATTAGTCCGCCTGCAATAAAAAAAGTAAGAGTAAGAGTGGCGGCAATGGATAAAAAGCCATGTATGATACTGCATTCAAAAGCGATATAAAAGCATAGCGCAGCTAAAAGAATGGGAATTAATTGAATGGATAAAGATACGCTTATGGCTAATGAAATGACGGCTATTGAGGTTGCTATTGCCGTGTATGTCAGTTTTTTTGTTTGGGACATATAAATTATTTGGTGCAGGTAGAGGGATTTAATAAAATATAAATTTTGTGATTTATCTACAGCAGCCTGAAGCAAAGCAGCATAAACACTCCATGCATGCCCAAGCTTGACAACAGCGGCATAAAGCATTGCCTGCTGCTTCTGCTGGGCGGCCTCCGTGCATGTTGTTAAAGTTTCCTTGTCCGCCTACTGATTGAGGGTTGATATTTGGATTGCCCATAACATTGTTAAGGCGTGCTGCCGCTTCTTGATATTTTGTGTTATTAGGGTCAAGTGAAATAGCAATGTTTAAATGATTGCGGCTTTCTGTCAGCCACTCACGCTTATAATATACTATAGCTTGATAATAATGCCATTCGGCATCACGGATAGTAATTGAATCTAATTCACTTTGTGCCTCAGTGAATCTGCCGCTTTTTATTAAAGCTTCAACAATAACTAAGCCCCCGTCTGCATTAAAAGAACCATCTGCATTTTGTGATGCGCCCATGCTTCTTTTGTGCATATCTTGCTTAATAAATTGCCATGCATCCTCTAACTCCATTAAGCGTCTTGCACCTTCATTGCCTGCTTCGCCCTCTAAAAAGCGTTCTTCAGAAAACCTTGCACGCAATTCTTGATAGCGTGCAATTAACATTTCATCAGGACTTGCGGCTGGCAGACCTAGTATTCTGTATGGATCTTGCATTTTGAATAATAACTCCTTTTTTTTAAATTAAACTCTAACTTTTTTCAACTTTTTCTCTGATTCAAATAGTTCTTTTACTTTTTTTCTTAACCCATAATGTACAATATTTTCAATTAATCCAAAACTTTGATTAAATGCTGTACAGTTAAAACTTTCTATAGCACGATTGACTGTTGATGCGAAATAAAATTCTAAGTCGGCATAGTTATCTAGTATGAATTTTTGTCTGCTAATATATTTTCTAGCCGCTAAAAACGGATTATAGCGCTTTTTTTTATGGTCTTCGCAAACATCGTCTAATGCGTCTGCTAAATATATAAACTTGCCTACATTATATATTATTCCCAGATTGTTTTCATTTGCCTTTTCTTCTAATAAAATTCTAGCGCAATCTTTCATCATGGATGCAAAGCAATCTGCAACTTTGTCTATGGATGATTCATTATTTTTTTCATAGTCACGAAGTATAGTATAGTATCTTTTGACAACTTCAGCCATTTTAGGCTCTCTTATCGCAGCTTTGTTTCCATGTTTTTTGAAAAATCTGTAGACGGGCTTAGAAAGCAGTTCTTTATCCAATACATTGTCTTCTGCTTTGCACTCTGCCATCAGGATATTTAAATCAGCGATACGGCACAATAGGTCATTTGTTTGTATGGTAGGTTTTTTGCGAATAGGATTGCCTATGCAGCGGCATTCTAAAAAGTCGGTGGAATAATCAAGTTGGTCGGATACCAATATAGCAAAAAAAGTGGCGTCATAGTTAATAGAAAAGCGTGCGGCTTGGTTAAAGTTTTTTTTTATGGCAAAGCACAGGCCGCAATAAAATGCATGAAATAATACCTGCTCTTCATTTTTGATAATTGATTTGTCGGGTAATACATAACCGTACATAAATTTATTATTAGTGGTTTTTTATAATTTAAGAGATAGCTTTATCGTATTAATACTAAACAATAAATCCTATCTTTTTCTTAACTTTATCCAATGTCCTATAAGCGCTTAGTCTTGCTTTTTCTGCACCAGTTTTCATTATGCTTTCTAAATAGGCTTTGTCATTAATAATGCGTTTATATTCTTTTTGAATTTTACCTAAAAAGTCAGCCACGCACTCTCCTGCGCTTAGTTTAAAATCTGCATAAGAAAACCCAGCAAATTCTTTTTCTGCTTCTTTAATAGTGACATTTTTAAATTGAGAATAAATAGTCAACAAATTGCTTATTCCTGGCTTTGTAGTTTTAGCCTTAATCTCTGTTTCGCTATCTGTCACACATTTTTTAAATTTGCGCATGATATCGTCTTTATTGTCTAATAAGAAAACTATTCCGTTAGGATTATCTCCAGTTTTGCCCATCTTAGACTTTGGTTCTAAAAGTGAGAAAACTTTAGCACCCGTTTTATTGAAAACGCCGTCAGGTACAGTGAAAGTAGGGGAGTATTTGTTGTTGAATCTTGTTGCTAGATTTCTAGCTAATTCTAAATGCTGCTTTTGGTCTTTCCCGATAGGCACAAGGTCAGCCTGATAAAGCAAAATATCTGCTGCCATTAAAACAGGATAATCAAATAAGCCCACATTTACATTTTGTTTATTTTCTTTGGACTTTTCTCTAAACTGAATCATGCGCCTAGCTTCACCCATCATGGTGTGGCAGTTTAGTATCCAAGTTAACTCTGCATGCTCTTTAACATGCGATTGAATAAACACCGTGCTTTTGTCTGGATTTATCCCGCACGCTAAAAACAATGCAAGCATGTCAAGAGAATTTTTGCGTAATATAGCAGGTTCAATATCTATCGTAATACTATGCATATCTACGACACTATAAAAGCAGTCGTTATCTTTTTGTAGTTCTATCATGTTTTTAATGGCACCTATATAATTGCCGATAGTTAGTTGCCCTGTTGGCTTTAAGCCAGAGAAAACTCTTTTTTGTTTTGTAGTAGTTATTGTATTTGTATTTTCCATTTTATAAATCCTTTTGCCCCACCCTCGTTATTGCGAGGAAAAATGCATAACATTTTTACGAAGCAATCTAGTTATAGTATAATAATAATTTAATCACTTATCGATTTTCATAATAACTCTCATATATAAAAGCTATCACTATATTTTTGCTGCGAGTTAGATTTGAAACAAGCACAGCTTCTTGCCAATAATAAAAAGTATTCCATATATCAACATCACTTTACTCAAAGTAAGGAATATTGGCTGCTTCTTCCCAATTATTGTTTCTTAAATATTCAGCCATAGCATTGGGATTGTTTAAGGCTCTTGGCGGGCTAATATCAGAGACATTATTATCGCAGGCGACAAACATAAACGCTGTTGATATGATAATGATTGTTATTATGCCGATTAATAATTTTTTCATTTGCATCCTCCTGCTTTAATATTGAAAAATCCCGCTAAATTAAAATTTACTTCAGTTTTTTTAACAATCCCACAATCCTTTCTAGTCCTTTTTTAATCATTTCATCGCTAGTTGCATAGCTTAGCCTAATAAAATTATCTGCGCCAAAGCTTTCTAATGGTACTACTGCTACAAGCGCTTCATCCAACAAAATTTCTGCAATACATTGTGCTCCCTTTAATTTTCTTCCGTTCAATTCTTTTCCAAAATAAGGTGATACATCAATCATTATATAAAATGCTCCGCCCGGGCTTATAATATTAAGCCCGGCATCCCTAATAATTTTAGCCATCATATCTCGTCTAGCTTTAAAAACGGTGTTCATTTTAGATAAAAATTCATCGCCTCTAGGGTCAGTCAAGGCTTTTTGCGTTGCGTATTGAGCAATACTGTTAGGATTTGATGTAGCATGCGATTGGATATTGCCCATGGCTTTTGCTGTTTCTAGTGTGCTAGCTGTATACCCGATACGCCAGCCTGTCATAGCATAAGACTTTGACACACCGTTGACTATGACGGTGCGTGCTTTGATTGCTTCACTATAGCATGCTATTGATACAATCTTTGTTTCATAAGATAATTGGTCATAAATTTCATCAGAGATTATGACAATATCTTTATGATTTTCTAATTCTTTTGCCAGTGCAAAAATTTCATCCTTAGTATAGACTATTCCGCTTGGATTTGATGGATTATTTAAAATGATAGCTTTAGTTTTTTTAGTGACAGCTTTTTTTAGCAGGCTAGGGGTAAGCTTATAGTTTGCACTTTTAGTATCAATTGCTATTGGAGCAGCATCACATAGTTTGACTAGCTCTGGATAAGTGAGCCAGTATGGGGCAGGGTAAATTACCTCATCACCGCTTTGCACAACTGCAGCAAGGGCATTGTATAAAGAGTGCTTTGCACCGTTTGATACAATGATTTGGTTAAAATCATAATCTAGACCTTGATTTTTTTTGATGTCTAAGGCTATTGCTTTTCTTAAATCAGGTGTGCCTGATGCATCAGTATATCTAGTGATACCTTTATTTAAAGCCTCAATAGCGGCTTCTTTGATAAAATCAGGAGTATCAAAATCAGGTTCTCCCGCACCAAAAGATATAATGTCAAGACCTTCTTTTTTCATTTTAGCAGCTTTAGCAGTAATTGCAAGAGTAAGTGAAGCCGATATGCCTTTTGCTCTGTTGGTTAAATTCATTTTAATCCACCCTAAAAGATTTTTATATATAATAACACAATAAAAATAAATAAGCAAACTATTTGGGTTGATTATTTTTAAAAATTGTTAATTGCAAATTGTTTGAGTGTTATAAAAAGAGATTGTTGCTTGTCCCGTTCTATCTTTAGGGATTGGATAAATCGAAGGAGGATGACTTAAGTTTAATGGTTATGTTATTGTGGTTTTTGCCCTATTTTTCTATACTTATTTTTGTCATGTTGTAAAGATTGTGACAAGAGTATATATGTATAGCGGAATAAAGAGTAAAGAAGAGATTCTTACAGAATGACAAAATTTTAAACATTTCATTAAATAGCCCTGGTCTTGAAAATAAAATAGGAAAGTCTAGTGGAATCTAT
>Ga0136643_10001722_pt1 | contig 27311 bp, 13 predicted proteins | sample TergutLab28metaG_FD_96883 | JGI IMG/M metagenome (GOLD analysis project Ga0136643, IMG submission 96883) | Labiotermes labralis P1 segment gut microbial communities from Petit-Saut dam, French Guiana - Lab288 P1 (version 3) (version 3) | ecosystem: Host-associated > Arthropoda: Insects >... | reverse complement strand
TTTTTTTTTTTTTCCTATTTTTTTTTTCTATATTCTCCCCTCTTTCTCTATATATATATATATATATATATATATATATGTTCTCTCTTGGTTTCATATTGAAGAATGTCTCTGTATAGTTACAATAAAGCCTGAACCGTTTACACACACGTGAAACGAACATCTTAAACCCCTGTCACATTAGATATAATGTGAAAATTAATTTAAGATTGTCATCCACTACGGAGAAGAGATGTTGACAAACAATATAAGAAGTGACAAGAAAGATTAAGAGAATGACATTAATAAAAGCACTAAGATAGTGAAGAACGAGGAAAGAGAAGGTAATGTTGAGGACAATGACTGGAGAAAGGGAACCGAATGAAATTCATAAGAGAAAGAAATGAAGAAATAGGAGAACAAGAAAATGGAACAAGTAATGTTGCAAGAATACTGTCTCCTGAGACGTGGCCCCTTACAGCGTGATAGAAATTTTGCTGAATAACTTTTGCATTTATCTTCTCTACCCTGAAGGATTTTGCACTACATTTCTCCGAAACGTCGGCCAGTTCCTACCAGATTAGAAGGAATCGCATCCAATACCTCAGCCGTCAGGAGCCTACATCTCAAAATTTATTCTTTTTTTCCACTGTGTTCCCTGCAGTATACATTACTAAACTATTTGGAACGTTCCTTCTCTACTTGAAACTGTCTATTTGCCGTTCGATTATTGAATAGTTCTCTGCTTTGTGTCTATTATATCCTGTGTGAGTCTACCCTTACTATTGCCACCCTTAGGGAAGCCAATATTGATTCAGCAGATGAGGGGTGGCTTTGCGGTCTCCGATAAGCTGTAACTTCCATCTTGCTGACAAGCAATCGATAAGCAAGCAGCCCACTTCACTTAACATTACAGTATTTTCGTCTTTAATATTTGGGTTGAAGTTTTGATGCATAACACAATAGGCCTAATTTCAATAGTGTTATTGATAGTAGTATTGAAAATACATGTTTATAAAAAAAGAATGTGAAAAATAGACGATGGCTGTGATCATATTTAATTATTACAGTATGTTTTCGCTTAACAACATTCACTGTAAATATCAGCGAAGTCCACTGTAGCGATCTACAAGCCTTGCATCCGTCGTACCTTGACTGGTAATGTCGTAATGAATGAATGCTGCTGCGAACGTAAACTTTTAATGTATGTGGGCCCGAGGGAAACAGCATCCATTCTGAATTTTGAATAGCAGTGTGAAAGTGATTTCAAATTTTCTGCGCTGCTACACAGCCGCATTTCGAGTTAGCTACAAAATCACATTCGCACGATTGTCCTTTGACATACGTTGTTGGTTTTTTTTAACAAAGCTGTATTAGTTGCTTAGGTAAGGAAAAACAGTAACATTTACAGGCCTGGACTAGAGGTTGAGTCTCCCAGATTTCTGGACAATTGACGCATGATGGTGGTAAAGTCAGCCCTAAGCGCCGGCCGCCTTTACTCCGAGGCAATATTCCTGGTTCTCATTTCTGAGTTGAACTCAGGGCCATAGTGCGGCCGGAAGGATTACGCCTATGAAAAATTCGAATGACACCGGGACCTACCGGCTGGCAGCACAGGGCCTCGACCCACTGCACCACTTAGTGTTCCCATTATTTACTTAGATTATATAAAATTTAAAGTTAGTTTGTCTGTGGGTGTGACCGAAGAGTGTGTAGGACGTAGGAGTATAAATTCTCATATTCTGAACTTCGGTATTAGGTGATGCGAGTGGGTAAGTCGATACCTGACCGTTTAACCTCCGAAAAAAGCACCAATTTATTAGGAACCTGGGTGGACCCTAAAGCCGGCCAGGGCATTTTCGAAACGAGAAAATTAGTTGGCCCTGAAGTGAGTCGAACAGTTGGGTTATAGGCTCATAGGAATGCACTGTCTTAACATTGTCCTGAGGACTGAGAAGCACCACAGTATTTATCACTATAGATAATAACCTAGACTAAATTCGAATTGTAAAACTTCGGGAACACAAAAGAGAAGTAATATCGAACACAGAGCTACCTACAACTTGTCATAAACCATTCATATTGAAATGAATTGTGTTAAACCCATTTAAAAATGTTCAGTAAAATGAACGCAAATGTCTCTAATCCGATATCTAATTCTGTAGAAGACCACTAGCAACTGTTACAGTACATGTGTTATGTAATAAGTAAAAAGTCTTAATTGCAACGGCTGAATTCGGAGTCTACTATATAGGCTGATGAAGATCGATCGTGCAGAATTCCAGCAGCAGTAAAATATGCCAGCCACTTGATAATTACATGGAATGCATTGTGTAGGGTATTTTATTAACATGAGTAATTCACAAAGGTTATATAAGGGACTTATAAAGTGTAGGCGGAAGTTGTCTTCATAGAGCCTTTTTGTTGTTAAAAAAGTTACTATTCCTGAGACCTACATATGTATGTAAATAACACTACAGTGGACTTTAGGAATATACAGTGTGAGACAGACTGCATTCATGTGACCCATGTTAGGATTTTACTTGACCAGATTTTGAAAGAATGTTCTCTGTCGTGTAGGCAGTTAGTAATAGAAGACCTTTGGTTAGAACACGCCTGGGCTAAAACAGGGTTTTAGAACTAGGAAGAATAGAGAGAAAAAGCAGTAGAAGAAAAGAAAGAGGTCTAAATTTGGAGGCTGAAAATACAGAGCGGGTGACAGTCTCTACGACGGTAAAGGAGCGAGGCATTTGCTGATAGACGCTAAGGAATGTTGATGGAGTTAGACACCTCATCGTTTTTTATTTTTCAATTCACTCATTCCCTGTACTGTGAAGGGGACGGATGAAGGGGTAGAAGATACCATTTCTGAGGGGTTGAAATGTCACCTCAGCCATATCTCGGCACTTCATCATACTTCTCCCCCCACCCTCTTCCCATTGTGTGATCACACATCACAATCAGTGGTGGTCCGAGGATGAATAATGGCGTCACAGGAAGTTACGTCATTCAGTGGGAGGAACCGTTTCTTTGCAAATCACATCACATCTGTTTCTGGTTTGTCTTCAAGACATTCTGTCAACACCACAAGACTTTTTCCATCTCTGTTAAATCATCGTAGTACTAATTTTCTTTCCCTTTTGGAAGGTTGTCTCTCAACTTTCTAGTTCTCTATTTTAGTTTTTCCAGAAGCAGACAGGAATGTTCTGCAGGGCGCGATGGAAGTAACTGGAGTGGAAACACCGGAATTTAAAAAATTCTGGTCGCTTGTTATTGTACCAGGTTATTTAGGGAGGCGTTCATACCATGTCCTGACAATCCGGAAGGATGTAGTTTTAATTCTGGTTATTACAAGTAAGTTAATGATCTACACCAGCGATTGTTCACTTCCAGGAGCACATGAACGTCGTGTTGTCTGCGAATCACTGTAAAAATGTAATTATTTGTGCCATCATTGCAAAGAGTTACGACTAATTCTAAACTATCATATTCTATTACGCAGCGCCAGCAGGATGACTTTTAAATTAGAGATTAGCAAGGAAATTTAAAATTATAAATCTCAATTTGTAACTTTTTATGTTGCGAAGATTTAAAACACTTTCATTTCTCGATTTCAAGGGCGGGACATTGTTTGCCAGCTCGTGGAAAACCAGTTCCGTCCCAGGGTATATTTGGAATTCACTGGCTCAGACTGTACAGGATCGGATGGCGTGATTAGTGTAGTACACTACTACTGTGGATCTATAAGCCACATGTGAACCACGATCTTTATCTGCTTGCAGTTTCACAGCACTGACCTGCACACTCCACAGTTTCAAAGATAAGATATCTTGCTGCTAATTGCCAGCACCCACAGTCGTGTCGTTTCGTTGATTGCTTTCACCGCGTGGACCCCAATTTTTAATTATGGGTCATGCACCTGGCGTCATGCACTGCGCGTAAACTCTTTGACGGGCAACTTAGTCGCCATGCATCGGAAGAAATGGGAAGGGCTTACAGGACAATTGTACGAAGCGACACATTGTTCCGGCAGCATTTTCACTGAACTCGTGTCAAATACAGTGCTATATAAAGCAGGTGTATTGTAAGTTGCATAAATCTTGAGGTATGTATGTATTCAGTAAACACGTTATTTCGGGAAGGGCTATACTCTGGTCTTTAAGTCACTGGTAGTACTTTTATCGGCAGATATTTTTATTCTTAATTTTCGTCCTAGTAACTACAGGTGGGACCAAACCATGAAACTTTTGTACATAAACTGCTACACCATTAGCAAACCTTGCTGTCATGTGTGTAGTATTCGGGAGGTCTGGGTTTCAGGAATCGGCCTGCACACCAGCTACACTGCCTAAGGTTTATCAAAGATTACACTGGTACTTTGGTGACCGCGGTAGCACAGTGGTTAAGGTGCTATGCTACAAATCGGAAGGTCGCTGGTTCGATTGGTCAAAATGGAAGTTATATCTGTTGCCAAGCAGGAGCAGGAGAGTAGGGAACTACCTCGCACTACTAGACACTACATGACGACAGCATTCAACTGCCGAGCAGGAACAGGAGGATGCGAACAGAAGGACGTTATAGGTAGAGGGAATGGGCCAGGAAACTGGCAAGAGAGCGAAAAATAATGGAGGACTAACGACCCCTCCCCGAGCGCACATGACAGGCACAGCCCCTGGCAGCACGGAGAAACACGTAACCACACCGTATTACCGTACTTAAACAATCAAGATATGATGTACGCAACTGTCTATAAGATAGTAATAGGAAGAGTACATTGCTCTATATGTCGAGAAGAGAACATGTAAAACATGCGAACAATAAAAAAAAAATCCCAACTGGTGTCATTGAATTTTTCATTGACATAAAATCCTTCCGATCGCACTATGGTCCTGAGGTCGACTCAGCCTCTAACATAAAACAGTACCAGGAGTATTTCCTGGGGGTAAAGGCAGCCGGTGCATAAGGCTGACAACCTACCACCATCCTGTGCCGTTGTCACGAAATTTGGGAGCCTTAACTTCCTGGAACTCTCTGGGCCTGTCCAGGCCTGTAATTGGACTGCTTTACCTTTACCTTTTACACTGGTACTTTTGGTAAATTCCTCGACTGTACCTCAGAACTCTTACGGTCACGACAAAATCCTTTCGACTATATGCTGACAACATCAACAAGAAACCTAGAATAAGTAAGGGAAACTTGAGCTTTCCACGGCTGTAAATGTCAGGATTAGTGTCATTCTGGATGTGACACCGTGTGGTTTGGAACAAAGTAAAAAGATTTCGGACTGCGTGCTGCTTCCACTATCAGCACAGAAGAACTTTCTAACCTAAACATGGAAATAGCACTTTCTCCGAAAAATTGTTACCTATCTACTCTAGAAAGTGTGTCATCCCCGTTGTGTGTGTGAAACTAGGAAAAAGGTATGTAGTCAAACTCAACTTTAAGTTGTGTTTGACTACATACCTTTTTCCTACCTATCTACTACATAAAGAGAATTATTTTCCACCAGAAATTTATCGTCAACAATAAATAAGAAACCTCTATATTGAAATGAGACTGCACACACACACAAACACAGTACACAACATAATGGAGAAGGTAAAGTAAATGCGAAACAGGAGAAGGAAATTAGATGGATGAAAGGATGGATAAACAGACAGAAAAATGGAAAGCAGAAAGCGAACGTCCGTTTGGGTAGAAGACCGAAGGAGACGATCTCGTGGCTTTGGGAGTCATTCGGACCGCTCTGCCCAGAAGGGCTGAGGGATTCAGATGCGGCAGAATGGGGGCTTGGAACTCGCGCTTATTCAAGACCTGAGGGCGACAGACAAATTAATTGGAGTTGGGACGTTTGTTTCCTCAGAGTTAAATGGAGCGGTGCGAAGGCAGAAACTTGCCGAGAGACGGTGATAGTAGGCGCCGTTGTAATGGTGGGGCTAGCTGAGCGGCTCTGTAGCTCCACTGCATGCTCACGGTGCCAGCTGTAACAACAGATATAAAGCAGTCCCCTGCTGATTTAGTTTTACAGGACTTTTTCAGCATCGTTACATTTTGTTTTTCTTGTTGAAAATCCGCGAATAATTTGTTCTAGGTACAGAGATGACTGCTCGCATTTCTTTTTACTCTTCTTCGTAAACAATGATGATCACTACGATAAAATATTCCTTTGTTATGTGATATACGAATCGGGCAAACATCTTAGTTTTTCACTAACTTTGAAGAGAGAGAGTGGTTCAATTGCTTAAGAAGTCATCTGCTTTTTGTAAAAAATGAAGATTTCCCATTCCGGTAGCTTATTCGATTTCACGTTCTTATATTCCATACGTGTATTTTTACAATATACTTTCTTGTAATCCAAATATCCTAAGTGACACTTTTCTCTTTGAAGTTTAGAAACTGCAATTTTACATCCATTTATTGCTCTTCCATGCTTGCTCAAAATCCAGTCTCACGACACAAAAGGTTATTAAAAAGGGAAAGAACTGATTTGGGCTTGTTTTTGTTTCAGGTAAGACAGAGCAATCCAGTCTACACTGCTCTGATGGCAGAGCGCCTCCAACCAAAGGTAGGAGAACACATTAATTTGATTTATTGTCGTGGCAGGAACAATAATATCGTTCCATCGTAATTAATGGCGCCCTGCGGCAGAAAGAAATACTGCGACAATATTAAAAGGTTTCTTGACTGTTGTTAAGACAAACCGCTGGCACGTCTCAATCATGTGAATCCCCGAGTTGTAGTATGATAGTCATCTGTCTCTCTCGCTACGTCACAAAACGTACAATAATAATGTTACTTTTTCGTCTCCTTATCTCCATCTTATTGCTTCTTCTCAAATAGATCTCTTTCATACGTTATCTGCAGAAGATAGTTTCATTCCGTCCTTTCTTGGAGAGCCTTCGCCCTTATGTGTATAACGTTTCGTTTGGACCCGCAGAAAACAAATCGCTGCTAAAGCTGTGAGGGTAAATTTGTCCTCCGTTGCATTAAGAATATCAAGCAGGAATATTTCCTATATAATGTAAACCTATAAACATTCGTTTCCAAACTCTCAAACAGTCCCAATTACACAGCCAACAAGTTCATGCTTGTTAGGGAAAAATTACTGAATAATGTCAGAATGTTACAAAACATGACGCAGAGATAGAAGATAGAAGGTAACAGTTACACGGTACACCGATGTTTTCAGCGGGTAAACACCAAACCTTGAATGTCTGTGGCCGAGAGAATATAACCAGTTTAATTTGATCCATTAATAACTTCAGCATTAGATGTGAGACAAATGGTCTGCTTCACTGCCTGGCCACCTTACCCAAACAGAAAAAGACGCCAGTAACAACTGGACAGGGCAGGGTGGGTTACAGTTGCAGGATGTTGACGGTTGGATTTAGAGAAAGTTGGAGATTGACGGAAATAAGATGTTCGTTTTTTTTACTCTCCATGTAATAATATGGGAAGGAGTAAATAAATAAGTGTGAGATTAACGGGGCATGTAGCACGGATGGAATATATAACAAGTAAAACATTTTTGCCATATTACCTTACATTGAGAGACACTTGAAGTACTAGACGTCCTGTGGAATATATTATTAGACTATGTCTTACACTAATAGGTGTTTTAGCACGAAACAGAATTAACGGCTTATGTTAAGGTTCAGGGGTGGACAGTTTATTTACTGAATGATGAAATTTGTAGTAAACAGTGTTTAGGCACACAAAATAATTTCGTCCCTTTCAGAAATCCTTACACCATGAAATAAGTTTGTTCAGGAGATACGGATGGAACGTTGCGGCCTGTTGGGCAGCTTTTTATTGATCATACCCCGGCTACAACTTTTCTCTCATCGACCCTTCATTGCTATAGTTGGTTCGTAGTTTTCCTCGGTCCTTCCAGTAAAATGGTACAATACGTCAAATTAAGGTGCAGCCGCTTCCTTATACATCTTTTCTAATTCTGTGTTTTAAATAACTGAAACACGCACTACTTACAAATAAATCGTCATGAAATAACCGCAGTTTGTCTTTACGTCTCGAATGCCTTGACAGAAGTAAGAAATATGTTTTCACATGACGAAGATCATGATCAATGTCAGACCCTGCGGAACAGTGGTATTATGTATTATGTATTTCTCTTTATGTTTCATCACCCGGCTATTTTAATCTGACAAGTCACGAGCGGAGGTCTTTATGTCTACGTCATATGTATGTTATTTGTCATTTGTACCAACAAACACACCGTTATTTGTTGAACAGATGGTGGTTATTCAGTTGACCTCTACCGAACTTAGCTTTCCACGCCATAAACATACATTCAGATGACTGGACGTTGTCTCATGGGTGTCCAAACCGTGGCCCTTTGTCACATTCGTCAATTATACAGACACTATAAAAATTACAGAATAATTTAAGCGGTAGGTAAACCACTTATTTTTATTTTTACACGTGCAATGTATTTATGTAAAAGCTATTTTAATATTACACTTACATGCAATGTTGCGTCTCGTCCCTCTAGAAATTTCTGCCTGGATGGCTGATATTTCCGATGACAGACTTACATGTTAGTAAGTGTAAATTAAACAATTTACACCTCAGGCATATTTTCAATGTATCCAGCCTCCAAGTCAACATTTTCGTAACTTATAAAATGTGAAATTCGCATAAGTAAGTTTTGAAAATTAATTTTCCTTCTCAGAAAGAAGGAAGCCTGGTTAGAGTAGTCGGTATAGCGACTCACTATGGGTTTAACGGTCCGGTATTCGAATCCCAGTAGGGGTAAGACATTTCTTCTTCTCAGAAACGCCATCCAGATCTGCTCTGGGGTCTACCCTGCTTCCTATTCAATGAGTAAAAAGGTAAAACAATCCCTGAAATAAGCCTAGACAGGCCCTGAGGGCTCCAGAAAGTTGAGACTTTCAGATTTTAAGACAATCGGCACATGAGGGTGATAAGGTTGTTAGCCCTAGTCACCGGCCGTCTTTACCCCCAGGAAATATTCTTGGTATTCATTTCTGCTAGAGGCTGAGTCGATCCCAGGGCCATAGTGCGGCCGGAAGGATTGAAAATGAAAAATTCCAGTGACACCATCGGGAATCGAACCCGCGGCCTTCCAACTTGTAGTGCAGTGCCTCAACCAACTGCACCACCGCGTGCCGGTGACGTAATATTGATCACTTAAGTCCACTTAGCGCCCAGGATAGGAATTAGTGGAGCTACGTTCTGCTCCCCTATATACCTTCACGAAGTGGACAGACTCAATTTTTGATCAAAATGTCCCTGCTACAAAGATCAGCTTAATGGCGTTTAGGGAAATAGTCGTTGTTTATTGTGAGACTGATGTGTAACACATTAACACACTTTTCCTTGATGTTGTAGTTGTTATTACATGAACCATTGGGCTTTAAATGATACAATTACAGTGTCTGTGCTGAAATAACCAATATTTTTGTGTAATCAGAACTCTTAAACACGAAGGAAGTGTTGGACAGTACCAATCTGTAACTAGAGGCAGAATACCTTAGTAGGTGTAATGAGACGTTATTTTCGGCACCCGTCTAGACCGGCCCTAGGGACCATCCGCTATCCTGTAAAATGTGTACCGACTCTCTTTCCCGGGAATAAAACGGCCGGGGCGTTGCGTTGAACACCCACCTCATCTAGCGCCGACGTTCTATTCCCCTCTGCGCGTTCGTGGTATGTTATATGGTGAACTTCTAACTGTTGTGTCGTAGCAAGAAGAGTATAGGGTTTACAGTCAGTCCGTGCTTTGTAGACGTCTGTAGAGGTAAACTTAGTGTTTATCTTCACGTGGGTTGGAAACGGCGATTTATCGTCACATAATTGTCGTTAACATCATGTACCTGCTTCGTTTATATGCTCTGCGGAAGACAAAAATGAATCTTCATTTTTTCACCCACTTTCTCCAATACTTCTCACCCTGTTCATACAAAACAGTTTTGTGTAGACATAACACTTTGCAAAGTATAACGATGTTCGTCTTCATCAACTATCCGTGAATCTAAGAAAGATAGAAGTGTATTATGTGAAGGACCAAAATTTATGTTAATATTTTCTTACTTCGAGTTACACGAGTTACTAAACCGTGAAAACAGACGGCTTGGAATATGTGCACCAATCGGGGATAACATTAAAATGCATATTTAAAACATATGATATGGTAACGTGAACTATATTTGCCTAGCTTAGTAGAGAGTTCAGTGGCAAAACTTTTTATCAGTTGGTTTATTCGTTTCACAAATAGAGGGAGTTTTTACCACTTAGGCGACTATCATATATTCAAGGAAGTCCTTGATCTATTGAATTAGTAATCTGCCTGTTTTTCTAAAAAGATGTTTTGAATTGAAGTGTTATGAACCGTTTGAATCCTTAAGCAATAAAATTTAAAACATAAAAACTCAGCATATATTTCACGAAAATTCTGCTTCACCATTACAGAAACTGACCCCGTGATAATTTTAGGAGAATATTATCTTTTTATTATCATAATAATACAAAACACTTAATAATAATAATAATAATAATAATAATAAACAAGTACCAAGAACTGGCGAATGAAATATGTGATATGTGGAAGCAAAAGGCAGCAGAAGTGATCCCGATAGTAATATCATCTAAGGGAGTAATTCCAAAGTCACTATCAAATGTCTAACAAGACTTAACTTGCACCCGAATACATATACACAACTGCAAAAATCTGTAATTCTTTGCACATGTTAAATTATAAGAAACCTTTTAAACCACAAATAAGACCACCGAACCTAATCCTGCTGATTACTACATCGCTGGATAGGTGAATATTTCCCAGCCAAAGCTGAGAAATGAGAAATGAGAAATTCGATACCAATAATATGCAAGTATTTTAATGCCGAAACAGACGGACCGTATTCCCATTTATTCAGTAGCTCAGTGTGTATTTATTTCTATTTATTTGTGTCATCTATTCTTTCCGTCTCCTTTTTCCCTTATTTTTTTCTGTGTTCTTTCCTTTCATCCTCCTTGCATCAGAACTCGCTATTCAATCCAAGAGCAGTACCATACTGTGTAGGAGATGTGGTTGTGGTGAGGTTGTGAGAGACTCAGTCTCCTTTTATCTGTTCTGAAAATTGTCTCCTTTTTCTTGTTGCATTGTTCCTGTCACAGTCCAGGTTAGGGGGAAGTGTGAATGTTAAATGGTATGGAATTTGTCGCAAACACAAAACAAATCTGTTACAACAGGGAGTGTGAGATTGGGAGAAAGAGATGCACGTTACACTTTGCAATGAAACTACGCGGACAGATCGCTCCACTGTCGGCTCTCTAGTGTACATACAAGCATAATCGATTGTAATCGAAACTCCAAGGGATTCACATTCTTAAGTAACCTACAGTATTCTACTTTTGTATGTGGTACAGAAATGTGTTTATACTCGATTTAAACCCGTTTAGAGGATACGGTTTTGTTAAGGTTACATAGTTTTACTCAATCCAATCACAAGAACTGCAGTAGTCTCTTACCAGAAAGGTAGCGAAATGTTGTTTATATATTTTCCTGGCTTACTGTTGAAATGCATAAATAATTATTTTGTTCCTTCTGCCTTTTGAAACAACAATTTTTCTGTCATATATTTCCTTTATGTGAGCTTTTATAGGAACGTTATAAAAGGCGAATGATTTTCTTTTGAAATTTGAAGAAAGTGTTAAGGGATGAAAGCGGGAGAAAGAATTAACGGAAGTGATACAGAAAATAAAAAAAGATGGAAGGGAATAAACAAAAAAAAATTCCAGAAAGAATGAACATGCGATTTATCGGAAAAAGTGAATCAAGTATTATCCTTCTGTTTGGCGGATCCGTGGACCTCAGTACAGTCACTAGGCTATGGGCTTGAGAATCTAGTAATTACCTCTTCCCAAGAAACTGTACCGGCGACAGTACCAGTACATTTATCCTGTGAGTACCGCTGATCAAAAGCGGCCGATCTGTGAATTAATCATGGCCTTCCTTCTACGGCTGTAGTTTGCCTTCATGGTGAGATGATTAATTAAAGACTAAGACAAATTTAGAGTTCTTTCTTCTTTCTTAGTCGGACCTTATGCTACATACTCATTTCAGGTGTATAGGATTCTTGTTGCACCTCTTCATATTCGGTGATACACACAAACACACACACCACACTCGGTAGGACTACTCTGGACGAGGCATCGGACCGTCGCAGAGACCTCTACCTGACAACACAATATTTAAAACAGACAGGGATCCATGCCCCCGGCGGGATTCGAAACCGCAATCCCAGCATGCGAGTGGCCGCAGACGTACACCTTTAACGGCGCGGCTGTCTGCATCGGCCAAATTTACATTTCACTCTTTAGTTCAGTGCGGCTGATAAGAGGCCACCGCTTTGGCAAACTGAAGCATGCAAGAGCGAGTAAATTATGAAATACTGTATACAGGCTGCAGGCCAAAGAAGGAGAGAATAAAGTTTTGACAGAAATATGCACATATTTGGTACACATTAATTTCTTGCAGCTGTTCCTCAAATCCTCCCACCGTATTTTTACTATTTTAAGGGGCTGGAGTAAGGACCAAATTAAAAAAAAAAAAACTTTTAATCAATGCACGGAAACCCTCCACCTCTACCTCCCACCGGTTGAAATTCTCAACAAACTTTGGACCCGACCGCCCGCAATTTGAACACTTCACACTCAGCCACAGACAAGTATGGCCACTTGAAACAAGTCGCGTGATTTACGGTTGTTAACAATGGAAAATCGATGGCCGTCCCTTTCCAACGTGTAGCCAGTATCATCATTAGTTACAACGCGTAAACTCTGGCAGGGCAATTGCGCACGTTGCGTTTGACGTTATCTTGCTGTTTATGACCTTTTAGTATTATTGCCGTGATTATTGACATTATATTCTCTTCTTAAATATCATCTGTGTTCTACTATTCTCTATTATGTAACTTTAATCTAGGTTAATGTTCACCTGTCGTAGACGCTTTCGGAAAACACTTGCAAAAAGCGACCATTAACTTTGTCAGATTTTCTACCCGTCCGTCCTCCTGTCTGTCTGTCTGTCTGTCTCTCCCTGTCTACCCTTCCATCAGTTCGCATGGAACATCGCGAGACCTGCTGGACGGATTTTTTTAAAATTTAAGATTTTTATGAACATGTGTTGGCGTATTTCGATTTTTGTTAAAATCGTATGAAGATAACAGCCATTTTACAGACATCCACGTACATTTTAATGCGTAGCTGTTGTTGGATTTCGTATATGAGACGCTGTTTTTGGTGAGATGCGAGTCGAACAAAGAACTTTTTTCTCTGTGACGCAGGGTATGAGACTGAAGAAACAGTTCAGCATCGAGCATGAACGATTCCATTGCTTATTAATCGTCCAGTCATTTGAAGCCGCGCATAAAAATTTATTGTTTGAAAATGTCATTAAAGGAGTCTTAAATCTGTATGGTTAGTCGTTGCTTCCTAATAACAGAAACGTGTTTTGTAGTGTGACAAACTATACAACTGCCACGGGATGCCAGAAGTTTTCTGAGCCACCCTATAAACTATGTGCTCACAAAGTGTTTGCATGCTTGCCGACGGCTCTGCTGTCTATGCCGGGTCACTAATTCATCGCGTTGGAATGTCACATTAGAATGGCAAAGTGAAACTGGAAATTCCACCTGCAGAGAAAACGGATACACACCGGTGGGTTTTGATTGCGGAAAGGACTTTGGATCTGTCCTGGCCGAGTCTGCGCCGCTTCTTTTCACGTTAGTTTGCATCGCTTTATCGACTAAACAAGCTGCAAACACATCCTTAGAATTCTAAACAAGTATCTCTATAGCTTTATAAAGATATGTTTCTATGTATGTTAGCAAATATTTACAAATTTGAGCAGGATGCTTTACCAGTGGAAGTCGGTAATGCATTGCACACTTCATCTATGGAACTTAATCTCGACTTTCAGCGCTCTCTTACTATATGTTTTTCTACAAAAATATTTAGCTATTTTTTTCAGACTTTTAAAATGATCGGTATCTGAAGAAGTGTCGTTTTTAACAGCTGTCTGTTGACACTGACAAGCTCTGCGCAAGAAAACTATAACGTTGCCAGGTAGTGTTCCAATTTATAAAGACGCCGTATCGACTGCTGGTACTATATAACTAAGAGTGTTCTGTGCTTATGAAAGATGAAAGGGGAAATCTGTGAGATGAAAACGTGGTTATCTGCTTGAAGTTAGTGGTGCGGATAGCTTAATTTATTATCTATCCTAATATGCATACTGAATTCTATTTATCCGCTGTGTTTATCCGTACACTTAGGGTCGTTTACAAATTTCCTTTCAAATCCATTAGTATCTCTGCACCTACTCATTAGTTCTTATTACACGGACTGCTCCAAGTACATATATCTCACTGCACGTCACGCTTGCCAGTAACCTGAAGTAGCCTGCATGAAGGATACAACATAAAATAGCTGACAACAAATGACATTTAAATCAACGTTTTCGAAAATGAACTACCGAACTGAACTGAACTGTTAGAAGACACCCGCCGTTTTTCTGCAGACGCGGACCATACTTTTTACCCAGGCCGAAGCCGGCCATTTTGAACGCTTGTTTTAAACACACTGTAACACTGTTTCATTGTGAGAAGTGAAGAGAACCATGTCTTCCACTGAATTATTTGTTTTCTTGTCCATCCGTCCTTATTCACGCTCATTTCAAAGTTCCGTAGTTTTGTAACGTGTGTTACATTTTTTACTCCGCATGACGTCAAGAATCTAATCCTGAAGCTATTACATAGTTATCGGACACTATCTATACATACACACCATGGCCTAATTTGAGGTACTAACTTTATATCGACCTGAAAAGGCTACGAAAAATCGCGAAGAAATCAGTTATAATACAGACTATTCGGATTGATAAAGACACTATCTATACATACACACCATGGCCTAATTTGAGGTACTAACTTTATATCGACCTGAAAAGGCTACGAAAAATCGCGAAGAAATCAGTTATAATACAGACTATTCGGATTGATAAATTCCTGGTTTACAGGAATTCTTTTAACTTGTTTTGTATCGTCAAAATTTGACTTTTCAGTGTGCTTTCGTTCTTCGTGTAGGGCAACTCGTTTGTCGTTATATACTATGCTCTTTAGCTCATAGAATTTCGAATTTATTTATGTATTCAGACTAACACAGCTAGCTGTGTTCTTCGGAATACATAAATAGGTAAATAATTTCTGTTTAAAACACAAGGGGATGATGATATCTAAATTTACCAAACAGTTTTATTTGCTTCTGAGAATGAAGAACAAGAACTTTCCTTAGCTGGAGTTAAATTTATAGAAGAAATTATATTGTACTGTGTGCGGTATGACCTAACTGTGGTGTTATACTCGTGTGTTATTCTAATCAACTTCTCCTTTAAAGGGTAACAAGAGGAACTGGGTGTAACTACAGGCAAGTTATTGTGTTGATCTTTGAGACAGGTCTCTCGGAAAATACAAGCTGCGAGACGAAGTTGTCTCACTGTAGCAGTACAAAAATTTTGTGCTTGCTTTAGTTACAGACGGTATTTTTCCCTTTGAAGCAGTTCCTTTCGGAGTTGATTCTCACTAGACTCAGTGCATCTTCCACCGTAAGAAGCACTTCTTGGTATTCCTGTTTCAGGTTACCCTCCAGACGGCCTGAGATTTGGCTGGAATTTTCGTGATGTCCTGTAATCTTCGTCTGTTTAATCTGGTTTTCTTCTGTGGTAAACAGGAGGATTTTGGAAACAATTCTTCACAAACACAAACGCCTGTTGCACAAAATCGCAGCGTTGTGTTACGGCGACACTCATCACAATCTTTCACAATAAATTAACTCATCAGCACCTAGCGGCGGACAGCTGCTTTTGATCTTTTTGACACTCAACGCGGCCAATCAATGAATTTTTAGTTTCTACCTCAAAAGTTTACCGTTTTCCTCATCCTCAAATAACGCGATACTTCGCCCTTATAAAGCATAAATGTTCGTTCAGTTGTCCCATTTACAACGGTAGTTTCCCCAGAATTAGTTCATTGAATTTTGTAACCGAGATGCTGTAGAATTCTTGGAACGCACAGACGATGTGTGAAATTGTTTGTATGTGCTTTACGTTTTATCTTATTATAGTTTAGGTAAGAGTAGCTGCCCATTCTAAGGCATGCAGGCTGCTGTAACCTTTGGAAAATTGAAATCATGTTTTTAAATCCCACTCGAGGCATGGATGTATGTATGTTGGTTATTTTCTGTGTTTACATTGTCATTTATGGGTAGAGAACTTCAGATATTACGAAACTTCGCCTAAGAATATTAACACATGTTTATTAACAAGATTCATAAAACCGAAACACTGGAAGCCTCGACTTACCTTGGGGTTGCCCCCATGGATCTGGATGGATTAGTGGGTGAGTGGATGGGTGGAAAGTTAGATGGAGGAGAGGAATGGTGGATTCAGCGTATAACCGATTCCACAGTCCATGAAAGATTCCTCACCATGCGAATATTAGAGAACATGAATATACAAGTGAAGAAACTTGTGGAACGGGCGATAGGTGTGGCTGTTATGCATTGTTACAGACAACTTCGGGCGACACAAGTGTGGCATATTGAAGTACACCTAAGGGCTGTGTCGGCATTACACCAAGCAGCGTGTTTCGAACATGTTGCTGAGCGACCATAATAGTACCGTGTCCTGGGAAACCGGAACCACAAGCAATGCCGTCCCCTTTACTGCATCACGAACTATGTCTTTCCTCACCTAACCAGACCTAACCTAACCTAACCTAACCTAACCTAACCTATGCAGAGCCTGCAGCTGCGTGATTTATCGAACAATAAAGCCAGGAATTCAAGCTCTACGAAAGAGCTAATTCCTCTTCCTGTGATTTTAACCGCAGGAAAGACGAAGCCGTTATATCTCATATTTTATTTCAAAGTTCGGCGTTTCGAATATGTGACAAAAAAAATCCAGACAGATGTCTTGGAGGATCCAAAGATCCTTCTTTGCTTCGCTTTGCATTCTGTAATCTTTTTTAGGACTCCGTAAAATATCTACAATTTGCTAGCTTTCAATCCATTTCCAGTATTCGGAACAACGTTTGAGCCCTTACCACACAACATCACATAGTGCGGTCGAGTTGTTAGTGTGTCGTACTTGGGAGGTTCCAAATTCAATTATCGTACCAGACATCTAATGTCCTCATTAATATAAGAATATTTCTTTGTTCCCATCATTCTGCCTACATGAATGTTGGGATAATACTTCAAACTAATCCTCGGCGTCTGTCTTTCTAAGATTTTATCTACGTTTAGTTTCTCATTCTGTAATAAATGACATGTATATTATAAATCTATATTGCTTAGACAAATTCTTTATATCAAACGAAGAAAAATTTCTTATACGCATATTTCACGAAATAATAATTTTCTAGTTTCTTTGAAATATAATATTCGACCGTATATATATATATATATATATATATATATACATATTCACTATGTAATATTTTAATTACAACTGACGTAATACATTTAAAGTACACCTTCCGAATTTAGTAACTGCTGAGTGCTTAGTGTTTATGAAGTCACAGTTCACAACAAATGCTTAAAAATCCTCCCCCTGAATTAGTTCACGCATAGACACGTCTGATCATGGACTTCCGCAAGCTTTCATAGGTCCCGGTGCGTTTGCAAGTACTCGACGGGCATTGGAATGAAGTTGGTGAAGTGTTTCTTCCATGACAGTCGAAGCTGAAAACAGTAAGGTTTTTAAGAGTCGCCATAGATAAAAATATAAAGGACTGAGTTCGGGCAAACGTAGTAGTTGTATCTCGAAAAGTAGGTGTTCGAGGACATATATGGTTTATATGAACTTTTTTTTTCTTGAGAAACTCTCTACTGAAGTTTGTCCAAGTATTTTAGAAAGGCCTTCTTTGTTAAACCAAGAAAAGCCTCGACTGGAATGGACGTTACTAAGGCCCAGTTTTTACAAGCGAGGTAGGCAGTAAATAAATTGTGGTATGTAATGCAATTGTGTCCCTATTCCTGTAGAAGGAATATTACTATAGTTCTGTCATTTCTTTTGTACACTTAGGTTATCCCCATAAGCACTACACGGATCTACATGGAATTTGATACTGAATTCTGTCTGCAAGTAAGTACTGGTGGGCCATATGAATCTTTGTTTAGGCTGAGCACTGTTAAAGACCACTTTTTATAGTACGTATAAACGTTTGTGCTTGCGCGAGTTTTTGCATCCTTGCGCAATTTCTATTCTTTTTAAATTTTTAATCCCTTATATATCTGCTCTCTGAAAACTCACTGTTTTACTAATATTATTAGAGTAAGGCCTTGTTAATCCAGATTAATTGGGAAAAGAAGTAATCCGAATTAAGCGACATTCCAGATTAAGTATAGCAGCAGATAGTACTAAACGACAAAAACAGAACACGACTGTCAAGTTTTTCTTCCATTTTGAGCTTGTTAATGATAGTTAAAATAGTGTTTTATTTTTATTCCAATCTTCAATTTTTAGAACCCATAATTATTAAAATAAAGTATGTTAACTTACGTGCATATGTAAGTACAATACAAATAATTGCACAAATGAAGCGTTATAAGCAATAGCAACCTTCCTATCCACGAGCCCAAGACGATACTGAAAAACAAGCAAGACTTTGCAGCAATATATTTTATGTTCCGTCTCTCTTTGTACCGTCGACTCATCTGCCTATCTAAACCCCGTGTGTCTTTTGAAGTACGTACTCAGCTTTGAAGAGAATTGTTCATATTTGTCTATTCAGATTATCCGACATCTGGATTGACTGTGACCGGATTAACGAGGGTGCACTTTATCTACATCCACTGATTTGTATATGTTAATATTGCGTGGTAGTAACTCTTTAATCTAAAGACTGGTGACTGCGTGACAGCTGTTGTCTCCTTGATACACTTTCACAACATGCCCTCTGAAGAATGATAGGGCCATTGGAAAGGTTAAATGGTATTTTTCCTCACGAAGAGAGTATATTCTGTACAAATTGCCTTGCAGTTATATGCAGTAATATTGCCTTGAAATAGCAATTAATTTGTGTACAGACTTCCAGCCACTATAGAGATGATAGGCCTTTCAGCACTGGCAAGTCAGTACAATGCGTGATATTATCACCTGCACTCTTGCAGGAAATACATGACAAATACGCAAACCAAACGAGCAACCGATGAAGGAACCGACAAACCAATTTTAATTTACAGAGAGAGAGAGAGAGAGAGAGAGATATTGGGGTGAGCTTTGAAGGTTTATTTTCTTTCGTAACAATGCGTTTCATAAATATTCATCTCCACACTCAATATGGAATAACCAGGATATTTCAGTAAGTACTCTGCCTATGATGGGTGATGGGCGACCGTAGAATCGTGATTTCGTTCTCAAGTAAGAAGAAAATATTTCGGTGCAAGGTTTTCTTCCTCACAACAAGTCCTTAAGTACTGTGCAATCCATCGAGCGTTCCATCTAATCGACACAGTGTTGAAGCTACCCACACATTTCTTTCCGTTGGCGACAGCAAGAAGATGTGGAGTTGACCTTCAATTCCCCATACATCTAAATACCTAGTTCCTAATTAAGCACACTGCCAACTTCAAGCTCAGAGTGAAGGTGAGTGGTGTCTCCGAAATTTCTGTAACCATCTAAAGTATTGTGTTGTGTCATATCCTAAAAGACCACGATGTAAATTTCGTTGCCTGAAAAATTCAAACAATTTAGTTGGTATCTTAAAATGGTTAAGTGGTTCTTAAGAAATAAGTTGTAACTGTATGGACAGAATTCACGTGACTGAGGGTGAGACCTAGTGATCTTATGAAAAAAGATAATGAATTTCCGAGTTTGATGAAGTGGTGGTAAATTTTTGAGCAGCTGAGAAACTATTGGCTGCTCAACAAAGAATCGAATCCATTGAGTTAGGTAGATCGTGAAAACTTCAAATAAATAAAAATGAAACATACACTGAAAACATAGAGCACGGGTTTTATTCACGTACTGATCTCAGATTACAGTATTTTACAGAAAATATTCAAATATATATGTATATTCCATCAGCCCGCCATTTGCCTAGAAATAAATTAAATAAATCTGTTCTTAAATGACAGTTCCACTTTAATTTCGGCCCCCCTCTCGTGGTCCCTGGGGGTACTTAATCTGTATGTGTCTATCTGCACCACCATCCCAATTCCATTTGTGAATTCACCCCTTCCCACCGCCCACCCATACCCTGCTTTGTTCAAACAGTTCTACCGACAGTCCACAACGACTGATCATTGTATCACTGTAAAGCATGTTTCAGCATGGTGCTTATGGTTGCCTATTAAATATGATCCATATTTAATGTTTATTAGTTAACATTGCCGTTGATGAAGATGTAGGAAATATAAACGTTGACATAAAACGGGCCTGTTCAAAAGGTTAGAATTTGATGCAGTGCTCTTGGTACTTACGGCACTGTCCGCGGGTTTGGTACAAACTACCAAAGAAACTGGATACCTCACTCGGTATAATGACGAATTATGGGTTAGACAACCGATATATACGTCTTAAATTATTTTTCAAGAGTGAAATATTGTCTCCCTTCTTAAGCGTCCAGCCAGTCATTCAAGCGTTTTCAGCTTTCTGTCGTGTGGGTAAGATTACGTAAGGGGGCTAGGGCAGGAAGCTCCGATTCTTTTTTTTTTCTGAAGCGAGGTTGAGAGTAGAGCCGTTGTAACATTGCTGTCTCATGGAATGTGATGGCGTGGTGTCTGGTGGAAAGACTCTAATGTTTCGGAGAAACTTGCAGCATTCATCGTTTTCTGCTCTGATGATGGAGTAGGTTGCTTCGTAACTATAACTAATTTCTCTGTCTCACGACGTCTCGGCCAAGAAGACAGTACTCACTACTGGCCTACGTGAGAAAATCAAGTGTCACAGAATTTGTACACGTATTTTTGAAACCACTCAAGGTGTAACTATTTCAAAATCACTGATTTTTTCATCTGATATGATATATGGTATAATATATATTTGCTAACTGCAATAGGGTTGACACCCGGTGGCAGTAGTACAATACACATTTACACACAACAGTACATAGAACAGCACAATCCTTCATGAGTCTAAAAGGTACATGAGGCACATGTAGATGGAAGGTACTTCTCTTTCCATTTCCATCTCCATCCTTCAATTCAGTACTTTTGCAGTACAACACTATAGAAATATATTAATAGGAAGACAGCTATTTTTATAAGAACGTAGAGTGGTACGTCACTAGGATCGCTAAGATAAACACGTGTGACATAACTCCTTGTTGGCTGATACATACGTGCAAACATTTTGGAGCAACCTCCTCATATTTACTTCCTGTGGTATTAACGTGTTATACCACGTTTCTGTTAGGCCTTCTTGAGCACCACGGCTTATATGGGATGGTACAGTTTATGAGAGCAGTGAGTGTCGCAATGCTGCCTGCTCGCTGCGACGATGAAAGAATTATTCCCTAGGTTACTAAAAATTATTAAATATAAATTATTCTCTGTCAATTATCCGGCTACATTTTTAATAAATTCAGCAGATAATGAAGGCAACCTAAACTTATGTGCACTTTGGAAAGTGTGTAACGTTTTATAAGGGGGGAAAAAAGCAGCGACCTTTTTGACTAAGAATCTTACCTTGCCGATTGAATTGATAAGTTTTTTCCCATTGTTATTCAAACTCTGATATATTTCTACTGATAATTTTCATGTTTTTACCGTGCAATAATTCAATTTTATTGAAATATAACTAACTAATTGCACCAATATATGATTCTAAAGTCTTATTTACACATTAAAACACGTCACTTGGTTAAGATACTTCCTACAACTCCTACATGATTCAGTCTGTCAAGACCATCTTCAGGGAGTTTTGCTTTGCCTTATTTTGAAGTTGCCAAGTGTAGTTGAAGTGTAGGAAGTATCTTAACCAAGTGACGTGTTTTAATGTGTAAATAAGACTTTAGAATCATATATTGGTGCAATTAGTTGGTTATATTTTAATAAAATTCTACTGATAACATTTAATAAAATACGCGTTTCATACTGAATGTGTTGTTTTAAAACTTTATAGGGTCAGGTACACCAATACGCAAGCAAAATTACTTCCTGTATTAAATTCTATAATGCAGCAAATTTTCAGAATGATATAGTCCGAAATATTCGTTTACAAGTCAATTAGTACTGATAGGAAGATTTACTTATGACCCATTTAGTATAAATAGGACTCAGATTGTGTTATTAGTGTACCAGACCTTATAAAGTGAGTTGCACAAGTTATTCAGAGCCTAGAGTCACCTCAAATTTCTAGGATATAGCAGGTTATCGTGATGTAAGCTCCATAGTGCGGACCCCAAAATATTTGGAGCCGTCAGACAATATCTATTTGTTCGGACTACCAGGCATCCGGTATTTTTGCATCCATGCTAAAGAGTTTTTACAAAAATATATTGTTCAATGTAAAAACATTAAGACTGTTAAGTAATAAATCCAGATATACTGGGTTATTAATAACGACTTTGATTGTTGTTGAATTGTGTGTTTTTTATGGAAACAAAACTTATCCTTGTTACCAATAACTCGTTAAACATTAATTAAATTAAAATACCTTGCCTTATATTTGCTACATAAGTTAGTTTGCTCTCTATTGGCATCTTCTTTGGTTCGTCGGATGTAAATGTCAGTGTAGCAACTGAGAAGCAAATTTGTGTTCATCAAGATAAGACCGGTTATAGTAGGAAGTGTCCACTGCGTGCATTATCTGGAAATTCTATGCAATTACACAACCGTCCTCATGAAACATTATATCATTTGCCTCTGTCACGTGATTATATGTAAAATTGTAATGCATGCAGGTTTGTTAGTCAGTCACAACAAGGGGGGTGAGTCATGGGACTCAGTGGTACGGAGGTCAGACTCCGATATCATCCCTTGTCATGCGTGTTGAGATAGGAAAGTTGTTACATTCAGTAATGTTGTTTGCACGCCACTGATGTATGGAAGATGCCTACTCGCGGGAAATGTAATTTGTGAATTGAATGTGTTTGAACATTCTATAGTCTGCAGGACTCAATACGTCATGACGTCTACAATGCTTATTAGTACCCCGTTTCAAGTTTGTGCTCTCTGCGTATATCTTCCCATGGAGTGAGTAAAACTGTTCTATATGACATATTATTATTCACCTCCTACGAAAATTCAAGGTTAGCGCGTATGCATGGAATTGATTTTAATATGGCCATCACGTTATCCTTCAGTTGCAGTTGTCAATAGATACCAATGCATTATTACTATTATTTGTTATCATTGTTATACAAGGTGCTTACAATTATACACCTGCAACAAGCCATGTTTCTGTGGTGTATTGTTGCAGCTATTTATAGTTACCATTTAGGCTACATGTATATTTAGCTTGTGGAAATTTTTGTACTTTGCACTTTCTCAGTATGTGTGCAGTGCCCAGTGTGGCTTTTTTTTTGCAGTGCTTTGATTTCGTGCTTTCCAGATATCTTGCTCAAATAGTGTCTCAATGATTTTGAGATGGCTCCGGGTGCCGCTGATCTCACTTGCGTTTTTACATTCCTCTTTATTATTATTTCTCTTGTAAATTCTTTATATTTTATAAACTTCTCGTCTTCTTTTTTGATCACATTTCTGTCTCCTAGCATAGTACGTGTGTTAATATGCATGTTCCGTTTCATTTTATGTATTATTGCTACGGATGGTTCTGTAGGTTTGTGTATGTTTGTTGCATAATTTGGTTACCTGAAATTCAAGACTTGTTTCTAATAATTTTGGTACATGATCATACCACTCTTCATTGTCTAATTTTACGCATATTTCCTTGCATATGTTACAGTGCGTTTAAACACACAGTCTTGTTATGTCTCATTATGTATTCTTCTTTTGCCAATATTGATCTTGCTAATATAATGTGGTAGGCTGTCTCGTCGTATCTTTGGCACAGTCTGCATAGGCTGTTTTTGTTTGTTTGTTATTACTATTATTACTTTATTATTATCATCATCATCATCGTCATCATCAACATCATATCATGTCTTTAATGGCTATAGATATAATAATGCTCTGCATCTCTTTAATTTACATGCTTTGCATTAGGGAAAACATTAACCTGACACAATTTTTGTCATTAATATTTCCTTGTGTTCTTAATCTTATACATCTTCCATGTACGTAATGGGTCCTGAGTTCCCATTCGGAATCTTCCGCTTCTTCCTTTGTTTCATGTTAGTCCATACTTGAAAAACTGTCTCACCGCCGGCTGTGCCTCTGTTACAGATTCATCTTGTGGTAATTCTAATGTCTTCAGATTTTCACACACAGACTTGATATTTCTGTTTAGTTTTGTGTCACGAATCCTCATTAAATATTTCACTACATCTTTTGCTTCTTTTTTTGTTTGATTTTGTCTCCTATAGGTCCTGTTTATTGTTCTTGGTTATTTGTGTTTAGATGTTGTACTGTTTCTGTTGTTGGACACTTGGATATTGACGCGGCACCTTAATAAATATGAACTGAATTGTACTGAATTATCATTACGGCTGCTCCTAATACTGTCATTTTAGTGTGGATAAATTTATAGAATAACTTATTTTCTTGTCAGTCACATTTCATGTCGCTACGACTTCCATTCATTTAGGCGCGTTCGCAGAATTGCGAAAAGCGACTTTTAGCTTCGCCATATCCGTCCGTCCGTCTGTCCACAGAACATCTCACTCTCACTGGACGGATTTTTATGAAAAATTATATTTGAGTCTTTTTCGAATTTTTGTTCAGAAAATTAAAGTTTTAATAAAATCTGACAGACAAGAAAAACGGGTACTTTATATGAAGACCAGTTTACATTTTTGATCATATCTCGCCCAATTCTCCTTAAAATTAGAAATGTTTCAGACAAATTTTGTAGAGAAAATCGAAACACACATTTTATATTCAATAACTTTCTTTTTCGAAAATCGCGGCGTTTATGAGATAATGTGAAAAAAAAATGTTGTAGAGCCAGGCAGGCCACGGATGACAATATGGCGCAAGCGCGTTATATGTTGGATAAGTAGGGTTACAAACACAAACTCAGAACATGTAATACGTATTGCTTTTCCACTGCAACAGTGGTTGCACGAAAGAGCCTCAATATTACGTTATAATTACATTCCCTATTTTGTTCACCTTGGCATTAGTTGGACGCGAGTGATCAAATTTACGCCCCGACCAGATTTACCCACAGTAAAGAACCCCCATTATCCACTGAATTGGATGCTGGTAGGCTGCGGATCCGATCTGGACGCTTCAGAGATCAGAACGTCTCTTGCCTCCATTTGGAATCGAGACACAGTTCCTCGGTAGTGCAGCTCGTAACGTATTTACGGACTATTTATGATTCAAACTTTCCTCTATCATGTCAGTTTTATATATCTTCAATCTATTACGTTGCTGGATCTTTTTCGTGTGTTAAGTTTTAATTTGCTTTTCTGAGTTGTTTATTGATCGTTACGTTTTCACTTCTACCAAACCTAAAACAAGTCTCTCTTATCTAGAATTCTTATACACTCCCAGATGCCAAAAGTTTGGAACGCATCTGTGGCAGTTGGCAACACTTTGCTTTAAACGTTTTCATCCCGACTTCCCTTACAGTTACGCTGCTTGATATAGAAAATAAAACCGCATTCATAGCGTGAGCAAAGGACTCAAAATTGATGAACTATTCTTTATTATTTTTAACTTGGATTAAAATTTGTTCCACCCTTTTTGGATATTGTCGGCTTTCGAGTACATCCACAGAATCTTAAGGGACTTTTCTACGTCCAGTTACGGATCTCCATGAAAAATATTCCTCCTCTTAAATGTGCATAAGCTACAAATGTTGTTTTAATGATGGAAAATTTAGAGAAAAAATTGTTCTCTTAATCACAATTTATATTCTTTCATGTATTAAATCACCTTGTCTGATTCGTTAGTTAACTACTGTATAAATTATCTTCCGCTTTTGTTTTATTTCCATGTATCTTGTTTTTGTTTGTGTGTACGTACATATATTATTTGCTATGTATTAGCGTTGCGTTATAATAGGCCCTTAGGCTATTGCGTTAGCATGTAAACAAAAAAAAAGATAATAGCGAATATTATTATTAGTTTCATTGTTGCTAATGGTAGTAGTGTTAGCAATGACAATAATAGTGGTACTAGTTGTAATAGTACCATCAACATTAGTAGTATTAGTGGTATTAATTGTAGTATTATTAGCAGATATAATACTGTGACAGAAGAAGGCAGGCACTGTACGTATAACTAACAATGAGGCACGTTCTTGCAATGATATTAGCAATGGAAGAGCGGTAAGCATTATATATTCTGTGTGTGTTTTCTGGCCTGGGGTATGCAGTTCTCATGCGCCATATTGTCATCTGTGGACTGCACAGCTCTACATATTTTTCCACATTATCTCATAAATGCAGCGATTAAAAAAAAACTTTATTGAACATAAAATGTGTGGTTTTATTTTGTCTACAACTATCTGAAACATTTTTCATTCTAAGAAGAATTGAACGAGATATGATCAAAAATATATATTGGTCTTTATGTAAATACCCGTTATTCTAATCAGATTTGAATGAAACTTGAATTTGCGAGACAGATTTTCGAAAAATATATAAATATCAATTAACAATATTCTTCTGCACCGTGATGGAGTCATTGATGAAAAAAAATTAGAGATGAGAGGGAATATATCAATGCGACTGAAGCAAGTTTGCGTTTATGCAGACGATATTGTGCTGGTGACAAGAAATGAGCAAGCCCTAATTAATACATTCCAGAAGTTAAAGCAGGAAGAAATAAAATATGGATTAGTAATAAACCAAAATAAAACAAAAAATATGAGGCATTCAAGAGTACAAACCAACGTGAATAACAAGGAAATAGAAATAGAAGGAATGAAAATCGAAGAAGTAAACTCCGCCAGATATCTCGGAACAATTATGAATGCAGACAACTTAATAGAAGAAGAAATAAAAGATAGAACTGCAGTGGCAATAGATCCTTCTTTGCAAACAAAAAGATATTCCAAAGCAAAGTAATAACTAGGAAAAACCAAAGAAAGGCTGTATTATACGGTAATCAGACCAGTAGTAGTATATGGATCCGAATGTTGGGTATTAACAGAAAACATTAAGCAGAAATTATTGGTATTCGAAAGGAGGTTATTGAGAAGAATTTTTGGC
>Ga0136643_10001721_pt1 | contig 27319 bp, 40 predicted proteins | sample TergutLab28metaG_FD_96883 | JGI IMG/M metagenome (GOLD analysis project Ga0136643, IMG submission 96883) | Labiotermes labralis P1 segment gut microbial communities from Petit-Saut dam, French Guiana - Lab288 P1 (version 3) (version 3) | ecosystem: Host-associated > Arthropoda: Insects >... | reverse complement strand
TACTAGGGCGAACTGTCATTGTTGATAACGTTGATAACGCAGTGGCGGTCGCGAAAAAGAGTAACTATTCATTCAGAATCGTAACGGTGGATGGTGACAGCATTGAAACCCGAGGTTCAATAAGCGGCGGTTCCAAGCGCGAACAATCTATGGAAGACCTCGTGGGCGAGTTGAAGAATTTGGACGAGCGTATTGCTTCTTTTGGAAATATCGACGAAAAGGCTACGGGTGAAGAGTTGGTATCCGCGCGAATTCGTGCCGCATCACTTGATAGTGAAGTCGCACACACCGACCGCGAGCAAACCCGTTTGACATCAATCATAGATGCAATTAACCAAAGTATAAATGACAAGAAAATGCAACTTGCCGCAATTGACAAAGCGGATGCATCAATTGACAAGGCGGACTTTGAAATGGTCAAGGTCGCGGTTGAAAAACTCGAAGGTGCCAAGACGAACTTGGCGGGGCTTGACGAACAAAAGGTAAAATTGCGCGAAGCAATCGACCAATTTGAATCCGCGCGTGACGTACAACAAGAAAAACTTCGCGAGGCACACGAGAGTTATTATAAGACGCAAGCGAAACTCGAAGGAATTGATAAAGAAATCGAGGCATTGCAAGAGCGCATCTGGGAGGAATATCAATTGAACTATTCTGCTTGCTATCATATGAAAGTTGAAGTGTTTGATTCCGATGTTGCAAAACAACGAATTGGGGAATTGCGCCGTGCAATCGCGCGCCTTGGTAACGTTAATATCGATGCGATTGAACAAAGTAAAGACGCGTCCGAGCGTTTCACATCTTACACCACTCAAATGGCGGATCTTGAATCGGCAAAAGCCGATCTTCAAAAAGTTATTGCCGACCTATCGAAAGAAATGGAGACCAAATTCCGCGAAACATTTAACGCAATCAATCACAACTTTGGTGCAGTGTTCAAGGAATTGTTCGGCGGCGGGCGTGCACACTTGGAACTCACCGATCCAAATGATTATCTCAATAGTGGTGTCGAGGTTATTGCCGAGCCTACAGGTAAAAAGCTATCGAACATCACATTGTTGTCGGGTGGAGAAAAATCTATGACTGCGCTTGCGTTGTTGTTTGCGATTTTAAAGGTTCGTCCAATGCCATTTGTATTGCTTGACGAGGTCGAGGCGGCACTTGACGAGGTGAACGTTGTAAGATTTGCATCGTATTTGAAAAACTTCTCCAAGAGCACTCAATTCATCGTAATCACTCACCGCAAGCCGACAATGGAACTTGGCGATCATTTATATGGCGTCACAATGGAATCCAGAGGCGTCAGCAAATTGGTCTCGGTGAGCCTCGCGGATTGGGCGGCATAACCGACAAAGCAATCAAAATAAAAGAAAACGCTATTCGAAAGGGTAGCGTTTTTCTTTTCAGTATTGAAAAACCTCAACCGAACACCTAGAATGGTTCATCCAGCTAGGATTTAGGAGGAGGTGAGAAAAATGAACCCAAGAAGCATGCAAGCATTGGTAGAAAAATTTGAAATTCTATCAAAGCAGCTGCGGGAGAAGGATATGGTGATAGTCAATCTCCAAAACGAACTACACGAGGCGCATACAAGGTTGACCGAGTTACAAGAGTATGAGGAGCACCTTGAATACACTCGTCGTTCGAACTGGTTGCTCACGCGGCAACCAAAAAATCTAGTAAAAGGAGGTAAAGTATGGCGGTAAAAAAAGATAGCAAATATATTGGCTTTTATATTCCGATGGCGGAATACGACGAGTTGAGAGAACTTGCTGATATTGAACAAGTCGCAACAGTAAATCGTCTTGTTCGTGAACTATGCGGCAAGGCATTGCGTGAAAACAAAAGACAAAGAAAAACCGCCGAAGCGGTTCCCGAGACGTAAAATACGACCCTAATCACCACTATTTTACGTCTCCAAACTATGGATGTCAACTGAAATTCATTAAATAAATTGGAGGAGAATAATTTGAAAAAAAACAAAAAACCATCACTCAAAGAGTCATTAACGTTGCCGTATTTTATAAATGGGATTCAAGCAACAGATGCGGATATGAGTAGACTCTGGGTCGCGCTTTTGGGTGACTTGGAGTTAGAAGTAGAGTACAGCGGAGATCGTATCAACCTATGGACGAGAAAAAGAGAGGTGCAGGCATGATGCTATCACGCGATGAAATGGTTGATGACCTGACTCGTCAAGGTAGGGAACTTCTACAAGCCATGAATAAGGCGATTAACGGCGGACATAATGACGATGCAATAAGGTTTGCAGACAAGTATAAACAACTGGAAAAGCACATTAAGGAAATTCGCAAGAAAGGTAAAAGTACATGGTACCAAAGGGAGGTATGGAAGTGAATGCATGCAAGTTCTGTAAGCAGATAGGCAATCTCGCCGAGATTATGCAAACCGAAGGAAATGGCGTTGAAGCGGCGACACTGAACTGTAATTGTCATGAAGCCCGCCAGTATCAAGCAAGATCCGAGAATATCAGACGACTAGGAGAAGCGCTTGAAGAGTTTAAGGAGTATAGTTCTACGCACAACATAAAACTCGAAAAAAGCGCAGTGCAGATGTTATCAACTATTGGTGCTGCCGTTATCGATCGACAAGTATGCAAGAACAGTATGACATTCGGTAGAGTTTCAATTGGTTTTGCTTTGAGCGGCAAGGGGAATCTATTAATCACTTTTAAGTATGCCGAAGCGCAGAAGTTCGAGATCTAAACTAAGGATAAAAAATAAATAAAAAGGAGGTTCTTAACATGGAACAATTTAAACAACTCATGATTGCCGACAATGGAGCAGTCACGGAGCGTCAGCAAAAATTTCGTGACTTGCACAACGAGATAATGTTCTCAATGACGCGTGCGACCGAGTACGCAATAATAGTCGCCGAGAGTTTAAAGAAAGTTCGAGATGATAGACTATTTGAGGAAGCTGGGTTTGCTGATTTTGAAGAATATGCAGAACAAGCGTGCGGATTCAAACGTCGTCAGGCACTTAATTACATCTCCGTGATTGAAAGATTAAGCGGCGAATATTTAAATCAAAACCGAGGTCTTGGGATTACGAAGTTGATTACATTGTCGACGGTGAGCGAGGGGGATCGGGAGATCATTGAGGAATCGGTTGATTTGGAGAGTGTGACTGTTGCACAGTTGCAAGAGACAATTAGGCAGTTAGAGGCGGAAAAAGCCGAGGCGACGAAGCAGTTGGAGATGAACCTTGGGGAAGTTGAGAGTAAGGTCAAGAAGGCGGAGAAAGATGCAAAGGACAAGGCGAATGCAAAGATCACAAAATTGCAAAGCGAGATTACCGCGCTAAAAGGCAAAGAGCCCGAGAAGGTGGTTGTGCAGGACGAAAAGGTTGTTGCGGAGTTGGCACAGAACAAAGAGATTTTGGCACAGAAAGAGGCAGAGTTGGAACGTTTGAAAAAACAACACACGTTGGCCGCGGATGAGAGTTTCTTGAAATTCAAAGTCACGTTTGAGACATTTCAAAAGTTGAGCGTCGATTTGGTTGCGCAGTTAAATGCACTTGGCGCGGACAAGCAGGAAGGTGCGAGAAATGCAGTTAAAGCATTGATAGGAGGGCTTGCGATATGAACAAAATTGAATTTTTGAAAACTTGCGTCGACGATTTGGTTACGCACGACAAGCGTGAATTCCTGGGCGAAGTGCTTGAATGGGTCGAGTTCTCGTTGCAGTTCTATCCCGACACAATCGAGATTGATTCAACGAAAACGGTTGAGGGTGCATGGAAAGCTATCGAGAAATTTGCCAAGGACAACAACAAGCGGGTCCTAACGCCGAAGGCAGCGACCAAGGTGATCCTTGATTATCTTGGCGTCAAGCAAGCGGCGACGCAAACGATAAGTCTGGACGATTTCATGTAGGGGGTTTGCTTTGAATAAGTCATTCAATAAAAAGGAACGGGCATTTATCGAGGAAGTTGACAAAATGCCCGAGCCGAAAGGCTTTCGTAAGTGGGTTGAGAAAACAGTGTTTAAAGGCAAGTATCGCATGTTTTTCAAGTCACTCGGCAAGGGAAAGTCACTAGGCGTCTGCCAAGCCTGCGCCCAAGAAGATATTGAACTTGTCGGAGCGAAAGCCGGGGCGAAGGGTAAATGCCCAGAGTGCAAAGCTGCAGTAATTTATAGGAATATCAAACACCAGCAAGACTTCTACGATGTTGAATATTGTTCAATTCTTGTTAGGTTGTCGTGTGGATTACTTGTCAGTAGAATCTACCGTGTTGATAGACAAACCAATTTCGTAAAAATAAAATACAATTTTTCTGAACTTGAACGCCAAGTGTCTAAGATGCTGTCACGTGGAAAGACGGCAAGAAATTTCTATACACGTGGAACGGGATGGGAATGGCGTCGCGGTTATTATGGAATATATAGTCACATACCGCTTGAAGTACATACATTCCCGGATAATATTTGGATAGCGACTAACACGGAAGAACATGAGTATTCGCAACTTGCAACAGTAGTGAAAAAGCAACCAGTAAATGCAATTTACTATCTCGGCGCATATAGCAGGATGCCGGTTATTGAGTATCTTATAAAATTAGGGTTTTCACATTTAGTAAATATTCTCATTGCAGAGTATCGAGGATTTTCGCATAGGTCGCAGAGGATATTAAACTGCAACGGCAAGACGGTTCAGGAAGTTCTACGTTTACACGGCAAATACTTTGACTATGCTCGCAAGATAAAAGCAGACGCGGAATACATTACAGCCCTGCAATTATTGCAGTCCAGTAATTCTCGCATTTCAAAAGAATCTATTAATTTCGTCGTGAAACACAGTATCGGAAATTTGGACGAAGAAAAGCAATTGGTGTTCAAGGACCTTGGAATAGAGCCAGTAATCGCATACATGGCAAGCCAGGGCAAGGAAGACGACAGGAGATTGTTGGTTGACTATGCGGACTATTACTTTTGGATCAAAACACTTGGTTATGACCTACGCGACACGATGTACCTAAAACCAAGAAACTTCCAAGCTGCGCATGACAGGATGATGGTCGAATATAAAGAACATCTAGGTGCGAAAAAGCATGAGAAATTCAAAGAAATATACCCAGAATATGCGGAGTTGCTTGAAAAGTATAAGGGTTTTAAATTTGTAAAAGATGGATTCGCGATTGTTGCCCCGCAAGACGTTGAAGCGATTGATGTGGAAGCTAAGGCTTTGAAAAACTGTCTTGCGAACTATGTAGAACGCGTTTACAAGGGGTCAGCCATTATCCTCTTTGTGCGCAAAGCTGGTAAAGAAAACGAGAGTTTTGCCGCGCTTGAATTAAATCCAAGAGATTGGCGAATTGTGCAGTGCCGAACATTCAAGGACAAGAGCATTATTGAAGATGCCGCGATCAAAAAATTCCTCAAAGCATGGATGGCGACCAAGGTGTTTATCAAGACAACCGAACACCTAACTAAACTTAGGACAAAAAAGGAGGAGAAATGAGAGAAATATTGTTTAGGGGGAAACGAGTGACCGACGGCGAATGGTTCTATGGGCACCTTGTTAAGGTCTCAAAAGAGGTAGACGTGCATGAATACAGAATTTACAACCATACTGTGGACAAATTTTATTCAGTTATCGGTGAAACCATCGGACAATTCACAGGCTTGAACGACAAAAACGGCAACAAGATTTTCGAGGGGGATATTGTGAAGTCAAGGCGAATTGGCGGAACATATATCGGAGAAGTTGTTTATATGGAAAATCAAACAAGATTTGCGTGCCACACAATGCAACCATCATCAATCACGGGAAATCCAATAGGGGTCTACGAAAATGTCGGTGGTGAAATCATCGGCAACATCCACGATAATCCTGAGTTAGTGGGAGGTGCCAGATGACATGTAACATATGTGGCGGGTCGCTAGAAAGAGGCTGGAGAACGATTAAAAAATGCCTTGCGGGAATATGGGTTCAACATATATGTCTCTTAAATTCTTGCTATGAGGAGTTAAATAAATTAACAGAGGTGAGCTATGACAAATAAAGAACGATTGGTTGAGTTGTTGGGGAATGCGACATTTGCTACATACACATATGGGGATGGTGCATTCTGGAAAAAAGAGACGACGTTATTTAACGAATATGATAGCGATGAAGTTGAAAACATCGCCGACTACCTATCCAACGCAGGAGTGATTGTGCCGAAGTTCAAGGTCGGGCAGGATGTGTGGATTAATGACAACATAGGCTCGCATCGACAGAAGCCGTTGCGAGGGAATATTCATGGAATCCTGATCTATGCGCATGGGTTAACATATCAAGTTGACTATGGGGCTGGTTTTACCCAAGTTGGTAGAATAGTGGCATATCTAGGTGACGAAAGGATTTTCGCCACCAAAGCCCAAGCCGAGGCGGCATTGAAAGGAGGAGGGGTGTGACAGCAGGAAATATTATCTCGATCATCTTCCTTTGCCTACAACCAATCGCCATGTGGTTCGCATATTGGATTTGCAAAAAAATGGACAAGGCAAGCAAGGCTAACGAAAAGTGGCTCGCGCGGATCGGTGAAGACCTTTGCAGAATGCGTGAAATTGAAAAGAGAATTCACGACGCACACCAAGAATTATATGCAAGAATCCGCACCACTGGCAGGGATTACGCATATACAACTGCCCATAACATCAAGGTCGGAGATATGATCGAACAAGGAAAGCGCATAACCGAAGTGTATGACACTGGAACGAGTTTTAAGTTGGTGATTTTTGAGAGGGTTGATGGAGGTGAATCATGAGAAAAAGAAAACTATCGGAAGACGAAAAGCAGCAATCACGCGAGCGTTCAAGGCAAAGCGTTATGGGACTCTCACTCGACGACAATAACATTGTGCTCAAACGTTGCAAGACCTGTAACTCAAAACAACCGAGTCACATCAACAACGAACTGCTCCGATGCAGGAAGTGTGTTGATGATTAAAGCGGCGACTTTGAGATAGCAGGGAATATCATTGCAAAACGATTTTTCTAACGGCGTGCCGGCGTTATTAAGTCCTTGTAATTGAGTATTAACTAAGTGACTAACTATCCGTTATTCGGGGGAGGCTTCGCCTGCCGGGGGCAGAGCCCCCTTGAAGGCGCAGGTAGGAGTTAAAACAAGTTGGAGAGGGTAGAGGGAAATTAAATTGGAGGCTTTATGAATTACACATTAACGCACAAAGATAGTGCTGATGAAATTTTTACGCATAAGGAAATGTGCTTTGAAGTTATTGATAGGGTATTCGGTGTTAAGAGCGTTTCGCATTATCGCAAAAAAACAATAGAGTCGGGTTTAGTAACCGAGGTTGAAGTTTATCCAACTTGGAATACAAATGCCAATTCTAGGCGATTGAAAAAATTTCGTGTTACGCGTGCATCACAGGAGCGGTTGAACAAGCGCAACAGTGTTAAAAACTTAATTCGCCTTATCAACACAAATTTTACCGATGATGACATTTGGGGAACAAATACTTATGAGGAGTCGAAATTACCTAAGACAGTAGAAAATGCGCAGAAGGATATGAAGAATTACTTTCGCAGACTTAAACATCATGCTAAAAAGCATGGATATCCACCGCTAAAGTATGTTTATGTTACTGAGTTTGAGGAAGGAAAAATCCGACTTAATCACCACTATGTAACAAATTTTCCAGATCGCGACTTGGCCGAGAAACTATGGAAAGGCGGTTCGCGAACGCAGACAAGACGCTTGCAAGCAGACGACAGTGGATATGAAGGCTTGGTCCGATATATTACAAAAGACCCAAAGGGAGCCAAGAGATATGTTACAAGTCAGAATCTTGTCAAGCCGATAGTGACTATCAACGACACGAAGATAACAAAAAAGCAAGTTAATCAAATCATTATGAACGAATTGTCTATTGCAAGTCTAATGCAAAAAATTTATAGGGATCATGAATATATAGACGGCGAAGTTAGATATAGCGAAATTGTTGATGGAACATATATTTATGCAAAATTAAAGCGGCGAAAAGAATAGCATAGTCTAAATGTTTTGGTAACTAATCTTTAAAAGGGGGTGAAATGCAACATTATTCAATATACGAGCTAAATTTGCGAGAGCCAAAGATTCCGCGGTTTTTTAGGGATTTACTGGATAGGTACGAGGATTTGAAATATGATCTCCGTAGAAATTTAAGCAAGCAAAAACAACTGCTTGAACTTTGTGACTTTCCAAAGAAAGCAGATTATAAACTTTTTGTCGACAACGGGCAGAATGGATCAAAGGTTGAAAACCTAGCAATTGCAATTCAAGAACTTGCTAAAAAGGCAACATTAATACAAGAAGAAATTGCTTCGTGTCTTGCTCGAATGCAATCAATTACGGCGAAGATTGAGCGCAGGATATGCGGTAGGATCATTGAAGAACGATTGATTTACAAAAAATCGTGGCAACAGATAAGCGACGAGACATTCTATACACGTGGTCACCTTTACAAAATCCTGCAAGATGGAATTGCGAGTTTGGAAAAGATGATACGAAATGATACACAATGATACATTTGAATGTGCTATTATGCTATATTCGAGAATTGTTCGTATGGGCAATTTATAGACGCGACACATTAATCACCATGTGTCGTCATGGCCGCCGAGTGCGTCGTTCACCGTGGTAATCTACTCAGTCCGCAAAGGACAAGGCGGTTGCTAACACTACATCATAGGCGTGTAGTTATGGTTCAAGCCCTGCGACATAATAGCGTGGGGCTTTTATGTTTTAAGTAAAGGAGTGTGATTTGAGATTGGAAACATTTTACAGTTCATTGCGTTGGATAAAGCTCAGTCGCGCCTTTATGAAAAGCAAGAATTACATTTGTGAACAATGCAATAACCGTCAAGTTATGACTGCTGCTATGCGATATGGGAAACGGTTACGAATGATTTGTCATCATAGGATTCCATTAACAGAAGATAATTTTCGAGATGTAAGTATATCATTGAACACCGAAAATCTAATGTGTTTATGTATTAACTGCCATAACAACATTCATGGGAACAAAGCGGCGACTGTCCCGGGGTTAGTATTCAATTCATCGGGTCAAGTAGTGCCAAAAAGTTAAAGTGCATTAAAATGCGCGAAGGAGGAAATATGAAAAGAGTGATGTGGTGGGCATTTAGTCCGATCTTGGCATTAAAATACCTTTGGTATAGAATATTACTATTCGTTCTTATTATCGCAGGGATAGCAACAACTATTGCTCTCGGTGCGGATATGTTGCACACACATAGACTGTTATTTGGTGCTGCCATTCAGACATGGGTAATATTATTAATCGCCGCACAATGGGCACTTGCAATATCATTTTCAGTTGCTTATACGCTTGTAACAAGGCGTAATTTAGGCAAACTTCATAGATAGGGGGCGGTCAAAGTCAATCGTGCCGCCGTGAATATACGAGATAGCACTGTCAAGCGCAGCAAATTCGTTTTTCGCGGGTTCGGCAGGGCGCGACGGCGGGCGCCGCGATTTCGTGCCAGATGAGCCAAAATCGCCCAAAATTGAAGAAATTGCCCAGGCGTTGGGCGAGGAACAGGAGGTGGCGCATGCCAAGACGAGCGATGGCAACGGCGATTTTGGACAACAAAACGGCACGCAAAACGAAGGCAGAAATTGCTGGGCGTAAAGAGGTTGAGAATGCTATGCAGAAGATACCGTCGACACTTATTTGTCCGCAGGACCTTGACGGGAAGGCAAAACAAGTATGGGCAGATGTTGTGCGGTTATGCCAGACGAGCGATTACAATTTTCTTAACGATTTGGATGCCGACCTATTGAGGTGTTATTGCGAATCGGTGGAAAGATATGAAATCGCGGCTAGGACATGGCGCAAGAAATTGAAGAAGCAAATATTAGGCAAGAACCAAGAGACGCAACGCGAAATAGATAAGTGTATTTTGGAGATGAGCAGAGCAGGAGAAGAGATGCAAAAATACGCAAGATCACTAAATATTACATCGGCCGAGAGGGAGCGATTAGCCGTTGCCAGTGCAAAAGCGGCGAAAAAAAATAGCAGTACAATAGCGAGGTTTATGAACGATGACCCATAACAGTTATATTCGCCAATACTTTGATGAAATCGAGAGTGGTCGGATTCCAGTAAGCATTTGGATAAAGGGAATATACCGTCAACTCGTCAATATTCTCGACGGCAACGACACAAATTACTATGTTGATTTGAAGAAAGGACAACGTGTAATTCGCTTCATCGAAACCTTTTGTCGGCAAACAAAGGGCGAGTGGGCGGGAAAGCCAATCGACTTAATGCTATTCCAAAAGGCAAAACTGGAAGCAGTATTCGGAGTTCTTAGTCGAGAAACTGGATTGCGTAGATTCAAGCAAGTATTCGATCTACGCGCGCGCAAAAACGGCAAGACAACCGAAAACGCTGGAACGGCACTATACCTACTTGGTCCAGATAAGGAAGGTGGGGCAGAGATTTACTCCGCGGCAACAATCCGTAGTCAAGCGGCACTATGTTGGAAAGAAGCGCAAAACATGATCAATAAGTCGGTCGACTTGCAAGAAATATTCCGTTCGAATACGCAAGAAATTCGTTGCGATTCACTGGGCGGATTTTTTAAAGCCCTTGGAAAAAATACAAGCAATTTTGACGGTCTCAATGCGCACGGTATAATACTCGACGAAGTTCATGAACTCACTCGCGACATATACGACATCTTAAAGCAATCAACATCTGCGCGTCGTCAATGGTTGATCAACATGATTACTACCGCAGGAACCAAGCGTGGTGGATTGTTTGATGACCTTTATGAGAACATGAAAAAGGTTGCATTAGGCGAAGTGCACAATGATACATTCCTGCCGTTGCTTTATCAGCTTGACGAGAAAGATGATTTTCGTGACGAGAGTGTATGGATAAAAGCAAACCCCGGCATAGATTTTATTAAGAGTCGTGCCGAGTTACGTGCCAATGTCCAACAAATTGGAATTGACCCGGCATTCGAATCAACGGTCAAGGTTAAGGATTTCAACGAATTAGGTGTCCGTCGAATGGGATGGCTAAGTTACTTGCAATACGAGAACAAGCGTACGTTCGAGTTATCGGCGTTCAAAAACAAATTAGTAATCGTAGGGCTTGATCTGTCAAAAACAACTGACTTATCCGCGGTTAATTTTACTGCGTGGGATAAGAAGAACGGTGAATGGATTACCCATCAAATGTATTGGTGTACGGAGGAGTTTTATAACGCGAATCGTGATGGTGAAATTCCTTATAAACTGTGGGTCGAGCAAGGTTTGATTCGCATCAGCGGAAAGCATAACATCATGTATAGCGATATTTCCAACTATATAAACACTACCGTTAAAAAGACAGGTTGTAGGGTAGGTTGGATTTATTACGATTCATGGTCTGCGGTTTACCTGATCGAAGAATTGAATAAAATGGGATTTCGCGATTGCGTTCCAGTCCAACAAGGATATAAAACGCTATCGTTGCCGATGCAGGAATTGGGAGTTGAATTTAAAAGTGGTCGCATCAATTACCAAAATAACGCTGTTACGAAGTGGTGTATATCGAATACGGAAATTGATATAGACTGTAATGGGAACATAAAGCCAAAGAAATTCCAAGACAAGCGAACGCTTAAAATCGAAGGAACTGCGGTGCTGTTGAATAGTCATGTGGGCGTAATGGCTAGGCTTGACAACATGAAAAATTATTAGGAGTGTAGATGGGTATATTTAATCTTTTCAACAAAAAGAATCGCGAAGATCCGGGTGGCGGTTTCATGCAAATACTAGACGGATTTACGAGTATGTTTGCGCCGTTCGGAGACGACAAATTGCAAAGCGATATTTTCTTGTCGGCCGTTACAACCAATGCAACGCACAGAAGTAAATTGCGACTTGTTCATAGACGCGCAAAATTGGAGCAGATACTACCACATCAACGGATTCTCCAATTGCGTCCAAACCCTATTATGAATGCAACGGTATTCCTTGAAAGCCTTTCGATTGATTATGACACGTATAACAACGCATTCATTTATATTGAACGCGATACTACGGGCAGAGTCATTGCATTATGGCGATTAAACCCATCAACGTTGCTAGTTGGAATGGATAAGTACGATGAATTACTTTGTCGGTTCACTTTACAGGGGTATGAGTACACAGTCCCATTCGACCAAATTTGCCACATCGGAAAAACAGTGACACAAGATGAAATCTTCGGCGATGAAAACAATGCAATAAATAAAATCTTAGGTATAATCAACACGAATTACCAAGGAATTGAAGCGGCGGTCAAAACAAGCGGCGTCTTACGTTATGTAGTGAAAGTTCTGGATAAGGTTAGCGATAAAGATTTGCGCAAGCACGAGAAGTGGTTTACAAAGAATATTCTCAATCCATTAAATTCTGGCGGAGTGAAATATATCGATTCTGCCATGGAGCTTCAAGAGTTAAGGGCAGCTGCACAAAAATACAGCGACTTCAACGAGCAGAAACTGTTTGCGACACAGGTTTATAACCATCTTGGAACAAACGAAAAGATTATCAGCCGGACAAATTCAGATGACGATATGATTGCTTTTTACGAAGGAACGATAGAGCCATTTGCATTGAAGTTGTCACAGGAATTGACATTCAAGATATTTACAAGTGGTCAACTTGATTTCCAAAATGAAATAGTCGCAGAATCCAACAGGCTTGCATTCATGTCTATATCGCGAAGAATTGAAGTAGCGCGAATAGGGCGCGAGCTCGGAATCATGACCAAAGGTGATATGGCAGACTTGTTGTATTTGCCCATTCGAGAAGAGATAAGGAACGAATTGATTCCATTATCTCAAAATTACAGCAAAAAAGAAAAAGAGGAGAAAGAAGATGATTCACAAGAAAAATAACTATATACGAGAAATTGTTGGATTGCGGGCAGCGCAACAAGAAGAAAAGATGATTGTTGAAGGCAAGGCTATTGTCTACGAAGAGCCAACTCTTCTATTTGAGCAACTCGGAATTAAGTATTACGAAGTAATAGAGCGCGGGGCATTTACTAATGCAGACATCAGCGAGGCATATCTGAAATACAACCACAGTGACGTCCAGACAGTTCTTGCAAGAGTCAAGAATAAAACACTTAAACTGACCGAGAAGCCAGACGGTGTTTATATTCGAGCAGAAATTGCTGATACGACATTAGGTCGAGATGTGTACGAGCTTATCAAACGTGGTGACATTGATAAAATGTCGTTTGCATTTACCGTCAAGGCATCGGTGACGGAAGAGAATAAAGAAGAGAAATCAGTCACTTTCCGGATAACTGAATTTGACAAGATTTACGATGTAGCGGCGGTGTCTCACCCTGCGTACCAAAATACTGATATTTACGCGCGTAGGCGGGGAGAGGTGGAGTCCGATCTTGCCCGTGTGGAGTCGCGAAAGCGCGAAAATATAAAACGGCGCATGCAAATAAGGCTACGGTGTGCGTTAGGACGAGAGCCAGAGTCTAAAAAAAGGAGGTCTAAATGAAATTTAGATATGCAGAAGTAGGGGAGCTTGAAAAATACAAGCTTGAACAGTGCTTTGAATATTTGGCAAAAATAGGCGAAACAATCAAAGAGGTTTATGACAAAATGGAAGAAGATGCCATCGAGTCCAGGGAACTGGAAATGCTCGATGAGGAGAGCAAGAAACTTGTCGAAGAGCGCGCAAAGGTGAAAAAAATTATTACCAGAAAGCGTGAAGAACAAGAAGACATGTCAGATTCCTCATTCCGTCATGTGGTAAAACGCAGTGCGCAAACATCCGATAAAGAAGTGCATCCAACCGATACGATTGATTATCGTAAGGCATTTATGCGTTTTGTCCAAACAGGTGAAGAAAGCGAAGTGTTGAAGCGTGCGAATGAAACAACAACGGTCGCAACAGATGCTGGCGCAGCAGTTCCAAAAACGGTCGTAAACGAAATCATCAAACAGATGGACGTTTATGGAGAGATATGGTCAAAGATTCGTAAATTGAATATCAAGGGCGGTGTTTCATTCCCGGTACTCACATTAAAGCCAAAGGCAACATGGGTAGGTGAAGGTGCATCAGAGAGTAAGAAATTGACTCTCGGTAATGTTGTGTTTAATTACTACGGACTTGAATGTAAAATTGCACAAACACTTCTTGCGAGTGTTGTGACTTTGGACGCATTCCAAAAGACATTTGTTGAAGTAGCGGTAGCTGCGATTGTTCAGGCCTTGGAAATTGCGATTGTCAATGGAACAGGTGCAACGAACAACCAACCAGTAGGAATCATTAAAGATACTCGTGTGCCATCAGGAAACAGTATAACAATGGCATCGACGGATATGGGTAAGTGGGATGTTTGGAAAAAGAAAGTGTTTGCAAAGATGAAGAAAGCATACCGAGGCGGTGTATTCATTATGGCGCAGGGAACATTCGACGGTCAAATAGACGGCATGGTAGATGCAAACGGTCAACCAATTGGTCGTATTAATTACGGGATTGACGGGGCGGAAAAGTATCGTTTCGGTGGGAAAGATATTATCACCGTCGAAGAAGACATTTTGCCACTGTATGACGATGCCGCAGTTGGTGATGTGTTTGCAATCTTCGTGAAGCTTGATGATTACGCAGTTAATAGCAATATGGAGATGAAAACTGTGAAGTGGACAGACCACGATGAAAACACAGTCAAGAACAAAGCAATCATGATTTGTGACGGCAAGTTGCTTGATCCTAACGGTGTGTTGCTTATCAAAAAAGGCAACGGTGCAACAGGCGGTTAACGCGAGGAGGGGAAATGAGGAAATTTATCGAGCTTGATGATTTAATGGATTTAGCGGCAATCGATGGTGATTACAACAAGCCTAGGGTCGAGGCATGGCAAAATGCAGCAGAGGCAGAGATAAGAAGCTTTACTAGTTTCGATATCAATGCAACGCGACTATGTGATGCGGACTTGACCGAGTTTATTGCAGTCGCGAGAGTTTATATCCAAGAGCGGGTTCGAGAAAATTTCCTCAGCCCCAACTACCAAAATGACCGCGGGATAATGGCATTAAAGATACGATTGTCATTGTTGGCGGATGAACTATTGGAAAGAGAATTGTTATTACCGTTGCCAATAACACAAGTGTTTAGGGCTAGTAATGATAAGAGATTTCAAACATCTGTCGGCCAAGGATTTTTAGTAAGGAGGTAAATTATGGCATGCACATGTGCGGAAGATTACAAGTCTCGCCATACAGGGGAAGCGATTGACGACGCAGTTGATTTAATAATGCAGGGCGGTAGTGGCAGTGGAGATCTAGCCAATGTTCCTAAACTCAATGGGGATAATACGTTCACTGGAAATAATACTTATAACGGAAACGAAACACATAACGGCAATGTTGAAATTATCGGTTCGCTTAAAGTCAATGGCTCGATACTCGGTGCAACACAGGTCAATGAATTCTTGGGTCGTACGTTTTCGAACGCGACCTTCTCTGGAACCATCAATGTGATTGAAATGGCAATCAGTGATACTTGCTCTGTTATATCGTGCTGGGGTAACGCAACAAAAAATTCCGCAGGCACGAGCGGGCAAGCATTCCCAGTGCTTGACTCTATCACTTATCCGCTATGGCAAAGATTCATTGGACAAGTCGACCAATGGGGTGTAGGAATTGATGCACAAACGTGGGCTGATGCCCGATTTATGCCAGTTCGTATAACTGCATCGCAAGGAGTTGAGATTGTAACGCCACCTGTGGCGGGAATTGGTACGAATTTCACGTGGCAATTCATGCTGATTCTCACGTCACAGTGAGGTTTTAAACTAAGGACAAAAAAATAAAGGGAGGTTTTCAAAATGGGAAACACGCAAATTAAGGAAGAAGTAGTGGAATTCGGAGATACTGTTGTCATTAACAAAGTTCAAACAGTCACAATAAGTTTCGAACGTGCGGAAGTTTTAAAAAGACAGGATGCAATGGAGCAACTTCGTAGTCACATTATGCAGTGCGAAGAAGAAGTACAAAGGCTTGCTGCGGAGTTATTGGAGTTGGAGAGACTTGTTGCTTTGGCTGATGAAAAAGCGGCGATGCAATTAAATGCACCAATACAAGACATTGAGCAGGCAGAGAGTCAGGAAGAAGAGAGCTTGCCAATCGAAAATTCAGCACCAAAGTCTGATGAGTGGTAGGATAGGTGAGAAGGGGCAGAAAATGCCCCTTTATTAATTTAAGTTAAGGAGGAGAAAATGGAATGGGTTTTATCATTAGAAACATTATTCGGTTTGGCCTTGGGTCTATTCTTAGACTTTTCATGGCGCATGGGTCGAAAGCTGTGGCGATGGGTAAGAGAAAACAAAAGAAAAAATATTTTGCTTGCTGCCAGTTATTATCTGCCAAAGATCATAAGGCACTTTGCAATGGTAAGAACTGGAAACGCATCAGAAGTATGCGCTATTGTCAAAACTGCTGTGAATCAAGAATGCATCGAGGAAGGATCGACATTTAACGAGGAAGAGTTTTACGCGCAATATAATTTGTTTGTTGAAACACACGGAAATAAATATTTACACAAGGGAATAAAAGAAAAGGCGGTAGACAATGGCGAAGAGATCAAAAACACACAAGGTCCAGATGTACATGCCCAAGTCAACTCGAACTGGTAAGTTTGAGACCCTTTCAAGGGTATTCCTGCATACCAAGAAAAGCAGAGGATTTTGGGCGGGTATTCGTGACTTGTCTATGCAAGAAATCGTAGCTAATGCCGCGGTCGACATTAAGAATACTATTATCTTTGACGTCAACTATTCAAAGGTTGTTATTGATGCTTGGCAAGACTTGATTATTTTGTTCAATGGGAGATGCTACAAGCCAGAAGGTAAACCTGACGAATTCGATTATGCGAGCAATAAGGGCAGTATGCAAATACGAGCCTTGCAATTTGCAGACAACAATGTTTATTCGTCAGACGAGTACAAGGAGGGTTAATGAGCGCAATCTTGGCAACTACCGAGGATATCGCGGTAAAAGAGTTAGAGGCAATTCTTACAAAGAGTGGCTATGTTGATTGGGAATCTATTTATCCAGCGACGGAGGGTCAATTTGAACAAGTCATTCGTGAGCAAGTTGACCCGATATTCTATCGAGCGACAACTCCGGCCGCCGCACCTATTGCCATGATTGGCAAGCCGCAAAGCTTGCCACAGCGTGCAAGTTTATTCTTGCTATATGGGTTACTTGCGCCGGGTTATCATAGTGCAGATAATCGAGTTCGCGCGGTGACTGTTCGGTTTTCTTTAACAATCCAATATGACACCAAGTTTCTATTTTGGAACAATGGTATTGGTGAGACAGGCAATCAATTTATCCCGTATCTAAGTAGTCTTCTTGATCATTTAGAGAACGCAGGGTTTTCTATTTCGCAAACAATTGGGGAAGCATCATTCCCAAGTACCGAAGGCGGACAACAGTTTAACTACCGAAAACAATTCATGATAACAAAAACTTATTGAGTAAAAGGAGAAAATAAAAATGGAGAAGAAAATTTGGGCAAACGGTAATAGTCGTTTAATTACGCGAGAGTTAGATGCGACAGAAGATGGTTTTACTGCCGAACCTGTAATATGGGAAGGTCTTGTTGAAACCAGTTTGACATTCTCGCAGACAATTAATCATTACCCGGCAGATAACAACCCGCGTTATGCATCAATCGCATCACCTCCAACTGGTAGTGGGACGATAACCTTATTCGGGATTAAACCAAGTGACTGGAAAAATGTTCTAAGTGTCATCGCTGACACAAAAGGAACACGATTTGGTGAAGACTTGCCAGTAAAATTCTTTGGGTTGAGTTTTGACGAAGAAGTAAGTGACGGCAGTAAAAACAAGATAATTTTGTATAAGGTCAATATCACAGATCTTCCGTCGATTGAAACTTCAACGAAAAGTGAAGACAACGTTGACCCGAGAGATGTTGTCTTGAACGTCGAAGTTTCGCCTGTATTCTACGATAAGGAGGACGGTAGTAGAGGTCGCGTAATTTATGACATCTTTAACAGCATTGAGAATAAAGAACTGTTCGACGCAAACGGTTCGACAATTGCATTCCCAGAAGAGTTAGTGTAGGAGGTATTGATGAGTTACATTTGTGAATTTGAAAACATTAGAGGTGAAAAAGTAAAACTCACTGCAACTGGACGAACATATTTATGTTATAAGGCACATTACCGCCGCGACATTCTTGCTGATCTTATAAAGTACAATCAAATCCAGCAACGCAATATTAACTTATTCAGCGGGTTTGAAAAGATGGAAGCATTGCAAGATGTAGAGAAATTCGTTAAGTTAACGGAAGAAGAGCAAAATGATTTGTACTGTCGTTTGGACGAAGTGGTTGATACATCGGAATATATAATACGTTTCATCGTTGCATTGGTATTAAGTGCAGAGTATCCAGTATCGCGACCGGTTGATCAAATTATTAATGAAATCCCACCGTCATGGGTGGTTAGTGGCAACGAGGAAAACGATAAAATCATGGCAGTCATTAACACTCTATTGCCAAGTACAAATAGTGTAAAAAAAAAGATAGCCGAGTGACCAAGCAATCAAGCGCAGATTTCACGACCCAGTTGCTTTTCGGGGTGACAAGTCTTGGAATTCCAAACTGGGTCTTTGACTATCCGCTTGAAATGATTATGGATTTGCTCGATTACAATGCAACGATGATGTTATCGCAGGAAAACAACACAGAGACTTTAAGATTGGGTGATTCGGTGAAGCAAGTTGATAGGAGGATGGGCTAATGGCTTTCAATGACGGGATTACAAAGCTGCTTAACGAATTTGTTGTTGGAGCAAGTAAGTCTGGGGAAATTGCTATGAGAGAATTCAAGGCGGAAGTTGACGAAGCGGCGACGCAATATTACAAAGAAATTTTGAATACTGTCCCAGTTGCAATTGATAGTGGAGGCTCATTGCGTGATTCATTGATAATCGAACCTGATAAGAGGGGGTCGATGTACCATGGCCACAAGATACGTTTCGACGGTTACGACGAACGGGGCGTAGCATACCAAACCATCGCTAATACACTTAATGGTGGTCGTGGGGCAGTTTGGGGTGCTCATGGCGCAATTACAGGTACTGGGTTTATAGACATTGCGCAAAGCAAGCTGAGGGATTTGAGCAAAAGAATTGAAGACCGAATAGTGCAGAAAGTTAGTGAGGTGACGTGATGAGCAATCAAAGAGTTGGAAGAAGTTTTGATGAGCTTCAAGACAAGATAAAAAGTTTTAACCGGGAGTTACGTGAAACACAACCCGAGTTGCGAGCTATCGACAGAGGGCTAAAACTTGATCCAGGCAATGTGGATTTAGTTAATCAACGGTTCGGGGTTTTTGCCAATCAACTTGAAATTAACCGTAACCGTGCAGATGCGTTACAACAACAGATGGCAAGGCTGACAGGAGAATTATCTTCTGGCAAGATTTCACAAGAGCTGTACGCCAAGCAAATGTCTACTCTCGAACGTCAAGCCCGTGTGACCCGGGTTGAGATAACGACGCTTGAAGGTGCACTGGCACGAAAGAACGAGACAATAGCAAGGGCTAAGTTCGGAGGAATAACGCAAGGTATGCAAGCGGCATCACAAGCCGCACAGCAAATGTCTATGATGATGTCGTCACTAACCGCGGTTACTGGTCTTATGGGAGCAACTGCCGATTCAAGCGGCGACAAAACAATGCAGGGTATGATGCGTGCAATGTCAGGTATGCAAGCGGTCATAGGGCTGTCAACTATGCTGCAACAAACAAATACCGCGTCGACTTCTTCGTTTCAAAAATTGGCGGTTTCTGCAACTTTGGCAATGGGTGCATTTGCATTGGTTAATGGTTTATTACAGGGAATGACAGGAACGATGCGAACGGTTGTCGGTGGGTTAGCGGTGCTTACCGCGGCTATCGGTGCCGCGGCGACCGCTTGGGCAGTTAAGAAGGGTGTAATGACTCTTGGAGCAGCGGTACCTGCAATGCTTGCAGCTGCTGGGGTTGCAGCGGCAGGGATACGTGCATTAATTCCAAGTGCGGGTGAATCGTCTGCGTCGGTCGACTCAGGTGGCTCAATAGCGAACTTGGCAAATGTGTCTGTGCCATCTGCACGCGGTCCAAGTGGAACGAGTTCAGTCACTCATATCACAAATAATAACGCGTCACGTGCCGACATGGAAGAGGCATCGTTTCGTGGATTCATGCGCGCGATAAATGCGAGTGGGTTGGCTAATAAACAATTCGTCGGCATCGTTGAGATGAACGGAAGAGAAACGGCGCAGATAATCTTTGGCGATTTTCTAGAAGAGAATCAACGCTTAGGTAGTCCGATATTAACACGGTAAGGGAGGAAGTACATGCAAGTCATAAACGAGAGTATAAATTACATCGAGATTGGGGCAACTCGCAATGCATTGCGACCGAGGAATTGGGTTACTCAATTTATGCCGCGTAACGAATTTCGTGGTATGTCGGAGTTTACACAAACCATGGACGGCACTCGCCATATGTCTAACGTTGACAGGTATTTTTTTCCGTGCGGAGACTTTGAGTTTAACTTCGAGTCCCCAGAAGAATATGCCGAGTGCAAGCAGATCATGAACGGTGATCCCTTCGTTATTCGATATTATGATCCCGAGATATTGATGTGGGTTATCCGACTGGTTCGAATGACAAGCAACAGTCTCGATTTATTCCTATCAACGAGAGACAATTACCTTGGTGCAATTAATTACAGATTCACAATTGAGAGTATGTTCGCTTATACGAGTTATCAAGACTTGAAAGATCGGGCAACAGATGATGAAAGATTTTAAAAGGAGGACGACATGTCACGAGAAGTAAAACTTGAAATTGAGTTTTTGCCACATAATGCAGGAGCAATAAACTACGGAGGAGTAAAGTTTCCAGAGGGTAATAACATATCGAACCCATCGGCGATAAATACGGCAAGCGGCGGCGGTAAACCGTTTATCCTTGGAGTGTCAAAGTTGGGCGAAGGCGACAGGCTTTGGGATACAAGAGTGCCTTATAACGGCTTTATGGGCGTCCAGCGCAACTTTGGACAAGATAACAGTTTCGAGATCGATGAACAAGGTAATGCCACACAGCCACCGACATTCGCGATTACTGGCGAAGCGATCGAGCGATTAGTTATTACATTTGATAGCACGGCAAAGCAATGGGCAACGCGACTTATGGTTAACGGCGTTCCCTTTGATAACAATAGCGAGATATTCATTTGGGAGAGTATGGGCCCAGTTGACACTGTTGAAATACAAATACTGAATTGGAATCTTCCTTTATACCCGGTGCGCATAACAAGTATTCTTATAGGACTCACAAAGGTGTACGACAAGAGGCAGTTGACAAAATTATCGGCAGGTAGCGAGTCAACAAACAACCCGCAAAGATATTTTGCAGGTACGATGAGCCAATACGCAACTGTGCATGTCCAAGATATTGACAAGGGTTTGATGGACTTTGCAGACATAAAATTGCTCGTCGAAGATTTGGAGACCAAGATGTTCTTTGGTGATTCCAAGCTTGGCAAGATGAGGACCGAGAATTTCAATTACTTGTTCGGCAGTCTTGAAATGCGCGCGCGGTTAAAGGACATTATACTACAACTAAATAATGCATGGTTTGAGGGGGTGACGGTTGATGAAAATAATACAGGGTTCAGTATTTGGCAGATGTTCACGACAGCCATTCGGCAAGCAACAGGAGAAGAATTGAAAATATCGCCAGAGGTTCAAGACCATCTGGAAAGGATAAGTTTTCCAGACGGGTACTTAGAGCCGGGGAATCTGCGGGAAAGAATGGACGGGTTCTTGGTGTTACTAAGAATGAAGATATACTTAGATGCAAGCGGCGAATTATGGGGTTTGATTATTTGATTGCATGATTTCATGGAAAAGCTTTTCGGGAATAATAGATAAATCATACCCCTGCAAAATTAAATCTTCTGCAAGTTTTAGTTTATTGCTTTTTATTCCATCTCGAAACTTTCGATAATCAAAATCCCCTAATACTAGAAAGTCAGTATTTCGAGAGATATTATTTGATGCAATGCCACCGACATTTAATATAGATTGCATGGCTTCTTTTCTTGATAGTTGCATCGCACCAGTAAACGCAATAGTCTTTTCATAAAATGGGTGATCTTCGTTAAAAGATTTTGTTGTGGATCTTAGTTCACCAAGTGTCCATTGGCTAGGCTTTTTTGTGATATCGACATTATTCTTAATAGCGGAATTTTTTATAATTTGATAGCACTCATTCGTTATTTCGCAATCTGCCATAGCACGATGTGAAATTGTTTGATTAAGTTCGAAGCGTTGGACTAAATCTTTCAGGCGGTGTCGTTTTTCGGTATGAAATACACGTCTACTTAGTCGCATGGTATCAATGTAATCATTGGTAAAAGATCTGTCTGGGAGATGTATGCTTAACTTTCCAGTAATGAAACTTATATCAAAATTTGCATTGTGGGCAATAACAACTGAATCGCCTATGAAGTTGCAAAGGTCACCAAGAACGTTTTGAATATTCGGTGCTGTTGATACCATGTCGTTTGTGATACCAGTTAAGTTCTCAATAAAAGAGTTTATGGTTCTAAATGGCTTCACGAGCGATTCAAACTTGGCAATGGCTTGATTATTTTTAATCTTCATTGCTGCAACTTCAATTATACAGTCAAAGGATGATAGACCTGTTGTTTCTAAATCGATAACGACATAGTCATTGAGCAAAGATAAAATACTATTTCCTTTTTTCACTTCAACTGGCTTGGATATCCAAGCTCCGATACTGATTGACATGAGTGCATTTTACAGTGAGAAGTAGATAACTGCAAGGACTAAATTGTAGAAGGTATAATTGACATATGTTACTTCGAAAGTATATAATAGTGCATGAAAAAACGAATTGCATTTAAATGCATCTTGTCGGCGGTAATTTGGGGTTTAGCAATTCTATCAATTGTTTGGGTTGCAGATACTTTGCAAACGGAGCATTATCAATTAAAGGAATTAAGGCAGCTAGTAGAGGAGATAAGGAGTACATCGGCGCAAGGTGACCCATTCCTTATGCATATGGAAGAGGTGCTTGTTGATACAGAAGATGCATTTCGCACTTCGATAGTTCGTCATTCAATTTACTTGACAACAATTTGGGTTGCTACTATGACATTAACAACACCAATCGCTAAACATTTGCTTAGTAAGGAAAGACTGGAAGAAAGAAAGCGGAAACGCGAGGAACGTCGAAAAAATAAACTAATGAAATTAAAGGCTGAGTTAGAGAGCCTCGAATAATTTAAAAGAAATCGCCGAGTGGCGATTTTTTAATTAAAAGGAGGATTTATGAAATCTAATCATCTTTATACAAACGAAATTATTGCACGGACACTAAGGACAGATTTGGTTATAGATAACGCAATTAAAGGGGTATTTGGAGAGGTAGTAAATGTCTTTCAAGTTCCGCGCGATAATCCGGAAGAACCAAATATTATTACAATTGAGCGTAAAAAAGAGGAGTATCAATTTACTTACAATTTTGTAGAAATTGGTGAAACATCTAATGGGGGACTAAATAGAAGATTTGCGGACGCATTGACAGAATATTCAGGAAATTTTAGCTATGGTCTCACATTTACTTACAAAACACCTTTCGTTAACCAGTCTGATGTGCGAGTAAGTGCGCAATTAGTTTGCAGGCGCAGGGGAATATGGTCAAGCTCTGCCCTTGGCATGACCCCTACTATAAATGAGGTAATTAATTTTGTGAGGAGTAACCAAGAAAATTTCAGCGAGAATATCCTTATGGGGCAAGGTGACGTTCCACAACCATCTTGGAGTGTATTTTCACAGGGAATATTACAGGAAGGAGAAGAGAGGATTGAATTTGATGTGACAAATATAAGAGTAGGTGGTTTTTCAGTAGAATTTGAAGCTCTGCTTAATATGAACTTAAACGGTAGGTTGTTTTCAGATATTACGACTGGAAGTGCGAATTTTGCAGGTATAGACATTATTGTATGGGAGCCACTATACATCGAAGTTAAAGTCAATGCTGATATATTCAATATAGTGCCACAAGCATTTCAGCATGGTGAAAAAACGCACACGCACGAAATCAAGAGAAATACATTGTTGACGACCAACTCTATGGTTAACGACCCAGTAAAAGGGGTGGTGCCACTACATGAAGATCTTTCATGGGGAATTATTGACGAATGGAAGGACGGAAAGCAAGTCGTTCGATTAACTATTGTATTGGACAGTGATAAAGATTTACGATATTGCGAACAGGCGGTATACGTATTTAATTGCCCGCGGGGAACATTTGACGAAAACGATCAAGCGGCGATTAACAAGTATTCAATTGCACGATACAAGAGCGGCGTAGCGAAAAAATTCACAATTGTCGGAGCGCACTTTTTATACGAACGAGGCGCGACAACGCAACAATTAATCTTACAAGAAAGAAGGGAAGGAAAGTAAAAGGAGAAATAAAATATGGCAATATTAACACAAAATCCAAATGAACCAAACGGTAGCGCGCTCGACGCGCGACTAATAAGCGACACAATTGACACGGCAATTGATGCCAACCAAAGGTCGCAGAGTGCCGAGCAAACGGCAACAGGAATTATGGATAACGTAAACCAAATTGTCCAAAATGTGACTGACGACCTATCGGGTATTGTTAATGCTGCACAAGCGGCGGCAAGCGATGCCTTATCGGCCGCCCAGAACGCAGAGCAATCAGCAAGTACAACAGAGCAAATGGCGCAAGAATTAAGAGAGGCAGCCGACGAAGTCATTGCATCCGCCGCATTGCAAAAACCATTTGGCGGAACGTTAGATGCAAGTACAGGAGTTTTAACTTTAACACGATCTGGAAGAACAATAATGGACACAATGGACCCAACAATAACATTGACCGCTGATGACGATACCAATACTGGATACATGAGCAACGTTCAAAGTTTAACACTGATTGTGTCAGTTTCGGGAGAGTTTGGAAATCTAGGTCTTATTGAAGGTGATGAAATCATAGCTACTGATAGCGGATGGATTCGCGTTCCACGTGCTGACGCCGTAGGAGGTGTTAAGGGCAATGAGGAAGCAACGTTTAGAACAGGTCTTGTAAATCTGCGACCAGAGGATGTCCTGACACAAGGACAGTTAGATGTTCTTAGTGGAAGCGTCCCTGAGAGACTTGGAACAAATGATCTTGGAGCGAATTCTATAAGTGAGTTAAGTTCATTGCCGGCAAGCACAGGGCATTATAGAACAGGATGGAATAGGTTCTTTTCCTCTGCGATGACTGGGATTCCAAACTTGTCTGGTGAAGGTCAGCTAATGACAATGGGTAATGCACAAGTTGCAGTGGTTAGACAGGGCGGGAGAGTAAGAACTTTCATAAGACGGGTTGATAGTAATGGTCCTAACACTACCAACTGGGTACGCTTGGCTGATGAGCAGGATCTTGCAATACCGGCACCGATTACTTTGATAAACCAAACGACAAACTTTACAGGTGGCAATGCGACACTTGTTGTCACGCAATTCGGACAAACATGTTATACTCGTGTAGTAATAAATGCGACTGGTGCCATAGCAAATAACGTAAATATTGGCTCATTCCCATCATCGTTTCTTGGAGCTTTAATGAATGCAGGTATTATCGGAAACACATACGTCGGGATTGGATATACGGGATCTGCAATCGTTAACAACATACAAGGATTACGTATAGGCGGAAGTGGACAAATGAATTACATGAGAGGTGGCACGGTTGTCGGTGGAAATGTTATTGAGTTTAACTTCCAATTTAGGGCATCATAATAAAAAAGAGGGCAAAGAGGGCAAGATGCCCTCTTTTTTTGTTGTCTATAATCAGCTATGGATAAATTAATAATCATTTACAAGAAGAGAACGGGAGAAAGTGTTTTTGTCCATTACGACGCTAACGGCTACGGCATATACAAAGACGGTGAACTCATTTCAAGAATCGATAAACTCTTTACTCTCAAAAGTTGGCTCAGTTCACAAAACTACACAATCCACGACATTCAAGAGAAATATTGAATATCACACTAGCACACTAAATCCATCAAGCGCCTCGCGCATAACAATATCGTCAACATCTACGTAATGTTTCTTTGTTGTGTTGATATTTGAATGTCTAAGTAAATCGGATACGACTGTAATATCTCGTGTCTTTTTATACATGTTTGTTCCAAATGTTCGACGCAAGGCGTGTGGAGAAATCTTGGTTTTAATTCCCGCCCACCTTGCATACTGCTTGACCATCTCATTAACATTTTTGGTCAGGAATCTTGTGCCGGTGAAACTGCGGAATAATGGCTCATCCGTTGAAGAGTATTCAAGTTGATCAATATAGGCTCGCACTTGGTGGGCGAGTTCATCATTCATACATATCCAGTAGTGCTTTCCACCTTTGCCTAGAATCGTAAACTGTGCATTATGTAAATCAATATCGCCAATATCAAGCCCAACCAATTCAGATAATCGAATTCCTGTTAGTAAAAACATCATCATGACAGTCTTGTCGCGGACGAGTAATTTTTCATTTACACGTCTGCGACCATTTGCAAGACGTGTCTTGTTGTTTATACAATTTAATATTCGTGGAATTTCATCGTTGACTAATCGGATAATTGGCTTGTCTATACGTTTTGGTGTCTCTATTAGGCTTGCTGGATTACCTTTCATTAGTTCTTGTCTGTTGAAATATTTAAAGAATGCAGCCATTGAATATATCTTTTCTGCAACCGTTGAGTTGTCAAGTTTTTGGTCTTGAAAGATTTTCATGAACGTCTTCATATGTGAGATTGTAATTTTATCCAAGTCTGCGATTATAAAGTCTTTTGCGTTTTTTTCAGCGACGGTTGATAGGAAATTAAAAAATTGGCGAAGAGTATATATAAATCGTTCTAAGGTTCTGATTGATTGCTTCTGCTGCTTATCAAAAAAGAACATGTGGCAAAATGAAGGAAGATCTTGCAACATCAGATGAATTCGCGTTTGCAGTAATAACCGTCTCTCATCTGCATATTTCATTTAGGGCAAAGTATAGCAAATTTTGCATCAATAAGTCAATACCACCGCAAGAAAAATTTCAAGAAATATTGAAAAATCGTTTGACAGCGTATATACTGAATGTTATTCTAGGTTTAAGAATAGTGCATACTTTTATTTTAATTGCATGTTATCGGGTCACGATGGAATC
>Ga0136643_10001712_pt1 | contig 27393 bp, 25 predicted proteins | sample TergutLab28metaG_FD_96883 | JGI IMG/M metagenome (GOLD analysis project Ga0136643, IMG submission 96883) | Labiotermes labralis P1 segment gut microbial communities from Petit-Saut dam, French Guiana - Lab288 P1 (version 3) (version 3) | ecosystem: Host-associated > Arthropoda: Insects >... | reverse complement strand
CCCCCCCTCCTGCACGGACAGCTCTCCCACAATCCCCTGTGTCACTCTCTCTCTCTCTCTCTCTCTCTCTTTGCCGCAATACAAAGGACTATGCCATTAATTTTTGTGGCTCATATTGTATTCTGTATGTAGACGGGCAGGTAGTCTGTGGCACGGGGTGTCAGCTGCTGTACGTGAGGGTATTGCCAGTGTTCCGAAGGACTCCTGTTCAATTCTGCGCAGTGTGTTCTTAAGTCATAATAATGTTTTCTTCTGTGTCTTCCAGATAACTCGAACCAGGTTAGCTCCGTCCGTAACGTTTTAGGCGACGGTCTGGACTGGGGTTACAGCGTTAGGAAAACTAGCTGCGTAAATGTCTGTGCTTGATTTAGTGTTCTGGCGACGTGTTTGTTGAGGCTTGGGTTTTGAGGTTCTCACAGAAATGAAGATACACTCACTGTTCGTGCAGTGGCACCATAGTAATGTGCTGTGGCACGATAGTAAAATGTTCTGTGGCACCATAGTAAAATGTGCTGTGGAACCATAGTAACGTGCTTTAACACCATACTTACGTACTGTGACACCAGTCATCTGTGCTATGACAATCTAGACATCTTGTTATGACAATGTTGGCATGTGTAATGACAATCTAATAATCTGTTATGGCACTGTATAGTCGTGTCACAGCACTGTGTAGTCATGTGTGTTATGGCACTGTACAGCCACGTGTGTTATGGCACGATGCAGTCGTGTGTGTTATGGCACCGTGCAGTCATGTGTGTTATGGCACCGTATAGCTATGTGCGTTATGGCACCTTATAGCCATGTGCGTTATGGCACCGTATAGCCACCTGTGTTATGGCACCGTGTAGCCATGTGCGTTATGGAAACGTATATCCATGTGTGTTATGGCACCATATAGCCATGTGTGTTATGGCATCGTATAGCCATTTGTGTTATGACACCATTTAGTCTTATGTGTTATGGCACCTCATTGCCATCCCGGATTGATTGGCCAAACATATTTTTCGTGTCCAGTTTCTTTCCCCCATTTTTGACACAAGCGGCCGCTTTTCCAATTTGGCTTACACTTTGAAGAAAGGGATAGACGCTTTCTCCGAACCATCGACATCCACTATCAACAACAGTGTGTCATAACTCGGAGCACCACAGTGTAAATAAATCATTTTTTGTTTTGGCATACTTGTAGGTTACTCTCCAGAGAGGGTAATTGAATGTTCCCCACCCCGTTCCAGAGAGGCTCTAGCCTTTTCCGAAATAACAACACGCCAACATGGCAGGGCAGCGCTTCTGCTGTTGGCAAGACAGGCCGCTAGGGAAATCAGTACTTGTCTGTCTGTCTGTCTGTCTGCTGTCATCTCGCACAGACCGGCTGCAGCCTCACTGGCTCCCAGTAGTGTCACGGAATGCACATCGGACAGATCGGTCTGTGTCATTGAATGCGCTGTGTTTTCTGTGCGGTACGAACACATTATTTAAATGAAAGCCACGTTGCCACTTAATGCTTCTCATGGAGCCCCCTTCCCTCGCACATATGATACATTTCGCTTCCGGCCTTCACTCCAGTTTCCATGTCTTAACATTTACCGTTTTTACTTTCATACTGCTGTCATCAGAAGAACGAGCGGGCGAAGCCTGGACACCTACGAACAAGTTGATGTTATTTTCTCCGCCTGAAAAGAGACACCCCCTTCTTCCCCCTCTTTAAATTTCGAAGTCAGTACAGAACGCAGCTGTCACACGAGCAGCAGTGGTTAGTTGGATGGCTTGAGTGGACAGTGTGACAGTGTGACAGTGTTGTGGCTGCTGCTGCTGCTGCAGGTTACTGTCCTGCAAGTTATCCAGATTATTGGCCTGGCTATCGTCTTCCGTATTATCCTGCCTATTATACTGTCTATTATCGTACCTTATATCCGTCCTATTACCCTGGCTTCTCTTCGGCCTTTTACCCTGCCTATTATCCTTTTTTTCTACCTAGCCTATTATTCTGTATAAAATCCTTTGTGTTATCATGCTTTCTGTCCTGAGTATTCCTGCTTATTTTGCCTTTTGCCTTGCCTATTATCCTGCCTCCTGGCTTGCCTATTATCATGCCAATTACTATGCCTATTTTTCTGTTTTTATCCGGGCTGCTGATTCCTAGAAAGAGTACGTCACGGAAACCTTCCATAATACCCGGCGTGCTAACTGGGATTTGCATTCCACCGAGTAGGACTGCTGCACTCTGCTAATGCGGTGTTTCTCAACCGCCGGGCCCTGGCATCAATTATACCGGGCCGCGAGAGGTTCTCCTGGAATTTGTCATATTAGTTTTCTAAGCAATTTTCATGAATAAATGTTTTATAGTGGAAATATTCTGAGGAGAAAAATATTGGTGAATGTGTCGAAAAACTTAGACCCAGATGCTGGCCTGAGGAAACTGTAATGTGCTACAAGATTTCATTAGTCCAGTGATTGATAACTAATTTAAATGTAATTTTATATTTGTTAACATGCCACACCGTGTACATAAGTGTACTAACACTCTTTGTGATTATGCCATAATTAATTATTAATACTTATGTCAGTTTAATGTATGAACTTAAAAAAATGGAAAGGTATTTACGAATAAATCTGTTGGGACCGGGCCCTCGTCGTATGAAAAAAGAATTTACCAGGCCGCGGTCTCACAAAGGTTGACAAACAATGTGCTAGTGCACAGCGGTGTACTGCTGTATCGCACGTGTGGTAGACCCGCACACCCCGGAAGGTCCGCCTGTCCTTCCTTGCTTTACGGGTTTCCTTGTAATTTCATATTTGTGTTTTCACTAACATATTTCGTCACTTTCCCGGTTTGTCCACAAGCAAACGAAACAACAGTGTATATGAAGAACGTCTGATGTTTGTGCTGTATTGCCATGGCTGAGTGAGTGCGGGCGAAGCTGATGTACTGCGGAATGACCAACCGTCGTGCTTGGTGGCGCGTCTTAACGTATGTTGTCGACTGTATGTCTAGAGGATGCAGGTCTTCTGAGATGTGACGCTGCCTAGGCTGGGTGGGGGCTCCGGACGTTTCGGAGGACCCTTAAATATGAAGGCACCACTTTACTGCAAAATGTCAGAAACCGCTCACCGAGCAACATAGCGCTTCCTGAGCAAGAGCGCTGTGAGAGAGAACCTGATATGTTGCACGGTTGTACAGCTGTTGCTAGGGTACGGAGAAATGTTAGTCTGTGTTAGCATATTACAGTGTGTTAACATGTTACGGTATGTGTTAACGTGTTACAGTGTGTTTAACATCTTACAGTGTATTATATGTTACAGTGTGTGTTACCATGTTACGGTATGTGTTAACATGTTACATTCTGTGTTAACGTGTTACAGTGTGTGTTAAAGTATTCATCTTTTTTCTTTCTGTAAAGTATCCATCAATTTAACATTTATTAATATTATCGGACTTAAAGCACCAGATGTGTTGCGTACTACTGACGCTGCCTAACTTTTCTTCACTCGACAACCGGACCCCGTGTGAGGACGCTACACTGTAGGCCCGCACCTGAACGGAGACCGTTAGAACTAGCTTCAGGATGAAAACAAAAGGTTAACTAGCAGTGGCGGCTACTGGCAGTGGTGCGGCTATCAGGTTTAGCAACTCTAAGTTAGTGTGCCTTATGCAACAGGCTTGTGCGGACTGTTACTGCGAATAGTGCAACAGAATTAAGCGGACAGTTACTGCGAATAGTGCGACAGGCTTGTGCGGACTGTTACTGCGAATAGTGCAACAGGCTTGTGCGGACTGTTACTGCGAATAGTGCAACAGGCTTGTGCGGACTGTTACTGCGAATAGTGCAACAGGCTTGTGCGAACTGTTACTGCGAATAGTGCAACAGGCTTGTGCGGACTGTTACTGCGAATAGTGCAACAGGCTTGTGCGAACTGTTACTGCGAATAGTGCAACAGGCTGATTATGCTCAAGAGACCGTTTGTGGTTGGTTACATTGTGTTTTTTAGATGGATGACGTAACAAAGTGTTGACAGCACAGTGCTGGTCACTGTGCGTTGCGCGTGTGTTGAAGAGCTGCAGAAATGCAAACTGGTACATTCACACAGTTGCTCTGTGTGCGCATGTTACTGGCATACTTAAAGCCGCTAGAACACTTCGGTGCGATGGTTAGGTCGACATTACCTGCACCTCCTTGTGCGTGGCGTCTAGATCAACGAACAGGACGGCGGTAACAGAAGTTACAAACGTGACTGTACATTTCGCTTTACTGATAACATACACACATAGCGATGCCATCTTACTATGTCTTGCACCAGACGGTGCTCAAGTCCAGTTCAATCGAACGCTGGTGTTCCACCACTAAATGCAGTACCTATAATTTCAGAACTTGCCAATAAACATAATTTTCTCTGTTTTTTATACAAAACAGCGCTTCCCACCAGATCAACAGTAACGCAACTCCACACTGTGTTGACCTAATATGGCGCCACATTACGTTGTGCAGAGTACCATAACGTCCAGGCGCTCCACCGCGCTGCGATACGCACTACTGCTAGTTGTGGGCATGTGTATGTAGCGCTCTTGGATGAGTGAGTGAATGAGTGAGTCACGTGTGGGTTGCGTTGGTTATGGCTGCCATTGTTACCGGTTTCCAGGTTTACCCATATCCATATTTACAATATTACTCGGTTTGCAAGTGACGTCACATACTGGTTTGTTTGGTTGTCGTGGAAACCAAATAACAATCTCAGTTAGTGAACCCAGCACCATCAGATGGGACGCCGTCACCTTAATTACCATAGAGTACTGTGCGTGACGTCATCGTTGATTTTGCTTGTTTTCTGTGGTTGTCGTATTCCGGTGGAGCAGCGCGTGGATATTATGACATCACGTGGCTACTTGTATTACGATACTCTAGTATGCAGGTATTAATGGGGCGAGTTTACCAATTTGAACGGCCCTGAATTTTCGAAATTTTAGCAGAGTGATGGCGATTCAATTCAGTCTATGATTAGAAGGACTGACCCTTATATTGTGTTACGTTATTGGCCTGTGTGTACACAATTATATTGTGTTACGTTATTGGCCTGTGTGTACACAATTATATTGGAGGTTATTTTTGTGCTGTGTGTGTGTGTGTGTGTGTGTGTGTGTGTGTATGCAGAAGGAGGTGAGTGCGGTATGTAGCACGCATAGGAGCAGTCAGGAATCGTACACTATTTTGACTTGGTATCCTAAAGGGAAGACACATTTAGGAAGACCTGTGTGGCGATGGGAGGGTATTGACGAGATGGATCTGAAAGCACGTTTGGTACGAAGTTTAGACTGGAGTAGCATGGCTCAGGATTGAGACCACTATCGGCTGTTGCGAGTATGGAAATGAACACTCAGGTTCCATAAAAGGGCAATTCCTTTAGCAGCTCAAGGACCCTGTCGCCTAGACTCTACCGGAAGTGTAAAAGACACGGTAACGAAATGTAGTGGATTTACCGGACGCGAATCATCATACAGTCATTTTTGTGTCATTCTGGTTACAACAGAGTTTACTAACCCATCAATCAGACCATCATATTTCATCATCATAGTTGGCAACATTGTCACAAAGGATCATTTGTTATTGACATAACAACGGCGATAGTGACAATTAGTTCAAGGCAGATAGCGTTAGTGATGCGCCAGTCTCCCTTAATGAGATTCGATGTATCGGAATTCATCTACTGAAACAAAAGAAGATTGATTTTGTTGGCATTCCTGTATCCCATTGTTTCTTTCTGCACGAGAAATATGGGATTAAACACAGTTTATATCTTTCCAATTAATTACCCCGTTTTCATCTTATTTTGGAAAACTCCTGCTTAAAATTCTCAGTTGAAAATGATGAAATAATTATAGGCATACTAATGTCAAGATAAGACAATTGGAACTGAATTTAGGACTGATTATACAGGTACTGGAGCTGAATTTAGGAGTGATTATGTTGGTACTGGAGCTGAATATGGAACTGATTATGTTGGTACTGGAGCTGCTTGTAGGATTCCTTATGTTGGTACTGGAGCTGAATTTAGGACTGATTACGTTGGTACTGGAGCTGAATATGGGACTGGTTATGTTAGTACTGGAGCTGAATGTAGGATTCCTTATGTTGGTACTGGAGCTGAATGTAGGACTGATTATGTTGGTCCTGGAGCTGAATTTAGGACTGATTATGTTGGTAATGGAGCTGAATTTAGGACTTTTGTGCTGGAGTTGAAGTTTTAGCCGAGTTAAAAATTAGATAATTCTATCCTTGTGAACGACACGGTTCTTCGTTATTCTTTTTTCATCTTTGTATAATTCATAATATTTTCAAATGTTGGAACAGTCGAGATGTGTCCGTCAGAGGGAACGTGGAAATTAATTTGGTATGTTTTCTGTGAGGTTGTAGCTCTTACGCCCCTAGTTGCCATGTAAATCATTGTTACTGGCTTGTATGGTGTCAGTGTGGTACTGGCTGTTGGCGAAATGAGACGAAATGCGTTCATTGTGGCCGAAGAAACATTTGAGCGTCCGGGTGATATTGGCACCAGACTTTTCTATAAGAACAAAGAAGCAATCGATGTAAGAGACAGTGAGGTAGCGTGACATGATGGAAGTCGGCAAGTCACGTGATAGTTATGTCGATTTCTTTCGCTTTTTTTACTTATATGGAAAATAACATACTCGTAGAAGGACTGTATTGGGCACAAAATGTTTTTATTTGGTGCCAAATCAGTAATTAGCAAATTATGCTTAAAATGGAAGAGTGGAACTAGCACAGGTTCATCTCCAAATTCGTCTATGATCCGCTCTCAGTGTCATTCTACCAATGTTTCATGCCCATTTTCAACCAGATTAATAACCTTGTTAAATGGACAAGTGGGCTAAACCTAGGAGACTTCAAACAAAACAATGTTCGTTTGAACGTCGGGCAGCACAGCACAGGAAATTACTCTCGCGTTGTGTTGTATTGCTTCAAAAGGTTTATACCCTTATTTTACCGTCACTTTGTACTGGTAGAAGGCCTTATGGTACCAGACCGTGTTAGATTCTTTTGTGTTTCAGTCGCTGCATGATCTCAGTAATTCACTGGAAGGACAGATGTGTGGAGAAGGCGAGTTCGTATCTCTGTGGGAACATCTAGGGTTAGTCGAACTGATAGAGGCTGTTTTTGTTTGATAGAAGGAAAAAGTCGTCACTTGGCACGGTCGCAATGTGTGTTGGCTGCTTTTCAGTTCCCAGTTTTTGTCTTATAAACTGCGTGATCAATATCACAACATTGTACTTTACAAAAATATACCGTTGAGCAATTTTGTGGCAAAATAAGACGCTCGTAACCGAAAGTCCTTATTTTATCTGCCAAATTCTAGGGTCTTTTAAACAGCTCTACCGAGTTACACGACAATTAATTGCACATGTAGGTGCTGTGGCTCCCTTGCTGTAGTATTAACTCTAGAATTTAATTCAAACTTGCGAGGTTCTTCGTAATTCGCCTAAAACAATATGGGCGAATATGCGTTAGAGAAGTCCGCCCAACGGTTCTACAATTCTGAGATGACACGATATAAATATAAGTTTTGCTTAATTATGCGGGAAACCGCAAACCAAAATAAAAACCTAAAGCCTAAACTCATAAAAGTAACAATTTAGTTCCCGTAGTGGCACTTATTAGCCATTTATAGGCCAAGATTCACCTGAATCACATACAAACATCCAGTCCGTACCGCGCAGTAAACGCTCTCCGTCTCGGTTATAAAAACCAGTCAGTTAATGCTGTATAGGGAAATAATCGCTGTTTGTTCTGAGATCCACACAAAACACATAAATACACTGTGTGGGCAAAACGTAGAATTGTTGAATGTTAAACTGGCGGTACATGTAGTGACCATTGGGCTGTATAGAAGTAACACCGTGTTCTAATTTCGAATAAAACAGAAAGCAGGCTGTGTAGGTTGAATGTAACCGATATTGAATCATGCCTCCTAAGTTGCCTGCTTGGAGTTTTCAGTAAGTAAGGCTCTATTGGCTGTACCTTCTGTATTATTCACATATTGTGTGTTCGATATGTGTTGGTTCTTGCAGCAGTAACATGCAATAGCTAGTGCAGCGGCAAGCATTCAGAAGCTATTCATGTGATAAGTTGATGTGCAAGGCATCGACAGTCAGCGGTTGTGTATTGAGTGTGCGGCTTACCGGAAAGTGGCCCAAGGAATTCGCAAATTGTCGAAGGGGCATTGGTGGCATACTGAGGACAAACACGAAGGCAGCAGGAATCGAGGAACTGATTTTGGAAAGCCGACAAATCACAATTCGACATCGCCGAATTCACAGCAGTAAGGAAGTGGAAATGTTTGTTCGGAATGGTTGCGAAAGAAAAAGCGGAATTTATGCCGCGATGGGAATTTTAAATTCTTTCCAGTTTGTAAAAAAACATCAGAGTACTCAGATGATTATGTCTTAGAGTGCTGGTTCTTCTTCAAACAACACATCAGCTATATTTAAGGTTGTAATCTCTTCTCCTTTGATTTGTTGGCTCGTGCAGCTTAGTTACTGAATATTTTTCGCAGTTTTTCCCAGGCCGGCGCGGTTCCAAAGTCCCCCTGTAGTTGCTAACTCTGTCAATGCAGCTGCTCGGTCGATGTGGTATTTGCGACACGGCGCTCTCGGCATGCCGGTTCAATAAAAAGGCCCACTCTCTGGAAATCATTGAGCCCACAACACGGGTCATGTGAAGGCCAGTAATGAGTTCCGATTGGCTGTGTCCCGGTCGGATATGACACACTGCGCTCCCGGATATACGTCATAGGGGATTTACCCTGTCGACAAGCAAAATGAATGTGCTCGAGTTCAGCCATCCTTGTCGCAGGAAATAACGGACGTTTCGAAAATAACTGACTATTGTCATATATAAAAAAGTGATCCCATTACAGGACCAGTGTGACCCAGAGGGTGGGTAGAGGTATAGCTCTACTCTTCCATGACCGCGGCACCAGAAGGGGGTGAGTGGTCAGCAGCACACCCCGGCCGCACTTTACCCCCGGGAAAGACCCGGTATCCATTGTACAGGAGGATGGATGGGCCCCAGAGCCGGTCTGGACGGGCGGAAAATCTCGTCCCCACCGGGATTTGTTCCCGGACCCTCCAGCCCGTAGTCAGTCGCTATACCGACTGAGCTACCGGGCCCACCATGTAATAGATAACGTAAGTAAATGACAGTCGTTTTCAGAGAGCAGTCACGCACAGCGGTCACTTTTGTGCGGCCTGACCGCTGCTGCCGTCTGGAGGTTTGGAGAGAACAGAATACAGAGAGAATAAAGATTCAGTAATTGGCGGAGAACGTTTTTAGTTTATGTTGTATTTGTGGTTTGTTTAACGATGCTGCGAGTGCCTCACAATATACGGTCGAATGATTGCTGACTGGTGAATAAAGATGTGAAAAGAATATGAAAGGAATAAGTGGAAAGCTAATTTCAGGTATTATGTTAACATAGGCACCGCCCCACATTATTCACGCATTGCTGCACGTCCTGTTTCGTCTGTAGTGTCTTTATTCTCGAACAAAACGCGGAACAGTTTTTTCTAGGAGCTTGCTGCCGTCTGGTAGTGACGTGCTGCATTTAGCGCCCGATACGCAATTGACCCTTCAACCTCAGTCCGCACTAAGCATCGAGTACATACTGAGTAGTTTTCTTCGACCGCAGCGCGCACCTCCCACAAAACACAGTCAACTGTTAACATAACCGTGCAAACCGGAGTCTGATGTCGCCTTTCCTACAGCAACAGGCATGTGACTCACCCAGTCACACAAAGGTATTACATGATGCAGTGGATGCTGCGTAGTCTGAGTTGTAAAATGTCTTGTGTCAGTGCGTACCACACAGAAAGCATAGCCCCACCGTTATTTTAAGCATGTAAACCTGGGTCTGACGTCACTGCTAATCATGGTAACCCGACTGTGGCTTACCCATTCACTCATTCTAAGTGCTTTATATAAGGCAGGTGTACCTGGACAAGCTAGGAAGAGCCATCAAATTCTGTGCCAGATTGACCGACCTCCTAGTCTAGGACTGAATACGAAACTGCCGTTAGCTAAGAGTAAAAGAGCTGTACGTGCCCTTTAGTACCGACAGTAGCAGCTGAGGTCAGCAGGTGGCACTGTCACTGGATTTGCTATGCAAAATGTGTATAGAAATAAGTAGGGCGAGCGGGGTTCAAATGTAAATTGCGTAATTTAAAACGGATCGGCCGTCGCATATGCTGCTGATTGATTACTCATGCCCGGAGTTCAGATGCACCTGAAACGTCGTAATGTACACATTTTGTCACTAACAACATAGTAGTGTCTGTTAGTGTTAGTGTCTGTCTGTTTACATGCAGCTTTAACAACAACGGGCAGTTTTACTCTGACAGTGGCCCCGAAGGTCACAGGCATTCAGCTTGTGACGTCACGTTTATTCCGTTTTGTTGTTAGGCGCACTATCAGCTGATGTTTCTGGAATAAGAAAAGAACCCTTGCCTGGAGACGCCGCCCCTCCTTCTCTCCGGCCGTCTGTCAGTAACCTAGGATCAGCGAGTAAACGGTTCTTCAGATTTTCGTTAAATGCTGCACCGGACTGCGTCACAGAAGGCTATGAAGCTACGGTGAGTTGTGTGCAGACTGGTACAGCGACAGCCATAATTTATGTCAAGGCTAAAAGACGTTTGTCGCTGATCTTCCGCCTTATCGTCCGATTTGGATACAGTTCCAATACAGAATATGACTTGGTACAGCTCGGCATGGAATATGTCCGGGTACAGATAGGCATAGAATATGTCCGGGTACAGTTCTGCACAGGATATGTCCGGGTACAGTTCGGCATAGAATATGTACGGGTACAGTTCAGTACAGAATGTCAGGATACAGTTCGGCACAGAATATCTCCGGGTACAGTTCGGCACAGGATAAGTCCGGGTACATTTCGGCACAGAATATGTCCGGGTACAGTTCAGTACAGAATGTGTCAGGATACAGTTCGGCACAGAATAATTCCGGGTACAGTTCGGCATAAAGTATGTCCGGGTACAGTTCGGCGTAGAATATGTCCGGTTACAGTTCGGCACAGAATATGCCCGGGTACAGCTCAATACAGAATGTGTCAGGATACAGTTCGGCACAGAATATGTCCGGTTACCGTTCGGCACAGGATAAGACCGGGTACAGTTCGGAATAAAATATGTCCGGGTACAGTTAGGCACAGAATATGTCCGGTTACAGTCCAGTAAAGAATGTGTACAGATACAGTACAGTCCAATACAAGATGTGTCCGCAGATATATGGAGTAATCCTGGGTTTCGCTAAAATCGGAGCAATGAACAACAGTAGCTACTTTACTTGGACCGTGATAAAGTTGCTGTCGCTACACGCCACATGTTGGCTGTTGTACAGTTCGGGTGAAGTGCGGTGCAACAGTTCTGCATAACGCTGTGGAACGTGGGTACTGTGAATATCGGCACAGTACCGGGTGTACGCGAAATTACATAAAGGTGTATCGTAAACAGGATGAGAGTAAAAAGTGCCTTGCTAAAATAATTGTTTCACGTCACAGTGTACACTATTGTTAATCTTGTTTGCTTCTCTGTCTAATATTTGGGAACTCTGCACGGATAATGACTGTAATGGCACAAAAAGTGACCGACCGGTATTGTCAGCTGAACCATCCAATGTCCTCACGACCACAGAATGTTCCAACAATTACCGCACAGTGTCATTCTTCCCGACACACACAGTGTCCTTCAGTTGGTACCAAGTGACAGCGGATATGAACCGGTGCACGGCTGGGTCCTTGTGGCACAGTGCTGTAGGTTAATTAATCCCAGATTCAACAAAAACAAATTTTGTTTGTTCTTCAGTCCTCAATCAGAGTTGCCTGACAAAAATACGGTCTGCTAGCGGCACTGAGGCACTAGGCGAAAAGAAATGTGGAGTGAATTGAGATTTAAATTTATAGACGTGAATGGATAAAGGTCAGGTATTGGTACAATTTTGGTTATGAAACGTGGAGACCGAGACGTAGATTGGGTTGTAGGATAATAGTAGAGTGGGTGGTGCAAAAATGTAGACTGGCTGAGGACAGGTGAAGTGGGTGGTGCAGAAATGTGGACTGGCTGACGACAGGTGAAGTTGGTGGCGTAGAAATGTGGACTGGCTGAGGACAGGTTAAGTGGGTGGTGCAGAAATGTGGACTGGCTGAGGACAGGTGAAGTGGGTGGCGCAGAAATGTTGACTGGCTGAGGACAGGTCAAGTGGGTGGTGCAGAAATGTGGACTGGCTGAGGACAGGTGAAGTGGGTGGCGCAGAAATGTGGACTGACTGAGGACAGGTGAAGTGGGTGGCGCAGAAATGTAGACTGGCTGAGGACAGGTTAAGTGGGTGGTGCAGAAATGTGGACTGGCTGAGGACAGATCAAGTGGGTGGTGCAGAAATTTGGACTGGCTGAGGACAGATCAAGTGGGTGGTGCAGAAATTTGGACTGGCTGGGGACAGGTCAAGTGGATTGTGCAGAAATGTGGACTGGCTGAGGACAGGTCAAGTGGGTGGCGCAGAAATGTTGACTGGCTGAGGACAGGTCAAGTGGGTGGTGCAGAAATGTGGACTGGCTGAGGACAGATCAAGTGGATGGTGCAGAAATGTGGACTGGCTGAGGACAGATCAAGTGGGTGGTGTAAAAATGTGGAGTGGCTCAGGACAAGTCAAGTGGGTGGTGCAGAAATGTGGAGTGGCTGAGGACAGGTCAAGTGGGTGGTGCAGTAAAAGGCACTGAATTTCGTGATCAGTTGAGAGACTTTTAGCCTATAAAGAAACACAATTATATACGATTTTAAACACATTTTCAATTTGCTGCGATCATTGGCATCCAATTCCGTCGCATCGTTTTGTTCAGGCCCAATATCTATGTCACTTTGTTATATGAACACTGTAAATGCCTGTGACGCATTGTTATGTGCACACAGTATTTTTGTTCCATTGTTATCTGAAAACTCTAAGCAAATTCAAATCACAAACACAAAATTTATTACGCTGAACTTTTCTCCGGCCACCATCAGTGCTTTTTTGTTCCGGTAACAAAATGCACTGCGACAGTGGCGCAGTCTTCTAAGTAACACATGTAACTGCTGCCAATCGGTTTGCGTCACTTCTGTCACAATTGCAGATGTGTAATCCTGTTGTCTTGTTTGCTGTCTGTAATTGACCCAAATTTACATGGCAGATTTATTTACGTTGTGTCTCAATTAGAGTTCGGTTTGACAGGTGTCAACGTGCGAGAAGAGCGAGACGTGTGATTGTAGTTAGTGTCACGTTGAGCGAGAATGCGAAATTGAAGGGCCAGTTCTTCTGGTACGTTACGCCGTGCTCGCAGCGAGCAAGTGTTTTCGGATCGTCGTGCTTTCACAGTCAGGATCAAGTCTGGAACAGTGGCAACAGTTTAGCAGTCCATATGGCGTCACAGTCTAGAAACTTCGAATACACAGCATGGACACTGTGAGACGCTGAAACCTTGCAGATAATATTAGACTACACTCTGGAGATGACGGCAGTATGTTCCCCGAAACTTGGTGCCCCTGCCTGATTACACGGCTTCACTTTGCACGAGCCAGTGTTGTGTTGACCATTGGCTGCCGGGAAAAGATACTGGGACAGTCAGCGTGTAGCACAGTACACAGCATATGTAGGGGCAGTGGAGATGTACTGTCTTAAGCACTCAGCTCCGATATGTGTGGAGCGACAGAGAAATGTAATGGAATCTTGTGTGGAACTATCCATAGTTCTGCGAACACAGGCACTGATGATACTGTGTGGAACTGTCCATAGTTCTGCGAACACAGGCACTGACGATACTGTGTGGAATTGTCCATAGTTCTGCGAACACAGTCACTGATGCTGTGTGGAACTGCCCGAGGTTCTGCGAACACAGGCACTGATGATGCTGTGTGGAACTGTCCGAGGTTCTGCGAAAACAGGCACTGATGATCCTGTGGGGAACTATAAATAGTTCTGCGAACACAGGCACTGATGATGCTGTCTGGAACTATCAATAGTTCTGTGAACACAGGCACTGATGATGCTGTGTGGAACAGTCCGTAGTTCTGCGAACACAGGCACTGGTGATGCTGTGTGGAACTGTCCGAGGTTCTGCGAACACAGGCACTGGTGATCCTGTGTGGAACTATCCATAATTCTGTGAACACAGGCACTGGTGATGTGTGGAACTATCCATAGTTCTGCGAACACAGGCACTGGTGATGTGTGGAACTATCCATAGTTCTTCGAACGCAGGCACTGATGTTGCTGTGTGGAACTATCCATAGTCCTGCAAACAGGCACTGATGATGTTTTGTGCAACTGTGCATGTTTTTGGCTATCAAACCTGTTATATTTTAGGGTGTGGTTAGCAGATTCTAAAGCAGAGGTTTCGGAATCAAGCACGCGGGGCAAACGAATAACCTGGGATTTTAAGTGGGGGAGGGGGGGCAAGTCAGCTGAAGCACTTAAGAGCGTGTGTTAATTAAACACACTACAGGTAACACTGCATACTGCTTACAACAGAATGAAAGTAAATTGTAAATATTGAATTTACACCTTATTGCATTTAATGTCTTCCGAAATGAGATGTACGTTGTACTTCAGGGAGAGTGAAACTTTTGAGTCTTCATGTTTTTGCTGCAACATTCAAAATTACCAAATTAAACAAAAATATTTGACATTGATCCCCTTAATACCAGGCCAGACCATGTGGGATTTATGGCGTAAAATGTGGCATTGGAAGAGGCGTTTCTCACGTGAACTACTTCGGTTTGCCCCCGTCAGTATCATTTCATCGATGTTCGATACTAACTGCACCATATATCGTCGATGCCATGTAATTTCATCAGCTGGCAGCGTCGTCAAATAGAACACTTAAAAAGACCGGTGATCTGGGCCAGAGTGTGGTAATTGAGAGGGCCGTGTAAAGGAAATAGTGGATGGTGTGTGTATGACACCCCTGTTCCGAAGTCACCTGATACTGTCGATACTGCAGAACGAAGTGCTAATCGACAGTGGCATTCACTCACGTTTTCAAAAGCCCACGGCTCAAACTTTCACAAAGAATCTTCGGAAAACCACCGAACTGAAGAGAACTGTATCTGTTGTGGTCATCCGAACAGGACAAATAAGTTGAGTAATCCAGATTAGAATCCACGTGACAATTCCGTCTCCAGTTTCTTCAGTTGCTTCCAATTTCGAGTCTCTTCTTTTCCCTGTTCGCTCATGTCAATGGAGAGCTTAGCTGGCTGCAGTCCTCAGGGAAATCTGACGCAATCTGGACCAGGCTGCCTTCCATTTTATCAGACGCCGTCCCCTGGGACAAAGAACAAGACAACTTCCTGTCTCCGCCGCCCTCTTCTGCTCCACTTCCCATCCTTCCTCATTCCTGCCATCTTTTCACCAACAGATACGAAAGGTCTGTTCGCCTTTCAACAAACCCAACGTAAATCCCATCATTTGATGTTTTCCCTCTCCTTCCCCAGGATCGAAGTTCCATTTTTCCCAGTTATCTTCCTGCCTCTTTCTCACCTATTTCCCACTCCTGTCCCATTCGCTGTCTGCTGCTCTTACCTCCAACAGCCACACAAACTTTCCAACCCTTTTCCTTCGCTAATATCTCGTAGCTAATATCATGAATCATTCTACAAAAACAATTTTGCACTTTTACACATTTTCTTTTACAGTGTCTGCAATTTTTAAACCAAATTAGCGAGTTGCCTGCGTGCCTGCGTGCCTGCCTGCCTGCCAGCCCGCCCGCCTAACAGCCCGCCTGCCTGCCAACCCGCCTGCCTGCCTGACCGCTGTCACCTGATTCACTCATGAAAATCGCCACAATACACACTGATGAATAAATTCTTGTCAAATTATTAAGGACATTGGCCTTTTTACGAAGCCAGAGATCCACAGTTTTATTTCCGTACGTACCGATATCATTCCCTGCAATGTATGTGGCGTTGTTGTGCCCATCTGAATCTCTACCCACTAACACTTCATCATGTTCATCCAAACCGAACGATGGTATAAAGTAAGGTGTCACTTTACATGGTTTCTTGCCCGGTTGTTTTGTGTGTGTGTGTGTGTGTTTGTGTGTGTGTGTGTTACCTCACGTGCAGAGCCGTCTATGGACAATCTTGGAACTGTGGAGCACTTGCCTAACTTCGTGACACTTTACATAACGACCGACAGGTGCATCTGGGCCGTAACTGGTTGAATATTTGTGGGATCAGAGAGTGTTCGAAAGAAGCATTGTGAAGAGAAATGAAACACGCATTTGTTACGTGCAGCAACTTTGCACACTTTGCATACCAGTCTTACGATGTTCGAAATAATTACAGCATTAGAAAAAGCGCCAGGTTTGTTACTGCACGTACTTACGTTTCATAAATATCTTCTACTTCTTAAGGGTTATTTGTGCTAAAAATGAACGCTTTGTGTGCTGACAGCGTCCGTCCATCTCTCTGTGACCTACTATCAGCCGTGATCACATGTTTTATGACACTCGGTATGGGCATTCTTTACGACGAACAGTCGACTGAACCTGAGTCTCACGACAAACTGATGCGACAGTCACAAGCGAATTTCCTTAAGCACTGTCCACATTTCTTGACCGACTTACGCGAAATTCCATACAGAAGTCTCCATACAACTCCGTCAAGCATTTTTGCGTCCGGCGCAAATCTAAAGTCCGAAGCAAAACTTTAATGATGGTTCTGTCTGTGTGCAGGTGCGCCGTCAATCTGCCGATACTTTGAGAGAAAAATGACGTGTTGGTGCAGACTGTAATACGTCACGTAGTGTGGGCAGAACGTAGAACTGCTGGACGTATAGAGACTACTGGGCTTTGCAGTTTCAGTGACGGAGTGAGATCAGTAGTTCGGCGGAAGCAACGGAGCTGCGGACAGCACAGGGCAATTTATGTGGCTTCAGGCTGTTGGCAGCGTTGTGATGTGGAAGTCATACTTTCAGCAGGATGTTATGTTTTAACTGAAATTGAATTTGTTCCGAAGCCCCTAATGTCATGTGCAGTGCAAGTTGGTTAGGAACCAAAAGTCAAGCAGCAGTTTGCATGGCACATGGCACGCACTGACGTCACACTGCCTGTGCCATGCAGTCAAACGATGAGACATCCAGTGTTCTGGAAGTTCCCGAGACCGGTGCACTAAGTTTCTTCGTGGTTTTCCTCTTCTCCTGCAAGTTGTGCGTTGTCAGCTCCTTGAATTAGGCCATCACCATTTCCTCCTACGGTTTCCTATACAATGATCACCCGCCATCTAACGCTACCGCATGTTCAGAGACACTGACAGTCCCTTTAATAATTGCAGTTTGCGCGGTAACTATGTTTACCACCTGCTGTTCTGCTTTCCCCGCAAACAGATTATTCAAGGTTTCCTGCGATTTTTCAAACAACATTAAACAACAGTAACCGAATGTTGACTGAACTGCAGACGCAGAGTGTTTTCTGTGAGATATGTTGTTTGGGTGCTGTTGGGAGGAAGTGAGAGGTGCCTGGAGAAAGCTGCATAATGAGGAGCTTAGAGATTTGTACTGCTCACGGAATGTTAGGGAGGAACAGGGGGCGGGACATGTAGCACATATGGGGGGGAAGTCTAGTGCACACGGGGTTTTGGTGGGGAAACTTTAGGGAAAGAAGCCACTTGGAAGACCAAGACCGATTTGGAAGGATAAAAATAAAATCGATTTTAAGTAAGGAGTGGATTGGATTTATCGGCTCACTACAGGAATGAGTGGCGGACTGTTGTGAGCACGGTAATGAACTTTGAGTTACCTAAAATGCGGGAAATTGTGTGAACTGCGGAGGAGGTAGCACTGTTCAGTCTCGAGTTACTGAGGTAGTTGAGTAGTTTGTTGCATTTAGTTGGTTAGGTAGGTAGTTGATTTATTTAGTTGGTTAGATCATTAGGTACTTGGTTGTATTTAGTTGGTTAAGACCTTAGGTAGTTGGTTGTATTTAGTTGGTTAGGACGTTAGGTAGTTGGTTGCATTTAGTTGGTTAGTTAGGTTGTAAGGTAGTTCGTTAGGTCGTTAGGTAGTTGTTGTATTTAGTTGGTTAGGACGTTAGGTAGTTGGTTGTACTTAGTTGGATTGTTAGGTAGGTAGTTGGTTTATTTAGTTGGTTAGATCGGTAGTTAGTTTGTTTATTTATTTGGCTAGTTAGGCAGTTAAGGGTGGCTAGTTGAGTAGTTTGGTAGTTTCTTGGGTAGGTATTTAGCTCGGTAGATATATTTAGATATTTCGGCATTCTGGTTACTCTGTTTACTAGTAGATGTCCTGCATGTTTCCATACACAAAACATAATATTTTTTTTTATGAAACATGCGTCATGGGTAAATTTTATGCTGGTATTTATGTTGCTGGTTGTTCAGTCCTTTACAGCATACCTATAAACATTGAATCACGCAGTTCCTACCGCACAGTAAACACCGTCGACCTAGCGGTCCATTACGAAGACAAACTCATTAACGCCCTTGATAAATATAAACGCTTACAGTTGTGACGCACTAAGACATTGTGTGGGGAAACGCACAGATTTTGATGTTATGACGGGTGTTCAGTGTGGTTGCCGCTTTGCCAGGAGGGGTTAATTGATTTCATAACACATTTGTTATGCAGTGTATCCCAATGTTTGATATTCCTTTCTCTTCGATTTAATCAGAACGCCGTGTAGCGTGCAGTCGATACCCCAGGCGCTGTGTCCGCATGCTGTCAACTCTGCCGATACACACAGCGGAAATTGCCAACTCCAACCTATGAATTTTGACGAGCATTGCTAGATGTGGAGCTGTATATTTAGTTCTGTTAAGACTCTCACTTTTAGCGCGTTCTGTCTGTGTCAAATCGATTGTTCAGGATCTCAGTTTAAATTCTGGAATATCCCCACAGATAAAGAAGTCTTCGTCCCTGTTACAAGTACAGTCGCTACAAATACAGTTCGAGACGTGACGCGGCGCTCGGTTTAGCGATTTGATCCGTCGAGATTCCGTCCCATCCTACGGTGACTGAAACTTTGCGTAGCTACAGGGTGTGTCTTGTGTCGCCTCTTGCGTCACGGCAGGTGCCGTTCATAGAGACATCTTTTCGGAGGAAAATATTGCCTCCATCTTCGCGCTTGAATTATGCCCTTTTTTAAAATAAGCACATTGCGTATTATTCCCATCCATTATCGCTTTTTAAATATTTTTCATAGTGGTTTTTAGAAAAAGTTTCTGTTTTTGTCCTTACTGCATTTAAAGCGCACCTTAGAATTGTGACATGACCGATAAGGCTTATAAGACGTAGCTCTAACGTTGCTCGGTAAGCTGCAGTAAATTCTGAGAGCAATTCATCAGCGTTACGAAGTGCTCATTTGTCTCAAACTTCCTTCCAACTGATAATGGCTGATAAAACAACAAACATCTGAGGATCAGCAAACGCCATGTTCATCCTAGTCATTTAATTCAAATGGCTGCCTACAGTTAGTGAGCTCTTATGTCTGCAGATAAGGAGGGAAGTCTGCAAATAAAGGGAACTTCGGTGTATCTAGTGAACAGTGTTGGCAGGAATGATGAAGATGGTGGCTATAAACAGTATGAACTTTGCAGCATTTTCACTCGGTATATTTTTATTGCTTTTTTGGGGAATAAAATGTGGCAAATATAACACAGCTGCTGCACCGGTAGAACACACGGAAGTTCAACAAACAGGAATATCTGTGCTCAGTTAACCTTTTAAAACGTGGAACTCTTGTACGTAATAATATTAAAAATGCGGTTCCTACGTCACAGGAAACCCTACGTGTGTCCTTAGAGACCGGTTGCTTAGTGCTCTGTAGGCCGATAACGCAGTTGACTGTCAGAACCGTCCTGAACGTTATGCAGGCGGTACACAAACTTACCGTGTCTAAGTACAGCCTACAGTGTTGCAACTCTCAAAACAGCAGGGAGACAAACGCACTTCCACCCACACGTTGACGTGATGGAGTGCTCGGTTCTTGTGCGATGTGACGCCGTGTAGTTGGGCCGTTCGTCTGTATGTAGTGTATCTGATTGCTGTGTGTTTGGTTGTGGTCAGGGAGTTCACATATTTTTAAAAGAGAGTTGCTAAAATTAACACAAAGTTTGGTTGCGTCATTTGACTATTCAGGGTTTACAGGTGAAGCAAAACTATATGGTACTGCTGTCCGAGCATGACCGGGATTGGTCGAGACCAGAATGTGTCAGTCGAGTGAAAAGTCGCTGTTACCGTACGTGAATGTGTATTTGGGTGCTTTAGGTTGGCTGATTGAATGAACTCATTAATTGAATACCAGCGAAGTATCACAACCAACACAACTTTTTAACATTTGCCTTCTGTGCTACATGTTTCGATACAACGAACAATCATCAGGCATCACTTTACGAAACTTTAAAAAAAAAAGCATAAGTACTCTTTAGTCTTCATGGTTACACCGTGCATCAGTGACATCAAATGCTTTATTGCCCAAATAATGCACTCAGTTATATAAAAATTATTAAATAGTTAAAAACCAATTAAACATATAAAAACCTGTCCAACATGTTTCGATTCACGTAGGAACCATCATCAGGGAGCTACAATCAGTGCTTAGCTAAAATTATTTGTCTTGATCAACTGTGCGTGTCGGTGCAGACGTCAGTCTTGTGGCGGCATATTCTGACCTGCTGTGCACAGCAGGTCAGAATATGCCGCCACAACACTAACGTCTGTACCGACACGCATAGTTGAACAAGACTTGTAACTTTAGCTAGGCACTGGTTGTAGCCAGATGGTGTCATTGGAATTTTTCATTCACATAAAATCCTTCCGATCGCACTATGGCCCTGGGGTCGACTCATTCTCTAACAGAAATGAGTACCAGGAACATTTCCTGGGGGTAAAGGCGGCCGGTGCATAAGGATGACAACCTACCACCATCCTGTGCCGTTGTCACGAAATCTGGGAACCTTATCTTCCTGGAACCCTCTGGACCACTCCAGGCCTGTAATGGGACTGCTTTACCTTTACTGGTTTTAGCTCCCTGATGATGGTTCCTACGTGAACCGAAACATGTTGGAGCGGTTTTTATAAGTTTAATTAGTTTTTAACAATTTAATGATTTTATATAATTGAATGCATTAGTTGGACAATGAAGCATTTTGAAAACATAAGCACATGTACATTGTGCATTGTGGGTTTAGTGAGATCTCACTGGTTTGCAAATCTTTATTGAAAAAATAAATATATCGTTTGTTTGTAGAATAATATACAATCCAGTCTTCGTTATATATTATATTATTCTACAAACACGCGATATATTCATTGTTTCAATAAATATTTACAAACCCGTGAGATCTCACTAAACTCACATTGCACACTGCAAATGTACTGATGTTTTTGAAATGCTGGTAAAGTGATGTCCGATTATTGTTCGTTGAATCGAAACATGTAGCAATGAAGGCAAATTTTAAAGAGTTGTGCTGGTTGTTATACTTCGCTGGTGTTCACTATAATGTAACACGGTAGGATGATCCTGAAGAAAACTCGCAAACTTTTAAGGGCTTTTCACTGTAACAGTATTTTGACTGTGGTTGTAAGTCGCTCCCTGTGTATCCATCCGCCTTTCCAACCGGAAGTCGTTCTGTATGAGTGTACAGATGAGGAGACGAACTGACATTGCGTTGCTGTCAGTGGCTGTGGCCACAGAAGACGGTGTGGTCTGTCGTCTGCCCACCACGGCAGTGCGTCCGCCGGTGCGAGTCGTAACATCTGTGGTACCGACAGTGTGACAGTACAGAACTGATCTGGAAGGAATGGTCGAGACTAAACCGAAACGGCTGTCCGAAATTTCCTAGGAATGTATGAAGAAAAGACCAGGACGGACGGAGAATTTCGTGCCTCGGCCGGGTACCGAAGCGAGTACCTTCTGAATTCAGGCTTACTGCGTTACCGCTGCGCTAATCTGCTCGCCGCTAACAGGTTTTGAATGTCTGAATGACACACCGGTACTAAATTGAAAATCTATAGCATATTATTTTAATGGATGGAGGTTAGTACACCTCGAATTACTGCTGTGCCCATTGTTGGAACAGTTCTATAATCAACAGTGCGCTCTGAATATCGAATAACGCTCTCCTATCACTAACTCGCTCATGTGTGAATTGCCCTCCCTCCCCACCCTTTCCCAAACTTCGTTACAGTGAGTGTAGGAATATTGTTATTGGACAACAAGAACAAAAATATTTCCTCTGTTTTTAGTGAAATCTGATTACAGGGACGCGCTACTGCTGGCAGCGCACACAGCGTGAAGAACCGCAAATAAATTACGTTAGTGCCACTGCGCATGTCACGTGACTGGGCACTTTTTCTTTCTGACTTAATTACAGCAGCTTTTTGGACTTGTTTTTCAAACATTTTCTCCACTTTAATCTCTAGGACGTCAGCGTTTCAGAGGACGGCGAGTGGCCGTCAGGAGGGTGGCCGGTGGCTCTGGCGAGACGAGGAAGACATTACAGTTGTGGAGACGCAGCGACAAACGTCAGAGGAAAGGCTACGTAAAAACTGAAAGTGACTTTCTTTTCAGTGCTACTCGATTTACGAAAGAAGGTTGCTTTTTGGAAGGTTCCCAGACTTCGCCCGTTTGTCCTTCTGATAAGAGCGGTGTGAAAATGAGGATGAGTGCGGGACATTGATGGAGTGATACTGACAGGGGAAACCCGAAATACTGGCAGGAAAACTTTTCCTAGTGCCACTTTGGGCACAACAGATCTCAAATGGAGTGACCTGGGATCAAACCCGCGTCTCAGCTGTGACATCAGGCGACTGAGCACCGCCTGAGCCATGGCAGGGCCAAAAGACGAAGATTAGCCTGAATTACAAATAAAGATCCAGTCCGTACCGCGAAGTAAACACTCTCCGTCTCGGTTATAAAAACCACTCAGTTAATGCTGTATAGGGAAATAATTGCTGTTTGTTCTCAGACACTCTCCGTCTCGGTTATAAAAACCAGTCAGTTAATGCTGTATAGGGAAACAATCGCTGTTTGTTCTCAGATCCACACAAAACACATAAATACACGGCGTGGGTAAAACGTAGAATTGTATATAAAGATCCAGTCCGTACCGCGCAGTAAACACACTCCGTCTCTGTTATACAAACCAGTCAGTTAATGCTGTATAGGGAAATATTCGCTATTTGTTCTCACATCCACACAAAACACATAAATACACTGTGTGGGCAGAACGTAGAGTTGTTGAATGTTAAACTGGCGGTACGTATAGTGGCTACTGGGCTTTAAAAGGCAAATTTTCTGAGTCCTGAAAAACTGTTCACACCGAAGAAACAGTCCACTGTATCTCGCACAAAACGCAAAGTGTGTAATGGTAAGGAGGTGGTACATATAGTTACCATTATTCTCTAAAAGGTTACCAGTTTTATGCTACCTTGTATCGTATGTATTGTTCTTTTGCAAATTACAACATATCTTTGGCGTAAACTTCAAAATTTATACGTATTGCTGCAGGATGTTTGGCGTCGCCATGCCGCCATATTGCTTCACAGTGCGCAATTCGCCTTGTCCAGTAGATGTTTGTAGATACTGAAGGTTTGTCAGCACACAGTGCAGTGTACCACGGACGAGGCTGCACGGTGACACAGCATGAATCTTGTGTCCTGTCTCCCACTGCTGACCTAACACAAGGTAGCGGCACATAAATTGTAAGAAAGCCATTCCGGAATGACAGCTGTTAGCTCCGCTTGACACAGTCGGCCTCTCTCTTTGACAAGCTGCTTGAGAAGCTAATTTGGTCAGGAAATTGCTAGAATTTTATGCAGCTTTCAGGTTTGTTTTCACTTTCGATTCAGTTCACCAAATTTGCCTATCCTGAGCCACACAAGTTCCGTACCTGTGTGAACAGTTCTATTTCCTCCTACACTTACCAGGGTCTTCCAAAATGTCCCTTTCCTTCAGGGTTAAGAAATAAAATTTTACACAAATTTCTCTTCTGTCCCATTCAGGTGACCTGCTCCTTCCCAACTCATGCCCCCTTACATGTCTACTGGACTAACATTTGGTGGTAGAACATATCATGAAGCTCCTCGTTATGTAATTTACTCCAGTCTCCATGTACTTCCTGCCTCTTCCTCACCACCCCATTCTAAAATGCCCTCTACACGTACAAATTTACATAATGTATTTTGCTTAATGTGGTTACACAGCAAACCGGAAGACATTCTGTATCGACTGGTGGCAGGAATTCTCTGAATTTATCGGCTGTTTGGTTGTTCTTGAGTACCACTGTGATCTCTTAGCGTCTGTAACAAATATCTGAAATTTATCACATTCTTATAGGATTTATTAGCCTTACATTTGCTGCAGTTCGCCAAACACGACGGCACGCAGCTGTCCTCTCTTGTCCCTCAGCACAGTCTCTGTCACCGCTACAGTATATTGCAACGCTGTGCAGGTCCAATATATACACAAATGCAACGGCACTTCGTGTCCGGCTGTCAGTTTCTGCATATTTACGAACATATATTGGAAACAACAAGAACAAAGTATCACCAGTCACGGAAAGTCCCAGGTGCAAACTCTGTCTCTCAGTACCACAGTAACAGCTGCTGACGTTTGGACGTGGCCGGGTTATTCCATCTGACTGACTGACTGACTGACTGACTGACGGATTACCTAACTAACCAACTGACTGCAATGTGCCATCCCCGTTGTGTGTATAAATAAATAGGTACAGGTATTTAGTCAATAACACAACAAATATTTCTAATGATTAATGGTGAGGTAAATATCAGTCATGAAAACACAACTGTGGTAGTATGGATTTATGATGGTATTTAATAGCAAAAAATAACTACATGTTTCGACCAATAGCGGCCGTCCCCAGGTTTTTACAATTTTGCTCAAAGAGTATCATATATATGCCTATATTGCGAGGTGATGCTGAGATGTCATCATCGTTACGCGTTACAATCAGTTTATTTAGGTGTAGTTGTAGTTATTTTTTGTTATTTATGCCATCATACTACCATAGTTGTGGTTTCATGACTGATATTTACCTCAGCATTAGTCTGATCTACACACAACGGGGATGACACACCTCAGAATTTCTAATGATGTTTATTAGAGGATGATAACAACTACATGTTTGGGCCTACTCCGGCCATCATCAGGTTTACATCCGTTTTAGTTCCTCAGCTAGTCAAGAAAATTCCCTACTTGTATGGAACCGTAATGTTCATTGCCGCATTCACAGCAGCCCGCCACATGTCCCTACCCTGAGCCAGATCAATCCAGTCCACACCCTCTGTTCCGATTTCTTTGATACCCATTTTAATATTATCCTCACAGCATCGTCTGTCTTTCCCAGCTGGTTCTTTCTTTCAAATTCCCACCAAATTTCTGTACGAAGTTCTGTCCCCCATACTTGCCCCTTGCCCCACCATCTCATGCTCGATGTGCTCACCCTAATGATATTTGGTGAGCACCACAAATTTCTCCAGTCTAATTTTACTTCTTCCCTCTTAGGCCTAACTACCTCCCTCAGCACCCAATTTCCACACGCCCTCAGCCTATGTTCTTCCCGTCATATAAGAGACCAAGTTTCACACCCATACAAAGCAGGTGGCAAAATTATGGTTCTGTTTGTGTTAATCTTCGTATCCTTGGGTGGCAGGTGGGAAGACGCAATAGTCTGGTCCGAATGGCAGTAGGTATTCTCCGTTTCCTTCCGCATCCTTAACCATTCATTATTCGCCGCACATCATACCGTTCAACTATGAAGTCAGCCAAGTACCAGTGGAGTAGTCTCATCCTCCTTTGTAAATTCCCAGCTTATTATCATTGGTTTAATCACGCTAGTGTCTTGATATTGTGCATTTTCCATGGAATATTCATACGTAAATATGTTTTACAGGGTGTTTCAGTCAGTTACTGTCACTTTCAACTTAACAATGCATTGGCGAAAGCGAATTTATTTATATGAATTGTCAAAGTATCTAACAAGGATTAGAATTTCATATATGGGTAGCGCTGTGGATGACTTGCTCGATGTGAGCCCCTTGGGACTCTCGAACCGCCTGAAGACATAATACAAGGTTCTGTGCAACACGGATGAGCATTCGTCTTGTGACCTGTGCACAACTTTCCTTGATCCTCTCCTTCAGTTCAGGCAGAGTTCGGGGAGACTGCTAAACACTTTGTCCTTCAGATAACCCCAGAGAAAGTAATCACACGGATTTAAATCTGGACTGCATGGTGGCCATGAGAATCCGCACAATGGAATTGCTGTGGGAAACGATTGGACACTTTGCGATGCTGGAACTTGGAGTGCAGGATTTCCAGGACCTCTGGAGTTGTGTGAGGTCTAGCTCCATCCTGTTGGAACCACGGTGCATGAAGAGAACATCGCCTCCGTCCCAGTTGAGGGAGGAAGAAGGAGTCGAGCATCATGGCGTAATTCTCTCCAGTGACGTAATCCTCAAACATGAAAGGCCCAATCAGGCCCTGCGCGGAAACCGCACACCACACCAAGATTTTCTGGGCATGCAGAATGGATTCGTGAATTTGACGTGGATGCTGAGTGCCCCAGAAACGCACATTTTGTCTGTTAATGTCCCCCGTGAGGTGAAAGGAGGCCTCATCACTAAACCAAATGTGTTCGAGAGTGTGAGGGTGCTGCTGCAAGTGATCACCGAATTCGTTCGCAAACCTTGTCCACTTTTCTCGGCACACAGTTGTCAGAGACTGGAAGACATGGATCTTGTACTGATGCATGCGTAGATCGGTTCGAAGTATTCGCCATGCTGTCAAAGGCGATACCTCATTTTCTGCGACTAACTGTCGCACAGACTTCCTTGTTGGCGATGAGGCCACACTCGCACGAATGGTCCCAGCAGTGTCGGGCGTGCGAACACGCGGCTTGCTCCCGCCTCTTTTCTTGCCTGTCACATTCCCAGTTGCGCGAAACTGCCCCACCAACGTCTTCACCATACTCCTTGCTGGTGCTTCCTTGCACTCGTACTGGTTTTTGAACCGGCGCTGGACTGTGACAGTCGAATTTGTTTGCAGAAACCATTCCACAATTCGAGTTTTCTGCTCTGTCGTTAGTGGCGGAGCCATTTTGAATGACGTCACAGCGACAAGTATTGCCAAGTATGGAAAAAATACTAGTGTATGACGATTACGGCGCTACCGTTTACATCGAGCTGTGTACGTTCTCTATCGTGTATAGTTCAAACAAAATGGACACTAATTGACTGAAACACCCTGTATATTACCAACAACCTTCTTCTTGAAGATGGCTATAAAATAGTCGAAACATGTTGGAGT
>Ga0136643_10001710_pt1 | contig 27399 bp, 16 predicted proteins | sample TergutLab28metaG_FD_96883 | JGI IMG/M metagenome (GOLD analysis project Ga0136643, IMG submission 96883) | Labiotermes labralis P1 segment gut microbial communities from Petit-Saut dam, French Guiana - Lab288 P1 (version 3) (version 3) | ecosystem: Host-associated > Arthropoda: Insects >... | reverse complement strand
TGTCTCTATCCTGGACCCTCCCAATCCAGTCCATATACCCACATCCCCACCTCCTGGAGATCCGTCCTAATATTATCCACCCATCTACGCCTAGGTCTCCCCACTGGTTGTTTTGTCTCCAGAGCAAGCTTCCCGACTGTGACTGTTTCTTAACATAAGTGTTTTACAGGGAAGGGTTGTTAGCACCACACCCAACCCCCAAGCTGGAGGACCACCCCTCGTCTGCTGTCTGCTACTGCTTATTCAATTTATTCGCAGCTACCCTTCTTATCGGAGACCGTTCTTCTATCCGCAACCTGAGGACGCGCCATGCCATGGTAACAGGGACCCACTACATTGGGTTAAAATGTCAGGCAAGTCAACTCTTGTAGTAGGTGTACACTGAAACGTGAAAATTCGAAGTTTGACTACAAAGGTAACCAGTGTTATGGATAGATGAAGCTGAGTCTTCGCCGCAATGCAAAAATCACCGTCAGTTCTCAAACTGCAGGTTTATCTACTGCAGTTTTGACATTGTGTTATTTGTTCTCCGAAACAAGACCATTTGGACGTTACGCTTGGACGAAACCAGAATTTAATTTGCGCAGTTTCAATTCAGAGTAGTTGGGCTGCTAAAATTCTGATACGAAACCGTGTGCGACGTTTCTGCTTTTCTCGGTGTGGAAATTTTGTTACTAGAGGAATTTTTGTTACGATTTGTTCAGAATCGTGCTGTGTCCTGTAAGGAGGAATGCTTGACCAAAGACAGTAGGGCCCTGTTTCGTTGTCTGGCTGCTTACAGAAGTCAAGACTTGTTTGTCAGGAACGCCACTTCTGGAACACGAAAAACTGACAACAGTAGATGCAATTTAACACATTATAGCTGATTGTTAGGTCTGTCTTCCTGTCGACCACCTTACGTTAAGCACGTATAAACAACACAATCGCATACGACGACACAGTGCACACGACTAATAATGTCGTGACAATCTATCAGGACTGTATACTACAGCGGTTTGTTTGATGAAGATGATGATGACAACGACAAGGATGATAGTCATTGTAACAATAACAGTGTGCGGATTTCTACATTGTCATTATGTCAATATTTCGTAACTTCCTGTTCGCCAAAGCGTCTAACCGTACGGACCCTGCAGAGGGAAGCCATACCTAAAACATTACTGAGCTAAGCCGTATGTTTCTACTTCTCACACACTATACCTGCCAATATTAATTAACAGCGTCAGTCCCTGTGGTCCAAGGTGAAAACTGAGGAAGTCTGGTATAATTTGCGTCGGCAGTGCGGGCTTCATGTCTCAGTGTGGACGACTGCAATGTACGGAATACATTGAGGATGTTTGTAAGTAAAGGGCTGTGAAGAATTTGGTCCTCAGGGTGAAAATTAACAAAAGAATTGACAAAATTACATAAAGGGGAGCTCGATACGTTCTGAGATTCACATGAACAAAGGAGGATGAGATAGGTGCAACATGTAATATGCATAAATAAAATTACAGATGCACAAACTACGTAGTCATTATCGGTAAACGTGAAGCAGAAAACCAACTATAGATAAACAGGCGTGAATTTAAGCACAATATAGAAATACATCTTACAGAATTTAGAGTGTTGTTTTGTAAAGTGTTTTCACTTAGCTAAAGCGGCGTCTGCCCTACTGTGAGTAGCGTAACACATCTTTGGTTTCCTATAAGGAGCAGCGACGAGTCGACCTGTCATATTATTAAATGTCGATATATTCCGCTGTAAACTGTATGCGTTAAGTCCTAAGAATATTTACCAGCGCTGCGGTACCTTAAATCAGCACTTCGTGACAGTGTTAATAATGTGCTTTAAAATAGTCCAGCAATCGAAGTTCGGAATATAGTTTTCTCCCCATTTTCAGGTAAAGGAGTTATTTTAGCCTTTCCAGTATTGACTGTGATTTCATTATTATTTCTTGGTTTTTCGGTGAATTCATGGAAAATACCTACAAATGTGTAATGTTTTCATGGCAATATTCTGGATTATGACATTGTGTAGCCTGGCAGGCTCAGGATAAGGACAGGTGGGCGATAATTGTAATGTGGTGATGAACTTTCTGGTTCCATAAAATGCGGGGAATGTCAAAACTAGCTGAGAACCGGTTACCTCCTCAAGAAAGACTTTGCTCCATGGAGTAGGCAGGTAAGTAGTGTGGCAGTCTGCATCCAGGAATTCAAAACTTCAAGCCTTGCCACTCGCTTTCTTCCACAGGCGTCTCCATTCGACATTCGCACTTATCCTACTTTTCGACGCGACATAAGATGTTTATTTACTAACGCCACTGTGTAAGGAGAGTAAATGTGTCGTATGAAATGTTCGAACATGTTATTAAGCTACGTCTTTAAAACCCGTACCGTTATATGATAACGTACTGAAAGTAAGACCATGCATACAAATAAGACTAGTTTTAGAGAAAGCGCAGCCAAACAAAAAACTTCGGCGTTGTTGTTGGCGCCGACTTGGCAGCAGAAGCACTTGGCTCTTATGCTCGCAAAATATCTCAGTGTGTATTTCCTTTATTCTTCACTTTGTTACTACTGGACACGTGATCCAGAAACTAAAGTAATATGTGACATTCTACTTTTGTTTAGAAAAGCACCGAAGGATCAGAATACTGGAGAAAAATATTTGTTCCATTTTCAAAATATAATCAAAAAATTTCACGTAATTTATAGAGTAGCTCTGACACTTTTTCTAGCTCACTCCTCCTGTGGTAATCAGTCTCTTTCTGTTTAGCTTCAGGTAACTCGTTTCAATTTTGTGGGGGGGGGGGGAGAGAACTCGTCATGTCTGTCTGTTTTTTTTTTATAAAAATTACTACATGCTATCACTGTCAATAGAAGACCAGTTTACAGACAATGCAGTAACCGTCAAATAAACACCGTTTCAAAACTTTTAATTTGGTTATGACCCGGGGAGAGCGATACAACGATGAATTTCCGTACTTGCGTTTTTTAATTAGCAGGAAACATGTTTATGTTCCGCAACAGCTGTCACATGACAGCAGCACTTTATGGGGCTGGAAAGTGAAAAGGGGAAAATACACGATGCAAAACATTTGTTTATTATCTTCTATTAAGAGTAGACTGCAGTCATCAGTTAAACGTCTACAAATTTAGCATTTAATAGAAGCAACGTTCACTAATTACATATGTCATATTTACACGAATCGGAAACACTGGGTCAGTGAAGTAAATGACCCATGGCTACATGATTGGGTTTCGACTCGAGGCGGGAAGAGAAATTTAATTTCCTTCAGGATGCCCAAATGTCCACCTAACGTGTACTGAAACTGACCGCTCATGCAAATTCGTGTTAAGACCTGGGATATATGGAGATTTATCTCAAGGTTCCCAAATGTCTCTATGAATTCTAATTAGGCTCAGTACATACACACTAATACAGCAATATTTCTTAAGTTTATTGTATATGGTACACGCAAAAGCAGACTACTGGAAAAAATTTGAGCCGTTAAATTTTAAGCAATTGTCTCCGACACTGAGGGAAGGACATTATATTGAGAACGTGTGAGTGTGGGGTCCTGAGCAAGGTATTTGCCTCTAACAGGAAGGAAGTAAGGTCAGATTGAAGACATCTCCATAACAAGCCGGTTTCTGTATGTGCTGTTGTGGTGCTTAAATAAAGGAAAATATCCTGTGTGGGGCAGACATCAACATGGGTTTCTATTGTCTGGAAAACTTGCAGGAAGAGAACACTTGAAAAACCTAAGTGTAGATGACAGAATAATTTTAAAATATATCTTAAAGAAACAGATTTGGACAGCGTGAAATGGATTAATGTGTTTCAGGACAGGGACAGTTAGCGAGCTATATTGAACACAGGTCTCATAAAATGCGGGATATTTTCTCGAATATCTTCAGAACTACTAGCTTCTAAAATGGAGTTACTTAGATGCAGGCTACCTGCTCCTCCAAAATAATGTTATCGAAGAAATATATCCAGCATTACACATTATCAGAACCTATTAGACAAGAATAATACACGAAATTGGAGTGCTGAACAAATATTAACCATATTTGTTTTGCTTTTACTTGAAAATACAACGCTTCAACTGACTAGAAAGTATTTAATAATAGGATATTTGCTATTACTTTAAAAAGCACTACACTCTGTCTGATTTTGTTTGTATGTATAAAGATAGGATTTTACAGTGTTCTGTGGATGTAGCATGCACGAGAGGAGCCAAACATATCACAAAGTGCCGGTAGATAAAACTAGTATACAGAATTCACTGTGAAGGTAAATGCCCAACTGTAGAGTTGTGACGGCATTCAGGGTTCCTAAAGAAATACACACTTATTTATATGCAACCATCATCATCAGCAACCACACATTAATCATCAACACCATTATGTGCAGAGCCGTCTGTTCATTTAGACTGAAAATGTGGTTCTTAGTGACATGTTGGGAGAGCTTCTATAGCAATGCTTGATTTTATGACTGCGATAACCTCTGAAAATTGCTCTCTACCACTCTGAAGAAAGTGGAAGCAGCTTTTACTCAAATGTAGGCATAAACCAGCCACAATGGACCGAATCAAAACGCAGAAGACAACAATCTTCAATGTGCTATAACATTAGCGTTTTTTTTAACATTTTTTAACCAACATAATTTTCCTCGCACTCTTACCTAGCATCTTGTTTAGATCGTCCTCCTCCTACATTATCCTTGCTTCAGCTTTCTCTCAAGATCTGCATTATTAATACTGTTTTCTTCTCCACAAGTGCCGCAGTTTCTATGTCCCTCCAGTGTTCATGCTCTTCCCCTCTGGAGTTGGTATACCTCAGTCTTTATGGTGAATAAACTATATACAACAGATCAAGAAGCCCTATTTCGATACTCGGAATAAGACAAATAAATTTTTTTCTTCAAAGAGTCCAGAACAGCTCTCCTTCACACACCTCCTTCCCCTCCAATTCCTCGATTTAATGCATTTCGGCTCTCTGTCTCCCCGGCGATAAAACGGCTGGGTCGTGAAGCTGACCTTTCACCCAGATGTAGAGTCGAGATAAAACAAATACACGCAGTTATGCCTGTAGCCCTCAATATGCCTTCATGACTTTGTTTTTGATTAAGCACAGAGGCAAATTTGTTGCTATATTTACGTTACATTTCCTTTACATAATTCGGTTTTATGTTAAATGGTTGATTCAGTCTTATTTCATTCTTACCGTTCATTCACTTATACGATTTATCTATTCAGAGAAGGTGTTATTATTGTGCCTTGTATTTAAGTACTATGTACGGATTTTAAAACCCTCTTACCAGAAATATGTTACTTCATTTATAGAGATGTTTAAACACTATTTTATGTTTACCATTATGTCTGTCACACACATACACAAACACACATGCAAACACACACACACACACACATACATGCAAACACACACACACAAACACAAACACACAGAGGCAAACACACACACACACACATGCAAACACACACACACACATACAAACGTATTCTGATTTATATTACGCAAGATAACTGTAACAGAATACTTAATGCAAAGTATGAACTTTCATGTTTCCATCGAAGTAAAAATTTAAATTGTAGGTTTCTCCGAAGATGAAAGCAGCAGAATCCCCCAACACTTGGTAACATTCTACGAAGCTGAAAGTTGTTACAAACCAGAAAAATGTGGTATGTATTTAAGGAGTGTTGTTGCAACGTCACGTAACATTAGTGTTACTACAAAATTTGATAAGAAACTATGAGTTGTAAGTTCTCAAATATTGTATATTATACGATCACTGTAATATTGTCTATAGTTGGAACATTTACATTAACAAATCACCTGTTGCAGTTTCCATGGACGGCGTCAGTTTACAGACTTCATTTTTACTGCACATTTTGACTAATGGCAAACAGCAGGTTAGTCATTTTGTTGCTGATGTAGCGTGATTTTTTCAGTCCTACACTGTAAACTTGTTTCTTCCAATCGAACCTATTCTACGGTTTTAAATCAGCGTACAAAATACCGAGTGTGTAGTCGAACATTTCCATAAGCGTTTGGATAACTTCAACGCTACTGCTACTACTACTACTACTACTACTACTAATAATAATAATTTACAAATGTATAGAACGTCTAAAGCATTAGCTTAAAAATAATACTGAAAGTTCACTCTCTCTATTGTTGTTACTGTTCGTACTCCCATGTACTGGGCTTTTTTTTTTGTTTGTATATACTATTTTTTGTATTAGTATTCATTTTATGATTTACATTAGGCCGGACGTGAATATGAAATGAATTGTATTAGTGTGAAAATATATACACAGTGTGATTCAAAAACATGGACTTAAAGAGCCTGTACCAGTTGTAGGCGGTATGGCTTGAACAGTAAACGGCGGATCAACACACGCCAGGCGGTTGGTTGTGGTATTCAAAGTTCTCCGCTCGCTGTACGGGTTCATTTGCGTGGCCTACGCTCAAAACTGTCTTGAATTCGTCTCACGTTCTCTTCTGATACACGTGGTGGGCCGGAGCCTTTGCCTTTACACAGACAGCCTATTTGCTCAAATTGGTGACTCCAGCGACAAATGTTCTTCCTTGTTGGAGGTTGAATGTTGAAACGAAGACGAAACGCACGCTGCACAGCAGTCGCCGACTGAGTTTTAATGAACACACGAACACAAAAAATCTTGTGCTGCATAGTAGCCATTTTGCTCTCAACAGACACTGCTGCACGGCTGTGAGCTAGATGAGCGCTCTAGTGATGGTATTTGAAATCTTAGAATCACCTCTTTCAAATGTTATGTAGATCATTCATATACAATGTATAGTCCAGAAAATATAGATGTAAAAAATTGAATCCATCTTTTTTAATCAACCCATATTATGGGTATTTATGCATCCATTTAGCATGTTTAACTCTTTATCTTGCTTTTCTTGAAGACTTAAGTTTAAATTGTATTTAATTCGAGTGATTAGATTGTTTTGCTTCCGGCTCTGCTCTTGTTTCGATTCCATTTGCGTGTATCTTTGTTTCAATCAGTTATTAATCTTGTAAACAAATAACGTAATGACGTGTGATACTATGTTCAGATGAAACGAAGGAACGCTAACTGCACTTATCACATCTTGCTTAGGAACTGCCTTCTAAAACGTGTTACTGAAAGAAAGATAGAACGAAAGTTAGAAGTGAAGGGAAGAGGGAAAATAAGAGCGAAACGAGAGGACGCTGAAAATTGAAAGAAGAAAAGCACTAGATGGCACTCTGTGGAGAATTCTCCTTCGATAAGGCTATGAATTTCTCGTAAGATAGACTACGAAATGAAAGCACGAAAGAGCGAAAGAAAGAAAGAATAAGTACATAAATAAATACATAAATAATTTTCAGCTTACGGAGTTTATGCTTTCTGACTTGTTCAAACAAAAAATTAATTTCGACTTCATCATATAAAACCACAAGCACTTCCTTCCACATCATTTCGAGTTCACTAGACACAAATTATTCTACCATTCGACATTATATATACGAATATAAAGACTGGTACATTCTGTAAGTAAAGAAATATATCTAAATAAATCGAAATAACTATAAGATCCCTAGACAGAACTGGCGTCCTTCTAGGGGAAAGGCCCAGTAATTTACAAAAATGAAACAAAATCAATTAATTTCTGAAAAGATATTAAGAAAATCTTTTCCCACTGCAGGAAACTTGACAATACAGAGGACGTGGAGGAACGTACGACTAGACCGAGAGGGGACAAAACCCTTATCCCTAATATAATTTTTGAAAAAGTTGAAGATGGCGCAACTAAAGTGAACAGTTTGCAGCCCTATTGATACTAGTGTAACAACTAACGAACACTTTTATTGCTTATTGTTGAACCACGTTTGTAGACTTTTGGATTTTTCGAATATTTTACGAACAATTACTGTAACGGGAAATGAGATAGAGTAGGATTTTTAATTAAGGATAGATAACAATCGGTACGATAAAAATATTGTGACTTACTTTAAGTTATCATTAGTGCATTTGAACAAAATCACAAAAACCTTATATCTAATAATTTTTCCTGACTGGAATTGGAGGCGGTATCTTTTCTCAAAGTTAATCCTTGAAGAATATTATTATTATTATTATTATTACTTATTACTGTCATCAGTAGGAGAGTAATATATAATTAGTTGGTTACTTAATTATTCTATTTAAAATGCTGCAAAAATTACACTGAAATTTGTTAGTGGATATCAAGCTCTTCATCATAGCACATAGTCCAAGCCGACCGTGTTCCACTGTTAACAACTGGACAACTATCCTCGCTAAGCTGCAGGCTTACTCTTGCCCATACAGTGTGCAGTGTAGGCAACCGCGCGGAACACAGACTGTATCGGTTTTGAGCATAGACTATTGAAGCTTCAGGCTGTTCCAGGGGACCCAATTCCGTATCTGTACATCAAGTGGAGTCTAGGGTTCTCTACGTCCAATTTCAGCAGCCAGCAGCAGCAACCGTTAAAAACGTAAAACCATTCTCGATGTCATGCGATCATGTGCTTAAATATGGTCCAGAATTTATGTTAAACCTATAATCGATAATCTTTAACTCTTGACACATACTAACTGGAAGTTTCTGTGTAATGGGAGCAGTCACCTAGCAGACCGGAGAGTGACTATTGTCAATGAGGTCCAACCTTCGCGGTTCTGCGCTAAAGCTTTGTGCTATTACATTGAAATGACCTCATTACCTCTAATCCATCACTATAAATCACCCTGTCACTGGACGTAGCTAAATGATGAAAGTCTTCGATCGACAGAGCACAACCTGTATCAGACATATGATCAAATGTCGAAATTAGCTTGGTAGTTTGTGTTTCTTTCGCCAAACTCCACTAGTGTAGTAATTTACGAGTCAAGGTCGCATCTCGCATACTTGACTCAGTTTTCCGAACTTTTCTCATCCTGTTTTGTGAATTCTGTGGTAGTGAATTAAAATGGATGACAACAGATGACGACCGAGGTGTTACGACTCCTGCTTCTTGTTCAGGGTTTCCATATCTTTCCGAAGTTTGGCTGTTCTGATTTCTGTTGTTTTCTTTAGCCTCGGACAAATACTGGGACACTACTTTCAACTACGTCATGATAGCCTCCTTCTACAACATTTCCTAATCATCTTCGTACCCATCCCATTGTCAGATGCTATGGAAGAACCAAATTGGACAACGGAGACCAAATTGGACAGTGGAGACCAAATTGGACAACGGAGACCAAATAACCTGAAGCAAGGCCCTATCAAAAGAGTTTCCTTCCAAGACCATTCCAATCAATCATTTGCAGTCACACTGCCATTCGAAGCTACATTCATACTATCCTGTTGCTAAAGCGTCCAGATACCGTGCTAATGGTTCACTTTCGGGGTTTTTACTAGTCTAAGGAACTGATTTTATTTTTATTGTCGATATTCACAATTTTTATCGCCACAAACACATCAAGTTGAGGCTCCTACAAATGTCCTCGTTAAAGACAAAACATTCGAGGTTAAAAATCTTGAAGTTAAAAATAGCTTTTTAAAATTGTAATCCGCGAATCCAACAGGAAACCTAGATAGGCAACTCTATATCTTACTTAACCGTACTGATAGAACAGTCCAAATAATCTATTGGTAACAATAACAAACATGTAGTGTACATGATGTACTTCACATTAAGAGTCAGGTGGTAAATGCGTCCTGCAGAAAACTTTATTCACATAAAAAGCGTTACAGTTCATAAAATTCTAAATGCATAGGCCAATCTTGAATTGTTGCTTCATTCATCGTGCATTTGCATATGTCATGGTTAAAAAAAACACAAAACGTAGTTCTGTAAACAAAATAACAACAAGATATTCCACTTGCAAGTTTCGTCCATGATGGGTCATCATCGGTGGGAACACAGAGTACAGAGTACAAGTGAGTTAGGTTTAACAATAGAATTACGTTTTAAATCAGCCCACTAAGATAACATCACCTATGGCAACAATTTAGTACAATAATCGTTCAGCTGAATTTAAACAAAAATTCGTAATGTAAAAATTATTTAACTTTCACTTTGTATTTTAAATTTTATACGTGAGTGATTTTGAAGTAACCTGGTCGAAACATATAGGAGAATAGGTAAGTTTATTTTCCTTATATTTTGCTGGTTATTATTGAATAGTTACATATATCAATGTTTTATAAGATGAAGCAAGGTGTTATTGTCTGTACTTAGTTTGATGTCTACGACGATTCATAGTCTTAGCACGGAAGAAAGAAGACAATGATAGCAGGAACCTACTCTTACATTCGGTAGGCCATCATCCACCCTTTATTATTCCATATTTCCTCCATTCCAGTTTCAAGCACTGGCCTTCGTATCTCTCTACACTGCACTGTCGTAAAGATGTCAGGTGACTTCTAAACATCACAGTTTCCCAAGTCATGTATTATCTTAAATTTTAGTCCACTTATTCCTTCTTAGACTCCAATATATCCCCCAACACTTTGCTATTCAACACACATAATATTCACTCTTTTATGACATAAAAAGACGAGGTTCCGCACTAATATTATTTAGCAGTTAAACAAACATCTCCCTATCTCTCAAAACACACACACACACACACACATATATATATATAACTTTTGGAAAGCAGACAGAAAGCTATGAATTGAGAATGATGTACCCCCTAACCAGGGTTCACAATCTGTAACTTTTTTAACGGGAAAGTAATAAGCTGTTGTAAAATTATTCTGTTTACAGCGACACTGAAATCACGTTCCTTGTACTGCGAGATCTGATTTCGACACATTGTGATGCTGAAAGTCCTAATCTACTGGGATGTCATGCCCTGTCGACTGGTACTTAAGTACCGATATTCCTATGGAACCTATATCTCCGTCTTAGGGGTCTCACAGTCAAATGCCACACTCTGAAGATGGAATATAGGATCTTCAAAAACGCTGGTAACTATGTACCAGTCGACAGAGCCTAACATCTAAGAAGCAATAAATATCTATATGCCTTCTCGTTCGAGACCTGTTTAACATTCTACAAACCAAGCTTCGTTTCAAATTAATATTTACTCGTAATATCGAGCACACACTCCTGTACAAAAAAATTCGAATATTTTATATTCTGACAAGTCACGTGATAAAAACCACATGAAATTCATTCAAGGATTGATGTAAATCGCAATCGGTAAACGTGCAACTAAGTCCATTCAATAGTCATTCGAGACGTGGCATATACACAGAGAAGACCCACTGCACGTTTAATAATAATATTTTGTTAACTGCAGTTGGGCTGTCACTCGGTGGCAGTGGTTATTTTACATGAATAAAAAATATGAATTTGGCTACTAATAAATTTAAATCGGGAGAACTGCTTGAGAAGCATTTAGTGACAACTTGGAATGTTGGGAACCATCTCAACATTTGTTTATAGACATAAGGAAACCAAGAAAAACCTGTGTCGAGATGAAGAGTTTAAAAAAATATAAAAAAAGAATAACACAAAATATAAGGATGTAATTTAATTTAAATTGACTAAATATCTCCAAGGAACGGAGACCTTCTGGACGACGTAAGAGTGCTGGCGTCTGAGAGAACCAAATATTTATTACCATAAGGAGCCCTTCGCTAGATGATATCTTGAAGCAGAGAAGCCCTGTGAGCGTTTTCACAGCATATATTCGTGACACAAATTTTGATATTTTGTATGTCCTATACATCCTTTGTAATTCCCAACTCGCGTCATATATTCACGTCTCTAAAATGTTTATGTCAACATGTCTTTTTATTCACTCCATGTGCAACATGATATTAATTGCAGCAATTAAAATAAGAGTGGAATTTTAACAATAAAATATTTTGTAATTAAGTCTCTATTCGTAAATTTATTGACGTTTCCTATATTCATCACAAAGCTGAAAAGTTTTACATATTTTTAGTATATTCCTTATAAAACGTGTACTGATTATATGACTAGAGTTAACGATGTAATAAAGGGTGATGCTAGGAAATGTAAGTACAGATGTTCATTTGTGAATGATGATGACACATAATATAATATTAAATAGTGTACGTCAGCACAACTACTTTATTATTCAAGGTACTTACATAGACTACATGTTTCGACTAAAGATTAGTAATCTTTAGTCGAAACATGTAGCCTATGTAAGTACCTTGAGTAATAACGTAGTTGTGCTGACGTACACTATTTAATATTATATTAAGTTTATAAGCACATCGTGATGCTTCCATTCAAAAGATGATGACACGCCATATTAGTAATTAAAACTTTCGTTTTGTTTCAGGTAAGCTGAAGTGTTGACCCGCGTCCCTTACTCGTTAATTCAGCACACGTACTCCTCTATTCACAATGTTGTTTTGGCAAGTAACCTAGCTTCATATGAAATACATTCAAATGCAACCCTTGATTCTTAGCATATATGAAAACTCTTCCCTCACTGAAAGAGTTTTATTGTTTGAAGGCATCAATGACAACGAATATGTTGAGGGTCCTAATGCTTGTCTCTCAAGGGAAACTTAATTACTGAAGTCAAAATATTACTCTAGTGAATGACACTGGAAATAAATTACGCACAAAAGAGAGTAGGTGCGATTTGTACAGCACATGTAAATTAATGTAAAATGTTTAAATATTAGGAGGTTACGGTACCCCATAGGGCACATAATCCGATTAGGTACTGTTATTTACTAGTTTTATGTATGTACGTATGTATGCACGAAATATATGTATATGTATGTACTTGCGTATATAGTACGTATGTTTGTGTGCTTGTATGTATTTATTATGTGTGCATGGATGTTTGTATGTGTGTGTGTGTGTTTATGTATGAAATCACTGAATGGTTGTTCTACCGTTGTATGAATATCTGTGCCCTGACACAGCTAAGATTTCTCAAATACCTATTTATTTATATTAGTCTAATCTCTCACTTCACCGCTACCGCTACTAGAACACTACTATTACTCGACGCTTATAATCTTCTCTCTTCTCTCCAATAATCATTTCCTTTCTTCTTCTATTCTCCCATACCTTCCAATAAGAGATGTCTTACTGCTTTTTTTCCATGGACGTTCGGCTTAAATCACGTATTTTTCGATGCTTGTAGTTCCTAATACACTTGTACACTTTAGCACAGGCTGCGGTCTCGTTGAAATCATAATTAAATGATAAAAGAACCGAATCTAATTCTTCAGGTACGCCACCATATTCACAGATTTACAGGGAAGGTAAACGTTTTAGGTAGCTTATGACATAAGTAATCAAGGGGGAAGTAAATATATCCTCAAAACTTGCATTCAAAAAATCACAGAAGCTTAAGCAGAATATTAACAATATAAGTTCTTACGTCATCATTCCGCGGTGGATCTCGTTACATATTTTGTTCGAATCTCTAGAATCTATGTTAACTGGGATGCAGAAGAATCGCGCGGCAAAGAAAGCAGGACATGAAGATCATCCTCTAGCATGAAATTTGAGATTTATATGGCTTTATGGATTGTGACGCTTTGTAGTCTAAGGTGGGTGCGGATGGTTTGGAGGAAAATACAATTCTCTTCTTCAGGGAGAATAAAATATATAGGCAGGAGACCTTGGTACAGAAAGTCACGTGGCATGACACAGAAGGTCCCAGTATGAATTATTTATCCAAAGATAAGAGATGAGTAGTGCCTCAGAACTAGAAATATAAGGTTCGTTACCTGATCCTGCTTTCCCTAAGCTAGTACTATCCATTTTCCATTACGTCCTGACGGATAGTCTCTTCTTCCACAGTTTCTTTAGTGTTTCATGTTTTTGTCTCCTACATTAAAAATTCTTTCATCTTCACACTTTCATTTCTTTCTCCCAATTCATTTTTGGAGCAATGACTTCGGAACACCTTAATATAATTCAAAATTATGCAATGATTTGCTATAAAAAAGACATAGTGTTTTAGGGTGTGAACTTCCCGGGTATGAGATTATGTAATGTCAAAGTCTGTAGAATATTTTTATTATTACACCGTGCATGATGTCGAGTTACTCAATTACGACACCAACTACTGCACACACATAAAATTTATATATGTGCAGTGGTTTCTGTAGAATATGTTGTATATAGGAGCAGTAGATTCCACCGAAACTTTGCAAGTCATTTCTCAGACTGCTTTGTGTCTTAACCCAAAAAACAAGGCAAGACAGTGTACGTATAACTGAACATTGAGGCGAATTCGTGCAACCAATGTTGCTGTGGAAAATCAACAATTATTCTATATTCTGAGTGTGTTTGTTTGTAGCCTTAGGTATCCAGCATGCAAAGCTCATACGCCATATTGTCATCTGGGGCCTTCCTGGCTATAAAATATTTTACCGCATTGCCTCAAGCGGCTTGCTTTTCAAAAAAAAAACTTATTGAACACAAACGGGGTGCTTTGGTTTTCTCTACAACTTCCGTCTGAAACATTTCTCAGTCTAAGAAGATCTGAGCGGTGATATGATCAAAAATGTTTATTGGTCTTCACCTAAAGTACCCATTATTTTTGTCAGAACTTAATGATTCTTGAAATGTTCTCAAGAAATTTTAGAAAAAAACACTCAAATATTAAATTCCATGAAAATCCGTCCAGTGGGAGCCGAGCTCTTCCATGCGGACGGTCGGACGTACGAACAGAAGGACAAATGGACAGAGGGACAGATGAAGGCAAACGTGAAGAATACAATGGCCGTTTTTCGCAATTTTGCGATCGCGTCTAAATATGGACCATCTTAATAAGGGAAATTTCTAAGAAAAATAAAACTATATGAGACAAACTTTCCGTGTGTTGACGAAAAGACATATGAAGGAGTGGAGTTATAGCTCCATTCATTTCTAATTTTGGTATTAAGTGTAGAAAACTGGCGAAGTCCTGACAGATCTATCCCCCCCCCCCGGAAAGTTTTCTCGTTACACAGTAAATGGGAAGCTGGTTGGCCCACAGGACCGACCTGAACTCTTTGCAGAAGAGGAAAATCTCTTGAATGCCGGGTATCAGTCTAGCAATCTTTGGTTAACCAGTTCGTAGCCTAGTCCCTATGCGGACAGCGCTATCTGGGATCGGTAGTCGGTTTCTTATTTCAGAATTGGGTGTTGTTGTTTAATTTGTTACTGTTTCGTGCTTGGGATATTTCACCGTATTAATTTTATTTCTTTCTGGAAACGAAGGCAGAAGAAATGTGTGTGTTTGGGGGGCGGGGGGAGGGGAGAGGGAACGGAGGGACGAATTCTACTATGTCGATATGACAGGAAATTTTGTGTATTTTGAAGAAAGGAAAACGAATGTGAGGGAAAGTATTAAATTAATTTTAATTATAGACAATTTAATTTAAGCTTCAAGGTTGATTTCGTTGATTCGTAACTTCTGACAATCAACTGGCCAAATTGTAAATTTTTTAGATTAAATATACTTACTTTGAACCAAATGTTTTCCCTACATACTTGGTTTTTCATAGATTTATTTATTCAGTATTCTGTCAGCTAAACAACTAGTTTCCCACTACATTCACTACGTATTGTGTGGAGATGACCAGTTGGTAGGAAGTGTTTAGAACAGGGATTGTTAGAACACGGTGAACGACAATTCTGATCGAAATAGCGGCTAGGTTTACTGATGATATGGTATAGTGTAAAGAATTGTGACTGTACAGCTTAGTGTAAAGTAATGTGACTATTGTGTATATTGCAGAGCACACTGTAGTGACGGTACCGTATAATGTACAGTACTGTGACTGTACAGTATAGTGTACAACATAGTAATGGTTCGTGTATAGTGTACGGCACGAAATTCAGCTCTTCGGATTCATTTATCAGTATTGTAACAGGCTAGGAGGAATTTTATTCTTTATTAGCTGACATGTATAGCTATCTGTTTAAATGGAATTGTGTCTGGAAGAAAGGATACTAATTTAATTTGGAATTGTGTTGCATGCAGGTGTCAATACACGTGTAGCCTACCTTGTCGGTAACGCTAGTACCTTCAGCATATTTCAATAATCATAAACATGTATTGTTAATGAGAAGTATGTTTACACATGAGCAGGGACAGTTAAAATTGCCTTCGGCTACACGGTAAATCCTCTCGAACAATATTTACTCCTGTCCTTTACACCCAGAATTTTACGCCCTGTAACTGTGTACATGGGTTGGATGGCGAGAATCGATTAGACTCGACCATTCATGGTTTTATGTAAATTACTTCCTCCTTAAAGCCCCTGCAAGGGAAATAAGCTTAGCTTTACAGCAGGGGGATAAGAGTGAGGTGTTAATATGCCTCTTGCAGTTTATTTTGTTCGCTGACCCTTAGGTTATTGAACGGAGCTGTTTTGCCTACAAATCTGAAAGATGATTAAAACCTTATGAATAAGAAGATGATAGTAGCCTTTCTTCAGGCAACACATTTGTTGTCGTCTGAACAGACTAAGGAAAGGCAAGAGAGATGATAATATCGCTGACTTTCGACCAGGTAAAGTGCAAATTTAGCCTAACAGCTAAAGCACGCACACACATAGTAAATTAAGTGCGTAGGTAATTTAATATTTAATTGATTTAATTATGGATTTCCAAAGTATAGATTTATAGCGTATATCATAAATATGATCACTGACTGTAAATTACGAATTGTGATTTAGGACTATTATAGCACATGAACTGCCAAACCCAGTCGCCATGCTGCGTTCTAAGGCGTGGGTCTGCGGCCGCTCTCTTGCTGCGATTGCGGGTTCGAGTCTCGCCGGTGTTTGGATGTCTCTTGTCTCTGTTGAGTGTTGTGTGCTGTCGGGTCGGTACCTTGTTCCGAAGAATCCTACTGGGATCGCCTGGAATCGTGGTGATGGAATCGAGAATAAAATTGCTAGGCGAATCTAATTTTGATTATCATTAGTGCAGGAAATCTCCTGCTTTACCTAAATCTTAGATTAACATTTTCAGAGTCTTTCTTTTCAAAATACGAATCATGGAACTTATTTTTTGTAAATCACATAAAATACATTATCTACCGTGGTTGCGATTTGTAGAAGATTAGAAATTTTTCTAAAATTTCCTTATGTGGTGCAATGAAATAAATAAAATCGAAACATACTGCAATATCGACCGAGAAGTTTCATACAATAGTGACGGTCTTGACTCATATTCGAGTAGTAGGTGCACGGTTAGAACACTAATTGTTCTTACCGAGAATTTCTGTGGTGTTTCTTACCTTCTCCAAGCTAATCCCGTTGGCACTGTTTTAAATTAGGCCATGTTTTCTCCCTTCTATGTATTCAGTTAATTTTTCACCATCATCTTTTAATTCGACACTTTAAATTTAGGGTTACAAAGAGGGCCCATAAATCAAACACAAATAAATTAATGTAATATAATAAAAAACGTAAATTTTGACCCTTCAGTGTTCTCTATATGTTCTCACTTTTTTACATTCTTGTTTATCTATTTTCTTTCCGTCTGTCAACATTTACCTTCATATTTATGTATTCTGAGTCACGCTGTTGTGTTTACTATTTAAGCAAACAAAAATAAAATGCGCCACTCAAACACAACTCTATTTAAACATGAATATCACTTTATATTGCAATATGTTTCGATTCATAATGAATCATCATCAGGCATTTGTACAAAACCTTTAAAACACAGCATTTCTTCAGGCTTTAGCTTCTATTTTCTACTGATACTTTCTAAACATTTGTTGTCATATCGTTCTGTTTTACAATGTGACGATGCGTCCGCAAACTGCTCATACTATTTACAAGGCCATATCTCTTGTCGCCTCTTCTGCTCTCTGCCGCAGTATTGCGTTCACTAAATTGGTTGTTCATTTCCTTCCACAGCCATTGTATCTCCGTCCTCCACTACATCTATCTCTCAGTTCCGATACATCCTATCTAGAATTCTAATGCAGAAATAATCCTTTACATGCCTATAAACGTTCTTGGCTCTTTCTGCAGAGTCAGAGAATTTTTCTTTCTGTTGCTATTGTTCTAATCTTCATTACCCTAGTAGTAAGGGCTTTTTCCTGCACATGACATAAGCAGAAGCTATTATCCGAGCTTCTGATGGGATGGGAATGCTGCGGTATCACAGTGTTGGCTGAATGCCATACTACCGCTATATACCGAACTCATAGCAAGGATTAAAAAAAAAAGAAAAAGAAAATCTAAATGCAGACTCGAATGGACTGAAACCTGTAGAAATATTTCTATATTGTGAAGTTGCTTGAAATACGAATAATGTGAGTGTATTTTAAGTTAGGAAGACCTATCACACATACAGTTAAGTATGAAGCTTATGTGTGTGTGTGTGTGTGTGTGTTTGTGTGTGGGTGTGAGTGTGTGTGTGTGCGTGTGTGCCTGTGTGTGTGTATATATATATATATATATATGTTCATTAATGTCACTTCTTCTAAGACGTAATTCTGTCTTCTGTTTATACGCAATTCAAACGGCTTTTGCGTTGCTTGTAGGGTTTATTTTGTGGTGCTATACAACTGAGTTTATGTGGAAAATTTTGAAAGATGGACATAACAAGAAATTTGGGGTGGATTAGGCAAGGGTAGTTGCAGTTATATTACCTTAGGTTATGTTAGGTTAATTTAGATTATGTTAGTTGGTGTCAGGTTATGTTAAGTCATCATTGCTTACACAACGTTACTTAAGATTACTATATAAATTTTGTCGCGTGTTTATTGTATGAAACAAGTACTTAAGCTGAAGAATGGCTACTCATGTAATGCTTGAACTTTTGTCTTGATGTTACTGTATGGAATAACTAATTAAAGTATGACATTATTCTTCATTTTATGCTGTGACTGGTGTTTAGTTGCTCTATAGTATAATTGGTGCCAGACCGTTATTCTAGGAAACAATTAGTTATTCTATGAAATGCACTGTTAAAGTGTGCGGTCGGCTTCTCATTTTAGACCTTTATTGGTGCCGCGGTCATTCTGTACTTCAACTAAGGTCGAACGCTAATTCCATGACAGAACGTTTGTTCTACTGCAAAACTAGTTACAAGTTTTGAATCGGTTTCTCACTCTAAGCTCTAGCTGGTGTCGCGATTGTTATCTGCTTTACCTTACATCACCCCGTTGGTTTATGAAGTAACTAGTTAAAAGTGTTGAATTGCTCCCGACACGTCGTTGTAAATGACAAGAAAACTTCTACGATGCAAAATATATTTTTTTATGGACTGCGGTTACTGTCTTCTTCACTGGTGACGAAGTGCTAGTCCTCTGGACTTACTGATGAGAAGCCTTATGTACGTAATGGGCCATTTTACAAAGCCTTATAGCCGTTCACTAAAGCCCTCGCGAGTGTGCTGGCTGTAGTCATAACCAGCTACTGAGAAAAGGAGATTTAACAAAATAAAACGAGAGAAAAGATCTCCTAAAAAAAGGTGATTTTGAGGAGAAAGGGTCATGATGGATGGTGGCGAGATCCGTTCCTTCAGTGCGTTGCAGCCAGCCATGAATTGCGCAGTTCAGTTTCATTCTTTTATTTTTCTAGTCAACGATAACCCTTATGTGTTGTTGTTGTTGTTGTTGTTGTTGTTGTTGTTGTTGTTTCTGACAACTGTAAAATTACTTCCGTTTCCTGGATTTTACTTTTAGACAATGAAATAACCAGCTTTCACATAACTTCTCACAGTGGAAAACAACTACAATTCGGATTGAGATCTGCTGGGATGTAACAAAATTTGTGCTTTTTCATGGATATCTACGCTTACCATGTACTTATTGCTTCCATCTGTAGTGTTTTGAAATTAGGTCCAAGTTAACAACCAAATTATTAGGTTGAGAATGTCCCTGGTTTCCGACTGGCCATCTTACTTAAGAGCATCCTGCAGGAAGGAGACATATTCTCGTCGCAATCACTTCGGGGTCAAATAATTATGTTTTAATAGTCATATAGCAGCGGCATGGTCCGATACTTCCATGAACAAACTCTACTTTAACTCAAAGACCACAATCTGCACAATTCCGCAAGGCGACACAAAATTATATACTTCATAAAGTTACAGTTTGAATGGATCAGAGATCACTTCTGTATTCGATGGAACGGCGTGTTGTATAAAACCATAAGTCGACGTTTACGAATGTAACAATACATGAACGCAGAACCTTCTTAATCTGAAATCTTAAGGTTATTTAGTTCAGCAATAATAAACAGTTTCAATCAGTGTCGTTTCACATAGGGAAGCTGGGTGTACTCTGAGCCAGGAATTGGTTCATAAAGGCAAATATTTTATAACAAAAACTGTGGACGTTTACTCGATTTAATCGCACGCACTTTAGGGATTATTTATGCTCAATTCGAGACACACTTTTTTCATTGTAATGTTTATTCATTGCATTTGTGTTACTACAAAGTTTTAATTCACTCAAGATATTAATTTTTCGGAGTATAAACCAAATAATGTGTAATATTTATTAAATAAATATAATGTTGTAATTAAAAAGTGTAACCGTAGGTGAGATTTAGATTCGTGTAAAAAACTGTAATGCCATTTTGTAGAAATTCGATAACCTTCGTTGTGGGCTGTAGGCAAAGCGGAAATTACACCTAGGCGTTAGTAAGAAACAAATTTAAATTCTTTTCGTTTTCATGATAAGCATAACCTGCAGACTTGCAGGTATACAAAAATATTTCGGAGGGACGGGCCACACAAAAACCAGGTGGCTCTGGGCGTGATGAGCTACTTCGAAATGGCAGGCATCTATCGTACTACACCGAGTCGTTACTTCCAAAATCACAACGTTCTTCCTTACAGCTGTGCAAAAATAATACAATCACATAAAATATTTTTTTTTCAATACTGTTGATTAAAATCAATTATTTATCTAATCCGTATAGCGGTATAAGAGATGGGATATGTATGCAAGAAATGATGGAGGGACATGACCTCCATTGCATGCGCCAAATTTATGCATTTTAAAAAAGACTTTAAAAAGTGATTACATAAAAACAAGTTTCTCTAAAACCACTATAGAGCTTGTAACTGATGGACATTATAACAATATTTCTTTAAGTCCTAGGATATACGAAAGCGACTCTTTGTAAAAGAACGGAACTTTCAACATGAACGTGTGTAAATGTGAACGTTGTGTACCAGCAGATATTTTAAAAATTCATACGAGACATTTCAACTTCAAAGGCATGGAATTGCAAACCGCAAGAGACGGCTCGCATCTGTGTTACTGTGATGCTTGCATGCAGCTAAAATTGTGCGTCTTTCATGATGAGTCGGTTCGTTTGATGGAGTTCGTCATCCTTCTACCTCCCCCTCCTTCCTCACATCGATGTAGTTTTGTGGTTGGCACCGGACCGCCCAACATTCAGGCAATCCAACCTGCTTCAGTCTCCCCCACGCATAAAATATCGACATGAACACTCCCACGGAACCAAACCACCAACGTCAAATACAAACCCGAATTCATTTTTAAACTGGGTATTCACAAACGCTCATACAGGACACCCGTTATTAAAAATAAATCCATAAGGGGCTTTAAAATGTTTCTTAAATCCATTTTAAAAAAACACGCTCTCTAACCGATGGTTTGTGTGTTCAGAGCATTTCGGAATTACATAGATTTAATTTTTTGCAGGAAGCAAGCTTTAGCGCTAAAGTTTTGTACTTGGATTGTTCAGTGGATATGTAGCATATTAGCATATTAGCACAATATGGCATATATTATAGCATATATTTTCACATACATATTATAATATATAATTTTATTCATCAATGTATTAATATCCTCATACACACACACACACACACACACGCATATTTCTCGTATTTCAGGATGGTGCTACAACACACACAGCACATTAAAACGCTTCTTACGTAAATTCAGCACAAATAATTTTATCTGTACTTTATATTTCAAAATATATTATTAATCACATATTCAAAACTTAATATTTTATATTGGTACATTGTTTGTTTGTCTTTGTTATAAACCCTCCGTAAAAATACCTGCCTGAAATGGCCACAAAAGGTGACAGAAGCATGTAGGAGGCTTACAATGATTATAATGTAATAAATTCACATATTTTCATATGCACTTTTTGGTTTTATTCTCATAGTGAATCTTCAGTGCATGGTCGGACATGATATATTTAAAATTAATTCAAGTCATTTGTTTGTAAGTACATTTCATATTTTGTGCTTACACACTCAAATCTGCATAAAAAAATAATCCTTATTCCTTTCGTCCTTACGGATTACGCAGCTGTCCTGGGCTCATGTTCACTCTGTCCATTCGTCTCATTTTTTGCCCTGTGTGTTATAGAATTGTTATTCTTTGCCACCAGTTTGCTAGTCCATTTCATCTATTGTGTCCCGACAACAATATTTCCATCTAACATTTCTCACGTCAAATCCTTTAAGTCACAATAATAACTACATATGCGGCATTACGAAGCTCTGCGTTTCGCTCACAAACTGTAGGTCTAATACTTTATTTTACGATTCTCATAACACACAGCAGATGTATCCCTATCCTGCACTAAGAAACAGAACTGTGTATTGGAGACGTCTAGTGTTTACGGTGAGGTAGAAAATCAATTTTTGAAGTGCCCCATTTTTAAAGAAAAGGAATTTACTGCAATTGTCGTGTGTTCTGTGTGAGTGTCTCTGTAGTCCCTAGTTTCAGACTCTGAAATTGACCAACTTTCACGAAAAGCATTTTATGCACATTGTGTCAGCGGAAGACACCACAACTATGTACAGTTATAATTCCTTAGAAACCGCAATAGTAAAATGACGGAATCGCGGACTCACGAAGCAGGAAAGTGAGCAGCAACTCCTACCGCACGGCACTAAACCGAAGTGTAGAAACATACCTTGGAAAAGTATGTACCACTTTAAAGTACCATGCCCTTGATATGAGAGGTAACCAGAGGAGTGCGTGTGAAGTGTTATTCAACTTTCAGTTTGTTATTGGGAATTAATGAACGATATGAACTAATTAAATTAAATTTGGCATAGAGATAGCTTATAAATATATCTGAATGTTGCACATAATAGAGTGTTTTTTTTTATAAAATAAAATGTTGGAGATGATATCATTCCTGATTAATGTATATTTAGAGTAGCCTATGTGAGCTTATATTTTATTACAAAATTTGAAAGAAATAATACAAATATTAATTGTTACGTATCATTTGAAAGCTATTCAATACCAAACAAACAATCGGTCATACTCCGAACTCGCTTTCAGACATCTGGTTTATAATTTCCTCTTTGAGAATGTTTTTGTTTTGTCGGTTTTATTGAGCTTATTAAGCCGATTGGTTACTTAAACACTCATTTATACCGTTTAAAAATTTTTCAGCTGCTTTCATTGCACGTGCAGTTCCCTTAATGCTGTTAACATTTATCTAAGCAATACAACGTTTTGGTACATTTTAAATACGTACTGCTACCCTAATTCGTATTGTCCTGCCTGAAAGTTACTTGTGCAAAATCATTTACGCGTTTTATCTTTAACGCCCCACCTTTGTATTAGTGACTAATTGTCAGTCACTTTCAGTCACATACAGTATGTTTTGTTAGCTGCTTCTCATGTGTAATGATTCCACTAAAACGAACAGAAAATAAACAAAATATTTTCATTGTTACACCGTGCATGTTGTCGAGTTACTCAATTATTACATCAACCACTGCACATATATAAAATTTATAAAATTTACACATTAAAACATTAAAAACGCAAATGTTTTAATGTGTAAATTTTATAAATCTTATGTATGTGCAGTGGTTGATGTAATAATTGAGTAAAGCAAAGTACGTTATTTGTCCATAAGATATGATAATTCAGTATAATTTTTATGTCCTAAAAACGTATCACCATATAAACTTATTAAAGTTAATAAATAAACAAATAAATTCAGCTATTTATTATATTAGTACTGTCAATACACAAAAAACAGATGCAAAGACCAGGTGTATTAGTACAACTGGGTTATATCTGGCGAAAATACTATTCTTTGTTGGCCTGAGGATGGCCGTTTAACGGCCCAAACATGTCGCCAGACATAAGCCAGTAGTACTAATACATATGGTCTTTGCAAATGAATTCAGGCACGTCTTATATTTTTTATCGTATAGAAGAGCAGCATCTGAATCTATTTCACGTTTACTTTATTCATTCTTTCTGTTTCAAATGAGCAGGAGCACAGATCCCTTTACAATGTCAGTTTTAGCAAGCATAATTATTACTTTGGGAATTTTGCTAACCGCTCTTAGTTGAATTAAAAGTGTGAAGTGAAGCTTTAAATCGTATGTGTAGTGTGGGCGGAGTGACCTTGAACAAAGACTTTTGGCAACTTTAAATTAATCAGATGTAAAAACACGTGTCTTAACAAGCAAAAGTTCTACATCCATAAAATGTGACACACCTGTATCAGAGGTTTCTCTGGATGTGCTAACGTTTAACGGTGGTTTACTTGCCACACACTTTAGGTTAATATTTAACAATGCCGTTTTAGAAAATATATTTTTGAAAAAAAATAAACGTATGCTTGCAAGTAAACCACTATGAAAAAGTAGGTATAGAAAAGCCTCCACTGCAAGTATAGGTGCACCAAATTGCGTAAGTATAATTCTTTTGTAGCCTTGTAAAAATTGGCCCATACTTAAGAGCAACTAATATTGCAAATTTTAATTTACAAACATTTCTTGATGTTGTCAGACGATATGAAAAGATCGAAGTAATTAACGTTGATTGGAAACACCTTGTAACGGAAAGTGAATATACATGATTACTGTACAGTCGGTGGCAAAATCGTACTCGATCAATATTACATGAGCAGCTTCAGGCTTCATTGTGAATAGTGACTGCTGTTACTGCTACTATAGAATGTAGTATTCGGTGGAAGAAGAAAGTCTACAGCTGCACTGCTCCACGGGAAGGAGAAAACGTCAATGAAGGAGTTAATGAGAAACAAGACCAAGTAATTATAAGGCAACCTTACAATATTCATAATATTATCTCTTTATAAGTTACTTGAGAAAGAAGGGCTATTTGCTTTTGAGGAAAATTTATAAAACAGAAGGGAAATATTGAATAAGCACAAATTGAATAATAAAGCGAATTTACGATACAGTGACATCAAAATGAGCGTATATCAAATTTTAGATTTTTTCCAAACAGAGCGAAAAAGTAAGCACAATAAGAAAGAGATAGAAAGTAAAAGATTCACAACTAAGAACGTTGAAAACCTAACCTGAATAAAGAAGACGAACGAAAGGGAATGAATTATAAGTTATAATCGAAGACAAGTTGTTTCCTACAGGAAGACACAGAAAGGCTATTTTCATGAGACGAGTGACGACAGGTGGCTGAAGACACCCAAAATCACATTTTATTCCTTTCCTTTTAAAGACAGTGTTGTCATATTAAAGGTCTTTTTCACCCAGTACCGAAATTTCTCCCCTTCCTTCATATTCATGCATACCTAATCAAGAAACTCCCTGACTGTTTTTGTGAAACTAGAATCTTGCATTATTAATGGGCCGTGCTATGAGCAGGCTTAACCCTTATCCGGCTAATGTGGAGAATAGGGTGAGCTCCTAATAATACCAGCAAATGGCAGATGGGGTTTAACTCGGCATTTAAAGTGTTAATTCAGTTCACAATCGCAATATGCTAATCAAAGGTGTACTTTAATATCGTCTTCCCATCTGCGCTTAGATATGGACAGCAGTCTTTCTCTTCGGGTTTGCGAGCTAAGATGTCTTATTCTTGATTTTAAGCTTTCGCCATTTTCTATATGTAATATGTTTTCTTTTGGGTAATTCCCAGGCGTCTGAGTTCTAATAGCCGACGTTTCGGAACCCTCTATCAGTTCCATCTTCATGGGCAGGTGGATGCCTAAGAAGATGGAACTGATAGAGAGTTCCGAAATGTCGGCTATTAGAACTCAGACGCCTGGGAATTACCCAAAAGAAAACATATTACATAAGATGTCTTAGCTCGTCTCTCTCATTCAAGACCCTGGGTAGCAACAACATTGCTCAACAATACAAATTTTAAATTTCCGTACTGCCAAATTTCTCATGTCATCCCTTTTTTCTCTTAGACTGACTCACGTATTCCCCTTAGCACTTTGTTCTCCAACACTTTATCTTTCAACATACAACGCTCCCTGTGTCTGACTTTTCACAGCGGTGTTACCGCAGTTGGTGCCAAACCCCGGTGTCATTTTGATATATATATATATATATATATATACATATACATATATCACAAGATATGTGTCACTGTGTAATATATAAAATGGAATATATATAAGCAGAAAAAAGGCTGCCAAAATGCACTACATATTTAGGCCTATGTGTTCATCGTCATCAGTATTAAAGAATAGTGACCGATGTTTCAATGTTCCGTAATGCCATCGTCTTCAGAGTCAAACAGTCATTGCGATCTTTCGCAGTCTCTATGGTGTAACCTCACAGAAGACTTGCATTTGCATGGATTATTTGTAATATTCAACTTCTGACTCTCCAAGCTGTAGGGTCATCTGTGTGCAAGAGTGTGCATCAAGCAGTGACAAAGATTAATAACAAAAATTTATATTCTGCTTTGGAAAATCTTCCTGGGAATATAGAATTATTTCAAACCGGTTCAAAACTAGACATTATTTTCTTCTGTAATTAAACATGTCTCAGTGTGAGGATTGATAATATTACCTTCGAGAGGGTGGAAGAGTTTAAATATTTGATAACAACTTTAACAAATAAAAATTCTATTCTGGAAGAAATTAAGAGCATATTGAGGTCAGGAAATGCTTGTTATCATTCGGTGCAGAATCTTTTGTCTTTCAGGTTTCTATCTAAAAATTTAAAGATCAAGATATATAGAATTATAATTTTACCTGTTGTTTTGTATGGGTGTGAAACTTGGTCGCTGACATTGTGGGAGGAAAGGAAGCTGAGGGTGTTTGAGAACATGGTGTTGAGGAGAATATTAGACCTAGGAGGGAAGAGGTAACGGGGGAATGAAGGAGAGTGCATAACGAGGAGCTAAGTGATCTGTACATCTCACCCAATATTTTGCGGATGATAAAATCGAGAAGAATGAGATGGGCTGGGCATGTGGCGTGTATGGGGGAGGAGAGGGGGTGTATAGGGTCTTGGTGGGGAAACCGGATGGAAAGAGACCACTGGGGAGACCTAAGCTTAGATGGGTGGATAATATTAGGTCGGAACTTCAGGAGGTGGGATGTGAGTATATGGACTGGATTGGGCTGGCCCAGGATAGAGACAGGTGGCGGACGCTTGTGGGTGCGGTAATGAACCTTCGGGTTCCGTGAAATACGGGGAATTTCTTGACTAGCTGCAAAC
>Ga0136643_10001708_pt1 | contig 27401 bp, 2 predicted proteins | sample TergutLab28metaG_FD_96883 | JGI IMG/M metagenome (GOLD analysis project Ga0136643, IMG submission 96883) | Labiotermes labralis P1 segment gut microbial communities from Petit-Saut dam, French Guiana - Lab288 P1 (version 3) (version 3) | ecosystem: Host-associated > Arthropoda: Insects >... | reverse complement strand
TTGTGAGTGCGGTAATGAACCTTCGGGTTCCGTGAAATGCGGGGAATTTCTTGACTAGCTGCAAACCAGTTAGCTTCTCAAGAAGGACTCTGCACCATGGAGTAAGTAAGTAAGTAAGTAATTTCAAAAAGTGGCAATTTTTACACTTCGGTTTCTTTCAGTTGAACCCCGCATATATTCATGATATATCTCTTATGTATTTCGTTCTGTATTTGTCTGCAGGAACCGATGGCAAACTATATAAAGCTACTTGGTTATATCAAGAAGTCTCACTGCAAGTTTAATGCACTGCACCATGGAGTAAGTAAGTAAGTAAGTAACGAAATAAGTAAGTAAGTAAGTAAGTAAGTGTTGCTCTACCGCGGTTCACCTTTGAAACTTAACTCTCTACTCTGTTGCGCTTACACTTAAAGTTTTCTTATTATCCCAGTAACAGCGCTGTAATCGAGCGTGACTGGTTTTAGCACTGTTGCTAGGACATGAAGAAAATTTACAAGTGTGAGTTGTGTAAAGAATGGAGAGATATATTTTTCATTTTTGGAATTAAATTTTTGAGAATTGCTGTACGTATGCCATAAAGTTGAGATTACACATAAAACAGCATAGAGATCATACCAGAACTGTTACGTTGCCCGTATATTTTACCTGCTTCGATGACTGAATTTGACGAAGTTTATCTTTCGCGTAAAGCGATGGTTATAATGAACTGGTAAATACTGATATGAATTGCCTGAACAAAATTTAGTGTGGAGTAATCATGTCAAACTCTGAGTAAATTCTCTAAGTATTATTGGGTTGCAGCTAGAGGTTAGGGACAGCGATAAAATACTATTTTGTGTATAGAGAGTGGCTACACGATATTTGGACAGGTCCTTTTTGGTCTGGCTGTTGACAGCGAAGACAGTGTACAATTCAAATCCTTTACAGAAAGCACTGAGACTCTAAGGGGTCCGACAGTCGCATTATCTTCTGCTACTCTCAGGGGAATCTCTACCCTCCGCTAAGCACAATAAAAACTCGAAACTTCCCTTCGATAAATCGATTGTCATCGACCTTATTTCGTCAGTACCTCTACGAAACAAAATATGAGCTATGAAAAGTCATCACTGTAATCAACAGATTCTTATTCTGATACTGCAACGTGTCTACCTTCGTCTGCACGGTCGTTTTAGTACATACATGGGTGCTGATAAATACTTAGCCTGACCAGGAAGGAAACAAGCTACATTCCCCGCATTTTATGGGACTTGGAGGTTCATTACCACATTCACAAGAGTCCACCGCCTGTCCCTACCTTAGCCAAATCAATCCATTCCTATGCTCATCACACTTTTGACATGTGCAGCTTGTTTCCTTCCTGGTCGGGCTAAGGACTTATCAGCACCCTGGTAAATTAAAGAAATTCATGCCGCAGTGTGCAGAGTTGCTGCGGTTTTTTAAGGTGTGTTTCTATACTCGCAAAAAGCTCCCATTTTCTTCGTCATAACCGCCCATTCGTCCGCCTGTCTACATATGCCAGTGCTGGATTATGTTGCATTGGATTAGGTTAGATTAGGTTAGCTTATTTTGTGTTGGCTTCGGTTTAGTTTTGAATAGATTAATTTAGGTTAGGTTGGTTGGGTTATGTTAGGTTAGGTTATGGCAGATTGCGTTATGTTGCTTTGGGTTATGCTAGGTTAGTTTAGATTAGGTCAGGTTATATTAGGTCAGGTTATGGCGGATTGCGTTATTTTGCTTTGGGTTATGCTAGGTTAGTTTAGATTAGGTCAGGTTATGTTAGGTTAAGTTATGGCGGATTGCGTTATGTTGCTTTGGGTTATGATAGGTTAGTTTAGATTAGGTCAGGTTATGTTAGGTTAGGTTATGGCAGATTGCGTTATGTTGCTTTGGGTTATGCTAGGTTAGTGTAGATTAGGTCAGGTTATGTTAGGTTAGGTTATGGCAGATTGCGTTATGTTGCTTTGGGTTATGCTAGGTTACATAGAGTTGGTTTAGATAAGGTCAAACTATGTTAGGTTAGGTTATGGCAGATTGCGTTATGGTGCTTTGAGTTATGCTAAGATGGATTAAGCTAGCTTGGGTGATGTTTGATTGGTGATGTTTATGTAGAATGTGTTTATTTTGGTTAGGTTGGGTTGGGCTTTGTGTTAAGTAGCATATTTGATTTTAGGTTTTGTTGTTTCTTTTGTTACATTAGTTTATGTTATGTTTGTTTAGATTATTTTAGGTTGTATTACGTTATATTAGTAACACGTGGGTTCGCAGTTTGTTGACACACTGCACTAGAACCCGGAATTTCGCGGGTTCGATTCCAGATGTTGTCATTGACATAATACTTCCGGTCGCGCTGCGGTCCTGGGATATATTTAGCCTCTAAAAGAACTTAATAAAAGGAATATTTCCTGTGAACTCAATGCGGCCGGTGTGTAGGTCTGACAATTTTACCAAATTTATGTGCCAAATGTCTCAAAATCTGGGAGCCTCAACCTACTTGAACCCTCACGGCCAGTCCAGGCCTGTACAGGAATGGATTAGCTTTAGGCGAGTTTAGGTTAGGTTAGTTTAGACTAGTTAATGTGAGGTTAGTTTAGGTTAGTTTTTGTGAGGTTAGGTTAGGTTAGTTTATGTGAGGTTAGGTTAGGTTAGGTTAGGTTATGTGAGGTTAGGTTAGGTTAGTTTCGTCCCTCGTGCTGACTCATTCAGGGTAGGTAAGGTTAATTTAGGATAGGTTAGGTCAGTTCAGGTAAGGTCGCGTCAGGTCAGGGAAGGTCAGGGTAGGTCAGGGTAGGTTAGGTCAGGTCAGGTCAGGTCAGGTTAGGTTAGGTTAGGTTAGGTTAGTTTAGTTTAGTTAAGTTTAGTTTAGTTTAGTATAGTTTAATTTAGTTTAGTTTAGATTATTTTAGGTTAGGTTACGTTAGGTAAGTTTAGGCTAGATTAAGCTAGGCTAGGCTAGGAGAGGTTAGGCTAGACTAGTCTACTTTAAGCTAGGCTAGGCTAGGCTAGGCTACGCTAGTCTAGGCTAGGCTAGGTTAGGTAAGGTTAAGTTATTTTATCTGAGGTTAGATTAGGTTAGGGCGAGTATTATTGCTTTATGTTTGGTTTGATGAATTCTGTAACGTAATATTACGTCGTCCCTCGTGCTGACTCATTCAGGGTAGGTTAGGTTAGGTTAGGTTATCTTAGGTTAGGGTAGGTTAGTTTATATGAGGTTAGGTTAAGTTAGTTTAGGTAGGGTTAGGTTAAGTTAGGTAAGGTTAGGTCAGTTTATATGAGGATAGGTTAGGTTAGGTTAGATTATGTGAAGTTAGGTTAGGTTAAGTTAGGTTAGTTTAGATTATTTATGTGAGTTTAGGTTAGGTTAGATTAGGTTAGGTTAGGTTAGTTTAGGTTAGGTAAGGATAGGTTAGGTCGACTTTTATGCTTTACATTTGTTTCGATGAATTCTGTTACACAATATTACTTCGTCGCTCGTGCTGCTTCTTTCGGCGTACGGTAGCTTAGATTAAGTTAGGTTAGGTTAGGTAGGGTTGGGTTAAGTTATGTTAGGTTAGGTTAGGTTACGTATATATTAGTTTAAGTTAGGTTAGGTTAGGATAGGTTAGGTTAGATTAGGTTAGGTTAGTTTAGGATAGGTCAGTTTATGTGAGGATAAGTTAGGTTAGGTTTTTTTAGGTGGAGGTTTATTGCTTTAAGTTTAGTTTGATTAATTCTCTTACGTAGTATTACTTCGTCCCTCTTGCTGACTTTTTAAGGGTCGGTTAGTTTAGGTTAGGTTAGGTTATGTTAGGTTGGGTTAGGTTAATTTAGTTTAGGTTATACCAGTTTAGGCTAGACTAGTTTAGGCTAGGGTATGGTAGGATAGGCTAGGCTATTCTAGGTTAGACTAGGTTAGACTAGGCTACGCTAAGCTAGGCTAGGCTAGGCTAGACTGGTTTACGCTAGGCTAGTTAATGTTAGTTTATGTGAGGTTAGGATAAGTTAGGTTATGTTAGGTAAGGTTATGTTAGTTTATTTTAAATAGTTTAGTTTAGATTACTTTAGGTTAGGTTAGGTTAGGTTAGGTTCGGTATGATTAGGTTAGGCTAGTTTAAGCCAGGCTAGGCTAGGCTAGGTGATGCTAGTCTAGGGTAGGTTATTTAGGTTAGGTTAGGTTATGTGAGGTTAGTTAAGTTGGGTTTGTTTACGTCGAGTTTTATTGTTTTATGTTTGGTATGAAGACCTCTGTTACGTAATATTACTTCGTCCCTCGTGCTGGCTGTTTCAGGTTAGGATAGGTTAGATTAGTTTAGGTTAGTTTATGTTAATTTATGTGGGGTTAGTTTAGATTACGTTTGTTTATGTGAGGTTAGGTTATGCTAGGTTAGCTTACGTTAGGTTATTTTAGAGGAGTTTAGGATAGTTTTGTTTAGGTTATTTTGTGTTAGGTTAGTTTAGGTTAGGTCGAGATTTATTGCTTTATGTTTGTTTTGATATATTCTGCTACGTAATATTTCTTCGTCCCTCGTGCTGGCTCTTTCAGGGTACGGTAGGTGAGGTTAATTTAGGTTAGGTTAGGTTAGTTTGGGTTAAGTTAAGTTAGGTTATGTTAGGTTAAGTCAGGTTAAGTGTATGTTAATTTAGGTTAGGTTAGGTTAGGATATGATAGTTTAGATTAGGTTATGTTAGGTTAGGTTAGTTTAGGTTATTTAAGGTTAGGTTAAGTCGAGGTTTATTGCTTTAGGTTTGGTTTGAATAATTCTGTTACCTAATATTTCTTCGTCCCTCGTGCTTACTTTTTCAGGGTGGTTTAGGTTAGGTTAGTTTAGGTTAAGTTAAGTTATGTTAGGTTAGGTTAAGTTAGTTTGGGTTAGGTTAGGTTAGTTTAGGTTAGGTTAGTTTATGCTAGTTTAGGTGAGGCTAGTTAAGGTTATTTTAGTTTATGTGAAGCTCGTTTATTTATGTGAGATTAGGTTAGGTTAAGTTAGTTTAGTTTCGGTTAGGTTAGGTTAGGTTAGTTTAGCCTAGGTTAGGCTAGACTGAGCTAGGCTAGTTTTGACTAGGCCTGGCTAGGTTAAGCTAGGCTAGGTTAGGTTAGGCTAGGCTACACTAGGCTAAGTTAAGCTAAATTAGGTTATTTTATGTGAGGTTGGATAGGTCTAGTTTTATTGCTCTGTTTGGTTTGATGAATTTTGTTACGTAATATTACTTTGTTCCTTGTGCTGAATCATTCAGGGCAAGTTAGTTTATGGTAGGTTAGGTTAGGTTAGTTGAGGTTAGGTTAGGTTAGGTTAGGTTAGGTTAGTTTAGGTTAGTGCAGGTTAGGTTAGGTTAGGTTTGTTTATATGTGGTTAGGTTAAGTTAGGTTAGTTTATGTGAGGTCATTTTGCGTTATATTAGGTTAAGTTAGGTTAGTTTATGTGAGTTTAGGTTACGTTAGTTTAGGTTATTTTAAGTTAGGTTAGGTTAGGTTAGGTCGAGTTTTATTGCATTATGTTTGTTTTGATGAATTCTGTTACGTAATAATATTTCGTCGCCCATGCTGAATTTTTCAGGGAACGGTAGGTTAGTATAGCTTAAGTTGGGTTAAGTTAGGTTAGATAAGTTTAGGTTACGTTAGGTATATGTTAGTTTAGGTTAGGTTAGGTATGGTTTGGTTAGGTGAGGTTAGGTTAGGTTAGGTTAGGTTAGTTTAGTTTACTTTAATTTATTTTAGTTTAGTTTAGATTAGGTTAGTTTCGCTTAGGTTAGGTTGGGTTAGGTTAAATTAGGTTATGTTTGAATATGTTAGTTTAGGTTAGAGTAAGGTAGTTCAGGCTAGGCTAGAGTATGCTATGTTAGGCTAGTGTAGACTATTCTAGATTAGGTTAGTTTAGGCTAGGTTATGCTAGGCTAGTCTAGGCTAGCCTACGGTAGGTTAAGTTAGATTAGTGTGTGTGAAGTTTGAGGATTTTAGTTTAGGTTAAGTCGAGTTTTATTGCTTTATATTTAGTTTGATGAATTCTCTTACGTAGTAATACTTCGTCCCTCGTGCTGAATCATTCAGGGTAAGTTAGGTTAGTTTAGTTTCAGGTTACGTTATGTTAGGTGAGGTTACGTTACGTTAGATTTATGAAGTTGGGTTAGGTTAGGTTAGTTTATGTGAGTTTAGGGTAGGTTAGGTTAGGTTAGTTAAGGTTAGGTTAAGTTAGGCTAGGTTAGGTTAGGTTACGATAGTTTTTGTAAGGTTAGTGTAGTTTATGTGAGGTTAGGATCAGTTAGGTTAATTTAGGTCGAGTTTTGTTCCTTTATGTATCGGTTGATGAAATCTGTTACGTAATATTACTTCGCCCGTCGTGTTGACTCATTCAAGGTATGTTAGTTTGGGTTAGCTTAGGTTAGGTTAAGTTAGGCAAGGCTAGGTTAGGTTCGGTTAGGTTAATTTAGTTTAGCTTGGTTTAGGTTAGTTTATTAGGCTTAGGTTAGGCTAGTTTTGGCTTGTCTAATCTAGGCTAGTTTACGCTAGGCTAGGCTATGCTAACATAATTTAGTCTAGGCTAGGCTAGGATATGATAACCTTGGGTACTTTAGTTTAAGTTAATTTAGGTATATTAGGGTAAGTTACCTTACGTTGGGTTAGGGTAGTTTAGGTTTGGTTAGGTTAGGTTAGGTTAGTTTAATTTAGTTTAAGTTGGTTTAGATTTGGCTAGAATACGCTAGGCTAGTCTAGGCTAAGTTAGGCTAGTGTAGGCTAGACGAGGTTAGGCTAGGCTAGGATAGGCTAGGCTAGCCTAGGCTTGGCTAATTTAGGTTAGTTTAAGTTAGTTTATGTGAGGTTAGATTAGGTTAGGTTAGGTCGAATTTTATTGCTTTATGTTTGGTTTCATGAATTCTGTTACGTAATATTCCTTCCTTCTTCGTGCTGACTCATTCAGGGTAGTTTAGGTTAGGTTAGGTTAGGTTAGGATGGGTTACGTTAGGTTAGGTGAGGTTAATTTTATATGAGGTTAGCTTAGTTTAGGTTAGTTTATGTGAGATTAGGTTACGTTAGTTTATGTTAGGTTAGGTTACTTTACGTGAGTTAATTTATGTTAGGTATGTTTAGGTTATTTATGTTAGGTTAGGTTAGGTTAGGTCGAGGTATATTGCTTTATGTTTGTTTTGAGGAATTCTTTTACGTAATATTACTTCGTCCCTCGTGCTGATTCTTCCAGTTTACGGTAGTTTAGGTTAGCTTAAGTTAGTTTAGTTTGGGTTAAGTTAGTTTAGGAAAGGTTAGGTTAGGTATATGTTAGTTTAGGTTAGGATACGTTAGATTAGGTTAGGTTAGGTTAGTTAATGTGAGGTTAGATTCGGTTAATTTAGCTTAGGATAGGTCGAGTTTATTGCTTAAGTTTATTTTGACTAATTCTCTTACTTCATAAGAATTCGTCCCTTTGTGCTGACTTTATCAGGGTTGGTTAGTTTAGGTTTGGTTAGGTTAGATTATGTTACGTTAGGTTATTTTAGGTTACGTTAGGTTAGGTTAGGTTAGTTTAGGATAGGTTAGGTTAGGTTAGGTGAGGATAGGTTAGGTTAGGTAATTTATATGACGTTAGTTTAGTTTATGTGAGTTTAGGTTGGAATAGGTTAGGTTAGGTCGTGTTTTGTTGCTTTAAGTTTGGTTTGATGAAATCTGTTACGTAATATTCCTATGACCGTCGTTCTGACTCATACAGAGTATGTTAACTTAGGTAAAGTTTGGTTAGGTTGGTTTAGGTTAGGCTAGGTTAGGCTAGGTTAGATTAGATTAGGTTATTTTAAGTTAGTTTTGGTTAGGTTATGTTATGTTAGGTTAGGTTGAGTGAGGTTAGGATAGGTTTTGTTGGGTTAAGTTGGGTTAAATTAGGTTAATTTATTTTAGTTTAGGTTCGTTTAGTTAAGGTTAGTTTAGGCTGGGTTATGTTAGTTTAGCTTATGTTAGGTAGGATTAGGTTAGGTTAGTTTGTGTTAGATTAGTTTAGGCTGGTTTAGGCTAGGCTAGGATAGGGTGGGTTAGGATAGTCTACGCTATTTTAGGCTAGGCTAGGCCTGGTTATTCTGGGCTAGGCTACGTTTGGTTAAGTTAAGTTATTTTATGTGAGATTGGTCTAGGTTAGGTTACGTTAGGTGGAGTTTATTGTTTTATGTTTGGTTTGATGAATTCTCTTACGTAATGTTACTTCGTCCCTCGTGCTGACTCATTCAGTGTAGGTTGGTTTAGGTTAGGTTAGGTTAGGTTATGATATGTTAGGTTAGGTTCGTTTAGTTTATATGAGTTTAGATTTGGTTAGTTTAGTTTATGTGAAGTTAGGTTAGGTTAGGTTATGTTAGGTTACTTTATGTGAGTTTTTAGGTTAGGTTAGGTTAGTTTATGTTGTATTGGGTTAGGTTAGGTCGAGTTTTATTGCTTTATGTTAGTTTTGATGAATTTTGTTACCTAATATTACTTCGCCCCTCGTGCTGAATTTTCCATTGTACGATAGATTAGGCTAGGTTAGGTATATGCTAGTTTAGGTTAGGTTAGCTTAGTAAAGGTTAGATTAGATTAGGTTATGTTAGGTTAGGTTAGTTTATGTGAGGTTAGGTTAGGTTAGGTTACTTTAGTTACGTTTAGGTCGAGTTTTATTGTTTTGTATTTAGTTTGACTAATTCTGTTACGTAATATTACTTCGTTCTTCGTGCTGACTTTTTCAGTGTAGGTTAGTTTATGTTAGGTTACGTTATGTTAATTTATGTTAGGTTAAGTTAGTTTAGGTTAGGTTAGGTTAAATTTTTTTAGGTTAGGTTACGTTAGGTGAGGTTACGTTAGGTTCTGTTAGATTAGTTTATATGAGGTTATTTTAATTTATATGAGGTAAGGTTAATTTAGGTTAGGTTAGATAAGTTTTTATTGCTTTATGTTTAGTTTGAAGTATTCTGTTACGTAATATTACTTCGTCCGTTGTGCTGACTCATTCAGGGTATGTTAGGTTAGGTTAGGTTACGTTTTTAGGTTAGTTTCGGTTAGGTTAGGTTATGTTTGGTTTGGTTAGTTAAGTTTAGTTGAGTTTAGATTAGGTTAGTTTAGTTTCAGTCTGGTTAGGTTATGTTAGGTAAGGTTACATTTTGCTAATTTAGGCTAGAGTAGGCTAGGCTAGGTTAGGCTAGGCTATACTAGCCTAGTCTATTTTGCGCTAGGCTAGTCTAGGCTATGTTAGGCTAGGCTAGTCTAGGTTAGGTTAGGTAAGATTAGTTTATGTGAGGTTAGTATAGGTTTGGTTAATTTTAAATTTATTGCTTTATGTTTGGTTTGATGGATTCTGTTACTTCGTCCCTCGTGCTGACTTATTCAGGGTAGGTTAGTTTAGATTAGTTTAGGTTAGGTTAAGTTATGTTAAGTTAGGTTATGTTAGGTTAGGTTAGTTTAGGTTAGGTTATTTTAGATTACGTTAGGTTATGTTAGGTTAGTTTATGTGGGCTTATGTTAGTTTAGTTTAGGTTAGTTTAGGTCGAGGGTTATTGCTTTAGATTTGGTTTGATTAATTCTGTTACGTAATATGTCTTCGTCCCTCGTGCTGACTCTTTCAGAGTAGCTTACTTTAGGTTAGGTTAGGTTAGTTTAGGTTAGGTTAAGTTTGGTTAGGTGAGGTTAGTTTATATGAGGTGAGGTTAAGTTAGGTTAGGTTCGGTCGTGTTTTATTTCTTTATGTGTGTTTTGAAGAAATCTTTTACGTAATATTACTTCGCCCTTCTTGCTGACTCATTGAGGGTTAGTTAGTTTAGGTTAGGTTGGGTTTGGTTATTTTAGGTGAGGTTAAGTTAGGATAGTTTTGGTTAGGTTATGTTAAGGTAGGTTAGGTTAGATTGTGTTAGGTTAGTTTAGGCTTTCAATCTTTTGCTGTCTTGCACCCGTTCCCCTTCGGGTGCAATACAGCAAAAGATTACACAGTATGCCAGAGGCTGCCTGTACAGTAAAAAAGTGAAACTCCTGATGATGAGCTGCCTGAAGCTCGAAACATGTAGAGTGAAAGACGACTAACCCTGAAATAGAGGATACTCCATAAGTGTCATCTTGTTGGTAATTATTTTGGAACAATATTTTCTTTATGTTTGGTTTCATGAATACTGTTACGTAATATTCCTTCGAACCTCGTGCCAGCTCATTCAGAATAGGTTAGTGTAGGTTAGGTTAGGTTAAGATAGTTTACGTTAGGTTAGGTTAGGTTAGTTTATATGAGGTTAGGTTAGGTTAGGTTAGTTTATGTGATGTTAGGTTAGGTTAGTTTATGTTCAGTTAGGGTAGGTTACTTTACGTGAGTTTAGTTAAGGTTAGTTAAGGTTAGGCTATTTTATGTTAGGTTAGCTTATGTTAGGTGAGTTTTATTGCTTTATATTTGTTTTGATGAATTCTGTTACGTAATATTACTTAGTCCCCCGTGCTGATTCTTTCAGAGTACGGTAGTTTAGGTTAGGTTAGGTTAGATTAGGTTGGGTTAAGGTGAGTTAGGTTACGTTAGGTTAATTATATGTTAGTTTAGTTTAGGTTAGGATACGTTAGATTAGTTTACTTTGGGTTAGGTTTGGTTAGGTTAGTTAATGTGAGGTTAGGTTAGGTTAGTTTTGGGTAGGATGGGTCGTGTTTTACTGCTTAATTTTGGGCTGCCTAGGCTAGGGGAGTTTAGGCTAGTCTAGGCTAGGTTAGGTTAGGTTAGGTTAATTTAGGTTAAGTTAGGTTAGGTTAGTTTAGTTTAGGTTTGGGTAGGTTAGGGTAGTTTAGTTTAGTTTAGTTTAGGTTACGTTAGGTTAGGTTAGGGTAGGGTAAGTTAAGTTAGGTTTGGTTGGGTTGGGCTAGTTTACGCTAGGCTAGGCTAGGCTAGGTTAGGCTAGACTAGTCTAGGTTAGGCTAGGCTAGGCTAGTCTAGGTTAGGTTAATGTAGGATAGGCTAGTTTAGGTTAGTTTAAGTAAGTTTATGTGAGGTTAGGTTAGGTTAGGTTAGGTTAGATTAGTTCGAGGTTTATTGCTTTTTGTTTGGTTTCATAAATTCTCCTACGTAATATTCCTTCGTCCCTCGTGATGACTCATTCAGGGTAGGTTAGTTTAGGTTAGGTTAGGTTAGCATATGTTACGTTAGGTTACGATAGGTTAGGTTACGTTAGTTTATATGAAGTTAGGTTAGGATAGGTTGGTTTATGTGTGGTTAGATTATTTTAGATTAGGTTAGGTTAGGTTACTTTACGTGAATTTAGTTTAGGTTAGGTACGGTTAAGTTAGTTTATGTTGATTATGTTGGGTTTGTTCGAGGTTTATTGCTTTGTGTTTGATTTGATGAATTCTCTTACGTAATATTACTTCGTCCCCCGTACTGACTCATTCAGTGTAGCTTAGTTTAGATTAGCTTAGGTTAGATTTGATTAGGGTAAGTTAGGTTAACTTAGGTTAATTTATGTTTGGTTATTTCAGTTTAGTTTAGATTTGTTTAGGCTCTGCTAGTTTAGGATAGGTTAGGTTAGGGTAGTTTAGGCTGCCTAGGCTAGGCTAAGTTAGGCTAGGCTAGGTTAGGCTAGGCTAGGTTAGGCTAGTCTCTGTTAGGCTGGGATATTCTATGCTAGGCTATTCTAGCTAGGATAGTTTAAGTTAAGTTAGGTTAGGTTAGGTGAGTTTTGTTTAGGGTAGAGTAGTTTAGTTTACGTTAAGTTAAGTTAGGTTAGGTTAGGTTAATTTAAATTAGGTTAGGTTAGTTTAGGCTAATTTACGCTATACTAGGCTAGGCCAGGTTAGTCCAGGCTAGACTAGACTCTTCGAGGTTAGGCTAGGCTAGGCAAGTCTAGTTTAGGCTACTTTATGTTAGTTTATGTAATTTTATGTGAGGTTAGGTTAGGTTAGGTCGAGTTTTAATGCTTTATGTTTTGTTTCATGAATTCTATTACGTAATATTCCTTCGTCCCTCGTGCTGACTTATTCAGGGTAGGTTAGGTTTAGGTTAGGTTAGGTTAGGTTACGTTATTTTAGGTTAGTTTAGTTTATGTCAGGTTAGGTGATGTTACGTTAGTTTTTGTGAAGTTAGGTTGCGTTAGCTTATGTTAGGTTACTTTATGTGAGTTTAGGTTATGTTAGTTTATGTTACATGAAGTTAGGTAAGGTCGAGTTTTATTGCATTATATTCGTTTTGATGAATTCTCTAAAGTAATATAACTTCGCACATCGTGCTGAATTTTTCAGTGTACGGTAGATTTGGTTACGTTATGTTAGGTAAATTTGATTAACGTTACGTTAGATTAGGTTTGGTATGGTTAGGTTGGGTTAGCTAAATGCTAGTTTAGTTTGGGTTAGGATAGGTTAGATTAGATTAGTTTAGATTAGGTTAGTTTAGGGTGAAGTTAGGTTAGGTTAGTTCAGGTAAGGTTAGGTCTAATTTTATTTCTTTATGTTTTGTTTGAATAGTTCTGTTATATAATATTACTTTTCCTTCGTGCTGACTCTTTTAGTGTAGTTTAGGTGAGGTTAGTTTGGGTTAGGTTAGTTTAGGTTAGTTTAGGTTATGGTAGGTTAGGTTAAGTTACGGTAGTTTAGTCTAGAGTAGGCTAGGCTAGGTTAGGCTAGGCTATGCTAGGCTAGTTTATGTTAGGCTAGGCTAGGCTAGGCATTGCTAGGCTAGGCTAGTCTTGGCTAGGCTGGTTAGGTTAGGTTAATTTATTTAATTTGAGGTTAGCATAGGATAGTTTAGGTTGATTTTTATTGTTTTAAGTTTGGTTTGATGAATTCTGTTACGTAATATTACTTCGTCCCTCGTGCTGACTTATTCATGGTACGTTAGGTTAAGTTAGTTTAAGTTACGTTAGTTTGGGATAAGTTAGGTTAAGTTAGGTTATGCTAGGTTATGCTAGGTTAGGTTAGGTTAGGTTAGGTATATGTTAGTTTAAGTTAGGTTTGGTTATGATAGGTTAATTTAGATTAGGTTAGGTAAGGTAGGTTAGTTTAGTTTAGGTTAGGTTAGCTCGAGGTTTATTGCTTTAAATTTGGTTAGATTAATTCTGTTACGAAATATTTCTTCGTCCCCCGTGCTGACTCTTTGAGAGTGGGTTTGTTTAGGTTAGGTAATGTTAGGTTAGTTTAAGTTAGTTTAGATTAGGTTGGTTTAGTATAGGTTAGGTTAGGTTACGTTAAGTGAGGTTAGGTTAGGTTAAGCTAGTTTATGTGAGGATACTTTATTTTATGTGAGATTAGTTTATTTCATGTGAGGTTTGTTTAATTTAGGTTCGGTCGTGTTTTATTGCTTTACATTATTTTTGAAGGAAACTGTTACGTAATATTAATTCGCCCCTCGTGCTGACTCATTGAGTGTATGGTAGGTTAGGATAGGTTACGTAAGGTTAGGTTAGGCTAGGCGAGGTTAAGTTAGTTTAGATTGGTTTAGGTTATTTTAATTTAGGTTAAGTTAGATTTGGTTAGGTGAGGTGAGGTTAGCTTAGGTTAGGTTAGTTTACGTTAGGTTAGTTTAGGTTAGTTTATTTAGGTTAGTTTTGATTAGGTTAAGTTAGGTTAGTTTAGAATAAGTTACGTTAGGTTAAGTTAGGCTAGTTTTTTCTAGGCTAGGCTAGGTTAGGTAAGTTTATGCTTGTTTATGTGATGTTAGGTTATGTTAGCTTAGGTTATGTCGAGTTCTATTTCTTTATGTTTGGTTTGATGAATTCTATTGCGTAATATTACTTAGTCCCTCGTCCTTTACCATTTATTGTAGGTTAGGATACGTTAGTTTATGTTAGGTTAGGTTAGGTTATGTTATGTTAGGGTAGGTTATTTTACGTAAGTTTATGATAGGTTAGATTAGGTTAGGTTAGTTTATGTTAGGATAGATTAGGTTAGGTCCTCGTTTATTGATTTATGTTTGTTTTGATGAATTCTGTTACGTAGTATTATTTCGTCCCTCGGCTGAGACTTTCATCGTACGGTAGGCTAAGTTTAGTTAGGTTAGGTTATGTTAGGTTTAAGTTGGGTTAAGTTAGCTTAGGTTAGGTTAAGGTAGGTTTGGTTACGTTATGTTATGTTAGTTTAGGTTAGGCATATGTTAGTTTAGGTTAGGTTAGGTTAGGATAGGATAGGTTAGGTTAGATTAGGTTATGTTAGGTTAGGTTAGGTTACGTTAGATTAGGTTAGCTAGTTTATATGAATTTAAGTTAGGATAGGTTAGTTTATTTGATGTAAGTTTGCGTTAGGCTATGTATGGTTAATTTATGTGAGTTTAGGTTAAGTTAGGTTGGGTTAGGTTAATTTATGTTAGGTAAGGTTGGGTTAGGTCGAGTTTTTTTGCTTTATATTTGTTTTGATGAATTCTGTTTCTTAATATTACTTCGTCCCTCGTGCTGTATTTTTAAGTGTACTGTAGGCTAGGTTAGATTACCTTAGTGTAGGATACGTTAGGTTGAGTCACGTTAGGTTAGGTTAGGTTATCTACGTTATCCATATGTTCGTTTAGGTTATGTTAGGTTAGGATAGGATAGGTTAGATTGGGTTAGGTTAGGTTAGGTTAGTTTATGTGAGGTTAAGTTTGTTTACGTTAGGTTAGGTCGAATTTATTGTTTTATATTTGTTTGATTAATTCTGTTATGTAATATTACGTCGTTCTTCGTGATGACTCTTTCAGTGTAGGTTAGGGTAGATTAGGTTAGTTTAAGTTAGGTTAGGTTAGGTTAGGTTAAGTTAGGTTAGGTGAGTTTAGGTTAGGTTAGTTTAGATTATGTGGGTTTATTTTATTTTATGTGATTTTAGGTTAGGTCCATTGTTATTGCTTTATTTTTGGTTTGATGAATTCTGTTACGTAATATTACTTTGTCCGTTGTGCTGATTCATTCCGGGTATATTAGGTTAAGTTAGGTTAGGTTAGGTTTGGTTAGGATTGGTTAGGTTAGGTAAGGTTAGATTAGTTTAGTTTAGGTTAGATTAGTTTAGATTAATTTAGGCTAGGCAAGGCTAATCTAGGCTATGCTAGGTTAGGTTAGGTTAAGTTATTTTATGTGAGTTTAGATTAGATTAGTTTGTGTTAGGTCGAGTTTTATTGCTGTATGTTCCGTTTGATGAATTCTGTTACCTAATATTACTTCGTCACTCGTGCTGACTCTTTCAAGGTAGGATGGATTAGGTTATTTTGGGTTATGTTAGGATAATTTGTATTTGGCTACGTTAGGTTAGTTTATGTTATTTCATATGTGGTTAGGTTAGTTTATGTGAATTTACGTTACGTTAGGTTCGATTAGGTTGCATTATGTGTATTTATGTTAATTTAGTTTAGGTTAGTTTATGTTAGGTTATGTTGGGTTAGGTCGAGTTTTATTGCTTTATGTTCGTTTTCGATGAATTCTCTTACGTAATATTACTTACTCCCACGTGCTGACTATTTCATGCTATGGTAGTTTAAGTTAGATTAGGTAAGGTTATGTTAGTTTGGGTTACGTTATATTCGTTTTAGTTAGGTTATGTTAGGTTAGGTATGTTAGTTTATGATAGTTTAGTTTAGGTTAGGTTATGTTAGGTTATGTTAAGTCAAGATTTATTGCTTTAGGTTTGGTTTGCTTAATTCTGTTACATAATATTACTTCGTCTTCTTGCTGACCATTTCAATGTAGTTTAGGTTAGGTTAGGTTAGGTTAATTTAGGTTAGTTTAGGTTAGGTTAGTTTGGGCTAGGTTAGGCTAAGCTAGTTTAGGCTAGGCTAGGCTAGGCTAGCCTAGGTTAGGCTAGTCTACGCTAGGTTAAAATACCCTACGCTATGTTAATTACGTTACTTAATTTATGCGACATTAGATTAGGTTTAGTTAGGTCGAGTTTTATTTCTTTATGTTGGTTTGATGATTTCTGTTACGTAATATTACTTCGTCCCTCTTTCTGAATCATTAAGTGTAGGTTAGGTTAGGTTAGGTTAGTTTAGGAGAGGTTAAGTTAGATTTGGTAAGATTATATGCGGTTATGTAAGGTTAGGTTCATTTATGTGAGATTTGGTTACTTTAGGTTAGGTTAATTTAGGTTAGTTTATGTGAGTTTATATTAGGTTATGTTAGGTTAGTTTATGATAGGTTAGGTTAGGTAAGTTTGAGATTGATTGCTTTATGTTTGTTTTGAAATATTCTGTCAGGTAATATTTCTTCGTCCCTGTTGCTAATTCTTTGAGGGTGTGGAAGTTAGGTTAAGTTAGGTATGGTTATTTTAAGTTAGGTTAGATTAAGTTAAGTTAGATTAGGTTTGCTCAGGTTGGGTGTATGCTAGTTTAGGTTAGGTTAGTTTAGGATAGGTAGGGTAGATCAGGTTAATTTAGGTTAGATTGGATTGGGTTAGGTTAGGATAGGTTAGGTTAGGTTTGGTTAGGTTAGTCTAGTTTAGTTTAGTCTAGTTTAGCATAATTTATTTTAGTTCAGTTTAGATTAGATTAGGTTAGGTTAAGTTAGCTTAGGTTAGGTAAGGTTAACTTAGGTTTGGTTAGGTTATGTTAGGTTAGGTTACTTTAGGTTAGGCTAGATTAGTCTAGGGTGGGCTAAGTTTTGTTAGGCTAGACTATTATAGGCTAGTCTAGTTTAGGCTAAGCTAATCTAGCCTAGGCTAGAATAGGCTAGGCTAAGTTATTTTATGTTAATTAGTTTTATGTGAGATTAGGATAGGTTTTAGTTTAAGTCGAGTTTTATTGCTTAATGTTTGGTTTGATGAATTTTGTTACCTAATATTATGTCGTCCGTCGTGCTGACTCATTCAGAATGGTTTAGGAGGTTTGATTAGGTTAGGTTAGGTTAGGTGAGGGTAGGTTCGGTTACGTTATGTTAGTGAAAGTTAATGTAATTTTGACTAGTTTAGGTTAGGTTGTTTTAGGTGAGGTTAGTTTAGGTTAGTTTAGGCTAGGTTAGGCTATGCTGGGCTCGGCTTGTTTTGTCTAGGCTAGGCTAGGTTAGCCTAGGCTAGGCTGGGCTACGCTAGTCTAGGTTAGGTTAGGTTTGTTTAGTTTATGTGAGCTTATATAAATTAAGGTTGGGTCGAGTTTTATTGCTTTATGTTTGGTTTGATGAATTTTGTTACTTAATATTACTTCGTCCGTCGTGCTGACTCTTTGAGTGTAGGTTAGGTTAAGTTAGGTTAGTTTACCTTAAGTTTATTTAGGTTAGTTTGGTTAGGTTAGGTTAGTTTATTTTACGTTAGGGTAGGTTAGGTTATTTTAGGTTAATTTGGTTTAGTTTCGTTTAGTTTATATTACGTTAGGTTAGGCTAGTTTGGGCTAGGCTAGGCTTGTCTAGGCCAGCCTATTTTAACTTAGGTTAAGCTAGTTTATGTGAGGTTAGTTTAGGTTATTTTATGTTAGGTCGAGGTTTATTGCTTTATGTTTGGTTTGATGAATACTCTTATGTAATAGTACTTCGTCCCTGTTGCAGACTTATTTACGGTAGGGTAGGTTAGTTTAGGTTAGGTTACGTTAGGTTAGGTTACCTAGTTTATATGAAGTTAATTTAGGATAAGCTAGTTGATGTGATGTAAGGTTACGTTAGGATATGTAAGGTTACTTTATGTGAGTTTAGTTTAAGCTAGGTTAGGTTAGGTTAGTTTATGTTAGGTAAGGGTATGTTAGGTCGAGTTTTATTGTTTTATGTTTGTTTTGATGAATTCTGTTTCGTAATATTACTTCGTCCATCGTGCTGAGTTTTTAAGAGTACGGTAGGCTATGTTAGGTTAGGATACGTTGGGTTGTGTCACGTTATGTTAGGTTAGGTTATCTTACGTTAGGTATATGTTCATTAAGTTAAGTTAGTTTAGGATAGGATTGGTTAAATTGTGTTAGTTTAGGTAACGTTAATTTATGTGAGGTTAGGTTAGTTTAGGTTAGGTTAGGTCGAGTTTATTGCTTTAGATTTGTTGATTAATTCTGTTATGTAATATTACTTCGTTCTTCGTGATGATTCTTTCAGTGTAGGTTAGGTTAGGTTAGTTTAGGTTAGGTTTCGTTAAGTTAGGTTAGGTTAGGTTGGATTAGATTAGGTTATGTTAAGTTAGGTTAGATGATGTTAGGTTAGGTTAAGTTAGGTTATATGATGTTAGGTTAGGTTAGTTCAGATTATGTGGGTTTATTTTATTTTATGTGATTTTAGGTTAGGTTCATTGTTATTGCATTATGTTTGGTTTGATGAATTCTGTTATGTAATATTATTTCATCCGTTGTGCTGATTCATTCCGGGTATATTGGGTTAGGTTAGGTTAGGTTAAGTTAGGTTAGGTTAAGTTAGGTGTTGTTAGGTTTGTTTAGGATTGGTTAGGTTAGGTTAGGTTATGTTTTTTTCGTTTAGTTAAGGTTAGGTTAGCTTAGGTTAGTTTAGGTTAGGTTAGATTATATTAGGTTGGGTAAGGGTAATGTAGGCTAGGCAAGCTAATCTAGGCTAGGCTAAGTTAGGTTACGTTAAGTTAGTTTATGTGAGTTTAGATTATGTTACGTTATGTCGAGTTTTATTGCTGTAAGTTCGTTTTGATGTATTCTGTTACGTATTATTAGTTCGTCAATCCTGCTGACACTTTCAAGGTAGTTTGGGTTAGGTTATTTTGGGTTATGTTAGGGTAATTTAGGTTGGGCTATGTTAGGTTAGGTTATGTTATTTCATATGTGGTTAGGTTACTTAATGTGAATTTAGGTTACGTTAGGTTAGATTAGGTTATTTTATGTGTGTTTATGTTAATGTATATTACGTTGGTTTATGTTAGGTTAGGTTAAGTCGAGTTTTATTGCTTTATGTTCGTTTTCGTTGAATTCTCTTACGTAATATTACTTAGCCCCACGTGCTGACTCAGTTTATGGTAGTTTAAGTTAGATTAGTTAAGGTTATGTTAGTTTGGGTTAGGTTATGTTATGTTAGGTATATGTTAGTTTATGTTAGGTTAGGTTTGGATAGGTTATGTTAGGTTATGTTGGGTCGAAATTTATTGCTTTTGGTTTGGTTAATTCTGTTACGTAATATTTCTTCGTCTTCTTGCTGACCCTATTAGTGTAGGTTAGGTTAGGTTAGGTTACGTTAGTTTAGGTTAGGTTAGGTTAGATTAGTTTAGGTTAATTTAGGTTAACTTAGGATAGGTTATGTAATGTTAGTTTAGGTTAGGTTAGTTTATGTGAGGTTAGTTTATTTTATGTGATATTAGTTTAGGTTAGGTTTCGTTCGGTAGAATTTTATTGCTTTATGTTTGGTTTGATAAAATCTGTGACGTAATATTACTTCGTCCATCGTGGTGACTCATTCAGGGTGTGTTGGGTTACGTTCGGTTAGGTTAGGTTAGTTTAGGTGAGATTAGTTTAGCTTAGTTAAGTTAGTTTATGTTAGGTTAGTTTCGGTTATGTTATTTTAGTTTAGGTTAGTTTATGTTAGGTTAGGTTATTTCAGGCTAGGTTAAGCTAGGCTGGGCTAGGCTGGTTTAGACTAGGGTAGGTTAGGCTAATTTAGGCTAGGCTAGGCTATGCTAGTCTAGGCTGTGCTAGGCTAGGATAGGCTAGGTTAGGTTACTTTATGTTTGTTTATGGAAAGTTAATTTAATTTAGATTTGGTTATGTCGAGTTTTATTGCTATATGTTCGGTTTTGAGTATTTGTTACGTAATATATCTTCTTCCCCTGTGCTGACTCATTAAGTTTAATTTAGTTTATATTAGGTTACGTTACGTTAGATTAGGTGAGGTTAGATTATATGAGGTTAAGTTAGGTTAGATTAGTTTACGTGTGGTTATGTTACGTTATGTTAGTTTAGTTTATCTGATTTTATTTTACGTTATGTTACGTTAGGTTAGGTCGAGCGTTATTGCTTTAAGTTTGTTTTCATGAATTCTGTTACGTTATATTTCTTCTTCGCTCAAGCTGACTCTTTCGGGTTAGATTAATTTGGGTTATATTAGTTTAGGTTACGTTAGGTTATGTTTTGTTAAGTAAATGTTAGTTTAGTTTAGGTTAGGTTAGGGTAGTTTAGTTTATGTTAGGTTAGGTTAGGTAAGGTTAGGTTACATTAGGTTAGTTTAGGTTAGGTTAGGTTAGTTTAATTTAGTCTAGTTAGGTTTAGTTTAGTTTCGGTTAGGTTAGTTTCAGTTAGGTTAGTTTATGTTTGGTTAGTCTAGTTTAGGCTAGGCTGGGATAGGCTAGGTTAGGCTATGCTGGGCTAGGCTAGTCTGTGTTAGGCTAGGCTAGCCTAGGCTGGTCTAGGCTAGGCTGGGCTAGGTTAGTTTAGGTTATGTTTGTTTATATGAGTTTATGTTAAGTTAGGTTAGCTTTGGTCGAGTTTTATAGATTTGTGTTTGGTTTGATGAATTGTTACGTAATGTTATTTCGTCCCTCGTGCTGACTCATTCAGGGTAGCTTAGGCTATTTTAGGTTAGGTTAAGTTAGGTTAGGTTAGGTTAGCTGAGGGTTTCTTAGGTTAGGTTATGTTAAGTTATGTTATATTAGGTTAGGTTAGGTTATGTTAGTTTAGTTTAGGCTAGGTTAGGCTAGCCTGGACTAGGATGGATTGGGCTGGGTTAGGGTATGTTAGGCTAGGATGGGCTAGTCTACGTTAGGTTAGGATCTAATTATGTAAGGTTAGTTTATGTGAGGTTATATTAGCTTAGGTTAGCTTTGGTCGCGTTTCATTTCTTTATGTTTGATTTGATGAATTCTGTACGTAATATTACTTCGTCTCTCGTGCTGACTCATTAAGAGTAGGTTAAATTATGTTATATTATGTTAGGTTCTCTTAGGTAACGTGAGGTTATATTAGGTTAGGTTACTTTAAGTGAGTTTAGGGTAGGTTAGATTAGGGTAGGTTAGTTTAGGTTAGGTTAGATCGAGTTTTATTGCTTTATGTTTGTTGGGATGAATTCTGTACCGTAATATTACTTCGTCCTTCGTGCTGACTCTTTCACGGTAGGGTTGTTTAGTTTAAATTAGGTTAGGTTAGTTTCGATTAAGTTAGGTTAGGTAAAGTTAGGCCAGGTTGGGTTTCGTTAGTTTAGTTTGGATTAGGTTAGGTATATTTTAGTTTAATTTGGGTTAGTTTAGGATAAGTTAGGTTAGATTAGATTAGGTTAGTTTATGTTAGTTTATGTGTGGTTAGGTTAGATTAGTTTACATTAGGTTAGTTTAAAGTTGAGATTTATTGCTTTAGGTTTTGTTTGATTAATTCTGTTACGTAATATTATTTCGTCCCTCGTGCTGACTCTTTCAGTGTAGGTTAGTTTAGGTTAGGTTAATTTAGGTTAGGTTAGTTTAGTTTACGTAAGGTGGAGTTTTATTGCTTTATGTTTGTTTTGATGAATTCTGTTACGTAATATTACTCCGTCCCTCGTGCTGACATTTTCAGGATACGATAGGTGAGGTTAAATTAGATTAGGTAAGTTTAGTTTGGGATAATTTGAGTTTGGTTAGGTTAGGCTAGGTTAGGTAAGTTAGGTTAGGTTAGGTTATTTTAGGTTCGGTATATGTTAGTTTAGATTAGGTTAGGTTAATTTAGGATAGGTTAAGTAAATTATGTTAGGTTAGGTTAGTTTATGTGAGGTTATGTTAGATTAGGTTGCATTTGGTTGAGATTTATTGCTTTCATGTTGGTTTTATTAATTCTGATACGGAATATTACTTCTTCCCTCGTGCTGATTCTTTCAGAGTAGGTTAGTCTAGGTTAGGTTACTTTAGGTTAGGTTAGGTTAAACTAGGTTAGAGTAGTTTAGGTTAATTTAGGTTAGGTTACGTTACGTTAGGTAAGGTTAGTTTAGGTTAGGTTAGTTTATGTGAGGTTAGTTTAGGTTAGGTTTGTTTCAGTAGAATTTTATAGCTTTATTTTCGTTTTGATGAAATCTCTTCGTAATATTACTTCGTCCTTCGTGATGAATCATTCAGGGTATTTTCGGTTAGGTTAGGTTAGTTTAGCTTAGTTTAGGTTAGGTTAGTTTCGGTTTTGTTATTTTAGTTTATGTTATTTTGTGTTAGGTTAGGTTATTTCAGGCTAGGTTAAGCTAGACTGCGCTAGGTTAGGTGAGGATAGGGGAGGCTAAGCTAAGTTAGGTTAGTCTAAGCTATGGTAGGCTAGGCTGTGCTAGGCTAGGCTAGGTTAGGTCGGTTTAGGTTAGTTTATGAGAGGATAATTAATTTAGATTAGGTTAGGTCTAGTTTTATTACTATATGTTCGGTTTGATGAATTTTGTTACGTAATATTTCTTCGTCCCCCCGTGCTGAATCATTAAGTTTAGGTTAGTTTATATTAGGTTATGTTACTTTAGGTTAGGTGAGGTTAGATTAGGTTAGGTTAGATTATATAAGGTTACGTTAGGTTATATTAGTTTACGTGAGGTTATGGTACTTTATGTTAGTTTTGTTTATCTGATTTTATTTTACGTTATATTATGTTAGGTCGAGTTTTATTGCTTTATATTTATTTTCATGAATTCTGTTACGTTATATTTCTTCGTCGCTCAAGCTGACTCTTTCGGGTTAGGTTCGTTTGGGTTATGTTAGATTAGGTTACGTTAGGTTATGTTTTGTTAGGTATATGTTAGTTTAGTTTAGGTTAGGTTAAGATATTTTAGGTTATGTTAGGTTAGGTTAGGTAACGTTACGTTATATTAGGTTAGTTTAGGTTAGGTTAGTTTAGTTTAGTTTAGTCTAGTTTGTTTAGTTGAGTTTCGGCTAGGTTAGGTTCAGTTAGGTTAGGTTATGTTTGGTTAGTCTAGTTTAGGTTAGGCTGAGCTAGGATTGGTTAGGCTATGCTAGGCTAGGCTAGGCTATGTTAGGCTAAGCTAGCCTAGGCTAGTCTAGGCTAGGCTAGGCTAGTCTAGGCTAAGCTAGGTTAGTTTAGGTTATGTTTGTTTATATGAGGTTGTCTTAGGTTAGGTAAGATTTGGTCGAGTTTTATTGCTTTATGTTTGGTTTGATGAATTCTGTTACGTAATATTATTTCGTCCCTCCTGCTGACTCATTCAGAGTAGGTTAGACTATTTTAGGTTAGGTTATGTTAAGTTAGGTTATGTTAGGTGAGTTTAGTTTGTGTTAGATTAGTTTAAGTTAGGTTAGGTTAGTTTATATTACGTTAGGTTAGGCTAGGTTATGTTAGGTTAGTTTAGGTTAGTTAAGGCTAGGTTATTTTACGCTGGGCTAGGTTAAGTTAGGCTAGGCTAGGCTGGGTGAGGCTAGGCTAGGCTAGTCTACGCTAGGTTAGGTTAAATTAGGTTAGGTTAGTTTACGTGAGGTTAGGTAAGGTTAGTTTAGCTTTGGTCGAGTTTCATTGCTTTATGTTAGGTTTGATGAATTCTGTTACGTAATATTACTTCGTCTCTCATGCTGACTTATTAAGGGTAGGTTTGTTTAATTTAGGTTAGGTTTGGTTACGTTAGGTTAGATGAGGTTATGTTAGGTTAGGCTAGTTTATATGAGGTTAGGTTAGGTTAGGTTAGTTTATGTGAGGTTAGGTTACGCTAGATTAGGTTAGGTTATGTTAGTTTATTTGGGTTTAGGTTAGGTTAAGTTAGGTTAGTTTATGTCAGTTTAGGTTAGATTAAATTACTTTAAATTAGGTTAATTTAGGCTAGTATAGGCTAGGCTGGTCTAGTTTAGGTTAGTCTAGGCTAGTCTAGGGTAAGCTAGGCTAAGCTAGGCCAGGCTAGTCTAAGCCATTCTAGTCTAGGCTAGGCTAGATTAGATTATTTTGGGTTAATTTATGTGAGGTTAATTTAGGTAAGGTTAGGTCGATTTTTATTGCTTTAAGTTTGATTTGATTAATTCTGTTACCTAATATTACTTCGTTCCTCGTGCTGACTGTTTCAGAGTAGGTTACTTTAGGTTAGGTTAGGATACGTTAGGTTAGGTTATTTTAGTTTCAGTTAGGATAGTTAGGTTAGGTTAGGTTATTTTCGGTTATGTTAGGTTAGGTTAGGTTAAGTTAGTTGAGGTTACGTTAGTTTAGTTTATGTGGGTTAGGTTAGTTTATGTTAGGTTAGGTCGAGTTTTATTGCTTTATGTCTGGTTTGTTTAATTCTGTTACGTAATATTTCTTCGTCCGTCGTGCTGACTCATTCAGAGTATTTTAGTTTAGTTAGCTTAGGTTAGGTTAGTTTAGGTTAGGTTAGGTTAGTTTAGGCTAGGTGAGTCTACGCTGGGCTAGGCTAGGTTAGGCAAGGTTAGGCTACGTAAGGCTAGGCTAGGCTAGGTTAAGCTAGGCTAGTTTAAGTTATGTTAGGTTAGTTAATATGAGGTTAATTTAGTGTAGGTTACTTTAGGTCGTGTTTTATTGTTTTATGTTTTGTTTGATAAATTCTGGTACGTAATAGTACTTCGTCCCTCGTGCTGACACATTCAGGGTAGGTTAGGGTAGGTTAGTTTATTTTTGGTTATTTTAGGTTAGATTAGGTTAGTTTATATGAGGTTAGGTTAGGTTAGGTTAGTTTATGTGAGGTTAGGTTATTTTAGGTTAGGTTAGGTTAGTTTAGTTTATGTGGGTTTCGTTTAGATTAGTTTAGGTTATGTTAGTTTATATTAGGTTAGGTTAGGTTATGTCGAGTTTTATTGCTTTATATATTTTTTGATGAATTCTGTTGCGTAATATTTCTCGTCCCCTGTGCTGACTGTTTAATGGTATGCTTGGTTAGGTTAGGTTAGTTAAAATTATTTTAGGTTACGTTAGGTTAGGTTAGGTTAGGTATATGTTTGTTTAGGTGAGGTTAGTTTAGGATAGGTTAGGTTAAGTTCGGTTAAGTTAGGGTAGTTTTGTTTATGTGAGGTTTGGTTATGTTTGGTTAATTTAAGTTAGCTTAGCTTAGGTTAGGTCGAGTTTTATTGCTTTATGTTTGGTTTGATGAGTTCTGTTACGTTTTTTCCTTCGTTATTCGTGCTGACTCTTTCAGTGTATGGTAGTTTAGGTTAGGTTAGGTTGGGTTAGGTTTCGTTAGGTTAGCTTAGTTTAAGTTAGTTTAGGTTAGTTTAGGTTAGGTTAGGTTAGGTTAGATGGGTTTAGTGTAAGTTATGTTAGTTTATGTGTGTTTAGTTTATTTTATGTGAGGTTAGGTTAGGTTGGGTTATGTTAGGTCGAGTTTTATTGCTTTATATTTTGTTTGATGAATTCTTTTACGTAATATTACTTCGGCCGTCGTGCTTACTCATTCAGGGTATGTTAATTTAATTTAGGTTACGTTAGGTTATGTTAGGTTAGTTTAGCTTAATTGATATGAGGTTAGGTTAGGTTATTTTATGTGAGTTTTGGGTTAGGTTAAGTTAGGTTATCGTAGGTTAGGTTAGTTTATGTGGTGTTAGGTTATTTTAGGTTAGGTTAGTTGAAGTTAGGTTGTATTAGGTTAGGTCGACTTTTATTGCTTTATGATTGGTTTGTAGAATTCTGTTACGTAGTAATACTTCGTCCCTCGTGCTTACTCATTCAGTTTGTGGTATGGTAGGTTAGGTTAGGTTGGGTTAGATTTGTTTAGGTTTGGTTCGGTTAGCTTAGGTTAGGTTAGGTTAAGTTAGCTAAGTTTATGTGAGGTTAGGTTAGGTCTAGTTTTATTGTTTTATGTATGTTTTGATGAATTCTGTTACGTAGTACATCTATGTCCTTCGTGCTGAATCGTTCAGGATATGTTAGTTTAGGTTAGGTTACGTTAGGTTAGGTTACGTTGGGTTGGGTTAGGTTAGGTTAGGTTATGTTAGTTTATATGATAGGTTAGTTTATGTGATGTTAGGTTACGTTAGGTTAAGTTTAGTTAGGTTAGGTTAGGTTAGTTTGTGTGAGGTTAAGTTTGGTTAGGGTAGTTTAGGTTAAGTTAGCTTAGGTTAGGTCGAGATTATTTGCTTTATGTTTGGTTTGATGATTTCGTCCATCGTGCTGACTAATTCAGTGTACCAAACCTGTGCGATACTGTACATATAGATTCCTCACTTATAGATTTTACCCTATAATAACTCCCTACTTCAGTGACTTCTATATTTCCGTTCTTTTCAGAAATACATCTTCCCTTTACTGCCTTCGGACACTGATTTTGGTGTATCTGCATTTCTTATCTTACATATTTTTCTGTTCTACTTTATCTTTGATAATATGTGTATTTTTCGTACAATTATCTTCAATTTACTATCTTGCTATTTTATGTAATTAAGACCTATTTTTATTCGAGGAGCTAAATAATTTGTACTCTTCATCCAATATTGTGCGTGTGATAAAATCGAGAGAAATGAGATGGGCTGGGCATGTGGCGTGTATGGGTGAGGAGAGGGGGGTGTATAGGTTCTTGGTGGGGAAACTGGAGGGAAGGAGACCACTGGGGAGACCTAGGCGTAGATGGGTGGATAATATTGGGACGGATCTCCAGTAGGTGGGATGTGGTTATATGGACTGTATTTGGCAGGCCCAGGATAGAGACAGGTGGCGGACGCTTGTGAGTGCGGTAATGAACCTTCGTTTTCTGTGAAATACGGGGAATTTTTTGACTAGCTGCAAACCAGTTAGCTTCTAAAGAAGGACTCTGCACCATGGAGTAAGTAAGTAAGACCTATTGTTATTATCATCATCATCATCACCATCATCATCATGATTACACTAATCAATCATTTATTTGGATCCTGTGTGGCTCTGTACAGCAACTATTTCCGCAGTGCACAACCTTCCTTAAATCCTCACCTTGCAAAGAAAACTTTCCCATAGTCATCGCATCCTGACTCTTTTATGTAGCCCACCCAATGTTTGTCTCTTCAGATTATTTTATTTCCGTCCTATCTTCTCCTCTTCCGTCGTCTCTCCTTCCTCTTTCCTGTTTGCACTATATACTAGTCTTGAGTTCTTTGTTTGTGTCTGTCACTTCACAATGAAGAGCCGGCAGGTCCTACTGAATCTTGATCGGAAAGGTTAATCGAGGTAAGCTACTTAGGGCATTATTGTGTTCCAATCCGTTGTCGATAGAACAGGCCCTTCCGTATCTCTTTCCTCTGATGAGCCTCAAATCCCAGCAGCGCCGTTACTTTCATGCTTCCGTGACGTAATTTTCACGGATTATTATCTAACATGTTGAATTGCTACGCGAAATGGTTGATACTGAAGTTATTTGGCGATTGTGTTTCGACTACCTAGGTTACATAGCATCGGAGAAGACGGGACGGTAATCGAATTTAAAAAACACATAAAGATTCTAGGCATGGATGTTCTGACATACTTAATTGAGTGTACTTGATGGTTATCTGAAAACACAGTAAAGCAGTCCCATTACAGGCCTGGACAGGCCCAGAGGGTTCTTAGGAAGTTAAGGTTCCCAGGATGGTGGTACGTTGTCAGCCTTACACATCGGCCACCTTTACCCCCAGGACATTCTCCTGGTACTCATTTCTGTTAGAGGCCAAGTCGACCCCAGGGCCATAGTGCGATCAGAATGATTTATGTCAATGAAAAATCCACTGACACCAGCTGGGATCGAACCAGCGACCTTCCGATTTGTAGCACAGCACCTTA
>Ga0136643_10001704_pt1 | contig 27432 bp, 15 predicted proteins | sample TergutLab28metaG_FD_96883 | JGI IMG/M metagenome (GOLD analysis project Ga0136643, IMG submission 96883) | Labiotermes labralis P1 segment gut microbial communities from Petit-Saut dam, French Guiana - Lab288 P1 (version 3) (version 3) | ecosystem: Host-associated > Arthropoda: Insects >... | reverse complement strand
TAGCGGCTAAACCGAAAAATGATATGTGTGTGTGTGTGTATATATATATATATATATATATATATATATATATATATAGAGAGAGAGAGAGAGAGAGAGAGAGAGATAGAATGTGATAAATAAAGGTATGCCTGTAAATAGGCCTTAGGTTGACGAATTTTAAGTGTGTGATTTTTTTTTAACCAAGCCAATAGTTTCGATTCCTTTAATATGAGGTACAGGCAAACTGTTCTAAATTAACTTCCGCAGTTTTATGAAAGTTCAATGTTGTTGAATCAGATTCAAGGCTAAAAATGCATTTCTTACAAGACAGGGAACTTGGAGACGTCATTTTTAACTTCTGTAAATGCACAAAGGTTTTATACCAAGGATACGTGAATTGTGTTAATGCGCAAGTTGAGTCTGTGACACAACACTTGTTATTGAAAAGCGTGCTTGATTTGGCGACTGAAAATTTTATGGAAGATTTGCAAAAGTCGTTCTCTCAACTTATCGGTGGCCGCAAGTGAAGGCATATTCAGTATCGTAGCCAGTTTTTTTTCTGGCGCCCAGAGCAAGTAATCACAATGGCCGCCCCTAAAAGAAATTGTTAACTTTGAGAAAACATACATTTTGAATAGACGTTTACATGGCTGGGTAATTCAAAATTTGTTGAACATAAAAAATCATTTTTTTTAATTCACAATATTAATTTTTTCCGCCACTTTGCCGCTCCTTGGTCTCTGCCTTTCGAAACGGCCACACAATTCGCCTTACCCCTCAGCTCTACAACCTTAAGAGGCTAAAGTCTTGGAACATAATTCGGTATTTGTTACTTTGTGCGACTGAGTCCACGAGGCGCACAATGGATTATGTTCCAGGAGTACGTAACCGTTTAGCATCTTTATACAACGGGTGACCTAAAATAAAGGATGTTGTTTTACAAATCCCTTTTCATGTATGTCAGACATAAGAGTTAATGCAGGATCTTCCATTTGCTAGCTGAATCTTAAATTTCCGTATGTGATCGACTGAATGATAGCATTTTTAAGTGAGACATTCCCGTTGTGTTGAGTATGCAAAATTTAATATAAAATATATGTAATATAGTCACACACAACCTTATATTTTATTAGATGATTTTAGATTATAATTCCAGCTACATGTTTCGGTCCAATTGTAGGGCCATCTTCAGGCTGATTTTTGAGAAGGTGGAGTGTACAATTCACCATCATATTTTAATAAGAAAGAATCCCAACAACTGTATACCCCCATAACCACCCCGTCAATTTTACTCTTTCTGTTTTAATGCTTTTTAATGCTTATTGTATCAAAATACCACATTTGAATTTTAATCTCAAGTTTTTCTATATAACACACCACAATTATTTTAACCAATTCTTGTAATACGAGATCTCGTAAATTGAAAGCATTAACAATTGTACACTCCACCTTCTCAAAGGATCAGCCTGAAGATGGCCCCACAATTGTGCCGAAACATGTAGCTGGAGTTACAATCTAATACAATCTAATAAAATATACAGTTGTGTGTGACTGTATTCTATATGTATAATATTTTAATGATAGCATGTGGCTACCTTAAAACTCGTATTAAATGACAAGCCTATCAGTTGTCATTACAGCTTATTTAGAACGTCATTGATTTCTTAAGGCTACTAATGTAATAGTTCAATTAAATCGTTTACCTGGTATGTGAGTTCGTTGCCGTACCAGCAGAATAATAGCAGCTGCATTATGGAGATAGCGAGGAACTGTACGAACGTTGCCATCCCAAATCCCCAGTCATCCATCTGGAAACATTTCATAAGGATGAGGACAGTATTTTTAGAGTTGTTAATGCTTGTGAAATTAATATAAAGTGAATTAATTAATACTACAATTTTCCTTCGTATATTATTACTGTTATAATTTTTAAATTAGAGTTCAGGTCTGCTATATCCTCACCTCTACTACGTGACTCTTGACAGTTTTTGTAATTAATTATTTTAAACTTAAAACTGACTTTAATTACGTTTGTTGTAATACCTAGAGTTATCCCTAAATCACAACTGTTCAGCAGAAACTACACAAGTTTTATAAACGATAACGAGTCTACTTTACCGTTGTATCAGCTGTAGAGGTTATGGGCCTTTATGATCGCAATAAATTTTACTCTTTGCAATTCGGTGCGATGAGTAGCCTGCGGCTTTGGCATCCGAGGAATTGTGGTTCTGATTTCGGCAGGATGCAAGTGATTGTCTTCTTCAAAGCAATCAGCCTGGCTCTGGAGCTCACACAGCCTGCTGTATAGTAAGTACCGGAAGTTCTTTTCCCGACAATAAAGCGTCCGGTGGTAAAGACGCCCGCTGACCTCCATCTAGGGCTAACGTTAAGAACGAGTTGAGCTGAACATTCGCTCCCTCATGTGCCTTCATGGCCAGCGCAGGGGCAACTTTACTGTGCACTTCATAGGATAAATTTTTAAGGCAAACAGAAGTGATGGCAACTGTAGCGTATCTTCTGTAACTGCCTGGCTTGTCTGAATGTGGGTAGCCAGATACAGCGGGAAGAAAAGCTTATTTTTTTTAACACCAGGCGGCTATGAAAGTGGCTAAGTGAGGTAACTGTAAAAGAATGTTAGGAAGATTGGAAGAATGTAAACAGTTTATTCAACTCGAGGCGAATGCTGTGGTAGCACTGTTAGACATCGCTTAGTATTTCTTAAAAGTCCGCCTCAGGAACTCCCCATTTCATATCAGAGTTTCATAACGACTGTGCGTCTTACCACTTCGTTAATTAATTCGCAATGTACACATTTAAATCGAGTGTTCGGCATAGAATTCATACGAGTGTGCTGAAAGATTTTACGCTCATAGTTCACCAACATTTGGAAGTATGTTTCCTCTGTCCAGTGATTCGTTGCAGAAGCTTTCAGTGATGTTATTTTACTATCCGATGAACACAACTTGATTGCTAAGAAATACGCAAAGGGAGGACACCACCTAAGGTTTCAGTAGATTTGAACAGAGTTGACTCACCACTGTGATCTGGAATATGATGAGGCAAAGAGTACCGGAGCTGCTCACGAACTGGGCGAACATCATCGGATTGAATACGTCCTCTAGTTCCGTAATAAACCTGAAAATTACTTATAATTATTTCGTCAGTCTCAGGAATATGAAATTGGAATTCATGACAATGAAGTAAATGGGCATTATATTTTTACGCCTGTTTCATTAAGTAGTGGCCTTAAAATTAGGTCTTTGCATTTTATAATGAGTTTCTTGCAACGCAGTAGAGAAAACATATTTTATTATTCTCCCTTTAAAGAGTCGCAAGGAACAGAGTGGATATTCGACAGTAATGTTTCTTGCTGTAAATTTGCTCGACGTAATAGACGTGTTGGCAGTAACTATTTTACTATATTAACGTACAGTGTGATGTAATTTGGTGTAATTCTTTTTAAGTTATCTTCCGAGAAGTCTGACTTTATTAAACTCAACTACCCATACTGCGATAACTACATTCAGCAATTCAGCCTATAATTCATAAATTCCTGTCACGATAAATGTAGTGAATCTGTGCTAATGAATTTTATACTCGTACATTTTATGATCCGCGGTGGCGCAGTTGGTTGAGGCACTGCGTTACAAGTCGGAAAGTCGCGGGTTCTTTTCCCGATGATGTTCTTGGAATTTTTCATTGACATAATCCTTTCGGCCGCAATTTGGCCCAGGGGTTGACTCAGCCTCTAACAAATGATTATCAGGAATGTGTAGGGCTGACAACCTTACCACCTTCATGTGCCGTCTGTATTGAAATCTGGGAGACTCAACCTCCTGGAACCCTCAGGGCCTCTTCAGGCCTATAATGGGATTGCTTTACCTTTTACATTTGATGGTCATATAAATAGGATGTAAAGACGGTAGATTTTGTAGCTACTTCATATTTCAGAGTTTCATACGGCTGATGAAAAAATCGATAACATGTCGAAGGAATAGATTATACAAAAATATAATTTTTTTTCATTTGTATTCTGTTGGGATTATCTTCAAATCTGTGTCATTCCGCGTGATTGATTTGTGTTTACCAAGTCAGTGTAAGTAGTTACGTGGTAATTAATTTGCCTACATACACTGATATTGACACAGACCATCAAGAGATTCTGTTCTTTTATGCAGCTGGGAAGTTCTTCGTGCTGTATACAAAATCTTTGCATGCTAATCCGTGCTGAACCAGATGTAGTGAACGTTAGTCTATTTTTATTACCAATTTTATGCACAAATTCTTTATTTTAATGCATTTATTATACTCCTCTCGTAACCTGTGTACCGAACGGTCACCTAAAGTGAGTGACGGTACCAGCTGCTGTACTGATACAATTTTTCATCCTGAAGGTGAGCATAATAATGCTCGAAACATGTAGAGGAGTATAATAAATGTATTAAAATAAAGAATTTGTGCAGCAAGTTGGTAATAAAAATAGACTGTCATTCTATTAGGATGCACGGTCAACCAAACATAAAAGTTTGCAGTGAACGTGTTCATGTGCGATACCTCTACTTACAATTTATAAAGGACATCTATATTCTAGAGTTCTTGTCTCTTGAACCTCACGCTCGACTCCGAAAGTGGAGGACAACACCCTGCTGGTGCGGTTGTCCAGAACACTGCCAGGGCAGCTATGTTCTATATCTAGAGACCCCTCTGAGATATTGCCGTACCGAGGGGCAGGGGATCAGCAGAACATGGCGCAGGACTATTTCACTTGTGTTGTCATTTTATTTCAACATGTTCGGGTTTGTTGATGTACTCCTTACAAACTACACTACAGGTTACTTCATTACAACGTAATAGAGCGGTTACCTTTCCACATTACATTTCTCACTCAGCTTGCTTAGTAGGGTGAAAATGCCCTGATTACATAGAGATTCAGCTAGAAATAAATGCTGTTCCTAGCAACATGTATTTAAAGTGTGTTGTATGTCTCCTTGCTTGTGGGATGTGATGTCACGTCACTAGGTAACTGGTTGGCAGCTCTTCGGGACCAAGTGTTGCTTTCATCTTTAAGGGTCGAAACGCCCTAGAAGAGCTGTTTCTCAGACCCTTGAAGTAAAGACCACTACGTCGTCTCGAAAGGTTTGGCGGCATCACATCCCGCAAGAACGGAGAACTCAACAACACAGCTGCGACAGCCAAGACTTGCCTATTACAAGGACTTTGCAGGAAACGGTGTGTGATTTACTTTGTATGCTTGTTTGGCTCACACAGTGGAAGTGTCTGACAGCGTTAATGGTCAGACGGCCTTGATATGTAAATATACATACATATTTGCGTCTAGGACCACAACAGGGATGGGGAAATGTACGAGGAAATGATATGTAGAAGATGAAGTTTTATACAAGTGTTCCCATTGAACTAACGCTGTGCCCTAACCGCTAGTGAAAGCCTGGATAGCGCTGTCGATATCAGCGCAGGTTGTGGCCTGGAGGACCGAGGAACCGTGTTTAAATTCCCTGTAGGGACGAGAGATTTGTTTCTGCTTCAAAAGGTTCAGACTTGCTCTCAGGCCCAGCCGACTCCTATTAAATGGCTACTTAGGGCTCTTTCCCGCGGGGGGCGGGGTAGAGCGATAGAAGGCTGGGGCTGAGCACTCATCCTGATTAGTGCTTAGGTTAAGGGTAAGTGGAATTGGACCTCCGCTCCCCGATACGTCTTCTTGGCGTACACAAGAAATACTGTGCCTTTTTCTGTTCGCTTTAACCTTACGCATTCGTGTTCCTTGTACTTTCTAAATTCGACAGTACTTGACCAAGACCTGTGTATTCTCGAAGCGGATCAGTTTGTAATTGCAAGCTTAGTCTGGCAGTGACGTAATGTACAGATTGGAGACTCCAAAGATTGAGATCCGTATAAATGTGCTAATCTGATACAGAAACCGATGGAAGATATCCATGCAAAAATATCATACCGCGTTCTTTTGCTCTATACAATGTAAGAATTAAAATGAAACACATTATTACACGAGAATTTCTTGATGATGTTGAAGACACTCGTTAAGTCCTATTGACATTTTTTGTTGTAAATTCTCCAAGAATCTGTCGTCTTCCTCCTGATTGTCGTGTGCGGTTTTGCTATCGTGTTCATCAGTAGTAGAATCTCTGTTTTTTATCTTTTCATTATCCACAACAATTGTTGCCCTTAGTTTGATATTTCTCAAAGCGTTTTTCAAGATTTTAAACTGCCCACAAGCATGGATAACTAAACCCACGAACATGGTGTCCAGACCAATGTTCACGGTTGGTCCGCATAATATCACCAACATTTGAAAACTGAAAGCTATTCCATAGTATCCCACTTGTTCGGTGTCAAAAGGGAAGACGGCCCTGTATGGTAATTTTCTTGGAGATGGCGCTGTAGAGTTAGTCTCGGCGTGTGTTGGAATGCTGTTGCTGACGATGGCTGTCATGGCGAAACAGAACAGACATCCAATGCCAAGACTGTAGTAAGACCAACTCATAGTCCTCGCATGCCGGTCGTAACTCTTAGCGATGTTTTTCTGTTCTTCAGACCACTTGGAAGGGGGAGATAGCTTTCCGTCGCGCAGTCCGTATACCATGCGACAGATCTGATTGCTGTTCACCAGGTAGCACAGCTGTTTGATCAAAGCTGCCCCGTATGTTAATAACGTACTTGCCGTGGCAGAAAAATTATCCAGGTCTCCCCATACGTAAAACAGATCGGCTACTTGTGTTGCCACATGTAAAAATATTACAGTCGCAACGAACCAAGAGTACGTCGTGTAGGCAGGACGTGTCTTCCGCTCCAAGCCAAAACTGTTCCACAGGCCGACCATTTTCAGAGTTTTGATATTAACTCTAAGAAAATCTTTCAAGAGGCAATCCTTGTCAGATTCTTCAGCCATAGTCTGTGATTTTGCTGTTGGTAAAAAATCGTCTGGTTTACTTATTAACTCGATATGAAATTAATTGAAGCTTCTTTAGTTAATCCCTTCTTAGTACAGATAACTTTTCCCACGTTAAGAAGTTAAGGTTCTTCCTTTTACTTGTATCTTCTGGTAATCTTAACCAATTGCGTGATAACTGTACAGTAGTTTAAAATATAAAAGCCTGTAACATATCTATCTTGAAAGATATGATCACTTTTATAACATATCTGATTGTATTACGTTAATAAAACCAAAATCCGTTCGGTGATGTCTAAACTTCTAAGCCACACGAACAATCTCTTTTTATGTAACACAGCGAGTTGTCACTCGAAAATGAAACTTTGTTGTCACTGCACTTGAATCTTCGTTTCAGCTACTTATCAAGTGAGAAAATCAGCAAACCTTTCAGTAGAGATACGTCATGTGTTTGTAAGTCTGTTATGAATAATAAGGAAATTTCTTTCCTTTAAACGATGGCGAAGCCTCATATTGGGAGGAATATTTTGTTGAGCTGGAATCGTTGCCTTTGTTGCTTAATACATTTCAGAAACACGAGCTTTGTGTTAAATGTTGCGGTACAATCAGACACATGAACCGTTTACGCAACTTGTGTCTTCACTGCCATTAGGAATTCCGTTTGTCTTTGAGACTATCGTTTGTAGCTGTGCCGGATACTGATCATACCTGTTTAATGGGCCGGTCTTTCGCTTCAGAAAGTAGGGGCTATTAATTTAGTTGCTACATACAACATACAAGAATTGCGCCCAAATTATTTTATACCAATGACTTCTTCTTTCCGTTTGCGAGTGATGTGTGTGTACTTCATGTTTTTTTACACTGAATATTGTATGTGTATTTTGAGGGTTGTTTTACCTGCATCTTCCTCATGAAATAAAGTGAAATTCCAACTTGATGCAACTAGGTAATTTTATTGATGTATTCTTAGCTCTACATGTGCCGTGCACGGCACCATCCGCACCGTACCCACGACCTACGCAGCGGCTCTCAAGACCACCACCCATTCGAAAACTCGGTTCAGAAAACCATATGCTGCAACTCAACATCTAATGCTCCTGATGATGGGCGTATGTACCCGAAACATGTCGAGCTAAGAATACATCAATAAAATTACCTAGTTGCATCAAGCTGGCATTTCATTTTATTTCATGTATGTGTATTTATCTACAGTCTTAATTTTTCCATGAGCTTCGAGTTTATGGTATGCGTTTCATTCAACCGTAAGTGGAAACAAGAAATTACGGTTGGATTTTCTTTAATTAAGAGGAGTTATTCGTTTCTATGGCTAGCAGTGGGAATTGGTAGTGCACCATTTCAACACTAATGCAGTTTTGTGCTAACTGATTTTATTGTATGTCCCCGTGGAGCTTCAAGTTGAAGCGTTCTGCAAAGCCATAGTGTCTTCAACTTCAGGGTCAAGTAGTCCAAGAAGAAACCTTCGGACGGTCTGGAACTACTCGCACAACGTCACGACTCAGAAGAATTGCGTCTTCAGTAATAGCTCTCTCAGAATCTCAAACTTCGTATTTCTTCTTTAGGCCGACTGAACCGAATACGCCTTCTTCCTTACTATTGCAAAACTATGTCAGGCTACACTTCTTGCCAGTCTTATCTTTCTCCATTTCATTACCCAGACAGATAGAATACTGGAAATACCAGTACATGGTAAAAGATCATACGGGGATTTCAATCCGGGAGACGTGGATGTAGACTGGAGAATAGTATATTATAAGGTTTCTTAGAGAAATGCTGTGTTGTGGTGCAGACGCATTCATTTGGCTGAGAAAGTGGACTTGGGGTGAGGTGTAGCGAAAACGTTGTTGTAAATGGAAGGAAATTTCTTATTTCAGGCTGTGTGTCCTAATAATATACATGTGTATATATATATATATATATACAGGTTATGGAAAAGTCCAATATTTACAGGAAATTGAATTTATGTAGGTGAATTGCCTCAGGTCTCTTCAGTTCACTGTACGTAATCATCCCATCTCCGTGGAAGTAGTATAGCCTCTGAATTTATGAATTAGAAATCGCACTTCAAAAAAGTTGTTTCACGGGGTTTCAGTCCGGGGAAACATGTATGTCGTAACGGAAACCTCACATGTGCTTGAGGTAATTTATTTTTACGGATGACCATGTGGAAGCCGATACCGAGAAAACTCCGCTGCCGAAACTTGTGTTAAATTTAATTGAGTTTTTTTTGAGGGGTTGTTAATTTAGTTGCTGTGTGATTTGTCGAGATTTACGAAGTAAGCACCGAGGCGCCTCTTAAGACCACCAATCAGTGATTCAGTCATTCAGTCAATAAATATTCCATTTCCCTGGCTACGAAAGGCAAGGCATTATGTCACTGCAAATTGTGACTTATTAAATTTCTCGCTTCATGCTCACGCAACACGCACTGATATGACACCGTAAAGCTATTTATTCCTGTCTGCTAGTAATGCCTTTTTACGATGCGTTGTTTTGCTGTTATTAAAAACTAATTTTTGCCGCGTCAGTTACATTGTTGAGCTTCTCGTCATACGCTCTCGAATTCCTTCGTATCTGCTAATGTCTCTCGCTTCGCATTTCTAGTCTGCATTCGCAAGGCCTTGCATTCCTTAACACACTGCTCTGTTTATTTTCATTGCCTGCAATGTTTTCTTCTTGTCTTGCATTCTACCTTCTACGTGACCGTCTGTTTTTGCTTTAATTACATTTTTCTCTGTTCTCATAATAAATAAACTACTAAAAATTCCCAAAATGATCTCTTGGAAATATATATCCTACGTGTTCTTAAAATATTATAATCATTTTGAATGATTGATATTATTTGGCGAAAAACAAGAAAACAAATGTCATTTATGTTGTGGACATTGTCCATTATCATGAGCTCCTTCCAACATTTTGTTCTGCCTTCATTGTTTAACATTCGGGTTCTTGCTTTACGGAAACCCAAACCAAATGTCAGTTCAGCCCGCGTAGAAAGAAATTTTATTGGATAAGATGAATAAACTAGTCAACAAACGTTCGTACACTTGTATATATGCTTTGTTGAAAGTACAATGTAAAGAAATGGGTGGACGTTCTACTGTAGAACATCAAAGAATCCTGAGAACGATAAAACTTACAGTTTCCGGATGTGTGTTTGTTTTCGTGGCTGTTTCCAATGAGACGTGATGTTTATAATTTAAAGTAGTTTGTTTTGTTTTTCAGTAAGACATTTTGAGACTTTGACTACTTCTGTGGAAATTACTTCAAGGAATCTTACACATAGGAAGGGGAAAGCTATTTCAACGTACTGATCTGTTCCAGAGTTTTGTAAATAGCGCCGCTGTAAATCAGGCGTACTGTTTTCCTGGTTTTTAGGCTTTCTATGTGCAGTAAAATGGCACGCCGTGTGTGGAGACCCAGTCCATCCTTACTTCTGTCCCTCTGTTATGACCTAGCAGCAGCAACTGAACTATTTGTTTTACTTGAAAGTCGGTGTAGGAGTCTTTATAAACTGTTGTCGGGCAAGAGTGCGTTTAATAAGACTTGACCCAGTGACAGAAAAATTTACTTAAGGGTGGAAACGAATTTGCTACCCATACGACTCTTATTTCTTGACCGAACTGGGCGAAATTCGGTATACTACATGTCCACGAAATTACGTTGAGCACCTCCGAATTTCGTGAAATACGGTCTAGTGAAAGCCATACTTCACTAAAGTGCTTAAATGTAAATTTTGTCCCGGTTTAAAAAGCTTACCATCCAATACGGTTAAAATGTGGTAAGAGAGAAGTACAAAACATGTACCGTACCCGTACAATAGGAACCAACCGGATGAACTATTTTCTTTCAATTTATTTCAATAATTAACCTCTACATGTTACGAGCAGGCTTACTGCTCATCATCAGGAGGTACTACTCTGTATATACAACAATTGGTATATGTTATGCTTTATGTTGACTGGCTGTTGGCAGGATCCCGATCCTGCCAACAGCCAGCCAACAGGATTAGGACGGAACTACAGTTCATCCTGATTCTGCTCGCAAGCTGTCAGCAAACCTGTATGACGTATACCATTGCTGTGTGTACAGTGAAAAATTCTTGATGATAGACAGAGGAACTGTCCGAAACATGTAGAGTTTTATTCCAAAAATAAATTTGAGAAATTAGTGCATCTAGTTGGTTTTATTATAAGAATAGGTCTGTGCCTTAAATACGGTAGTGGAGATTTCGTTACGAATGCTAGTCCAGTATGCGGTTCAATAAATAAGTAGTGTATGGCTGTATATGAAACAGGCGATCGGAATATTGTACTCAGATCAAATTGCCTTTGTTTTCACAACATACTCGTAGGTCATCACGCTTCTTACATCACGCAGAATTTCTTTGCGCGTTCCAGTACAACATTCGTAACTGTAGTTCATTAATTAAGAAATCTGTTTCATGGACCTTACTTTTGTGTTGCAGAAATCCTACCTAATAGGAATTAATCTTTGACACACGAAAATTAACCTGAAGTACATTGAAAGATCCACTTCGTTCCGCGCAGTAAACCCACTCCGTCACCTTTATAAAAACCTACCAATTAATCCTGTACAGTGAAGTAATCGCTACGTGTTCTGAGATCCGTAATAATCACAGAAATAAAGTCTGTGGGGAGAGTATAGGATTTTTGAATATTGAACCTGGTGGTACTTGAAGTACTCACTGGGACTTAAGGAGTTCAACCTCTGCCCCTAATATTATTCTGTTTTCTGTTACAGGATTCATAATAAGTCGGGCTACAGGAAATTCTCATTGAATAAGTAAAAACATTCTTTTGTTAGTTGGGTGTTCTTACTGTTTTGTTTTCAGAATCTTATAATTTAGCAGGGAAACAGCTAACGTATTACAAGTCTGGAACATAATGGGTAATGTCTTTTGAGTGTGTATAACTGAACTGTAGAGCCCAGCAGTAACTACGTGCATCACTTGTTATAATGTTAAAAAACTATGTAACGTAATTAGTCACCATTTTATTTATTGATGTAACTCGTAGTATTTATGCTGCTATTCTCATATCTGTTTCCAGATATCTCGTTACTGTTGTGCAGTTCGCTGTTGCAGTTGTTGGTTGCCTCCGGGAGCTGTTATGAAGCGTCAGACGTCATGTGTTTTCTGCAATGCAAAATTTATGCTATTTGTGTTGCTCTGAGTACTCGTTGTGGTGTACCCTCCAGGGGTTAGTGTGGGGCTGGCGATTTGGACAAGTTAGCTGTTGGCGCTGTACCTGCAGGCTGCTCACAGTTGCAACATACACACAGCAGTCAACCGCCAGTTGAATATATTCGACAGACATCGCAAACATTTCGTGAAAATAGCTTTCACATTCATAACTGTCTACTTTTAAATACATTTTTCAGTTTTGTCCATCAAAATATTTTTTGAGAAAAATTTTCAGACCAAATCAAGACTTTAGATTACGGCATATTTTGCAATGGAACAAACTTACATATCAAGGAAATGGATGAGAAGTTCTTTAAAGGTAGAAATTGTAACAGCAGCCTAGAAGGACGTTACAGCACTCTGACAAGAAGCGACGGTCTTAGCTCCGAGTGAAGCATTGCAGCTTTAGTATTAACAGTGAGACCGTTTGCAATAATTCGGACATTATCAATGCTAATGAAAACATTACAGCGGCGAACGTTCTAGCACCATGGGAAGAGTCCGCCTGTTTCTCACGTAAACTTGCGTCAGCAAGTCATGTGCCTGAAACGGCTGTAATATAAAAACCTTCATTAACAAAAGCAAGTGAAGAGCAAATTTTAAAGGATGGCGGATTTTAACTTAGAGTATTATCTGTCTTGAAGCATTATTATGAATAATAACGTGATATTATGATAAAAAGTTAAATTTCTTTATTTTTCTTTGTTTTCGTATGACTGATATTGTATGCGATTAGAAGAAAAGGTTGGTGACCTTTATTTTCGAGCTTGTCATGTATGATAAATAAATATACTAGTATGTATACAATGTCCGACAACTGAGATTCGATACTGGTCCATTTAGGATAAAAACCTGCTACACTCTGTTGTAATGTGTTTTGTCTTCGTTTCTAATATTTTTTTTTTCTAAGACAGTTGGGCCATGGCATTCTACTGATTACGTCTTGCAGGAATTGTTTTGTTCACACTGTAGTGCAACTTTCTGTAGCCAAGGTTTTGGCTTCATATCGTATTTGTTATTATTATGAACCTTACTTCTGTAGATTCCTTCAAACCCGAAACATACACAATCAACTTTTACTTTTTAAGTATAGTAAATCTTATCAGCCTGACTTTTCTCGTAATTGTGAGTTGATCTTATGGCCTTTAAAATTTGAGAATTTTTTAACCCAAAACGTTGGCACATAGATTTCTTATGTATTTTTGATATTTTAGGGACAAACTGCCACTCTAACATGAATGTTCTAATATTCGTGTACAATGTAATGTAATAAGGACTGCTCAGTTTTTAATGTAGACAATAACGTGACAGAAAGTGTGAACTCTGCTTATAGCTTGTGTCAGTTTTTTTATGTTTTAAAAGGTACAGTGTCTTCTTCTACTTCATCGGTTTTTTTGTTATTTATTTTGTATTCAGTATGTATTTTACAGTGCTTATTTTTTGTAGGAAGTAGCATTCGCTACGCACTCGGGTAAGTTATATTGCTGTTGCCGCTGAGTTTGTCGGTGACCAATGGTGCTGTTGAGCTAGCCCGTTATTAAGGAAGTATTGTATTTAATTGAGGTGTTATTGTTACATGCACCAATATTTAAATTCAGAAATCCGGTTATATCGTACAGGTGAAGAAAGAAAAGAGGAATTTGATATGCGAAGACGTGTAAGCCTAAGCATGAAATTCGGAAAGTAGGCTAATTTCGTAATTCCATTCTGTACGGCGTCTCAGTCACCGTGCAGCAATGGGCGGTCATCGGAAAAACATAAGGTCTTATTGTCGAAGTGCCTTTGCGTCTGTGAAAGTTTTTTTTTTCTGTTTCAGGTACAAGCGACCCTTATGTCAAATTCAAAATTGGCGGTCGGCTACTGTACAAGTCCAAGACCATCTACAGGGAACTGAATCCAGTATGGGACGAGAGTTTTACGTTACCGATTGAAGATCCTTTCATGCCGGTCCACATCAAGGTACAAATTATGACACGAATGGTTGGTTCGTGTATTGCTTGATGACACTGCGTCTATCATAGATGTCTGTAACGTCGAAGGAAATGAAAGAATTAGGTCTGGTATGTTGGTAATGATGGGTAGTCTAAGTAAGTGATGGTGTTGGTAGTAGCAATGTTAGTAGTAGCAGCCTAGTAATAGTAGTAGTAATAGTAGTGGTGGTGGTGGTAGTAGTAGTAGTAGTAGTAGTAGTAGTAGTAGCAGTAGTAGTAGCAGTAGCAGCAGCAGCGGTAGTAGTAGTAGTAGGCGCATCAGCTGTTGACGCTATTGAGGCCTACTTGACATATAGACCATATTATTGTCACAAAGTGATAGAAGTTGGCCCAGATTATTACGACAGATGCAGACAGATGAAAGTTGCATAAGATTTAAAATACCAATGACTCTAAACAGAACAAATCTCGGCTTAATACATGGAAATGATCGCGCGATATTTCATGCATTGTGCATGGAAGTCTTAACTGTTTGCCTTTGATTATGTGCTTCCGAAAATCATCTGCAACGTGCCTAACACTAAAAGGCATGCATTTCGGGGTCCAGCTTTGCGACTGGTGTGGTATGCTGTTTGAAAACATTTGTTCAAATAGCCTTTGTGACGACGCAGTGGTCGCAAGGCTCTGTTAATAGTAGCGTGAATGGCAACCGTCAGAATGACAGCGCATATTGAAATGCCTTCCGGAGAAACGGGGCAGGTGTCGAACTGTACATTGCAGTTTACAGTATATGTGGGAAGTAGGTTCCTTGAGAGAATGTGATTGTGTGTCAGACGGATGTGGCCGGCACGAAGTCGAGTTGCCACAAATCTACGGGGTGTGGACTGCACTTTATTTCGGCTATTAAAGTAACCTGCATTAGAACTCTCAGGTTGTTAACCTTTTAAAGACGAAGCGTAATCCGCTTAATATAAGGAATCAATCCGCACCGCGCTGTGAACACTTCCAACACGGTTATAAAAACCAATCAGTTAGTGATGTATAAAACAAAAGTCGCTGTCTGTTCTGAGATCCGTACAAAACACTCAACGCAAGGCGAGCACCATGTAGAGTTTTTGAATGTTAAACCTGGTGGTACGTAAAGGAACCGTTAGGCTTTAAAAGGTTAAAAGGCAAGGATAATCTCTCCGTCGTCATCAGGGAAGTGATGCAGGAAGTTTCATAGCATTCAGATGCTGTGAAAGCGTCAGATTTTATTACTAGCTAACCTGTCATTCCTCTGGACATGAGAATTCGAACTTCGAACTTGGTGCTATTCAGGCAGTTTACCACTGAGGTAACTTGCTCAGTGTCGTGGCGTAAAAATTGACACTCATCTTACAAAGTGATGTAAGTGGTTTTATATAAGGCATTAGAAAGGATGGGGCTGACGCAGACATATGTCTACTTATTTTGGTCAGTGCCGGACCACAAGAACTGACACTTGACATCAAAATCTGCTGGGACATCAAAACTGTCTTATTTTGAAGAAATTGTCATATGGCAAAAACATGTATCCGCAAAATTACTTTCCACCATATTCTGACTTCCTCTTGTCGTCATGCATATAAGTGCCTCAAATGGAATTTCTTTCACACCATGTTTCTTGTCTGCAAGCTATAAAGTTGTGTCTGCGCTTCATTCATGAAGACAGTGTAGGTATAGCTAGATGAATTCATAACCACGACACTAGATAGAGATGAGTGGTCATCTTCATGCCCCAGCGTATTTATCTGTGAATAAGGAGCGTGCAGTAGACACTGCATAGGTCGTGTTACTTGAAGATTTTCGGTGACAGCTGTTATAGATACACGCAAGCACCTTGAATCGCTATGTAAGCTATCCTTTCTTCTGGAAATCGGCATATAATGACATTAAAAATTTACTTTCCTAAGTCCATTTGCGAGAATTCTTCAGATTGTTTCAGAATCCCAAATTTTAATCCAGACCGAGCACAGCCTTTTAAAGATCCCTCTATTTTTTTTATTACGGAAGTCACATTCCTAGACAGAATCAAGGACGTTTCAGAACGCACGTTGAGGCGGTTAAAGAGAGTAGCACATGTTAATTTTTATAGTTTTTCTTTCTTTAATTACATATTTATTATCTTAATTTCTTTGATATTTCATATGTTGAAAAATTTGTAATTCAACTATTTAGAAATCAAGTTTATTACTCTATTCAATTCCGAAGTGCGGTTATTTAATATGCAGTGACATTTCAGGAAGACTTTAGAGGCATTGTGTATATCTTACAGTAAGGCCGGGATAGCGTAGTTGGCATAGTGACTTGCTACGAGCTAAATGATTCGGGGTTCGAGCCCAAGTGGGGACGAGATTTTTCGTTCTCGACCAGAACTACCATGCGGCGCACCCAGTCTACTCTACAGTGGGTAGCGGGTCTGTTTCATAGGGTAAAGCGGCTGGGCTGTGTCTTTGACCACCCACCCCCATCTAGCGCCTAGGTTAAAGAAAGAGTAAAGCTTACATCTCCTCCACCTTCGGGCCTTCATGGCCTGTCGTAGGGCGAGCTTTAACTTTTTTACTTTGTACCTTAGCGCTGTCGTAAAGAGGTGTACTTGCAACGTGTATCGACGCTTTATATTTGCATCTAATGAAATAGTTAGGCCTCGAAGATGGCATTCCTCCCTTCATTTGCAAGCAAGGTAAAGCTGTACCTCTTTGCTACACTTCGGTGAATGCCCTTTGTGCAATCTCTCTGTGTGACGCAGCTGTCCGGTTCTGTGACCACCCACCATTTCCTAATTTAACAGTTCTGGTGTTTCTTCCAATTTATATATTAAGTGGCAAGGTAGGCTTACCTGCTACTGGAGTTAGTTGTGAATACCTTCTTTGTGTTCTGGAAATCCTTGAGCTCGAATCTCAGCAAGTAGACCGATAGTTTCCATCGGTTTCCTCCTGTTGAGTGCTGCAAACATGTAATGATTTGGGAAAGTTTTTTTCGACATCGAAATTCTTCATTCGCGTTTATCACATCATTCCACTCAAAAAAGTACTTTTATGAATCAGCGAAGTCTTCTTAACATTCGTTTCTCGCCTTAGATTTATTTTCAGTAATAATAACCATAGCAGCGCTCCTGACATTTCCAGGTCCTAAACATTTGTTCATGTTCTAGGTATTTGATTACGACTGGGGGCTCCAGGACGACTTTATGGGCTCCGCGTACCTGGACCTTACCAAGTTGGAGCTCGGCAAGTGAGTATAATACGCAGAGTCTATAGAGTATGTTAGCCAGTGCGCAAAGTGTTTTCGAATGCGCAGAGTCTGTTGTCAGATAAACAATTTATTTACCTTGCCATATTCCAAGTACTAATCTTGAACACCATGGAGGTAAGTCCCACTTGGGGTACCTGTAGTTGCTTATTGAAGGAATGTCAGGCATTCGAAGGAATCCTACAATTCCTTCTCATAATTATCTGCCTTCATCAAAACAACGTGTAATGCACCATTTCTCACGCACCAATTTACATTGTTTAACTAGTACTCCGACGCGTTTGGGCGCTCGCCGATGCCATCCTCAGGGCTTCCCGTCTCAACTGCTAAATTTACCGGCAGTAGCTATGTTTACAACAGTCTGCTACTAGTCCCAATCCTGTGCCACATTTATCCAATGCACACCTCACCATTCTGTTCCCGTAAGACCCATTTCAATATTATCTTCCCATATAAGACTAAGTCTCTCTTTCTTCTTTAGGCCAGGTTTTCCCGCCCACATCTGGAATGAATTCGTCCACTCTCCCTAACGTTCCACATGCTCCGTCCATCTCATCGTTGCCGATATTATCAACGGATTAATATTTTGTGAGCAGTGCAAACTCTGAAACTTCTTATTATACAGTTTTCTCCAGGCTTCTGTTATTTCCTTCTTCGATCAAATATTGTCCTCAGAACACTTCTTGTTTTTTGACACAACCTTAAGCACACCTTTCGCTCAATAAGGGCATATACCTACTAGCGTTCTGTTGCTGTAGTGCGGCCATAAGCAACTATCATATAGGGATGTTCAAGGTTATGATAATGTGAGGTCGGGTAGGTTGTACTAGCGTGATGGAAGGACATATCCGCTGTGCCTCCAAGTCAGAATTTATTGGAAAATCGTGCCCACCTCGCCATGAACAATTCTTCCTCCTTGTTCAAACGACGCCATACTTTGTCACATTAACAGTTAAATGAAACATGACAGTGAGTTCAAAACCAACTAATTTGAGCCGTGTTGGTCAGCTTTCAGAAATATAAGCACGTTTGTTTCAGTTTTCAATGTTGTAGAAGTTAAAAATTAAAGAGAATTTATCCAGAAAATAATGGCATAAGTTGCCTTTGTGTCTTGTGCTCCAGTGTCAGTGAATGGAGGAACATGAATTGAGTTCCTTCATACATTTTACGTATTACTTGGTTCCAGTTTTGGTGTTTGAATGAGGAAATGGATCTGTGGCTGCAATAGTGCGAAGCTCATGTGGTGTACAAAATCGCAAAGCAAGCTCTTAGAAAGCACATGTACTGCAACTTCCGTAGATCTTTCTGCTGTTCTGCCATTCTGCAGTGATTAACTGTTCACGTATTCTTTGGAAATGTTAATATAACGGATGTCAGACAGCGATTTGTTTTAGGCGAAAATGTTGATTTTGGTAGGTTCGTTACCTAGCGATAACACGTTCAAATAATATAAGCCGTAGACGGCCAAAACAAATACTTCAGTGGACACTATCTAGAAAAACTTGTAGGTGGGCCCGAAATTACAGTGCTTGCAATAAATTTATAAATCATTGGAAGAACTGAATTTGAAGGAAAGGGTGTGGCATAATGAAGGATAAGCGTGATTGCAGGCGTCCGCCGCTTAGTAGATGAGATCTGCCCTCTTCCGGGATTTTACGCAGCGTATAGTGGTAATTCTTTGCCGACGTTTCGGGACCAATGGATTCTTGGCCCTTGAAAGTAGGACCGATATGTTGTCGCGAAAGGTCGGTAAATAAATACAGCTATGCGCTGAGTAATTTTCGCAGAAGAGCGCGGATCTTATGAAGGACACTTTGTACCGTAACAGGAGTCTAGAAAAGTGACAGGACACCGCCCTCGGCCCTGCCTCCTGCGTTTCAACAAAAAGGGGAGAAGAAAGTTTTAGCAGATAGTCTCTCAAGGGCAAGGGGATATTTCGAAAATTTCGCCTGAAAGTATGGCTTTAAAACGTTCAAGTGAAGAAGAAACAGTGTCAGTTTAATGATACTGACTTGATGAGGCTCATGTTTGTTGAGTGCTTCGAACTTACTTCAATTACCCTAACAATGAAGTTACCTTCAGTAGATGATTTTTTTTTAGAATTTCCCAACATGACGGTGATGACTATTGACATTCATAGTGAAACCCCATGTAGTTCACGTGCTTTTTTCCATCGTGGCCACGTGACCGTTAAGCTAGTGATTGCGTGTTCTGTTACATTTGTGTTGCATTATATGCCTTTAATGTTTGATATGCAGACTTTGTGTTTGGAATCAGGATTTGAATTTCTCTTATGACGAAAGAGAAAGAATTAATATTACAAAGCAGTGTTATTTATTGTGTCTTTGCCTTTATGAGGGTGTAAATTAAGGACGTTATGTCTGACAAATGTGTCGCGTTTTAATGTAAATGTTAAAGAGAATAGTAAACTATTCTGATAGTCACACGTGTCGAAATTTCCCACATCAGTTACATAAATAAGTTAGCACGTGCCATGAAGAGTCTGAGTCGTAGTAAAACAGAATGAGTCAGACTCATACGTCCACAACTCGACGTGTTCGATAAAATAAGCGCGCTATCAGAATGCAGTTAGGTGGTGCCTGTGTTACCGCAGCTCTCTTCTGTCGCGCAATATCTCTGCTATTGACAAGGTTTTTCAACAAAAGAATTCGTAATTACGTACACTGTAGTATCTCTGCCATTGATTATATTTGTGAGCAGTAAGATTCTATTGAAGAATTCCTGCAGTTGACTGGCTTTTTCGACAGCGGAATTTAGGAGTCTAATTTAGTATAGACACTCTACAACCTTGTATTTATCTACAATATAATGTAGGATTGTTGTGCACTGTCGAATTTGAAGTAGATGAGTTTTATCGTCGGTGTAATTTGAGGCTTTATGTTGTAGCTTCTCTACAAGTGATTATCACCTGACAATGTACTTTACTATTTTTTTATTGTAGTACTTCTCCCGGTAATTAGCCGTGTCAACAGCAGAATTTATATTCCCGTACAGTGTGACAGCTCTACTGTGATTGTCTTTGTTTCATTAAAATCTATAATTCCGTACAGTGTAGTACCTATACTCTTTTACAGGTATTGTAGGTAACAGTATTTGTTTAGCATTGTTGTATCTTGATGGTGAATGTACTGGCACTGAGCCTGTATTTCCAGGTACATAAACTGGAAGAGAAAGAGGAAACTCTTTGTCCTGCAGACTGCAGTACGCAGATTACGTTAAACGCCAAACGTGGGTCGAGTGCGGTTGGATTTTGTGCGAATTTAAACTATGCGAATTTTAAATATTGCAATGTAAAAGCATTAATAAAGTCTTGTGTCATGCGCAAAATTTTAAATAATGCGAATCATAAAATTAGCCTTTGTTGGACAGAAGGAGAACACTGACATACACACAGCAGATAATCCAGATCCATCATGCAAATACTAAGACATGCTTCCAACATACCATAAGGGCATTAAATGTAGTAGCTTTAGTATGTACGTGGAACTCCCTGAGGATGGTTATATGTGATAACCGAAACATGTAGGAGTTATCAGTGTTTTTAGTGTGTTATATTTTAATGTTTTAAAATATCAACAAATTTAAACGAACATATAAGTGCATAAGTTGGTTATAATAAAGTGAATATTAGCCTTTGTTGTTTATTTGTTGAGTTGTGTTTTGCTTAGGAAGTATATGTTTGAATGCAAACTACGCTACAACGGTTGTAGATTTATGCGCTCCGACGACACATTCCCCTACTTTGCATTTATTCTTGTGGGAAAATTTGTCTTGAAATATGCGAGGTATTCAGGAACGCGTCTCTCGCATAAAATGCCACCGCATCGTACTCATATCAACGGGGTATATTTTCTCTCCTATTTCTCGCTTAATATTCACTGCACTGTATGGCCTGTAGGCCGGATAGCTCAATCGGTATAGCGACTGACTACGGGCTGGACGGTCCGGGATCGAATCCAGATGGGGACGAGATTTTCTGCCCGGCAGGACTTGTCCTGGGGCCCACGCACCCGCCTTTACAATGGGTACCGGGTCTTTCCCGGGGGTAAAGTGCGGCCGGGGCGTGCTGCTGACCACTCAACCCCTTCTAGTGCCGCGGTCATGGAAGAGTAGAGCTATACATCTACCCCACCTCTTTGCCACACCGGGCCTGTAACGGGATCACTTTACCTTACTGTATGTTCTAGTTCACTGTGTTAAACTTTGCAGGCCGTCGGATGTGGCCTTGACTCTACGCGATTTTGGCAAGTCGGAATACCTAGGAGAGATTGTTCTCTCGGCCACCCTCTGGCCTCGCACCCAGGAAGACAAAGATCAGGTAAGTTACGTCAACCGAACGCCGCACCGGAGCCTGCAGTCAGCCTCGTCGATGACGTAATCTACATTTGTTCAGCTGTACATATATGTGTTATGGTATAGAGTAATGCATGTTGAGATCTTTCTTTTTTCTGTAACAGTTACCGTCAAGTAATGTGGGGCACGACAGGTTTTCCCAGCTACTTATATGCCGATAGTAAGTGCTAAGTGTCTCTCAAATTAAGACTTATTAATTTTGCACTTTTATTGCCTTGAATTTTAACCATGCGGAAGACTTATACGTTCCAAGAGCTTTTCATCCTGCGGCAGTATCCTAAGGGGAGAATATCCTTTCTACTGCCCCTCGGACATGCAAATTTTGGACGGAAAAATGTTTCGAAATACATTTTCAAAAATGCATTTTTTTTTTAGTTATCAATCACACACAGGTTACTTGTAAACGTATTCTGGCGACTAGTTTCGGGCTTGAGATCAAGCCATCATCAGGCCACTAGACAAGCGGAAGTTCTTCATCCTAATTATATACAGATTTTATATGTTTACATTTCCTGTGTAGTGGCCTGATGATGGCTCCGGCTTAAGGCCGAAATTAATCGCCAGAATACGTTTAAAAGTAGCTTATTGTGTGACTGATAACTGAATAAACGTGCATTTGTGATTTGATGCACCAACGGAGATATCCCATATAGACTGATTTATATTATGTCTAGCCTGTATTACGTCAGGAATTCTGTTTCCGACAGAATCATTATTGCAGCATGCCTACAATTAATCAAGACACCACCGCAGTTTTAACGGCTCTGATATTATTATCGCGTTTTCTGTAAATGAACTTACATGTCTGATATAATGAACTGAGTCAGTGTTTTAGTACCTTATCATTAAAGAGGGTTGCAATAAAAAAATAAAACAGGAACTTACATGACTGATGCATGACATCCGTTGTGTTTATATTATCGTTATTTCCTGTCAAAAGCAGGCAGTGCAACATAAATTTGATCTTTTGGTAAAACAAATGTATGTGCTTTTAAAAGTAAAGTCTCCTTGTTTCCGCTTAAAAATCGTATGATAACCCCAGCAGAATACAACAAAACAAACAGACTTATGCACGTTATTATACCACGAGGCTTTGGTACACAGTAGGCTATAAACATATACAAGGATAATATGATAAAAATATTGTGCAAATTTACTGTGAGATGTGGGATCTAATTACCTTTAATGAAATTTTACAATTCTAGTATTTTTCTATGCTTATATTTTTATAAGTGTGGCCTGATAACGGCTTTTTAAGGTGGCGTGTGTAATATTTATTATAAAGACAAAAGAATTTGCTTCATGAACAAATCAAAGTAGTGTAGGACTACCCGCTTTTGACCGGAAATAGCCATGTAAGAATTTAAAATGTGTTGGTAAAGCCTATGTATGATAAAGATTGGCGGGTGGGGTGAAAGGAACAGGGAGTCAGCGCGGAATATTCAATGGTTGGTCTTTGGTTTGGCGACGTGGCAAGCTCCTTATCGGCTGTTGATGAAAAAAGCTACAGATCTCAGTGCGAAGACCTTCTTTGTCAAGAAACTCCCACATCATAGACCGCGGCTGCAGTTAAGAACTGACTTCGTGGAACAGAGTCGCCCTTGAGAAGTTAAGAAAGAGAGGGAAGTGTTTTATTTGAATACACTGCCAGTTCTGAAATGAGATACATGGCGTAAATGGTAGATGAGTGAAACGCGGTGGAATTACAGAGCAGAATCGAAGTTGAAGCTAATTGCACAAAAGACTTCAAACACCAGCACCACGCACTTAATATTACATACAATAGCATATAGATAAGTTACCTCACAATATTATACGGTGTAAAGCATATGGGATCCCAAATGCACAAAATAAAACCTGTAAAATGTTAACCGATTCTTAGATCAGCCTGATGATGACTGTCACAAGTCGAAGCATGTTGCATTAATGTTATACTTTAAGTGTTAGTTTTGTTGACGGAAACATATTGTAATAACACAACGGGATGACTTCATTCAAACCAGCACCAAGTTTTTGTAGCCCTAATTCCTACAACCAAAGTTTTATCCGGCGAAAACCCTTTCTCTATGTCGGTTTAAACACCACAGATCTCACATGAACTGGACTGGAATGCACCCGAGACATCCGCAGTTAGAGGCCGGTGACTAACCGTGCTGGCCGTGACACGGCCTGAGAAATTAAAGAGTTGCTAAGTCCATGAAGGAATTTTACTCATTTTATGAAAGTGAATGTTCATTGCCACGTTTAAAAGAACCCACCACTGGTCCTTATCCGAGCCAGACGAGTCCATTCTACGTCCTCACATCCTCTTTCTTTAAGAGCCATTATAATATTATCCTGCGATCTAAGCTGAGGTCCTCACTTTCCTTATGGTTTTCCTACGAACATTCTGTATGCGTTTCTTTTCTGTCCTTCGTGTGCCTCATACCGTACCCGTCTCACACACATGCATTTGATGATCTTACTGACATTTGGAGAAGACTAAAAACCACGAAACTCTGCATTATGCAATTTTCTCCATCCGGTAAATCGTTACATTTTTTCTACAGTGCACTACATAATTTCCCTTTTACCTGGTTTTGTTTATAAAAAGGAATGCAGTAGGCTTTTGAGATGGTCGTGTTGTGTGTGTGTGTGTGTGTAATTGAAACGTTGAACTATGTGAATTATTTTCACGAAACTTGGTATGAGGAGATCGAAATTTTCACCTTTTCCTATTCCATAAAAATATGGCGGACTTGAGAGGCTTGAGAGGCGGGAGCAAGCCTGGCGATACTTACTTTTAGATCTTAAAATGATGTGTGGTGTTTAATCATTTCGTAGAATGCAGGCGTTTGAGAATGTTTTTATTGGAGCTAGGTATGTGAAGTTTGGTAATGGAGATCGCTCGTAAACATAGCTGTGGTGCACATACTTATTATATGTAAGTCAGTCATTACAAACATGGCGACGATGTGAAACTTTGGGGTTATATTCGACAAGTTTGAATTGTTTATTCGTTATTTTCAGATCTAGTCAGCAGTACACACACCATTCTGTAGAGTGTTGTAGATCTTATTTTATCGAGAATATTCAGTAGTGAACCGAAATTTGAGTAATTTTCTTTGTTGTTTGTTAGATCTACACTAAGTCGAAGAGTATTTCAGATAGACGTTTGTGTCCTAGTAAAGGGTCTATCTGTATTTTCGTTGTGTACAGCTTCTTTACGATACATGTGTTTTGTTCATAAGAACTCTTCTCGACCGACCTGTAGGGTCCTGCTGTTTAAATCTATAGCCGATCATTTTTAGTGTATTTGTTTCTTAAAGGATTGCTGGCGTCAGTTACGGGCGGTTCATGGCATGAGTGTTAAGTTAATCTGTCAACATACATTCAGGGCCGTTGGTGATAGGTAGGAGGGGAGAGATTTAAATAAGAAAACGTTAGCAGCGGACAACGGACGCTAGCAATCCAGTGAGAATTCAGCCGCGTACGAGTGTAGTGTAAGTAGTAGTACAGAGAAGTGACTGTGTCAGTTTCTTAGAAATGATCTAGTTGTTTTACTGGATATAGCGCTCCATTATTTTATATCAAGAATAAATTGAGTAAATAAAACAAGTAAAAAAAGAAATAATTAAAACTATGTGTGATTCGGTGAACCACACCCGTTTCACGAAAGAGGATCACGTACCAGACTGAGCGCGTCGGGACAAAAGGGTGATCGTGTAGAAATCATGGATGTAATTAATTTTGCTCGCGAAAAGCAGCGTCATCTGGTGAACATGCCATGCTTAAAAGCCCCAAGGAAATCTGGGGTAATGACGTCACGTTGAAGAGCTGTGACTGACATTATAGTGGAAAAATGTTACGTAATAGTTACGTCAAATGGATGTTCTGACGTTACCACCTAACCATTTAAAGAACAGTACTAGCCGGGCTTCTGCTGGAAGATCTAGTTCGTAACTAACAATAAACATATTCTGTCTGTTGTAATAAGACTGCAAATGGCATATCCCATGACGTATCACAGACTTTTACCAAGGCTTTCTTTATCCTCGAAATGTCATGTGGTTTTCCGGTGTAGGCGTTTATGTAGCCTACATTCATTCATTCCGTTAAGAAAAGGACGGTCTTTCCAGCGCGGTTTTCCCGAAACTCGCAGATACCCAACAGCATTATGTGCAGATCTTATATTCCAGATTTTATGCAAGTCGGGTAATAGATGTGGAAAGTGTGGATAGCACTTTATGTGCGTCCCTAATTAAAGTGTATAGCTCTCCGGAAAATGTTCGAGTACTTAGGCTTGTGAAACACACAGACACGCGTGCAATTCTTTGTATGAAGTACAAAGTGTTCGTAATTGTTGTCCGAGTTACACTGAACCTGGAACGTGTCGGAAAAAATATGTAAAATTCATCAGTAACGTTTTAATTACAATGCGTTTAGTAGTTGTGTGATAGTTAACATGCGGACAGGGCAGACGAACATTGCTGAGATAAATGGCACATTGTCGCAACTTTCACTGCAAACGTGCACACAAAGGACCGGTTACAGTGACCGAGCGGGAATCGGCTGTGGGTTTGAATCGATTTGGGGGGATTCAACAGTGGTTGACCAAGGCTTATCAAGTCTAATTGCCACCTTGTCGTGTAATTTGGACTTTTCAAGTTACTATTAAACGAAATAATTTTTTCTCTCCGTGTTTCTTTAAGCGCATAGGTTTATAACATCGATTCAGTTTCTCGTACAGCCTGGCATACTGTGGCACATTTTGTGTACCGTCGTTTTATCATTTTAATATTGCAGCTCCAAACTTAACCCGCTGTCAGTTCACTTTACAGCCTGACGTATAAGCCTGTGTATCTTTTAACTGTACCCTCGGTTGAGGTATGAGCTTAAAAATTGTATTTCGACACTAACACAAAGAACCCTAGACCAGTGTTTCTCAACCGCCGGGCCGCGGCCCGGTACCGGCCCCTGGCATCAATTATACCGGGCCGCGAGAGGTTCTCCTGGAATTTGTCATTTTAGTTTTCGAAGCATTTTTCATGAATAAATGTTTTAGAGTGGAAATATTCTGGGGAGAAAAATATTCGTGAATGTGTCGAAAAACTCAGGCCCAGATGTTGGCCTGAGGAAACTACAATATGCTACAAGATTTCATTAGTCCAGTGATTGATAGCGAATTTAAATGTAATTTTATATTTGTCAACATGCCACACCGTATACATAAGTGTACTAATACTCTTTATGATTATGCCATGATTAATTATTAATACTTACAATCGTTCAATGTATGAACTTAAAAATGGAAAGGTATTTACGAGTAAATTTGTTGTGACTGGGCCCTCGTCTTATGAAAAAAGAATTTACCGGGCCGCGGTCTCACAAAGGTTGAGAAACACTGCCCTAGACTACTGATGCCTCTGATCCCCCTTACCCCTCCTCTCCACACGCAGAAGTATAGAATTTCGTCCACATCTTTCTGCTTCCTTGTGTTACTAAAAGCCCGTGGTTGGTTCATCTCCGTGCTAGGAAACTTGCTGATTGCTTTAAGTGAGTATTTTTAAAACGTCTGTTGATCACACCGACGTACAGTTTAAGGAATGTACTGGATTGCACTGCGACCGCCTCTGTGGTCTAGTGGTCAGAGTTTCTGGCTACAGATACAGAGGTCCCGGGTTCGATCCCCGGAGCTACCAGATTTTCTGAGTAGTAGTGGGTCTGGAACGGGGTCCACTCAGCCT